>Ga0209492_1000533_pt1 | contig 11866 bp, 18 predicted proteins | sample PPLLak12cMay2015_FD_187253 | JGI IMG/M metagenome (GOLD analysis project Ga0209492, IMG submission 187253) | Freshwater sediment microbial communities from Prairie Pothole Lake near Jamestown, North Dakota, USA - PPLs Lake P7 Core (1) Depth... | ecosystem: Environmental > Aquatic > Freshwater >... | reverse complement strand
GCCGAGGAGGCCCCCAGCCATGCTCCAGCGTGATTTCCTGAGCCTGCGAGACGTGGAGGTCGGCCGCGATGGCCGGACCCTGGTCCTGGCCTGCGTGCCGTTCGACGTGGCCGCCACGGTGGACGATGGCCACGGGCCCTACCGGGAGGTGTTCCGCCGTGGCGCGTTCCGGCACGTTGTCGGGGCACCCAACCGCACGGAGTTGCGCTACGCGCACGCCCCCGGCATCCCGTACGGGTTCGGCGTGGACCTGGTGGAGGATGCCAACTACCTCCTGGGCTCGTTCCGGGTGGCCCCCTCGGACGACGGGGACCGCCTGCTGGCCCTGGTGCGGGACGACCAACTCCGTGGGGTCTCGGTGGGCTACGTGGCAGGCCAGTCCAGGGCAGGCCGCGACGACCTCGGAGACCTGACTGAGCGGCTCCTGGTCAAGCGGCTCCCAGAGGTCTCCGTGACGCCCGCCGCCGCCTATCTGGGAGCCGAGGTCCTGGCCGTGCGCGAGGAGACTCTGGAAGTTCCGCCAGGAAACGCCGGGGCCCTGGAGCGCGAGAGGCTGTACTGGCGACGCCTACGGGGCATAATGTGACCGTAGCGGCACCCCAGGCACACGGCTGGCCCCCCGCGCTTGTGACCCCCGACCCATCCCCACGAGCGCATAGGAGCGCCGACATGAAGCCCATGGAGAAGATCCGCCAGGACCTGGCCGACACGATCGCCCAGGCCGAGGCCATGACCACCCGCGACGACTTCGCCCCCGAGGACCCCGGCTACGTGGCCCTGCGCGAGGCCGCCGATCGCCTGGAGCGGTCCTACCAGGAGATGGCCTCCTGGGAGCAGCGCAAGGCCACGAGCAACGAGGTCGGTGCGGCTCTGCACTCGGCCAGCCAGCGCCAGGAGGCGACCAAGGTCCGCCAGGCCGAGGCCCCCGCCGAGACCCTGGGCGAGACCTTCGTCCGCTCGGACGTGTTCACCCAGTACCCCGGCCGTGGCACCTCCTCGCGCGTGGAGATCGTCCACGAGCGGGCCACCAGCCTGCCGTCCAAGTTGGGCGACTTCTCGGCCCTGTTCTCGACCCCGGTGCGCGACATCACGCCGCCCGCACCGGCCACCCCGCTCCTGGACAGCATCCCGGCCATTCCGGTGTCCTCCAACTCGGTGGAGACCGTGGTCTGGGCGAACACGGGCGGCACGACTGCGGCCGTGACCGCTGAGGGCATCCTTAAGCAGGACGTGGAGTACGGGATCACCGTGGTCCCGATCACGCTGGACACGATCGCCGCGTGGACGCAACTCACCAGGCAGTTGATCGAGGACGGCCCGGCCGTGCGCGCCCGGATCGACTCCATGCTGGCCCGCGAGATCGTCCAGAAGCAGGAGGCCGAGGCCGCCGCCGCCCTGGTGGCCGCGACGCTCCCGACCGCCACGGCGGAGACCCTCATTGAGGCCATCCGCCTGGGCATGGCAGAGATCCAGGTGGAGGGCTACTCGCCCAATGGGGTCCTGCTCCACCCGGCCGACTTCGCCGCGCTGGATATCGACGTGTTCTCCAGCACCCTGAACGGGCCTCGCGTCAACGGCTCGTTCTGGGGCCTGACCCCGATCCCCCACGCCGCCCAGGCCGAGGGGACCGCCACGGTCGGGGACTTCTCGGTGGGCATGGAGCGTTACGTCCGGACGGGCGTGAATCTCTACATCACCGATAGCCACGGGGACACCTTCACCAGCAACATCTTCACCCTGCTGGCCGAGGCTCGTGGCAAGTCCGTCGTGGTCCGCCCGGCCGCGTTCGTGGAGTGTTCCGCGGTCCCGGCCACCCCGTAGTAGCCAGCCCTGCCAGGGTCTCCCGACCCGAGATCCTGGCAGGGCATCGGCCCTGACGTAAGTCCGAGGAGGAGAGCATGGGAGTCACACCGGAACACCTGGCCGAGCACCTGGGCGTGGCCGTGGACACCCGTGTCACCGAGGCCGCCCTGGCCGCAACCAAGTGGGCCCAGAACCGTCGGTCCATGACCTCCCCAGACGTGCTCTGGCTCCAGGATGACGTGATGTACGGGGCCACCCTCTACGGGGCTCTCCTCTACCAGGCCCGCTCCGCCCCCCAGGGTTTCGCTGGCTATGAGGATGGCCCCAGCCAGTCCACCGAGGCCCTGTTCAGGGCTCGGGACCTGGTGGGCTCGGACCCGGTGTTCGCATGAGCGCCATTGGGGACGAGGTGGCCGAGATCGTCACCGACCTGGCCGCCGCTGGCCTGGTGGTCACGGCCGACCCCACCGAGGTCGGGGCACTCCTGAGCCAGGAGGGCTACGCCGTCCTGGTCGGGCCGCCCGAGGTCACCGGCAAGACCCTGGCGGGCAACCTGGCCCTCCTGGCCCCCGTCCACGTCGTGGTCTGCCCTCCGGGTGGGCTCACCGAGTACCTGGCCTCCTGGGGGCCGCTGGAGGTCTGCCTGGCGGTCCTCCAGGTCAAGGCCGCCGAGCGCGTGGCCCTCACCCTGGGGGACCAGGTGTACCCCACCTACAAGGTGGACGCCGCCCGGCGTACTGCCGTAAGTCCGACACCGTAACGAGAGGATCACCACCATGGCCGCATTCACCGTCCTGGGCGATGGCACCCTGACCCTGGGGACCACGCCTACCGACTTCTCCGGGGAGATCCTCGGGGCCGCGATCGCCCACGAGTACGAGGACATCGGGGAGGCTCGGACCATGCTGGACGGGACCGTGCGCCCCGCCTCCCAGCGTCGCCTGGACTCCCTCACCGCCTCGGTGGAGAACGACCTCACGGCTAGCGGTCTTTACGCCTTCCTGGAAGAGGCGGACCTCACTGAGGTGGCCATGGTGTTCACCCCCAACACCGCCGATGGTGCCAAGTGGACCGGCACCGTCGTGGCCTCCCTGCCCTCCGAGGTCGGTAGCGACGAGTACGGCGCACCCCTGGCCTCTGAGATTGAACTCAAGGGCGTGGGTACCTTCACGTTCACCCCGGCAACGTGAGCGCCATGCGTCTGGTCCTCGCGGACCCCGCCCAGGAGATCCTTGTGGAGGTCGATGGTCGGGACCGCCGGGCCGCTGAGAAGTTGGTGTGGAAGTTGCTCGGGCTCCCGGCCGGGACATCCATGGCCGATATCTACAAGGGCTACCCCGAGACCTCCCTGGCCTGGATCGCCTGGCACGCCGCCCAGCGCGAGGGCCTGGTCTCGGTGCCGTTCAAGGACCTGGAGCCCCGCCTGCTGGAGGTCAAGCAGGAGGACGACGAGGACGAGGAGAACCCGGTAGCGGACCCTACGCCAGCGGCGACGTAAGCCGCCTGATCGTGGCCCTGGCCATCCGCACGAGCATCTCGCCCATGGCCTGGCTCCAGGCCCTGGATGAGGACCCGAGACTGGTGGCCACGGCCCTGGACATCCTGGAGGAGGTGAGTGGAGATGGCAGAGGTCCGCGTGGAGGGCGTGCGTGAGACCATGAAGGCCCTGCGCTCCCTGGACGCCCAGGTGGCCCGTGAGTCGTTGAAGGCGATCAAGGCCCCAGCCGTGGCCACGGCCGCCCAACTGCGCTCAGTGGCCCCGGCCCAGCCGCTCTCCGGGATGCCCTCCTACCCAGTGAAGGCCACGGCCAACTACGGGGGACGGGCTCGGGCCTCGGGGGACCGCAACCTGGTCAAGATCCGGCTAACGGGAGGCGGCTGGACCGTGGCCTCCGACATGGCCCGAGAGTCGGCTCCCGGGGAGTCCATGACGCGCAACCTGACGGCCAAGTACGGCCAGGCATCCAGGTGGGCCTGGCCGACCGTGGAGCAGAGGGTAGCCAGCATCCAGCGCGCCGTGGTCCAGGCGTGCAAGGATGCGGAGCAGACCCTGAACCGCCTACTGAGGGAGAGGTGACCCCGTGGCGATTACCGTCCCGATCGTAAGCACCTGGGACGCCAAGGGCGTGGACAAGGCCATGCGCGACATCCAGCGCGCAGAGGGCGGCTGGGCCAAGGGAGCGGCCGGGATCAAGGCCGCCACCGCACCGGCCGCCGCCGCCCTGGGTGTCCTGAGCGTGGCTGGGTTCGGGGCCGTGAAGTCCGCCGAGGAGGCCGAGCGGGCGAACAAGGGCCTGGCCCAGGTGTTCAAGTCCATGGGCTACGAGGAGAACACCGACGCTGCGATCAAGTACGCCGATGCCCTGGAGCGCACGACCGGGATCACGGCCGAGGAGATCAAGGCCGCTCAGACCAAGTTGGCCACGTTCTCCGAGGTGGCCAAGAGCACCGAGACCATGGGCCGGGCCACCGAGATCGCGGCCGACCTGAGTGCGGCTGGATTCGGCTCCATGGGGTCCGCCTCGGTGATGCTGGGCAAGGCCATCCAGGACCCGGTGAAGGGGATCACCGCCCTGTCCAGGGTGGGTGTGACCTTCACCGAGGACCAGAAAGCCATGATTGAGGAGATGGTGAAGGCCGGGGATGCGGCCGGGGCTCAGGGGCTCATCATGGAGGCCCTGGAGACCCAGGTGGGCGGCGTGGCCGAGGAGACCGCCTCCAGCACGGCCAAGATGGCCAACGCCTGGGGCGAGGTCGTGGACGAGGTGGGCGATGCTCTCATGCCAGCCTTTGAGGACCTGACCGCCTGGATGCTCAAGGCCGCCGGGATCTTCCGGCAGCACTCTGGCCTGATCGTTGGGATCGGCGTGGCCGTGGCCAGCCTGTCCGCCACCATCCTGGTCCTGAACGCCGCCATGAAGGCCTGGCGGGCCATCACCATGGCCGTAAGCGTGGTCCAGGCGATCCTCCACTCCCGTCTGGTTATGGCGGCCATCCTCACGGCCAGGGCCACCCTGTCGATCGTCGCCCAGAACCTGGCCCTGGCGCGCAACAAGGCCGCCCTGTTGGCAAGCAGGGCCGCCATGGTCCTGGTCAGGACCGCCACGTTGGTCTGGACGGCCACCCAGTGGGCTCTGAATGCCGCCCTGACGGCCAACCCGATCGGCCTGGTGATCGCCGCCATCGCACTCCTGGTCGGGGCCATCGTCCTGGCCTACAAGAAGTCAGACACGTTCCGGGACATCGTGAATGGACTTTGGCGGGTCCTCAAAGGCTCGGTGGTCACGGCGTTCCGCGCGGTCTCCTCTGCCATCTCCTCCATGGTGGGCTGGCTCCAGACGGCATGGGCCTGGGTCCAGAAACTCCTGGACAAGTTGAGCCTGGTCAGGCCGCCGTCGTTCTCGTTGGGTGGCATCTTCGGCCGCTCCGCCCCCTCCAGCGCCTCGGGGGCCTCGGTGTCCACCTCTCGGGCCGCGACGACTTCGGCACTTCCCAGCGGAAACGCCAGAACAACGATCACCGTGAACGGGTCCGCCAACCCGCAACAGGTGGCCCGTGAGTTGTCCAGGCTTATGACAGGGGCCACCGTCCGGACTGGGTATCGCGGGGTGCGTGCGTGATGGAGCAGCACGCGCGCATCTGGGTGGCCGGGGTCGAGTGGTCGGACTACACCATCGCCGCGCTGGAGATCTCGGGTGGCCGGTCCGATCGGATGTCCAACCCAGACGTAGCCACCGTGCGCTGCACCGTGGTCCTGCCTGCCGACACCGACCCGCCCAACCTCGGGGCCCGAGTGGATATCAAGGGCTGGCTGTGCGCCTACGTCAACAGGTTCGGCCAGGTCGCCGGGGAGTCCAACTCCAGCGTTGCCCTGTTCTCCGGTGTCATCACCGACGTGGCCATAGAGGGTGACGTGCTCACCTTCCTGGCTGCGGATCTGTCCGTGGCCCTCCAGGGCCTGGTGATCGGGGACGACCCCTGGCCGGTCGAGGCCTGGGCGGAGCGGATGGAGCACATCTGGACCGCCCTGCGCGCCGAGGCTGGCGACCCTTCATGGATGCCTGTCTGGGCCGACATGTGGAGCCAGTTCTTCCTGTTCGCGTTCAACGACTGGCAGGCCGCCAGGGACGTGGATCGCCAGGCCGGGCTGGACCTCCTCTACGAGTACATGGCCCCGTATGGGGTGGCCATCTACTTCGTGCCATCGTTCGTGTGGTCAGGGGACGTGGGTGACCCGTCCACGTGGCAACCGACCATGCGTATCCGCTCATCCCTGGAGGCCCACCCGGGCGCGTCCGACCCCGCCACGAAGGTCTGGGACGACATCACCCTGGGCGACCCGCCGCCCAGGGTGTGGCGCAACAAGACCACCTACGCCAACACCTGGCGTGTCCGTCACCTGGACAACACGACCGACCCCTACGGGGAGCCCGAGGCCGTGGCCACCGACCCGGACAGTCGTGCCAAGTACGGCCCCCGGGAGGGTGCGTGGTCTACCGAGTTGCTGGCCGAGTTCTCGGGCACGCCGGTCACCGCCGCCCAGGAGTTGGCTGACGCCTGGCTGGCCCGCACGCGCATCCCGCTATTCCATGTGGACCCGCTCACCGTGGTGTTCACCCCGTCCACCATGGAGCCCCTGGCCTCCGATCAGAATTGGTGGGACTCGTGGACGGCCCTGATGGCTCACGGGCCCGCCCAGGTGGGGAGGCGGTTCCGGTTCCAACTCCAGGCCGGGGCCCCCCTGGTGGAGTCGTTCGTGGAGTCCATGACTGTGCGCCATGTCGATGACGGCTGGGAGGTGGACCTATCCCTGTCGCCAGTCTCGGCCTACACCGGACTCATGGGGTCCACCATCCGTGGCAGCATCCCCAGTCAGACCTACTCCCCAGGCGTGTGGCCCACCATCATCGGTCTGTACGTGACCCGCTCCGATGACCTGGAGCGCCTGCCTTACGGCACGGTTACCTATGATGGCCAGGTCTACCCCGTGGACCAGCATGGCAACGTGCCCCCCATGCCCATGCAGGCCCTGAGCCTCGGAGCCAATACCCTGTCCATGGTCTACACGCCCCCGGCCGGTTCAGAGGTGGCAGGGTCCACCACGACATTCACCGTGACGCGCATCACCGACGTCGCCGAGTGGACCGACGCCTGGAGGGATGCCTGGTGAAACCGGAGACCCAAGCCTTTGTCCTGATCGTCCTGGCCGCCCCAACTGTTGTCCTTGGCCTGGTCGGCATGGCGCGCGGCTACCGGATACATCTGCGCATCTGGCGCGACAATGGACGACACCACCACGAGACCCAGGAGGACACATGCCCGTAGGCACCCCGCCAGCAGGCCCCGGCCCGGAAGGCTCACCGGGGCACTTCGCGCACACTGAATGGGCAGAGGCCGCCATCGCCACACTGAACGCCGAGAAGGTGGCCAAGGCCGGGGACACGATGACCGGGCCGCTCACCCTGCCCGCCGACCCGTCGGCCGCCCTGCACGCGGCAACGAAACAGTACGTCGACGCCCGCCTGGTCACCACGCTAGTCCCATCGTTCGGCCAGTTCGGCAGTACCAACACCCTGCTCCTCACGTTCAATGTCACGATCCCGCCCGGAGCCTTGGTACGGGTCACGGTCACGGGGTTGGGTGGGACCGCTTCCGGGGCCCTGAACGCTATCTACCGCATCCTCAACGATGGCGGCAGCACGCTCTCGGCCCAGCACGTCGTCCACGCATCACAGGCGCTCAACCAGACACAGGCGCTCGTGTTCATCTTCTCCATGCCCAGCGGCGCGATCTCTCTGTATGGGCAGACGTCAACGGGCACCGTGACCCCGGCGCACTCAACTTCGCGCATCACCGTGGAGCGTCTGACGTGACCGCCCCCCGCAAGACCGAGGCCCGCCTGGACTGGTTCCTGGACAACGATCCGGCCGGGGAGGGCATGTGTGCCCAACACTCCTGGCACGCCCTCGGGGGCGACTACGGCAACCCGCCCGCGTGGGGGTGCGCCAACGCCAACGAGGTCTACGCCAAGGTCAAGGCCTCGGGTCGGTGGTGGCCCACGCCCCCGCCGCGCGGCGCACTGATCCTCTGGAAGTACGGGGCCAACGGGCACGCCGCCCTGTCCATGGGGGACGGCAGGATCGCCACCACCGACCCGACCAACGACCCAGGCGGCTCGGGCGTGGAGCCCATCGACTACCCCTCACGGTGGGGGGCAGGGTCCTACATCTGGACCGACCAATACAACGGCGTCAGGTTTGACGTGGAGGAGGACGACATGGCACTGGACGACGATGACGCCAAGATCATCTGGAAGTCCGACATCCTGGAATCACCCAACGGCAAGGACTCAACCAATCCGACGTGGACGGCATCGTCCTACTGGAAGGAGACCTACCTGCTGCTCCGGGAGGTCCGGGACCTCCTCAAGGGCAAGGGATGACCAGGCTCCTGGGCGGGGTGGCTGCCCTGGTGGCCGCCCTGCTCCTGGCCCCGGCCGCCCCTGTCTCGGCCGGGGATGAGCGGGTCCACCTGGCCGTGATCCCAGACACCCAGGCAGAGTCCTACCGGGTGGCCGCCAAGCGTGCCAGGTGGATCTCTGCCCGTAGGTTCGATGCCGTGGCCCATGTCGGGGACGTGACCAATTGGGGGGCTCGGGACGTAAGTCAGTTCACCAGGGCCCGCAAGTGGATCGGACTGCTGCCCGAGGTGCCCAGGGCCGTGGCCATCGGCAACCACGATACGGCCGCCGTTGGCGTGGGTGGGTCGGCCTACGATCCCCCGCGCACCGGGGCCCTGCTGCGCGATACCAGGGCGTTCAACCGTGCCGACCTGATCCCAGCCCCGGCCGGTGCGTGGCAACGTGGGCGGGCTGACAACGTGTGGGTGCCGATCAACCGCCGTTGGGCCATGCTCACCCTGGAACTCTGGCCCCGAGCCGAGGCCGTGGCCTGGGCCAACAGGGTGGTCCGGTCCCAGCCCCGGCGGCTCTGGATCGTCGTCACCCACGCCTGCCTTACGTCAGGGGGCCGGATCTCGGGCTCCTCGGGCTACGGGGCCACGAGCCCGCTCTACCTCCGGGATCGCCTGGTGCGCCCCAACCGCAACGTGCGCGCCGTGCTCTGTGGCCACAACGGGCGGACGGCCACGCTCAGGGACCGCCAGGCAACCTGGGTCCTGACCAACAGGACCACACCTGGCCTGGTCCGCACGCTTACCCTGACCCCGACCAGCATCACGACCCGCCTACGCCTCACCCAGTGACAGGAGACACCATGTACGCCCTGACAGGCACCTACGCCCCAGCCGATCTCACCCCGGCCGCTGGCACGGTGGAGATCACTCCAGACGTGGTGAGCGTGGCCGGGGACGTGGTGATCGTCCAGCACCCCGTGGTGGCCACCCTGGACGACCTGGGGGCCATCGCCGTGGAGGTCGTGGCCTCCGACGATCCCTCCTGGCGGCTCACCGATGGCCAGCGGATGCCGTACATCATCCGGGAGAACGTGACCGGGCTCAGGCGGGCCTGGATGGCCTACCTGGACGGCACGGGCGGGGACATCGCCGACCTGGTGCCCCTGCCCGAGGCTCCTGACATGGGCCAGGGCTACCTCACCCAGGCGGCCGGGGATCTGCGCTACGTGAACTCGGACGGGGACACGATGACCGCCCCCCTGGCCTGGTCGGGCCCCCTGGGCGGCCAGGGTGCCATTGGGATCGTGCCAGACGTGGGCGGGGAGGCCCTCCAGGTGGCCTCAGATGAGGGCCTGCTGGCCCGAGCCCCGTACATCGTCCTGGACTCCCAGAGCCTGCACCTCACCCTGACTGGAGGTGCCCTGGACGCCCCCCTGGTCGTGGTCGGGTTCGATCAGTTGGGCGGGGCCATCCTCGGGTGGGGTCCGCCGATCTCCACCGCCTGGGAGGTGAACGACTCCACCGAGACCCCTGTCACGATCAAGCAGGCCAACTCCTCGGTGCCGTCCGCCTGGGTGGCCCTGGGGCTCTCCGGGACCGTGCCCGTGGATCTGGAGCCGGGCCAGGCCTCCGTGGCTCTGGTGCTTCCTGTGGTGAACTCCAGCACGCGCACCGGGGAGATGGAAATGGGGATCAAGGTCGGGGCCGGGGCCGTGGTCTCCTCGGGCCACCGTGTGGCCATCTCGGCCGGGCAGGACTCCACCGTGGCGATCAACGCGGTGAACGTGAAGGACTACACCCAGGGGGACGTGGTGGAGTTCTACGCCCGCGTGGTCACTGCGTCCAACACTCAGTTCTCCCTGGTGATGGACGCCGCCCCAGGCAACGCCGCCGTAGTCCGCGTGGTGGGCAACTGACCCGATTAGGCACCTGGGCCTCCAGGGTGTAGAGTGATCCTCACAACGTAAGCAACTCAACCAACTGGAGGACCGCATGGCACGCACACTCACTCTGGAGGATCTGGTCTCGGGCTACGGCCAGGACTGGACCTCGGGGATCATCTCCGAGCACCTGGACCGCGTGGAGGCCCTGGGCGGCCGGATTCACGTCGCTGGCACCGGCCGCATGTGGGTGGCCCCGGCCAAGGGTGGCGTAGCCATCCCGGTCCTCTGCTCCGAGATCGTCGCGGTCTACACCGAGGACGGAGAGATCTCGGGCCGTTGCGGCCTGCCCGCCCTGGTGGAGGACGGTGCCTGCGACGCCCACCAGGCGATCCTGGAGGACTGGCGGGCCCAGTCCGAGCCCGAGGCCATCGCCTGGGAGCGGGAGGTGGCGGCACGATGAGCGCCCGTACCTGCGATTTCGAGGCCTGGGACGGCTGCACCGAGGACCCGTCCTACTTCTACTGCGGACTTACGGCAGGACACGCCGGGGACCATGGGGGGTGGGTGTTCTGATCCCCCGCCTGGCCGCCGCCCTGGTGGTCCGCCTGGCCGCCTGGGCCGCCTGGTGCCTGCACCTGGAGCCAATGTCGGACCCCCAGCCCGTGATGGGCCTACCGATCCACCGCACAGAGGCCGGGTGGCCCCGGTGCTCCACCTGCGATGGGGGCGGATGCCCCGACTGCACCGACCCCGCGTGACCGATGTCAGACCCCCCAGAGACACTGGGGCAACCAACCGAGAGGAACGACACATGAAGGACAACGAGGTGACCCTGGACACCGGGGTCTGGCAGGACGAGTTGGGTAAGCACATGAGGTTCTCCGTGGTGGACCTCGGGGTGGCGTTCACCCTGGACATTCTCCCGGTGCGCGAGGACCAGGAGGCCGACCAGGCCGCCGCGGTGATCGCCATGGCCACCGACATGGAGGGCCTGATCGCCGAGGCCCTGGACCACGCCCATCACTGCCCCTCCTGCCAGGCCGAGGAGGGCCACCAGTGACCACCGTGGCGGCCACCAGGGCCAGCACCCTGGCCAAGACCCTGGACGACGGGTTCGGGCTCCGTGCGTTCGATGCGGCCACCACGCTGGAGACCGTGGCCGCCAACCAGGATCTCCTGGCCGCCCTGACCCTGGTCCGGGCCACGCCTGGGGAGGGCTCCTGGCGGGCCTACAAGCCGCTCCACGAGGATGCCCAGGCCCGCCGTGGCAAGCCCGAGGCCCAGGCCGGGACCAACATCCACTCCGTGGTCCAGGCGATCGTGGAGGGCGTGCTCCCCCTGGGCGTGGACCCGGTGCTCCTGGGTGACGCCCAGGCCGTCCTGGACCGCCTGCGGGAGGTGGGCCTGGAGCCAGTGACCTCGGAGGAGTTCGTGGTCACCCTGGGCCTGCCGGAACTCCTGGCCGGGACTCGGGACATGCTGGCCAGGGCCAAGGACGGCCGCCTGGTGGTCGTGGACGTGAAGTCCACCTCCTCCCTGGGCTCCGAGGGCTTCCGCGCCCTGGCCTGGTCCATCCAGTTGGCCGTCTACGCCCATGGGCGGCCGTACCTGGGCGGGGAGCCCACCAGGGACCGCTGGGGCCGCCCGAGGATCGACACCGCCCAGGTCTCGGCCGAGGAGCCCCAGGCAGACCGCACGGTGGCCGCCGTGGTCGAGGTGGAGCGTGGCACCGGCCAGACGGCCATCCACCGCGTGGACCTGGTGGC
>Ga0209492_1000532_pt1 | contig 11871 bp, 13 predicted proteins | sample PPLLak12cMay2015_FD_187253 | JGI IMG/M metagenome (GOLD analysis project Ga0209492, IMG submission 187253) | Freshwater sediment microbial communities from Prairie Pothole Lake near Jamestown, North Dakota, USA - PPLs Lake P7 Core (1) Depth... | ecosystem: Environmental > Aquatic > Freshwater >... | reverse complement strand
TATCCTAAGAGGACTGCACCGTCCTGATGTATTCCCTGCCGATGATATAGGTGTCCGGCGATTTATCTCGCATTACTACCTGGGGGATAAAAAAATCTCATCAGCAGAAGCCCGTTCATTTGCGGAACGATGGGGAACCTGGAAAGGGTATGCTGCATATTACCTGGAAATTGCAGACCTGCTGGGAATCAGCCCATCTGGATCCTGAAACAGTAAATAAGAATTATCCTGCCACCATTCACGAAAAAGAGCATGAGGTCGGGGAATCCAAAGGACTATCGGACATCCCTTTACTTGGGTTCTTTATGAAAAAATTCACCGTTCTCCGAATAAAAACGCTATTCTTTTTAATCTTTAATGGTATACTGTTAATATGTCATGCTATAACATAGCAAAGTAGGTATAACGTATGAAATACTCTGTCCTGTTCATCGCAAGTATCCTTATTGTGGCTGTATTCATTGCAGGTTGTACGCAACAGCCTGCGACGCAACAACCTTCAACAACCCAGGGGGTTATCAAGGTCGGTGTCATAGCCTCATTGACCGGCCCCGCGAGCAATGTAGGCACCAACATGTGGCAGTCGGCCCAGGTCGCTGCCGATAAGATCAATTCCGAAGGGGGCGTCATCCTGAAAGATGGATCGAAAGCCCAGATCAGACTCATTGTGGCCGACGATGAGTCGACCCAGCAGGGAGGCCAGAAGGCCGCGACCAAGCTCATTACCGATGACAAGGTAGATATCCTGGTCGGAGGATACTCGAGCGCGGTTACTTCCTCGTATCAGCAGACCATCGCGGAACACCGGATCCCGTATATCGTCACCGGTGCATCAAGCCCGATCATCACCCGTCGCACGGACATCGACACCAGTTACGTTTTCCATCACTGCCCAACCACTGATGCGTACGGGCAATATACCACCCTGTTCATCGACCAGGTGGTCCGCCCTGCGGTTAATAAAAAACTTAGTGCACCGGCAGACCGCCCGTTCCGGCTGGCCCTGCTCTACCAGGACACGGCATTCGGAAAAGGGATCCAGACTGCGGTGAACAATACTATCACCAAAAACAATCTCAATATACAGCTGGTTTCCCAGGAGAGTTTCAAGATGGGTGACAGCGACTTCCGGACACAGCTGACCAAGATCAAGGCTGCGAGTCCTGATGCCGTATATCTCGGAGCGTTCCCGAACGAAGGAGCCCCAATCATTACCCAGGCACGGCGTGATACCAATCTCAATACGATATTCCTGAACGCAGAGAACAATGACAATGCCCAGTTCTATAAGGACCTCGGGCAGTACGGTGAAGGAGCAATTATCGAGAGCCGGTTTTCGCCCTATATCGCTCCGGTCGGAGCTGTCGCAGACGCCCAGAATGAGTTTAAACAGAGTTACTTCGCGCGATTCGGGACCTATCCCGACATGATGGGTGCCTCGACGTACGATGGTGTCTTCATCGCGACACAGGTCATCGAGAATGCGGGAACGACGGACAAAGCAGCTGTGCGTCAGGCACTCATTGACCTGGAGATGCCCCAGATTATCGAGGCGATGAAGGACCAGACCTGCTCGTTCTCTTCGGATTTCCGGGAGTCGACATTCGATCTCTGGATGGAGCAGTTGGCATACAACGCCACCATCGGTGAGACCCGTCCTGTCATTGTCTGGCCTGACAACCTGAAGACCGCGGACTTTGTCCTGCCGTCCTGGTATGTGGCAGGCAGCAGTTCGTAACCATTACCTCCCTTTTTTAATCCATGGCAGACTGATATATTGCATAAAGCCGGACAGGTGCTGATCGGATCATGGACAATTTAGGGGTATTCCTGCAGATCATTTTCTGGGGACTGTATGCCGGCTGCATCTATATCCTGCTCGCTACCGGGCTGAACCTGATCTTCGGCGTGATGAAAATAGTGAACTTCGCGCATGGCGAATTCCTGATGATCGGTGCCTATATCACCGCAACCATATTTTTTATTTCCGGCATCAACCCGTATCTTATCATCCTTCTCTCCATGCTCGCACTCATAGGTATAGGTGCCGTTGTCGAACGATTCTGCTTCCGCCCGATTCTTGGTACCGGGAAACTTAACGAGATATTTCTTTCCATCGGCCTCATCTACATTTTCCAGAATGGGGCCGCCCTCATATGGACTGATGAATGGCAGAGTGTAAAAAGCCCCTATGACGGTATTTCGCTGCCATTCGGGTCATTTTCCATCCCCCTTGATTATATTCTCATCATGTTTTTCACCGCTGCCATTATCTGCGGGTTGTACCTCTTTTTGAAAAAGACGACGATCGGAATGCAGATGAGGGCAACGAGCCAGAACCGGAAAGGTGCGATGCTTGTCGGTATCGATGTGGAACGCATCGACGTAATCAGTTTTGGCCTGGGGTGTGCACTTGCCGCGGCTGCAGGCACGCTCTGGATCGTAAGCGGGCAGATCTTTAACCCGTACATGGGTTCGATCCCCGCGATCAAGGCTTTTGCAATTATCATCCTCGGAGGCCTCGGCAGCATCCCCGGCGCAATTATCGGTGGATTGTTGATGGGCCTTGCAGAGAACGGAGCGGCATTTCTCCTTGGCGGTATATGGAAGGACGCGATCTCGTTTGTCATCCTTATCATCGTACTTGTAGTGAGGCCGACCGGTTTGTTCGGGGAAAAGGGGGATTAGACCATGCATTTTAAGCGGGCCGATATGGTAAAGTACGGGATTGTCCTTGCGCTTGTCATTGCCATAACCATTCCGTTCGCCACAGACAGCATGTTCATCCTCAACCTCCTTGTCCTGATGCTGATCTTTATCATCTTTGCATCAGCATGGAACCTCCTCGCGTTCTCAGGGCAGGGATCCCTCGGGCACGCTGCTTTCTTTGGCATTGGAGCGTACGCATCAACCCTCATCGCTGCGAGCAGCGGGATGTCCCCGTTCATAACGATCTTTCTCGGTGCGGCCGTAGCGGCATTTGTCGGGATTCTTATCGGCCTTACCTGTGTAAGGCTCAAGGAATGGTTCCTTGCCATGGTGACGTTTGGTTTTGCTATCATCGTCCAGACCCTGACGGTCAGTGTACTTGCTCCGGTTACCGGGGGCTGGGACGGTATTGCATCGAGCCGGCTCCTGAGCCCGTCAATCCCCGGCTACCAGTTGATTGAATATTATGCAGTCCTCTTCATTACCATCGCCTCTATAGCCGCAATCTGGTATATCATGAAGACACGGATTGGCCTTGCATTTCTTGCAATCCGCGAAAACGAACTCGAAGCCAGGGCTGCGGGTATCGATCCGGTCCGTTACCGGCTCCTCGCATTTGCCCTCTCGGCCTATCTTGCGGGTGTTGCAGGAGCACTCCAGATCCACCACATCGGTTACCTTACACCTGAACTCTACGGCGTAGACAACTCGTTCTGGCCGGTTACCTACGTCATCCTCGGAGGATTAGGCACGCTTGCCGGACCGATAATCGGCACTATCGCACTTACCATTATCTGGGAAGGTCTCAAATCAACCGGGCTCACCTTCGGAAGATATGTCATAGTCGGGGTCATGCTTATCCTCGCTATCATTTTTCTGCCCCGGGGGCTCGTGAGCCTGCCGGAACAGGTGCAGGGATGGCTGAAACGACGGAAAAGAAAAGAGCCCCTTCGGGAACCGGCTGATGACTGACACTCTTTTTTCGTGCAGCGACGTGGGATGAAGAACTGAGTTTTGGGCGGTTTATTCGGTATATCGCACGTAAGATCGATTTTTTAAGGATTTCCGGAAATCGTATAGTAGATCCGATTGCAGGTTGAATTGGTATTTTGTGCTTGTGATGAACGTCGCCCATTTTAAAGGGCACGTCTCCTGCGGCTGATCACTATACCTGAAATTTCAGGAACTTTTCTACCCCGCCATGCCTCTGGAAGGTCATGAGACCGGGAACTCTCAAAAAAAATAGTCTGCTTTTACAATTTTTTACTGAATAGAGATGCATATAAACGAGAATGGTTCTCATCCAAACCATAAAAAATTGTGAGGTACGACTGGCATCCATAACAGGCTCCTGAGAAGTCAGCGGAGTTCTCAGGTAATTGAAGCGCCGCGGGGGCGTCCCTTCGGGGGCGGCGCAAATCATCGCATTAGCGGGATTGGCACTTCCCAAAAGCACTGGAGTTGTGCAATTTTAATATGGAAATGCTCTTGGTATTTCCATTCTGTGTGCCTGTGGCCGCAGGCATCGTGTTTGTTTCCATAGGAAATCCTCAAAATATTTTTCTTAGCAGTCTTTAGAGGCATGTAATTCCTCAGTCCCCGCCGCTGTAGCATCACCCTGGAATGATTACACCACAGAAGATAATACGACACAACCGCAAAGCTCAGGGAAGGTTCGGGGAGCACAGGCACTGTCCCCTCAACAAACAGGTGCTGCAATTTATTGAAACCTCAGGGTTTCTGCAGTGCCCGGTTTTTATCATTCAGCTAATCATTTCTCTCGATTGAAGGATCACCAGAAAGAACTATCCCTGCCCTTGTCAGGAGTTTCAGAACCCGAGGTATGCTTTCTGGATGCGCGGGTCGTGGAGGAGTTCTTTTGACGGTCCTTCCTGAACTATCCTCCCGTTTTCCAGCACATACCCCCGGTTGCACATGGCCAGCGCATTCCGGACATTCTGCTCGAGCAGGAGGATGGTCATCCCTTCCCTGCCAAGCTGCTCGAGCGAGCGGAAGACCTGGCCGGTGAGAATGGGGGAGAGCCCGGTGGATGGTTCATCAAGGATAAGGAGGCGCGGTTCAGACATCAGGGCCCGCCCGATAGCAAGCATCTGCTGCTCACCCCCGGAAAGCGTTCCGGCCTTTTGCTGCTGCCGTTCCTGCAGGACCGGGAAGAGACGGAAAATCCGGTCGAGTCTCCTGTCAGGGTCAGTCATGGCAGTCCCGCCAAGGAGGAGGTTCTCGATCACGGGCATCGTCGGAAAGATCTCCCTCTTCTCGGGCACCAGCGCAAGCCCCTTCCGGAAGAGATCGTACGGGTGACTGCCAAGAATACTTTTACCATCAAACAGAACCGAACCTGTCGCCTTCCGGTTGAGCCCCACGATGGTCTCGACCGTGGTTGTCTTGCCAGCTCCATTCGGGCCGATCATGGTCACAAGCTCGCCTTTATCCACGTGGAAGGAGAGGTTCCAGACAACCTGCAGGTTCCCATGGAAGACATTGAGATCTGAAACGGTAAGCATGAACGGTATCCTCTCTCAGAATGCGTCGATATCGCCAAGATATGTATCGATGACCTTCTGGTTATTAACGACCTCGTATGGCCTGCCATCCGCGATCTTCTCGCCATAGTCGAGCACGACAATACGGTCTGATACTCCCATAATTACACTCATCACATGTTCTATGATCAGGATAGCGACGCCTTGATCCCGTATCTTTTTAATGAGGTCCACTGCTTCGTTACTCTCCTTCGGGTTAAGCCCGGTTGTAAGTTCGTCGAGAAGGAGCAGTTTTGGTTTCGAAGCCAGAGCCCGTGCAAGCTGCACCCTTTTCAGTTCCACCACATTTAAATTTTTAATGGTTGTGTCCCGTTTTTCCATCGGGAAACCTACAAAATCAAGAATTTCTATCGCTTTTTTTCCTGCATCCGCCATGCTGATGGCACTGTGGTTGCCAAACAAAGCACCAACCATCGTGCATTCGTATGCGGTAAGTCCGGGAAAAGACTCGGCGATCTGGAACGTTTTGGCTATCCCTTTTTTACAGATCCGGTCGGCTTTAAGCCCGGTGATATCTTCGTTATCAAATATGATTGTTCCTGAAGTCGGGGTACTGATGCCGGAAATCATATTGAGAAGCGTGGTTTTTCCTGCACCGTTGGGACCCACAAGCCCTACGATCTCGTTCTCCCCGAGTGAGAGATCGACATTATTCACCGCCCGAAGGCCGCCGATCTGTTTGGAAATACCCCTGAGTGTGAGCATGAAAATACCGTGTATTCATTCAAATCGTTGGCATGGTGCTGTATTAAAGATAATGCCCCTATAAAGAGAAGCGGTTTTCAGCGAACCTTAAGGAACCGGGGACTTTACCGGAACCATTGTCCGTTTTTTGTCCAGAAATAAAAATACCGGGCAAAGAATGTCATTTTCATTCATCTGGCAATGGGCTTAGCAGAAACGGCATGAACGGAAGTTCACACCCGAACAATGAAAATCATTAAACCCTGTAATTCTATGAGGGCTCCCCGCCTCAGGGCCTCTCCGAGGCACGGCGGGGCAGTGCGGTGTTTACAAATATGCTTATAGACACTGATCCGCCGCGGGGGCGCCCCGTCGGGGGCGGAGGGGTTCATCGCAAATAATTTTGAGGAATAAAGATTCCATTACTCACATCCCTTTAATTTATTTCCATAGGAAATCCTCAAAAAATATTTTTCTCAACGCTCTTTGTGATAGCTATGGCATGTAATGCCTCTGCCCCCGCCGCTGTGGCAACCCTCCCTTGGAGCGATAACTTCAGAGAAGGTAATACGATACAATCGCAAAGCGCAGTGATTCGGGGAAGACTGGCACTGTCCCCTTCGTAAATGGATGCTTTACAATCTGTTGAAAACTTAGGGGTTCTCCAAAGCCAGGCATTGGATGATTGAAGTAACCGGAATTAAACAGTTAAGAACTCCCCTCCCAACCCGGAAATCCTGATGCGGGTTATGTTGCGGAGCATTTCCATTCGTAATCTATTTTCATGCCGGCGTTATTTATCCGAAGAGGTGGCAGAATATGCTTTTCAGGCTCCCGGCATAGTTCCAATTTCCCAGCGTGAGATCTTCCAGAGATTCCCAATTAGCGTGTAACGGGCGGCCACCGGAAAGGACCCGTTCTTTTTGTTTCTTCCGAGGGTTGCGTCTTCTGTGCAGCGGTAGGTAATCACCGCGATATCGTTCCCGGTCCGCTGGACATGCGGATCATCTATGCTGAAGGAATGCAGGGTGAGCAGGGGGAGTATCCTTGTCAGTATATCTTCCCGTTTGAACCGACCGAAAAGGTTGATCTCGTAATAATCCGGTGCGAGGAGTGATTCCAGTGCCCGGACGTCTTTTCGAAACAATGCATCAGCCCGTGCGTGTTCAGAGGCTACAAGTATCTTCAGAAGCCCGGAATCGTCATATGGTGTCTCTGTCATAAGAATTGACCATCCTTCACGCAATGATTGTCCGGTACCGGTATTTTAATAGCTCCATACTGGTCTCCGGATTAGATCCCGGAGAGTTCTGGAAGAGGCGCTTTTTTCATTCGTTTCGGGTTATACCTAAAAGAAGGGATAAAAAATCTTTTTTGGATCTGTCTTCCAGGAAAGGAGATGTCCCGTTATACCGGTGGCATGTGTCGCACCTTATTTGAGGGCTTCCTTCATGGATTTCGGAAGATGGAGGGTAAACGTGCTCCCGGCATGTAACCGGCTTTCTACGGTAATATCTCCCCCGTGCATCTGCATTATCTTCTTTGCCATGGACAGGGAGAGCCCGATCCGGTCAAACCTGCGGGAAAGTTTTGCTGCATCCGCAAGCTGGAATGGCTCAAAGATTGACGACAATGCATTTTCGGATATCCCGGTCCCGTTGTCCCTGACAGAAATATGATGAAATATATCCCCGGGATCCGAATGGTGAAAAACAGAAATTTTCCGGGGGGGCTCGGAGAAGTTTACCGCATTTGAAAGAAGGGAATCCAATACGCCGAAGAGCCGGTCTATATCCCCGGTTATTACGAGATTTATCGGGATATCGGTAATTATCTCTGCTTTTTTCCGGTACTCGCCGGAATCAAGCACGCTTTTTACAAGCTGGACCAGGGAAAATGTTGAGTGGTTCAGGTGGAGTTTCCCGCTATCAAGTACAGAGAGCTCCAGCATCTGGTTAATGATCTGACGTTCCCGGTCAACACTTGCGAGGCAGCGTTCAAGAATCCTTTTCGTATCCTCAGGAATACCAAATCCTTCAGGATCCTGAATGAGCAGATTGAGGTATCCGAGAATCGGCTGGAGCGGTGTGCGCAGTTCGTGGGCGACCGTAACAATAATCCCCCTGCGTCGTTCATTGTCGAGCCGTATTTTTTCTTCAAGCAATTGTCTTTCAGAAATATCGACAACATTGATCAGAGTTGCCTTTCCACCGCAATGAACGACCGGCAGGGTAAAGAGTAACGCCAGCCGTTTATTCCCATATTTTGTTACGAAGTGAAACTCGCACCGGACTGATCCTGAAGTCTCCTCCAGTCCATGTCCGATAAATTCTTTTACATCATCCGGATCCGTATTGTCAATAAGAGACAAGAGCTCTCTTCCGGGAATTTCATCAGGCAGGTACTTTGAAAATTCTGAAAAAGCAGGGTTTGCATATTGAATTATTCCGTTTCTTACGATGAGAATACCGGTGGGCAGGTTTTCGGTGAGATGTTGGTAGTGCACAAGGTCATTGTCAACCGCCCTGATTGATATCTTGCGCCGACTTTTACCGGTTGCTGTACAAACCATGGTCATATCGTTAACAGCATTCCAGGAAAGATCTACTTCGAGATTGTTTCCCTCTTTAGTTTCAAGAAGAGTTTTAAAACCGGTAATTTCCGGATTCTGTCCAATCAGTGCTAAAAATCTTTTCCTTTCTCTCTGATTGGAAAGAAGTGACGTGAAAAACTTCCCGCGCAGTTCTACCGGTGGGTAATTGAGGAGGGTTGAGAATGCAGCATTGAGTTCCCGTATGGTGAAATCCTTTTTGTCAAAAAGAATGATCCCATTGGGTGAATTCTCAAATACCGCACGGTACCATGCTTCACCGGTCCCCATCCTCACCATCTATCTACGCAATTTGAATCTTCTGTTATTTTAAGATGCAGGAACTTTTTCATACGGATCCGGCATCCGGACTGATGAAATTACCGTGAGAAGGAGCAGGATAATCTTCAATTTTCGATGGTTGTCACCGGGCTGAAATTGATAAAAGAACCGTGGGGTTGAAATAACTGGCAGGTAAAAACGTATGATATGCGCCCATATGTTATTGTCAACGTCGCAATGAGCGCTGATGGCAAGATTTCCACCCGCGAACGCCGGCAGGTCAGAATATCGGGCAAGCAGGATTTTATCCGTGTTGACCGCCTCAAAGCCGGGTGCGACGCTGTCATGGTAGGTATTGGCACCGTTCTTGCCGATGATCCTTCACTCACGGTAAAATCGGAAGAATGCCTCACATACCGCAGGAAACAAGGCTGGGATGATCATCCTGTCCGTATTGTCGTAGACAGTTCAGCCCGCATTCCCCCGGAAGCATCAGTCCTGCACAAGGGTGAAGGAAGACGGGTGATCGCTGTATCCGGGAAGGCAGAACGTGCGAAGATTGCGGTCCTGAAAAAGAAAGCCACAGTGCTTGTGTGCGGTGATGTTGAAGTAGACCTTCCTGAACTCATGGACGAGCTTGGATCAATGGGTATTCAGCGTATCATGGTGGAAGGGGGCGGGACATTGATTGCCGGGTTGATCAGGGCCGGGCTTGTCAACGAAATCAATACCTATATTGGCAATATCCTCATCGGGGGTAAAGACGCTCCCACTTTCAGTGACGGGGAAGGGTTTATCGATGAGTCGTCGTTTCCCCGGCTGGCTCTCCTGGAAGCACGCCCGATCGAAGAAGGTATTCTCCTGCGCTGGAAAGTAAAGGCTCCCGATCAGTCTGAAGAAATACGGTAACCGGGTTGAGGCTTTGAAGAGATTTTCCTGAGCGTGAGAATGCCAAGCCTCATCTCTCATAACTAAAAACATTCTCTTACGTATATTCCGGTCATCGTTCTTGCTGCCGTTTTCCTGCTGACTGCTGTGCGCCAGGTAGGCAGGTTCAATCTCAGGATCTGGCAGATCATGCTTGGAGGAGCCGTCGTCGTCCTTATCAGCGGGCAGATCTCCATTTCGGATGCACTGGGAGCGATCAATACCGATGTTATGCTTTTTTTATTTGGCATGTTTATTGTGGGTGAGGCCATGGTGGAAAGCGGCTACCTGTCCCTGCTTTCATGCCGCTTCTTTTCTCACGCCCGGACGCCGGACCAGTTGATTTTTTTCATTCTTTTCGGCATGGGATTGTTTTCAGCAGTCCTCATGAACGATACCCTGGCCATCATTGGCACACCCCTTGTCCTCTCCCTTGCTACCAGGTTCCGGATCTCGCCAAAACTGATGCTTCTTTCCCTTGCAATTGCAGTCACAACCGGCAGTGTGATGAGTCCTATCGGAAACCCTCAGAACCTCCTCATTGCGGTAAACAGCGGGATGGGAACCCCGTTTGTCACCTTTGGGTTATACCTTCTCGTACCTACGCTCATCAGCCTTGGTCTCGCATATGTCCTCCTCCTGTTATTTTTCCGGAAGGAATTTTCCGCCCGTCCCATTGTTCAGGACACCGTTCAGTGCGTTGAACCTGCCATCATTCTTCCGGTACAATGCTCGCTTGCGATCATTCTGATACTTGCTGCTGCCAATATTACGGCATCCTTTTTTGGAGGAAAAATTCTTGTACCACTCCCGTTTATTGCCCTGTGCGCTGCAATACCGGTCCTGCTGATCGGTAAGAATCCGGGGAGGCTCATTAAAAATATTGACTGGCCCACGCTCGTTTTTTTTGCTTCCCTGTTTGTCCTGATGGAGAGTGTCTGGCAAACGGGATTTTTCCAGGCGTTTGTTGACCGGAATATGGTTACTTCCCTGCCCATGGTTCTCATGACCAGTGCTGTCATCAGCCAGTTCATCTCCAATGTGCCGTTTGTCGCGTTGTTCCAGCCGATGATTCTCCAGGCAGGAGGCACTTCTGCCCAGCTCATGGCACTTGCGGCAGGGAGTACAATCGCCGGCAACCTGACCATCCTGGGTGCCGCAAGTACGGTGATCATCATTCAGAATGCAGAAAAACAGGGTCAGACACTTACATTCTTCGAGTTTGCAAGAATCGGCATACCCCTGACCACACTGCAGCTTATAGTGTACTGGGCATGGCTGTCCTTCCTGCCATTGTAAAACGTTGCTGGTACAATTTGTAAGGCTCGGGGGCACTCTTTGGTTTTTGACCAGTCAAAAAAGAGGAAATCAATAATACTCTCCCCATCAACAACTGCACAAGGGAGAGTCGCGATTATGGCAGAATACATCCAGGAAAACCCGGACAAACCCGATAAAAAACGTGAAGACCTCAAAGGAAAAGTCCTGAAGCTGAAGGATCTTGTGAACTATAATGAGGGCACTGTTGCCAGCCGGATGGTAATCAATCGGAAGGCGGGCAGCATCACCATTTTTTCCTTTGATGAAAACGAAGGGCTCTCGGAACATACCGCCCCGTTTGATGCAGTGGTTACCATTCTTGATGGCGAATGCGAGGTCTGGGTTTCGGGTCAGACATCGCAGATGAAAGAAGGGGAGACCATCATCTTCCCGGCTAATGTCCCCCATGCCTTATCCGCGATCACAAAGTTCAAGATGTCGCTTACCATGATCCGGGAGTGAATGCCATGGGAGGGAATGACAAGGACGGGTATTACTGTTCGATCTGCGGGGGGATTCCCCCGGATAAGATCACCACAAAACGGGTGCTTATTGACGGCAAAGAAACGGGGATAGATCACCTCGACTGGATTTTCGAAGAAGTGAATAAGCTCAAACCACCGGATGATGCTGCACTTACCGAAGAGCTCATGAAAAGGGTCAGGGAATTTAATTACGTGCCAACAAAAAAGAGCGATATGTATGCGGCAGCCCTCCTTGCCGAATACAAAAAACAGCGGGCTGAGTAACGGGATCCGCGATGTTTTTTTTTTCGGGGAACTGGTAAGGAAAATA
>Ga0209492_1000529_pt1 | contig 11907 bp, 9 predicted proteins | sample PPLLak12cMay2015_FD_187253 | JGI IMG/M metagenome (GOLD analysis project Ga0209492, IMG submission 187253) | Freshwater sediment microbial communities from Prairie Pothole Lake near Jamestown, North Dakota, USA - PPLs Lake P7 Core (1) Depth... | ecosystem: Environmental > Aquatic > Freshwater >... | reverse complement strand
CCAGGTGATGCATACCGCTGCAGAAGGAAACGGCCCGGTGAATGCCCTGGACGGCGCCTTGCGAAAAGCATTGGAAGGAGCTTATCCACTGATCTCCGAGGTTCACCTGAGCGATTATAAGGTCCGCATATTGGATAGTGATAAAGGCACCCAAGCCATCGTGCGGGTATTAATCGATACCGAAAACGGGAACCAACGCTGGAGTACAGTAGGAGCCAGTACGAATATCATCGAAGCCAGCTGGCGGGCGCTCTCCGATAGCATGGAGTACGCACTGTTAAATGGCGCAGGATCGCATTGATGGCAACCTTGCGAAAAGCGAAAATCGTTTCTTTACCAGGAGACGGCATCGGACCTGAGGTAGTTGCCGCAGCTCTGGAAGTATTGTACGCCGCCGTCGAAGGGGCTGGAATGGAGCTGCTAATTGAGGCACATCCTATAGGTGGAGCGGCGATTGACGGGTACGGCAACGCACTTCCTGATAGCACACTGCAGGCCTGCCTGGCTTCCGATGCCGTGTTGCTGGGTGCGGTGGGAGGTCCGAAATGGGACAATCCGGCTGCCTCAGTTCGTCCCGAGCAAGGATTGCTTGGGCTGCGTAAAGGATTGGACCTGTTCGCAAACCTTCGCCCGGTACAGCCCCACCCTTCTCTGATAGACGCATCCCCTCTTAAACCCAATCTACTGCAGTCGGTCGATCTCATTGTAGTCCGTGAGCTTACCGGCGGAATTTACTTTGGCCAGCCACGCCTCCGCCAAGTTGTAGATGATCAGGAACAGGCTGTCGATACCATGACCTATACGGTAAGCGAAGTCGAACGCGTTACGCAGGTAGCCTTCCAATTGGCCAGCCGACGGCGTAAAAAAGTGACTTCTGTAGATAAAGCCAATGTACTGGAATGCTCTCGTTTATGGCGACAGACGGTTGAACGCGTAGCCACACAATATCCCGACATCCAATTGGAGCATATCCTGGTTGATGCTGCCTCTATGTTCCTGGTTACCCGCCCGGCGTCGTTTGATGTCATCCTCACCGAGAATATGTTCGGGGATATCCTGACCGATGAAGCCTCAGTACTTTCCGGATCGATGGGCAACCTGCCATCCGCCTCGTTAGGCCAGGGGATTAACAGCCTGGGCTACCCACGCGGTGTTTACGAGCCGATACATGGCTCAGCTCCGGATATTGCCGGGAAAGGAATCGCCAATCCCATCGGCACGATCCTATCTGCAGCTATGTTGCTGCGCCATTCCCTGGGATTGGAGACGCAGGCACAACGCGTCGAAGGGGCTGTAGAGCGCGCTCTTTCAGAAGGTTGCCGTACAGCCGATATCGCCGGTGCGTACGAACAGCGCGTCACCACACGAGAAATGACTGACGCAATCCTGCAAAGGTTATGACGTCTGACCTTCGTGGACTACTTGCGCATTTTCTCACAGGAATCGTTATAATCAACCTGTGCAATCAATCCAACCAACAGAAACGTTATCGATTGCCGATCTGCGCGAGTACCTGATTGACGAGATATTCAAGGCAGCGGGATTATCTGAATCCGGTTGGCCTCGTAAGATCGGTGGTAGGCTCTTTACGAAGCCCGTCGAACGTTTCGCCGCTATTGTGAGTCGCTTCGACGAGGTGATCGGGGCGGAAGGATTTCCAGCCGGTGCAGAAGATGCGCTGAATAGCTTTTCTCAGCATGTCGATGTGCATGGTGCCGGGAGCATCCCAACGGAAGGGCCCCTAATCATCGCCGGTAACCATCCCGGCTTATTGGATGGCCTGTGTGTACTGGCCAACCTGCCACGACAGGATATTCGTTTCGTTGTCTCGGGTGTGCCGGTAACCGAAGCCCTGCCCAACGCAGGCAAATATTTGATCTTTGCTCCGGGGGACAAACATGAGCGCATGCTGGCAATCCGCAGCATGCTCCGCCATCTACAACAGGGCGGTTGCGTCTTAATTTTCCCATCGGGCAGGCTTGATCCTGACCCGGACGCGCTTCCTGGCGCCGAGCAAGCTTTAGATTTATGGTCCCCAAGCTTGGAGATCCTCCTTCGCCGGGTTCCCGATACCAGGATCGTAGTGGCCATCACCGGTGGAGTGCTGGCACCGCAAGTCCTGAACCACCCCATCACCCGCTTGCAGAAAGGTTGGCGCCGGCAGAAATTGGCCGAATTTATCCAGCTCATCCGGATGGTCTCCAAACCGCAAGCTTATGATATCCATCCCCGGGTGACCTTTAGCGCTCCTATTGTGCTATCACTGTCGGGCACCGAACCTCCTAAGCAAGAATACCTGCCTCAATTGATAGACTATGCGAAACAAACACTCCAGGTTCACCAGGCCTGGCAACCTATGAAGCCATAAACACCCATGTATCCACCGAACCGATCCTCCAATTTTCATCATGTGGGTTGATCATCTGGAAGGATTGCTGATTTTTATTGCCGTGCTGCTGCTAATCGCTGCCGGTAACATCCTGACCCTGCACCGTTTGGGCCGGCTTTCCCCTCCCCAGAAAAAGCCCCGGACCTCCATCCTTGTGCCGGCCCGCAATGAAGAAAACAATATACAATCCTGCATCACCTCCCTGCTGGCACAGGATTACCCTGATTTCCAGGTGATCGCCCTGGATGATCATTCGACAGATCTCACCAGGTCGATGCTAAATGCTATGGCAGAGAACGATGCCCGGCTGATCGTATTGGCTGGGAAAGACCTCCCGACAGGCTGGCTCGGAAAGCACTGGGCCTGCCAGCAGCTATCAGAATCCGCCGATGGAGAGTTGCTGCTGTTTACCGATGCCGATACTGTTCACGACAAAAATGCCCTTCTCCAGGCAGTTGCGGCCTTACAAAAGACCCAAGCCGCTATGATCAGCGCATTGGTTCATCAGCGGGTCGTTACCTGGTCAGAGCGTTTGGCAGTCCCGGTAATGAATTGGAGCATCCTGTCGATTTTCCCATTCTTCCTGGCCCATTCCCTCCCGCTGCCAATGCTGGCCATCGCAAATGGTCAGTTTCTTTTATTCCGGCGAGAAGCTTATGTGATGCTCGGGGGCCATGCAGCCATCAAATCGGACCCGGTGGATGACATCGCCCTGGCGCGTAGGGCGGCGCAAATGCGAATTCGCTGGCGTATGGTAGATGCAACCGCGGTAGTTCACTGTAGAATGTACCGCCACAGGAAGCAGGTCCTGGAAGGTTTTACCAAGAATCTCTACGCAACATTTGGTCGGATCTTACCTCTGTATTTATTCATTTGGATCTGGCTGGTGATCGCATTCCTCGAGCCACTGCTTATGGTTGCAAGGGCAATCTCTCGGACGGTGATGGTCGGCCCCTTGGGCTCCTACGATATCTATCTTACACAGCTGGCGATTGCAGCAATATTCCTCACCCTGGCACAGTGGGGATTGGTCTATTGGAGATTGAGTTTTCCTTTAAAACTGATCTTTCTGTACCCTGTTAGTATCACTTACTTTGCCGGACTGGCATTTCGATCTCTCATTTTTAACCTGACCGGCAAAGCAACCTGGAAAGGCAGGGTCATAAGAAATCCTTGAAAACAGGTGTCGTCGATGAACAACTCTACCGTAGGTAATGCCCCCGGAAGCCATGGCTTTCAAAAATTTATCCCCATCCTGACAACCAGCCTGGTAACTGCAATTTTAGAAGTCCCTGTGGGCATCTCCTTTGCGGCTCTAATATTCACCGGAGTACTCTCTCCATATTTGTCCTCTGGAATTGGGATACTGCTGGCAGGCGCGGCTATGCTCAGCCTGGTGAGTGCGATTTTTAACTCTTATCCAGGAAGCATCTCTCTTCCCCAGGACACAAGTGCGGTAATCATTGCCACGATGGCAGCCAGCATTGCCGTGTTAATATCCGACGGTCCGCCAGAAATTTTGTTTCTTACCGTGTTGGCCGCCATTACCTGCTCCTCGGTAATCACCGGGCTAACTTTTGTGGTTCTTGGCTCGTTTCGCCTCGGTCGCCTGATTCGATATATTCCTTACCCGGTTATCGGAGGATTCCTGGCAGGCAGTGGATTGCTTCTTTTCATCGGTGGTATCGGGATTTCCGCCAATTTATCGGTGAATATCACTTCGATCAGTGAGCTCTTTCAGTCATCAAGGATTATTTTCTGGTTACCAGCCTTGTTCTTCGCCATACTCTTATATTATGGTGTCAAGCATTTTTCCAGCCCTTTAGCCCTCCCTACCATGCTATTCGTGGTAATCATCCTGTTTTTTAGTTATCTGCTGATAAGTGGCACAACTATTGAGGAAGCCATGCAGACAGGATTACTGCTTGGACCGTTTCCGGAAGGGAATCTGTGGAAACTGCCTCCATTTGAAATGTTATTGGAAGTTGATTGGAGTGCCATACTCCAGCAAGCTGGCCAGATAACCTCCCTGGTGGTGATCAGTACCATCTCGCTGTTATTGAATGCCAGCGGAGTTGAGTTAATTGTACGCAAGGATATCGATCTCAACCGCGAATTAAAGTCCGCAGGATTAGCGAATGTAGCTGCTGGTTTTGTTGGCAGCATCCCAGGCTACCTGGCACTAACCCACACGGCCTTTTCGATCCGTACCGGAGCAAAAAGCCGTTGGGCGGGAGTGATGATTTTTTTGTTTATGTTATTGGTATTACTCTTTGGAGCTCCACTGATTGAGTTATTTCCCCGTTTCGCAGCAGGTGGATTGGTCTGTTTCCTTGGGCTCACCCTCCTGATGGAATGGGTTGTTCAAACCTGGACCAGGATGTCCCATTGGGATTATATCGTGGTGATCATTATTATGGCTACCATGGGCATTTTCAGTCCCCTGGCAGGTGTTGGCATCGGCCTGATGCTGGCAGCCATCCTTTTTATCATCCAATACAGCCGGGTAAATGTGATCCGGCACGTTCTGGATGGGAAATCATATTTCAGCATCATCGAGCGTTCTCCCATCGAAAAATCAATCTTAAGAAAATACAGTGATTGGATCTATATCCTTGAGCTGCAGGGATTCATCTTCTTCGGAAGTACCCAAAGTATGCTTGATTTTGTTCATAAACGCTTGCACGACCCGGCTTACCACCCTCCTCGTTACTTGCTGTTAGATTTCCGCCAGGTAACTGGAATGGATGGATCTGCAATAATGAGCTTTGTCAAACTCCGAACACTTACCCTGGAGCACCCAATCTCAATTATCTTTACCAATCTCCCACCTGAATATCAAAGCCAGCTAGACAGTGAACTCCGCATATACAGTCAGGACATTCATTGGAGGTTTTTTAGGGACCTGGATCATGCAGTTGAGTGGTGTGAAGACCAGTTGCTAACAGAAGTTCTCCACACAGAAATTGACACCGAGTCTATTACGGTCAATCTACGTGACGGGCTGGCGGATTTCTTCCAAACGAACTATGGTTCTACCGATGCACCAAACGATCAAACATTTCTGATTAAACAGCTCACTAATTATCTTGAGAGGCGAGAAATACCCGCAAATTACACCATCATCCGACAGGGTGATCCTTCAGTGGGGCTGTACATCATCGAATCTGGTCAGGTCGCAGCTCACCTAACTCGCCGAGATGATTCACCGTTACGGCTGCGCGTCATGGGTCCCGGAACTGTCATTGGAGAATTAAGCCTGTACCTGAATATTCCAGCGACTGCATCCGTAATCACAACCCGGCCAACGGTAACGCATTTTCTATCCCAGGAAAACATGAAAGCCATGGAGAGCGAAAATCCAGATCTGGCAAATGAATTTCATAAGGTTATCCTGAGGCTGGTTGGCGACCGGTTACGCACCAGCAACAATACCATCCAGGCGCTCGCTGGTTAAAAATCCTGTATAATCCAGGTAAAGGAGCTTCCCATGCGTAGATTGCTCATCTTGATCCCCGTTATCATATGCGTACCCATATTCATCATTGCAGCTCAGGTGTTAAGCGTTTTAGCACCTCCACTGGTTCAGGCTGCAGAAATACCTGATGCTCTTGGCATCTATGGAACTGTGACGTATGCAGGCGTACCTTCCGGTTCCGTCCCCCTGGATTTATGGTTCGCCGATGCTACCTCATTTACAATCATAAGCAGCACACTCACAGCCGCAGATGGTACCTATAGCTTTACAAATATGCCCGCTTTGAACAATGGGGAATCTTACTTTGTAGAGTATTACAACAGCATATTAGATCCAGAGTTCCTCTATTATTGGGATACGCGGGTAATAACCCAGTATCTCACCGGGCAAGATTTATACCTGGGTACTTTTGATATCCAAAACGTGGTTCACCTGGCGCCACTGGATTTTGCCACCGTTCAATTCCCGGTCGATTTTTCCTGGGTTGCACGTAATAATCCCACAGACAAGTACCAGATTCGCATCCAGAATTTAAGCGGCAGCGAATATATTTCTCCCATTCTCAATTACACGGACACGTTCCATCTTAACCAACTGCCAAATGCACTGGCCTACAATTCGATATACTTTTGGGATATGTTAGTTTTCAGCCCGGATGGCGGAGTGGGTAACAATACCGAATGGTATCAAATTACTTTCACCAACCCGCAACAATTCCCATTTAAACTTTATATCCCGGTGATTTCTAAGTAAACCCATCTCTATCGTTGCACGAGATAGCAGAACAGGTCCGATTGACCTGTTCTGCTCATAAATGGTTAAATAGTTAGCCAGGATCGGACATTCTATCAGCCAGCTTCAAGGCAATAAATACCACTGGCGCCAGTCCGGCTGCCCAGAAACCCACCAACCCATACCGGACGTAGCGCAGTGCTAAGCCAACCGCATTTTCACCTCCTGGAAATATGAGATCCAGGCCAACGTAAAAAACTGCTGCACCAATCAGCCCAACCAGGATGCGAACTAACCGTTTCCATACCGCACCTGCGGCGCTAAATCCTCCCCGCGAGCGCACCCAGATAGCACCAACTGCCAGCCCAAATAGGACAGCCGCATAGGTAGTTACCGATGAATAAGTGATCGGATTAAGGGTTTCTTCCGGGAAAATTGCGGACACATTTTGCTGCCAGAGAGAAGGTATCTGCCAACCTCGAAAGACCAGGTTGATCAGGACAGCCAACACAATCATTGACAGCGACGCCAGGAACACAATCAGCACCTGGTAACCGGAGCCCTTGCCTAAGAACCAGCCCAGGAAGCGTTTTTCATAGCGAAACAGCAACCACAGGAGCAGAGCACCGATCAGCCATCCCGCCAGCACGTCGGTGAGGAAGTGAACCCCGAGATAGATGCGGGAAACACCCACCAACAACACCAGGATCACCGCTATAATCCAGGCCCAGGTTTTATTGATCCAGGCCGCCAGGGTGCCAAAAATAACCACCGAAGTCTGGGAGTGGTTGGATGGAATCCCAAAGGATGATTCATACAGGTACGCTTTCACCGTGGAATCGATCCAAAATGGACGTGGACCATGCAGCAGCAGCTTCGACAGTGCGTTGACTCCTCCGCTGATCATCAGGTATACCCCCAGCCGCAATCCCCACTCCGCATTAACACTCCAATAGATGATGGGAACTACCAGCAAGATAAAGTATTCTTCAGCGAGGTATGAGAAAAGTCTCATCGGTGTATACAGCCACTCCCCCAGGCCTTGCAGCATCAAGCTAACCTGAATGCCAAACTGGTAGATAGGGTCCATGATCTCCTCCCGGTTATCCCTGCTCCTTGATCTGCTTTGGTGTGAACAGCGCAGTGATGACCACTGCTACGAGGATTAACACGATACCTGCCGGGTAGATGCTCTCAGGATTTCTGGAATAGAGCCACCCAGCAATTGGGGGAGCCAGGATCAAACCGGAAGCCCCAACAGTTTCGATCAATCCGTATCCGACTCCCATGTTGGCTCCCGATAAGAGCGGCCTGCCCTGCGCAGTTGCCAGCGAGCGCGAGGTTTGAAAACTCCCCAGGAAAAAATAACCGATACGGTAGCTCGCTAACGAAGTCCCCAGCCAGATGAACAGGTTGAACAACAACATAGAACCTTGGGCCAGCAAAAAACCCCAGCGCACGCTTAGCTGCCCCAAGAGAAGGTTGAAGGTGACAATCCCCAGGCTGCGCAACGAAATGAGCTGACCGATCTCACTCAACGTCAGGCCGCGTTCGTTTTGCAGGAAGTTTTGTGAAAGCGGTTGGGAGAGATACATGGCAAAGATAGCGATGAACACCACCGCCAGGTATCGCATGAATACAGGAGTGAGCACCTGGCCAATCCGGCTGCTCTTCTCAACCGAATCTCGCCGCTCGATCGGTTGGGATTGGATGAAGAGAATCACCAGCGTCGATAGGATAAACAGCAGGAAAGCGAATGAGAAAGTTCGCTTAAGGCCCAGCATCTCGCCGATCCAGCCGCCCAGTAGAGGACCCAGGATAGCCCCGACATTGTATGTCGCCGAAATCAAGGTGAGCGCTCTGGCTACCGTCATGCTGCCACGTCCGGCGGTGACATAACTGCCTAAAGGGACAACCACAAAACTGGTCATCCCATATAAAGCACTGCCGACCACAAAAACCGGCAGCGAGTCGGCCAGGGCCATCAAACCGGTGGATAAGGTGCCCATCAGCCAGGCAGCAATCAGCATCGGCCGGCGACCGATGTGATCCGATAAATACCCCGCTGGCAGGTAAGCCAGGGTCATCAACAAGCCCACTCCGCCCAGGATCGTGCCAATCAGCACTGGGTCGGCACCTAGTTCCTGCATATAGAGAGGCTGGAAGTACAGGAACATCCCTTCGCCCATGCCCCAGATTACCAGTGCAAGGGCGACCAGCGCCAGGTTTCGATTCAGCTTCACAGGTCAAGCTGGTGTAATTGGCGCGGCAGGTCACTCAGGCTCTGGCTGCCATCCTCTGTAATCAGCATGTCATCCTCAATCCTGGATCCATTGCGACCGGTCAGATAAATCCCGGGTTCGATCGTAAAGGTCATTCCTGGTTTCAGCAGCTGCTCATTATCACCCCGGATGTACGGAGGTTCGTGACCTTCCATGCCAATCCCATGGCCGGTACGGTGCGTAAAGTATTGGCCATATCCCCCCTTTTCGATCACCTCACGGGCCGCCTGGTCGACAGCGCTGGCCGTCTGTCCGGGCTTTGCTGCAGCTCGTCCAGCCGCGTTTGCTGCCTCAACCAGGGCTACGATGCGCTCCAGTTCAGGCTCCACTTTACCCAATGCAAATGTACGCGTCAGGTCCGAGATATACCCCTGGTAACCGGCTCCCCAGTCAATTACCAGCAAGTCACCGGGTGCAAGTTGGCGGTCTGTAGGAGAAGCATGGGGGTTGGCACTGTTGGGGCCGGCCGCCACAATCGGGGTAAATGGCATCTCTGCATCGGAGCCATGGCGCAGTAACTGCAGGGTCAATTCCGCGGCCAGCTCGCGCTCGGTGATTCCATGCCGAATGAACGGCAGCGTGCTGACCAGGGCCTGCTGGGCAATCAAAACCGCCTTGCGCATGCAGTCAACCTCACCAGGATCCTTGAACATACGCAGCTGGGCAAGGCTTTCCTCGGCTGACAGAAAGCGCGTTGTTGGGGAGGCGGCTTGCAGGATGTGCAGCTCCAGGTAACGCATGCGAGTCGGCTCAACGCCATATTGGTCAGCCATGTGGGCTGCTAACGCGGCCTCCTGGAACACCTGCGGCCAGGTACTGGGTTGTTCGCCATAAGGCAGTATCTTCGCTGAGAAAGACAGGCTGGTCGTTTTTGCAAGCTCAAGCTCCGGCAACACAAGCACCGGGTCGCCATCTACCGGAACTATGAAAAGAACCGGCCGCTCCATGAGATGAAAATGCAACCCCGTAAGGTAGGTCAGGGTCGGACCGGGATTCAGAGCGACCCCTCTAAATCCTGCATTACTCAGTGAGATGCGTAAGCGCCTCTGCCGGTCCGGATAAATACCGGTGGTTGTTGGATCACCTGTGTGGCTATTTTCAGGCATGGGTTTCTCCGATTGAGGGATTGACTGAACTGAGTAAGACGTCCAGTGTATCGATTATAGCCCGAATCCATAAGAGAGCATGATAGAATTAATCGATGCTTGAGCTGCCTCTCTTTCCCCTGAATACAGTGTTATTTCCAGGGACACCCATCCAGCTCCATATCTTTGAGGAGCGCTATAAACGGATGATCGGTATCTGCCTGTCCACTCGCCAACCTTTTGGCGTGGTCATGATCCGGCGCGGCGCTGAGGCGCTGGGCTCTCTGGCAGAGCCTTACGCAATCGGGTGCAGCGCCCAAATTATTCAAGTGCAGCGGCTTGAGGAAGGGAGAATGAATCTCCTCGCAGTCGGCCTGGACAGATTTCGCATCCTCTCCATAGATGCACACGCTCAGCCATACTTGGTGGCATATGTTGAACCATATCCTCTTGTAAATCCCGATTCAGCCAGCGTGCAGGCTGCTCAGGAGCTATTGAGGGCGTGGGTTCGCCGCTATATTAATGCCCTCAGCGAAGCAAATGCCAGCCAGGTGGATTTCGAGCAAATCCCCACCGAACCGCAAGAATTTATGTATGCAGCTGCAGCCTTGTTACAAATCTCTCCATTGGATAAACAAGAACTGCTTTCGCAGGAATCTGCCGCGGAGTTACTGCAGGGGGTAATAACGCTTTATAAGCGAGAAGTTGCTCTCGCCAGGAATATTTTCAGCCCTGGTCCGGCTTTTCAAGGCGCATTTTCTCCCAATTAACTCCCCATTCCAGGCTTGGAATGAAATTTTTCGTCTAGGAAACAGCCCATGAGACACATCCATATATATATCCCTAAGGTTATCTTTCTAATCGTCATTTTTATGGCTGCTACCTTCGCCTTAAGCGCCTGTGGGGCTGCAGAAACAGCGACGCCTGGTGTTACTGCCCCGGCACTCGCCGCCACAGAAGCTCCCCCGGTGGAGGTTCCAGAAGCTACTGATTTACCGGTCGAACCTGCACCTTCCGGTAACATCCGGGTGGCTATGCAATCTTTGGTGCAAACCGATCCCGCCCTGATTTCGTCCGATTCAGAAGTCCTGGTGGCAGGACATGTCTATGATTACCTGGTGGACGTCGACCCGCAAAATAATATCATCCCCCGATTAGCAACAAACTGGGCGGTCAGCGAAGATGGTCTGACCTACACCTTCTCCCTGCAGGAAGGAGTAACCTTCCACGATGGCACTCCTTTGACATCTAAGGATGTTGTCTGGACCTATAACCGCTTGCGTGATCCGGCTAACGATTTTCCAACCCGAGATCTCTACAGCAAGATCGCCAGTATCGTAGCGGTATCCGATCTGGAAGTCGCCTTTACGCTCAGCCAGACTAACCCATTTTTTCTTTACGATCTGAGTGATAACCATGCCTTGATCCTCAAAGCGGATACGACCGATCCGGCGCAATTCAACGGCACCGGACCTTTCATGGTAGACAGCTACAGCCCGGAGGACCGCATAATATTGAAAGCCAATCCGAGTTATTTCGTTCCAGAGCAGCCCAAGCTGGCGTCGGTTGAAATCATCTTCTTTTCCGACGATACCGCGGTGGTGGATGCATTACGTAGCGGCCAAGTCGATCTTACCATGCGCATTCCCACTCCGCTTTACCAGAGCCTATCCGGCGAGCCGGGTATCAACCTGAGCTCGATCCCAACCAATGCGTTCGACCTGGTGCGCCTGCGCACCGACCGCGCCCCTGGGAATGATCCGCGAGTCATCCAGGCATTCAAGTTAGCCACCGACCGGCAAGCTGCTTATGAGGTCGTCGAACAAGGGTTAGGGGCGGTTGGCAGGGATAGCCCAATTGGTCCGTTATACAGCAGCTTCTTCAGCGAAGAAACCCCAATTCCAGCTCGTGATGTAGAAGCTGCAAAAAAGCTGCTGGCAG
>Ga0209492_1000528_pt1 | contig 11926 bp, 12 predicted proteins | sample PPLLak12cMay2015_FD_187253 | JGI IMG/M metagenome (GOLD analysis project Ga0209492, IMG submission 187253) | Freshwater sediment microbial communities from Prairie Pothole Lake near Jamestown, North Dakota, USA - PPLs Lake P7 Core (1) Depth... | ecosystem: Environmental > Aquatic > Freshwater >... | reverse complement strand
TGAAGAGAGGGTAATCGGGAATTCGAACCGCCTCTCAAGGACGAGGATATCACGGTACCGGTGAATTGCACGCTGACGGGTAACGCCCCTCCCGGATATAAGCGGTGACAAATCGATATCAATCGCGACCTGGTTATCAGCTGCCATCCTGGCAGCGACATGGTCAAACGCTGTTTTATCTGCGGACTGAATGCCTCTCAGGATATGGACACCCTTAACGCCGATTGCTGCCCGGTTGAACCCATTATCCCCGGCCTGTACCGATACGACTGCTTTTCCATCCCTTTCCCGTCTTACCCTTGTGATGAGATCCTTTACCATGGTATCTCTGATGAGAATCCCGTTAAGGACTTCAATACCATGGAACTGGCCGGGAGCTGTATCAGCAGCAACAAAACGGTCAAATCCCAGAGACCTGGCCTCCAGCGCCATCCTGCGCACCGACGAGTCTCCGCACGGATACGGGTAGATACAGGCATCGGTGATCTTCATGAAGGTAACTTTGCGTAAAAAGAGAATAAGATTATTTGCCCTGGTTCGCGTGGGAACGGATACTCGGGCGGGTCTTCTCTGTACCCTTTCCTCTGTATGCCATACCACGTCCTTTCCGTCCTGCAGAGGTCTTACCGCGTTCAGCCCGCCCGCGGTGGGTGGATTCTGCCAGCCACGCAAGGTTCCTGTCAGCCCGTATCGAGGGATGATGGCCATCAACGAGGATCACCTCGTAATATTTCAGCTTCCCGTCCTGCCCGACCCAGTAGGAGTTGAGCACTTCCATGTTCGGAAATTTCTTGGATGCACGTTCTTCGGCAATCCGCTGGATGCTTTTGCCGGGGGTTGAATGGTTCTTTCCCATGCGTGCCGATCGGCGTGCGCGGACATACCTTGATGCACGTCGGCCACCCCTGCGGACCTGCACCCGGGCAACGGCGATGCCCTGTTTTGCCTTATAGCCGAGCGAACGTGCGCGGTCAATCCGGGTGGGGTGTTCAAGCCGTACAACGCTGCCTTCCCGTCGCCATGTCTGCATACGGTCCCAGAGGAGCGCTTTTACTCCGCTTTTTTCAGGTACTTTCCATGCCTCCCTGACGAAGGCGTACATCGATTTTGCCATGATAATCACCTAAGGTTCGGCTCTTTACGAGCTACATTCCTTTCAACGGGACGGATCCCGTATTCTCACATATTTTAACCGGGGGGATATTAAAGTACTCCAGCTCCAACCTCCGGATGAGTCCCTGATCAGCCTTTGCGCTTTTCGATAACCCGGATATCCTGAATGCAGGTAACCGGGTACTGGCCGGCGGTATCCTTTTCAGCAGATTTAACCATGTCCCAGACCGTAAGCAGCGCGATGGAAACCCCGACAAGCGCCTCCATTTCCACGCCCGTCCTGCCGGTTGATTTTACCCGGACTATCGTTTCCATGAAGCCGTTTCCGTCCTTAAAATCAACCTCTATCGCACTGATAGGTATCGAGTGGCACATGGGGATGATCGAGGGAGTATTTTTGACTGCAAGGGTCGCTGCAACACGTGCCGTTGAAAGTACGTTGCCCTTTACGACCGTACCTTCCCGTATTGCTTTCAGGGTCTCCGGTTTTAAAAAAATTTTCCCGGTCGCCGTTGCTTCGCGGATAACGTCGCTTTTAGCGCTTATATCAACCATCTGTGCCCGCTCGTTTTGGATGTGAGTGAATTCAACCATGCTTACTCCTTCTTCTGAATAGTTCCAGAGGAATCCTGTCAACGAGATCAGTGGCGAGCATCCCCTCCCCCCGTTCTGCCGCAACTGCCTGCCCTGCCCTCCCATTGACATATGCCCCGATACACGCCGCTTCAAATGCGGGGATGTGGCAGAGCAGTGCACCGGCAATCCCCGCAAGCACATCGCCTGTACCGCCAACAGTCATCGCCGGATCTCCGGTCCGGTTGAACCGTACCCTCTTTCCATCGGTTATGATATCTGTTGGTCCCTTAAGAAGAACAGTACCTCTGATGCCGGCATTCCTTACCGCCAGTGCACGTTCCCGGGATCCGTCTGGCAGTTGTATCCCGGCAATACGGGCAAATTCTCCCGCATGCGGGGTAAAGAGGGTCTCATCTGCTGCCAACGGTAACGGGAGCCTCAGGGCATCTGCATCAATGACTGCCTTCTTGCAGCAGGGAATAACTTCCCGTATAACCTGGTGACTTTCAGCACCCAGTCCGTTCCCGCAGACAACCACATCGGCGTGTTCTGCAAGTGCGATGAGCTTTTCGACGTGTTCCTCACCAATGCGTTCCCCGGCCAGGCACTCATAGATCAAATCGGGGAGTGGTTCAAAGACCGGCGAAGCGATCCGGACAATGTCTGCCCCTGCCCGCAATGCTCCCAGACCTGCCAGCCAGGGAGCTCCCTGGTACGGACCGCCACCGATAACAAGGACTTCCCCCCCGGCCCCTTTATGGGTATTGTGTTCGCGGGAAGGAAGGAGCGTGAGATCCCCGGGACCGGTATAACATTCCGCTTCCAGGGGGATGCCTATATCAACCACCGTTGAGCCTTCTGTCTTTGCCCTGTGGAATGCACAAATGCGATCCGCCCGCATTCCCCGGGTCGGGACATCGGCGGCAATGATCTGTGCTTCGGAAGCATTTGCCATCAGGACACAGGCAGAGAGCGGCTCTTGTACAGGACCGCGGGAACCGATACCGAGCAGCGCATCGAGGATCACATCAGCCCTTTCAAACAGGGATCGCATTTCCTCAAGATCATCGCGGCACCGGAAGGGATGGAGGGCAATACGACAGTACTTCAATGCCGAGAGCTGATGTTCACAGGAAACGCTCCTTTTCCCGTTATCCAGGTAGCAGACATCTGTTATAACATCCCGCTGGAGGTGGCGGGCGGCCACCATCCCGTCACCCCCGTTATTGCCCCTCCCGCAAAGGACAAGAATGCGTTCCGGGCAGGCAGTGCGTGCCATGTCAGCAAGTGCTTTTCCCGCACTCTCCATGAGCTGAAGTTCCGTAACACCCAGCGCTACTGCATTGGCATCAACAGCACGCATCCTCGCAGGGCTGATGATCCCCTCTTCAAGAAACCCTCCACTCTGTTCCGGTTGCATTCTAGAGCACAATTCATGTGTATGAACTCCATAAATAATAGGCAATGGGTTTTTGTGATGATGTAAAAGCTGCCGCTGAACAGATTACGGCAGCTCCGGAAATAACCATCATCTCACACATCGATGCGGATGGTATTGCCTGTGAAGCCATCCTCTCCCAGGCGATCTCACGTCTTGAGATCCCTGTCCGTTCCGTTTTCGTGCGCCAGCTCGAACCGCTGACAATGCCTCAGGTTCCCTCTGATTCTTCACTGAAAGTTTTTACGGATCTTGGGGCAGGTCAGCAGAATCTTCTTCTGGAGCGCGGGTTTCTGGAAAAGGATGTAATAATCGTTGATCACCATGTGAACCAGCCGTGCGAACGGCAGTATATGCAGGTGAACTGCCTGCCTTATGGTCATGCCCGGATGAGTGCAGCAGGGGTATCATATCTTATAGCAAAACAGCTCGACGATGTAAATATTGACCTCGCCAAGCTCGCCATCATCGGTAATGTCGGGGATATGATGGCACGGGAGAAGTGCGGGCTGGTGGGCCCTGTACGCGATATTATTGTCGAGGATGGTGTACGGCACCAGTCGGTTGAAGTCCGGAAAAAAGACCTGAACTGTTACGGCACGGCAACACGCCCACTTTACCTCTCGCTCGCTTATAACGACGACCCTTTTGTCAAAGGAATCAGCAACAATCCCGAAGGAGCCCGTCAGTTCCTCAAACGTCTCGGGATTAAACAGCAGAAATCTGACGGGCGATGGTTTGTCTGGGAGGAAATCTCCGTCGATGACCGGAGGATAATCATCTCTGCACTGGCCGAGCAGCTGATCGCCAACGGCGAGCGGGTGGACCGGCTCCTCGCAGAAACGTACGGATTTCCCGATGAAATCCCCCGCACCCCGCTCCGGAATGCACAGGAATATGCGACGATGCTCAACGCCTGCGGGCGCTGGTCTAAACCACAGGTCGGAGGTGCGATTCTCCGTGGCGATCGCGGTACTGCCTATCGCGATGCGGAACACATGCTGAACAACCACCGTGCAATTATCCGCGACCTGCTCCAGTTTATCCTCGACAGCGGTGTAAAGGAACTGGAAAACCTGCAGTACATCCACGTAGGCGGGCGTTACCCGGATACCATTGTCGGTATCGGTGCCGGCATGGCACTCTCAAAACTGAATAGTGCAAAGCCGATCCTCATCATGTGCGAAGTGCCCGAAGACAGAGCCCTGACAAAAGTATCCATGCGGACAAACGAGCGGGTTGTGGAGAAAGGAGTCGATCTCCAGCAGGCACTCAATGATGCTTCCACCGAATATGGCGGTGGTGGCGGCGGGCACAGGATCGCAGCGGGTGCGTATATACCAAAAACAGCTGAACAGGAGTTTGTGAATCGTGTCAACAAAATACTCGGAGAACAGTTCGCTGCGGCGGGTCCAGACCATCGCTGATTACCAGTTCGGAAGCGGTGTGGGAACCGGGCTTTTTGGTGAAGGCTGCACGTTCATCCTTTCGACTACCGGAAGGATCCGCCAGGTCCTCGATGGAGGAGTTCGCCTTGCAACCGTCCGGGCTTCGGATGGCAGGCTGACACTCGGTATCGAAGGTGCAAAACGTCTTCAGCGCCTGCTCCCGGCACCCGGTTACCGGGTCGTTATCCGTAATGATGTAGCAGAATATGTCGCACAGGGCAAGAACGCCTTTGCAAAACACGTGGTTGCTGCTGATCCGGCTATCCGCGCGGGAGACGATGTTCTCGTAGTGTCGGATAACGACAGCCTCATCGCATGCGGGGCTGCATCCGTATCAGGTGCTGAAATGCTTGCATTTAATTACGGAGTAGCGGTAAAAGTACGGCAGGGTAGTGAGAAGGATGCTTCCGGGAAATATCAATCCGCGCCAGATGAAGGCGATGATGAAGAAGCTCGGCATGCAGGTCGAGCAGATTGAGGACGTTATAAGTATCGTCATTAAAACACCGAAGGGCAATTACATCTTCGATGCTGCTGAAGTGACGGCTATGACCATGCAGGGTACAACCACCTATCAGATAATAGGGGAGCCAAGGTTTGAGGAAGCGGCACCGGATATTCCGAAAGAGGATGTAGCAATGGTGGCAGCTCAGGCAAATGTCTCTGAGGAGCAGGCAAAAGAGGCTCTTGTAACGACGAAAGGCGATATAGCCGAAGCGATAATGCTCCTCACCAGCCCATGATCGAAGCCGGTGATCGTGTACTCCTCGTAGGAGAAGGGAGGGAATTTTTTACCAGGGCTGGCGTGGGAACGCTATCCACCGACAAGGGCCAGATTGATCTCGGGTCGCTGATCGGTGCAAAGGGCGGGGATGTCCTGACAACCCACAGCGGATCAAGGTTCATTGTCCGTATTCCCCGTCCGACCGATTTTTTCACTCACGGGAAACGGTCAGGCGCACCGATGCTTCCCAAGGATATCGGGCTTGTGATCGCATATACCGGAATGAATCACCATGATGACGTACTTGATGCGGGTACCGGAAGTGGCATTGCCGCGATTTATTTTGGCGGGGTTGCAAAAACGGTCAGGACGTATGAAGTGCGCCCGGAGTTCTCTGCACTTGCGCTGAAGAACATCAACGAGGCAAAACTCAGGAATGTTGAAGCTGTTGCTGCCGATTTTCTCTCATCAGACGGGCTGTTTGATGTTGTGCATCTCGATATGCAGATCCAGCCAGAGCATATTACGCATGCACAGTCTCTTTTGAAATCCGGGGGGTATCTCGCATGTTATACCCCTTTTTTGGAGCAGATGTCGATCGTCGTCGATGCTGCACAGATGCTTTTCACTGAAGTGCACACACACGAGCTGATCGAACGGGAGATGACCCGCTCAAAACGGGGAACCAGACCATCAACCAGTGTATGCCATTCCGGGTATATCACGATTGCAAGAAAATAATCAATTACTGCTCAACAATTAACACAAAAATCGTAATTTTGAAAATCCGCATATCAGAATGAATGTTTTTTCTTATCCGATGTACTCTCCCATACCCGCATGTCTTTTCCAAGATTCAACAGGCCACCAATGAGATAAATCTGGTTCAGGACAAAAGCAAAGGCCAGATTTTTTCTCCAAAGAATTCCGGCACCCGACAGGATGATAATCAGGATAACGAAAAGCAGCGGATTGAACAGGAATATCCCCAGAAAGAGTAACATTACTGACAGGAAAAAAAGAGGGGGTGTAATTACATACATAAAAATCCTCATCGGGTAAAAAAAACGGGAGAACTGATTTTTTCTTCCCAGAAGATCAAGATTTGACAGGGTTGCTTCAATGAGTCCTGTTGCCCGCCGGGTTTTTTGTCGGAACTGGGTTTTAAAACTATGGGGGATGATCTCATAAACTATGGATTTACTTTCGTACACCGCACGATATCCTCTCCGGATTGCTTCAAAAGCGGTATTTGCATCATCGGCGCCTTGCTTATCATTTATCCGGGTGATAAGATCTGATCGGAAAGCAACCAGGGCACCATTAAAATTATAGGTGGATTCATGAGCGCTTTCCCATTCGCACATCCGCCCGAAAAATGATCGGTACATACCTTCCAGTATCGTGGTACTGGCCGTGTTCATGAGCGGTCTGAGTTCCCCGGTCACGGCGGCGATTCTTTTATCACTTAACAATCGTCCGATAAGGTGACTGAGTGCATCGGGTTCAAAAAAAACATCGGCATCGGTAGTCACCACGATGGGGTATTTTGCCTTCCCGATTGCAGAATTGTATGACCTGGTCGGACCGAGACGTTCGGCATTTGCGATTATACGGTAGTCTATTCCAGATTGTTCCAGGGAGATCTTTGCCAGATTTTTTGTATTGTCACTCGAGCAGTCGTCAACAAGCAACAATTCATACCGCTCCTGTGGGTAATGGCACTCTTTGATATTGGTAATTCTTTTCCCGATAACCTGTTCTTCGTTGTAGGCAGAGATTATGATACTGATGTATGGGTAGTTCTGGAGAGGTGCAATCCGGGCGGGTTTTTTCCCCGAATACATGCCGAAAAAATAAACCATATAGGGAATCAGCGAGAAAAAAAGAAGCAACACGGCAAGAGAGATGAGCATTCTGTATTACATCTTCCAAATTCTGATTTATACCTTATTGTTATTCAGATTTGTGACATGTCAGGTGTGTACCTGGAACGTATGAGTGGATTTAAAAAAGAAAGTTCCACGGGAACCGGACGATAATCCGTACGAGGTAAATTCCGGGTATTACCCCGAAATTTTGTGCATATTTTTATCGCCACGTCCAATACCCTTGTAGACAAACCCGTGCCTGATATACAGGTCGGGATCTATCATATTTCTCCCGTCAATAATTACCGGGTGCACTTTTCCGGCAAGATTCAGCATATGGTCCGGATCCAGGTTTTTATACTGATTATGCCCGGCAAAGATTACTATGGCATCGGCTCCTCTGATCGTATCGTCAAGATTCTGGAGAATGGGTACTTCGGGGTATTTCGCCACGTAGGGATCATGAACGGTCACGGATGAACCGGCCAGGATCAGGCTGTCCCGGAATGGTTCGGACGGTGTATTGCGCGTATCATCAGAATTGGCAAGGAACGCCCACCCGAGAATTGCCACCTTCGCCCCTTTCAAAGGACATCCGACCCGTTTCAGGGCATCGGTGGTGAGACGGAACATATGGGCAGGCATGAAATCATTGATCCGGCGGGCCAGGATGTAGAGTGACGGTTCCCCAGCCGGATAATCAAGGAGATCCTTTCCCAGCACCTGGACACCTCTCTCGAGATGATAGGTATCTTTTGTCAGGCAATGTCCTCCCACGCCGGCACCCGGCCAGAGAACGGCACGGGTAATGCCCTCACCTTTGAGACTGTCAACTCCTCTCCGGACATCGTAGACATTAATCCCCATCGCTTCACAATAGAGTGCAAGCTGGTTTATCGCAGCAATCTGGAGATCCCGGAAGGTATTTTCCGTTGTCTTTGTCACTTCTGCCGCAGTCGCCGACATCGGGATGATCATGCCACGAGTGAGAACCAGGGAATAGAGCTCTGCAGCCCGCTGTGTGCTGACCTCATCAATACCCCCGACCACCCGGTCATGTTCCCGGATATTTCGCAGGAGCCTGCCTGCCATGACACGCTCCGGTGCGTGCGCAAGAGCAAAATCAACACCGGCCTTCAGTCCGGACTGCCGTTCAAGAATCTCTTTAGCCAGGGTAACGGTCGTTCCCGGTGTAATGGTGGATTCAAGAACAACCAACATTCCTGGTGAGAGATAGTGTCCAACCATCCCGATACCATCAGTCAGGGCGGAAAAATCGGGGAGGAGGTCTTCTTTGTTTAAAAAAGGGGTCTGGATTGAAAGCGTTACTGCATCAAGTCCTGCGATTTTTGTGAAATCAGAAGTACATGAAAATTTCTTTGCTGCAATAATTTTTTTGAGGAGTTCTTCCAGGCCGGGTTCTTCACCTTTAAGCGGACTTTCACCCCGGTTCAGCATTTCAATCTTATAACCGGACGATGGCGAATCGCGCTGGAACCCATAGACAAAATCAACAGCTGCAGAATCTGCAAAGAGCGCTGCTGCGGGAATACCTACATAACCCATACCGACGACCCCGATTTTTTTAACAGGTCCCCGTTTCTGTATCAGTGCTCTCAGTGTCATGGTCAGAATCACTCCGGATTTACGTTGCAGAACAGATTTTTTCGCAGAATTTGAGGTTCAGTATTGCCTGTTCCGGAGTAATCGGGAACGGCCGGTTCTTGTTCACGCAGTCTACGAACGTTTCCAGTTCGCGCCTCAGCGGTTCGACCTTATTCAACATTACCTTTTCGATGATATTTTCCTGGACGTATCGCTCCGCTTCAATCTGGTACTGACCGGGCTTACGGTAGATATTCACTTCCTGTGTCATGAAGTTGCCTTCAAGGGTAAAATCTGCGTCTTCGACATAAAATGACCGGATCTTTTTCGATGCCCTCCGGCTTGCAGACAGTGAAACCGGAATGCCGTCACATTTCATCAGTACGCTCATGATATCCTCATTGCCAATGCTGTGAATATCGCTGGGATTCGGGAAGAATACGTTCAGGAGTATGTCGATATCATGTATCATCAGGTCCTCAACAACAGAACTACCTGTTATACGTGCAGATGCGGGGTTGTGGCGTTTTAACTCCATATAGAGGGGCTTATCTATGATCTTTTTAATTTCAGCAACAATCGGATTGAACCGTTCTATATGTCCGACACCGATGGTAATGCCTTCCGGCGCCTTTTTCATCAATTGTTTCGCTTCATCTGAAGTAGCACAGATTGGTTTTTCTATAAGAACGGATTTTTTCTTTGAAAATACCTGCCTGACAACTGATGAGTGGAACTGGGTCGGTACAACAACACTCACGGCATCACAATTATCGAGAAGTTCCCCGATTGATCCATATACCGTTGCACCGTGCTTCTCACCCAGATCTTTTGCGGCCTGGGTATTTACATCATAAATACCCAGAGAGTTCACTCCTCGTAACTCTGAGTATACCCTGACATGGTTCCTTCCCATGGTCCCGACACCGATCACACCGATATCCATTCATTTCACCCGGTTGATAACATCGCAGATATAAGCAAGCTCCTTCTGATCCAGCAGGGGATGGACCGGAATGCTCAGAACGGAGGAAGCGAGGGCGGTTGATGTCGGACAGGAGTCGGGTTCGCTCGCAACTGCATACACCGGCTGGTGGTGGATAGGGAGAGGGTAATGTACGGCAGTCCCGATACCTTTTGCCTTCAGGTATTCGATGAAATCGGCCCGTTTCATAGGAAATTCATCGGTCAGACGTATCACATACTGGTGATATACGTGGTGCATACCCGCTGAAACAAAGGGAGTACGAAGTCCCTTGACTCTGATATGGGTATCGTAATACTCGGCATTTTTCCGGCGACGGTTGTTGAATTTCTCCAGTTTTTTTAACTGGATAATTCCGATTGCAGCTCCGATATCTGTCAGGCGGTAATTGTACCCGATCCTGGTATGAAGGTACTTCTCGCTCTGCCCGTGATTGATAATGAGGCGCAGGCGTTCGGCAGACACCTTCTCGCTGGTCGTAACCATACCCCCCTCACCTGTGGTCATGTTTTTTGTCGCGTAGAATGAAAAACACCCAAACCGGCCAAACCTTCCGGTTTTTTCCCCGTTCCACATCGCACCATGTGCCTGGGCTGCGTCCTCAATCAACACCAGATTATGGGATTCGCAGATATTCTGAATACCCGGGATATCAAACGGCTGCCCGAAAAGATGAACCCCAATAACCGCCCTGGTTTTCGATGTGATGCAATCTTCGACATTCTGCGGGTCAATATTGTATGTCTGCTCATCCACATCAGCAAAAACCGGTTTTGCCCCTGTCATCGACACTGCCGTTGCCGTGGCAATAAACGAAAATGCCGGAACAATCACTTCATCGCCATGGCCGATATCTGCGGCCAGCAGTGCGGCATGCAATGCTGCGGTCCCATTGTTTACCGCGATCGCATGGGTAGTTCCGCAATAATCGGCAAATAGTTTCTCAAACTCTGCGACATGTTCCCCGGCAGCCAGCTTGCCTGATTCCAGCACTGCCGTAACTGCGGAGATTTCATCCTGACCAATAGCCGGTCGCGCAACAGGTATCTGCACTGCCAATCACTCCTTGGAGTCGCATCTGTTTCAGATAAGATGCGTAATGTGTGAATATGATCATTGTTATGGAAAAACATGAATGTAGTCTTTCCGTATTTTTTGAGTGTATCGCCGGCATGTTCTGTTTAAAAGATAGGTAATTAGAACAGGGACAACAAATAATCGTACAAACGAACGGGAGGGGAGCATCTGCATCATATCATATCTATCGGGGACTTTAACCGGAAAGAGATCGATCTTCTGCTCGACCATGCGCGGCAGATAGATCAAAGAAAATACGACAGGAATGTCCTGTATGGTAAAATTCTTGCTACACTTTTTTTTGAACCCAGCACCCGGACCCGGATGTCTTTTGAATCAGCTATGGCACGGCTGGGAGGAACTTCCCTTTCTGTCGGGAGTGTTGAAGCCTGCTCTATAGCCAAAGGGGAGACACTTGCCGATACAATCCGGGTTGTCAGCGGGTACGCAGATGCAATTGTGATCCGGCATCCAAAAGAGGGCGCAGCCAGACTTGCCGCTGAATTTGCCACTGTCCCGGTTATAAATGCAGGAGATGGTGCCGGGCAGCATCCTTCCCAGACACTTCTGGATCTGTATACCATACGCCAGTCGATGCCGATTGACAGGATAGACGTGGCCCTGATTGGAGACCTGAGATACGGGCGAACTGCTCATTCACTGGCTTCTGCCCTTTCGCTCTACCATGCACGTCTGCATACCATCTCGCCGAAAGGACTTGAGCTTCCCGCGACACTCGCAGCAGACTTAAGAGAGAAGGGAATGGAAATTGTTGAACACGACGATCTCAGTGATGTGATCTGTGACGTGGATGTTCTTTACGTCACCCGAATCCAGCGGGAAAGGTTTCCGGATTCGGCCTCATATTTCAATGTTGCTTCCAGCTACCGGATCACGCCGGAGCTTCTTGGAGGTGCAAAAGATCATCTTATCGTCCTCCACCCCCTCCCCCGCGTCGATGAGATAGACCCAAGGGTTGACGAATTGCCCTACGCCCGCTACTTTGAACAATCCCGGAATGGTGTTCCGGTTCGGATGGCAATGCTCATGCGGGTGATGCAATGAAAAAAACTGAAAACGAAGAAAATG
>Ga0209492_1000527_pt1 | contig 11927 bp, 8 predicted proteins | sample PPLLak12cMay2015_FD_187253 | JGI IMG/M metagenome (GOLD analysis project Ga0209492, IMG submission 187253) | Freshwater sediment microbial communities from Prairie Pothole Lake near Jamestown, North Dakota, USA - PPLs Lake P7 Core (1) Depth... | ecosystem: Environmental > Aquatic > Freshwater >... | reverse complement strand
CATGGTGAAGGTAAAAAAACCTTCACCAGAACCTTTCCTCTTCGCACTTGAAATGATGAAAGCACATGCACAGGAAGCAGTCCTGGTTGGCGACAGTCCTCACCGGGATATCGAACCATGCAGCTCACTCGGAATCAGGACCGTCTATGCCCGGTACGGGGATCGGTTCTCCCGTGATCGAACACATGTACCTGCAGATTTTGTTATTGATATTCCTGAAGAGTTGCATGATATTCTCCTCCATCTTCAGGAGAAAGCCAGTTTTCGGCTCTGTTGAAAAGGGCCTGAACCCGGGGTTAGCACCCGAACGATGAAAATCATTACACCTTGTAATTTTATGAGGGCTCCCCGCCTCAGGGCCTCTCCGAGGCACGGCGGGGCAGTGCGGTGTTTACAGCTATACATTTAGAAACTGATCCGCCGCGGGGGCGCCCCGTCGGGGGCGGCGGGGTTCATCGCAAATAATTATGAAGAATAAACATTCCATTACTCATATCTGTTTAATTTATTTTCATGGGAAATCCTCACACTATTTTTCTCAACCCCTTTTTGGGCTACGGCATGTAATGCCTCTGCCGTCGTGGCATCCCGTCTGGGCGATAACTCCAGAGAAGGTAATACTACACAATCGCAAAGCGAAGGGGCGGTTCGGGAGGGACGGGCACTGTCTCCCCTCCGATAACAGGCGATTCGCAGTTTAGCAGAAATATTGTGGTTTCAACAGAGTCTAATTTTCTTTAAGGCATGACGACAAAAAAATCCAAAATGGAGAATAATGGTAATCAACAAAAAATCTCCACATAAAACCACCAAAACTTAAAGAAAGAAAAAATACAATAAAAAATTATGATCGTTCCGACAAAGATTTTTTTCACCAAAGGGGTAGGTGTCCACAAAGATCGCCTTGCCTCCTTTGAGCTCGCTCTGAGAAAGGCCGGAATAGAAAAATGTAATCTCGTATATGTTTCAAGTATTTTTCCCCCAAACTGCAGGCAGATCTCGAGGTCTGAAGGGTTAAAACAGCTTATGCCCGGGGGTATCACGTTTTGTGTTATGGCAAGAAATGACACGAATGAGCCCAACCGGCTTGTATCTTCTGCAATCGGACTTGCACTTCCCAAGGATACTGAGGAGTACGGGTACCTCTCCGAACACCATGCACATGGTGAAACCCAGGAAAAGACCGGTGAATATGCAGAAGATCTGGCAGCAACAATGCTTGCGACTACCCTTGGGATAGAATTCGATGTGAACCTTGCCTGGCAGGAACGTGAACAGATCTATAAAGCGAGCGGAAAGATCATCAAAACAAAACATGTATGCCAGTCAGCGGAAGGGGACAAGAACGGTCTCTGGAGCACCGTAATTGCGGCGGCAGTTTTTCTATAACCGGTAAGATAACGAGAAAGGGAATATATCCCTTTATTAATGAAATGCTTCATCGGTCGAGAGATTTTAAGGTTACATCGGCCAGGTTTTGACCTCTGTGAAATTGCAATGAAATAGTTCAGGAGTATTCCCGAATGAAAGGCAAAAATAGGGATTTTAAGTCTTATCTGCCGCAATACAGGTTAATACACTTCTCAATACACTGCGTTGATTCTGTGATCTGCCCCTTTTTCTTCAGAGTCATTCCTTTATTGAACCATGCCTCTGCATTGTCGGGATCCATCTGAAGCGATTTGTCGTAAGAAGCGATTGCATCATCAACCTTATCCATGCAATCCTGACAATTCCCCAGCAGCATGTGTGCATTCGCATTCCTGGGATATTTTTCGATTGCTTCTTTAAGATATTTTACCGCTGTAAAATGATCGCCTGCCATCGCTTTCTCCTGAGCCTGCCTGACAAGGTAATCTGACTCTTTCTGGGCGGTTTGTATCCATTGAACTCCAACCACTTCCATCTTCTTCCCTCCAAGTCACCTGCCGTGACTAAACTTGAATAATTCCTATTTATTTATATTAATTTGCATAATATAATTGCAATGATGGTTTGCCATGCAACATATATTCATGGTTGAATTTATGTTCTTACATGCATAATTCTCTCTTCTTTTCACGGGCTCCACAAGAAAGAACTCCAGCCTTGAGAAACGCCAACAGAAACGCATGGCGTGGCTCGCTATTGACTGAATAATCGTTACACTCAACCATTGCCCGCCAATATAAGAAAAACCCTTGATGCGAAACACTTCAATAATTAACGGGAATTTGTCTTATTCCCTGTAATCTCCGAACCGATCTTATGCAGGAAAATAAAAAAATGAGAGCAAACGAAACGATTATGAAATGTATTTTATTTTCAGTATGTGATTTGAAGCGATTATCTTCCAGAAAAAACTTAAAATGGAACCGGAGATCTAAAAAACCCTTCACCATAATACTAATGCGATGCCGGAATCATGATTCAGTCGTCAGCGGTGCCTGAAGATATGTATCGGTGATTTGAACAATAACCCGATCAGAAATGATGGTGCGATAACTTTTTTTTTTCAATTGTGTTCGCTTGCGATACGTCGGATTTTTTGAGCAAGATCCAGCACCGCAACCCGCGCCGGGCTGTCTGCCGGTATCTGTGAAACCGGCGTAGCTGCGAGATCTGCTGCTTCGACCTGGGGATCATCGGGAATAACAGCAATTGGTGTGTCTCTACCAAAATCAACCGGCGCAGTTCCGGATTTGAACCTGTTGAAAATGATGTGAATACGGTCCGGTTCAAGGCCCAGTTGTGTTGCGATCTGCCGTATACGGGAAATTGTCCGCAATCCCCTTGCGCCGGGATCGCTCACAATAAGGAGCATATCCGGTTTTCCGAGGGTCCCTCTGCTGATATGCTCCATGCCGGCCTCGGTATCGATCACGATAAACCGGTATTCACGCTCAAGCTGGAGCATGCATTCTGATAACAGGTCATTGGCAAAACAATAACATCCGCTCCCTTCCGGCCGGCCCATTGCTACGAGATCAAAACCGCTTGCTTCAATAAGAGCCTGCCGGAACCTGAACCTGACATAATCGTGGCGATTCATGCCCGGGGGAATGTGACGGGTAAAAGCTTCTTCACGCATGGATCCCAGCGTTTCATGGACTGGTACTCCGAGTGCCTCATGCAGGTTGGCATTCGGGTCGGCATCAACGGCGAGGACCGGAGTCTCTCCCAAATCGATAAATGAACGGATAAGTAGAGAAGAGATAGTAGTCTTGCCGGTCCCTCCCTTTCCGGAAAGCGCTATGGTAAATGACTTGTTCTGCATGGTGTAATCCAGTGAAATTCTGCTCCTGTTGATTATTAAACCGGTTTTTCTTCACGGATGCGCCGCGAAATTTCTGCGGCAGTCTGCATAATCGCAACGGCTCCTTCGCGGTCAGCAAACCGGATTCCGCAACTGGGTGTGATGAGGGACTGGGCGTTGAACAGGTGTTCCGGCATGCGGGAACAGAGCCGGTTCCTGATATCCAGATACCGTTTATGGAGTGTGTCAGGGGTCTCTGTGGCAAAAATTTTGTATTCCGCCGGGACAATCCCCCACGCCACAACTCCTCCCCGCTCCATGTACGTAACTATGGCATCGGCATACAACAGGAACTCTTTTGCGGTTGTGTAGGCGTCGATGGAAATGACTGAAGGCTGGAGATCCAAAACAAACTCCCAGTCTGTATTCGAGCAGCAGTGGATGCCAAGCCCCCCCCTGACCATCGCCGCGATATCTTCCCAGCCGGATCGGACCACTTCCTGATCAACCGGCACCACCGATGATCCCAGTGAAGCAAGGTATGGTTCATTTAAAACGACGACTGTTTCTTTGATACCGGTCTTTTTCTTCATCTCTTCCTCGCACCACCGGGCCTTGAGCGCGATCATTTTTGAAAGCATATCGGCAAGCTGCGAATCATAGTAAATCGGACGCTTGTCTGCATCGACGATCTGCATTCCAAACGTGACCGGTCCGGTCACCTGGCATTTCATTATCATCGCACGGGAAATGTCATGGGACATCATTTCGATGAATCCTGACGCATATTCCTTGTGGAGCCCGTAAGGTGCATAGTTGCACTCCACATAATCCATGTATACCTTTTCAATTTCTGCGGTATGATCAGTTGTACTGTCATACTCGAGCCTGTCATTCCTGATGATCCTTCCCGGCAACTGTTCTGAGTCATTGAAGACAATGCTTTCCCGTTGCCCGCGTTCCGGAAGGGTCGGCACGTGAGGGAACCGCGGGAATATTGCCAGAACATCCTCACATGCCTTTTTAGGATCGGTATGGGGGAGTGCCCCAACTCCCGTGGCCAGGGAATGAGGTGAAGGAATCATCTTTGCCATACCGGTTACCCCCTCCTTATCCGACATGTTTCCAGAAGTTCCTGAACCCTCGGGAATAAGGTAAGATCCGTGTGCGGCAGGAAAGTACTTGAGGTATACTCATCCATGAAGGACGGTTCAGCATTAAGTTCGATGTAGGCAATCCTGGAAGCAATCCCGTCCAGGGTTTTTCGCTGCCGGCGGTTGATAAGTGCGAGATTTGCACCCGTCACTGCACCGTTCCCGATATTTTTTATGCGTTCTGCCTCTATCTCCGGTATCAGCCCGATAATTGTTGCATTTTTCTTATCCAGATAATTGCCAAATGCGCCTGCAAAATAAATCGTGAAGATTTCATGTCTCGTGATACCTGCTTCTTTCATCAGGGTAACACAGGCAGCATGGATAGAGGCCTTGCTCATGATAAGGTTCTTGATATCGTTTTCCGTGATCACGATATCCTTCCCGATGTCGGTCTCGCCTGCCCACGCAACAACGAACTCCGGGAAGTGAGGACCTGTACGGACCCGTTTATTCTCTATACTGGTATTTATCCGTCCGGTCCTGTCAATAACGCAGGCGGAGATAAGTTCTGCAAGCAGATCAATTAATCCGGATCCGGTTATCCCCCGGGGTTTGATGTTGTTGATGGTATGGTAGCTGGGATCCAGAGTAAACGGGTCAACGGTAATTTTCTCGATCGCTCCGGGATTTGCCCGCATGCCAAACAGTACTTCTCCCCCTTCAAGTGCCGGACCGGCTGCACCGGCACAGGAGAACATCCAGTCTTTGTTTCCGAGGACGACCTCGAAGTTGGTGCCGATATCTATCAGAAGTGAGATCTCTTCACGTTCACTCATACCGCAGGAAAGGATATCGGCAATTATGTCGCCTCCGATGAAGTCACTTACAGCCGGGAAGGCAAAAAGCCCGCAGTTCTGGTTTCCTGCAATGCCGATCCGGCCTGCTGCAACGGACAAGGCCCGCTGTACAACAGGTACGTACGGTTCAGCGATGATGTAGGCCGGATCTATCCCGAGGAGCATATGGGTCATCACCGTATTACCGGCAACAACCACTTCGTAAATATCTTCACGGTCAATGCCGGCAGCATCTGAAGCAGACGTGAGAGCCGCATTGATGCTCTCGGCAGCAAGTGCCTGCAGTTTCGTAATTCCGTTTTTCCGGGCAAAATTCACCCGTGCGAGAATATCTTCTCCGCAGCTGATCTGCCGGTTATAGTTTGAGGCCACCGCTGCTACCTTGCCGCTGACAAGGTCCCAGAGATATGCCACTATGGTTGTTGAGCCAAGATCAACCGCAGCACCGAAGATGCGTTTTGATGTGTCATTCTCCTGAAGATCGACAAGCCGGTACCCTCCCGGGACAAGGGCCACCGTCCCGGTCACTTTCCAGTCACTGTGGCGAAGAAGAGAGGGTATTTCACGCATAACTTCCAGCGGGACATAAATCTTTTCTGCAACCGGCCCACCGCTTCTCTGGATACCCCATAAAAGCCGGGTAAGATCAGGAGAAGGATCCGTGAGGGTAGGGGGCTGAAGTTCGACATAATATTTCCTGACCGAAGGATGAAATTCGATCCCGGCTTCCCTTCCCTCAATGAGAATCTTTTGTTCCTGGATCAGAGTACTCTCCGGGATAAACACTTTCAGATCGCCCTGCACCGTCGTCTCACAGGCAAGACAAGCCCCCTTACCCAGTTCTTCCTCGTTAAAAAACCGCGAATATTTCTGGAGATCAAATACCGTTTTCCCGGATTGTACATAAACCACGCACTTCCCGCATTTCCCCTGCCCGCCGCAGACAACATTGATATTAATACCCGCTCTCTGGGCGGCATCGAGAATCGTACTTCCACGGGCCACATCGATCTTGCGATAACTGGGAAGAAATGTTACCGTACGCATGGATTTTTGTCCTGAATACTAACAATGGGAGGAAGGATGAGAAATATGCTACGGTGGTGATTATCTTGCCGGTGATAAATCTCTTTGGAATAGCAGATAGTTTGTTTTTCCAGAAAACCGCTTCCAGAGACCGATCGTCTGAGTTTCTGTTTTCACAGAATTGTAAATCCGGGGAGGCTGATTCCGATTAAGTGGCCACGAAATTGTTATCGGTTTAATTGATGTGCGTCTTTTTTTCTGCATCGGATTCCGTCGTCAGGCAGAGGCAGGTTTTTATGTATTCCCGGAATCAATGATTGGAGAAAGAACGGATTTTGCGAGATTGTCATGGATATACCCTTTTCCCTGCACCTCGAGCGGCTGTCACTACGTCATTATCTGATCCTCATTTTCGTCTCAATTATTGCAGTCATCATCGGTTTCCTCATCGCTAGCGCCTATAGCGGAGCTACGAGGGACACGATCGCGCAGGATGAATATCTGAAGCAGTACACCGAACTGAACGTGCGCGAATCGGTCGGGCTCGTGAACCAGGGGCTCACTCTTTTCGACAACACCCTGAATGACAAGATGGCTGCCGCATTCCAGGGATATCTTGCCGGGTATGCAAAAACCGGGGGAGACCCTGAAAAAATTGACCTTGAACAACTGAAAGATGATCTTGGAAGAAATTTCGAGGGCGAACTCGATCTCTATGTCATCAATGAAACCGGAGTGATTATCTGCTCGACAGTTCCGGAGGTGATGGGTCTTGATCTCTCGGTATATCCTGACTATCATGATATGCTGCCGAAATTGCGTGCAGGAAACTCATTCGCCGCAGACCGTGTGGTCCGATCGAAGACCGATGCGAACGATACAACGGTAACCGGGAAATTGCGGAAATTCGCATTTATGCCGACCCCGGATCACCGGTACCTGCTTGAAATGGGGCTTTCGTCCAGCTCCTTTGAGACCGAGCGTGCAGATCTCTCCTATTTCGAAGCAGCGGAAAAACTCACATCGATCAACCCGAACCTCAGGAGTATCAGGATTTATGATGTGCACAAGAATGTCTTTACAAAGGGTGGAATATACCGTGCACCAACACCGGATCCGGTCCTGGAAGAGATCCTGGACTCCGTTCTTGTTACCCGCTCAGATTTCGTCGCTGTTCCGGACCCGCACACAACAGTGAAATACCTCTTCATCAATCAGAGCGATATGCAGTCGGTTTCAGACATGAGCGTGATTGCCGAACTCACCTACACCGACGCGATCCTGAATGCGAAGCTCAATTCCCTCCTTGTTTTTCACCTCTCGCTCGGATTATTTGCAGTCCTCCTCGGAATCCTCTCGGCATACGGGGCATCGATGCTCATTGCAAAGCCTATCAACGAAATCGTCGAAGACGTGGACATTATCTCCAAAGGAAACCTCGACCATACCATCAGGAGCATGAAGAACGACGAATTCACCCGGCTTGAGCGGAGCATCAATCTGATGATCAGGAGGATCAGGGAGGAAAGCGAGGAACTCGAACGGAAGAATACCGAGCTCAAAGTTGCCGCCGAGATCCAGCAGAGTTTTCTTCCCGGCATGATCGAACCAGTACCGGGGTTCGATATTGCTGCACTCAGCGTTCCTGCAAAAATGGTAGGAGGGGACTTTTATGATATTATCCCCAGTGCAGAGATGCCGGGCAGAGCAGGGCCTTTCGGGATCGTCATTGCGGATGTGTCAGGAAAAGGCCTCCCCGCAGCGATATTTATGGCTTTATCAAAGGTCGTCATCCACGTGAATGCGACATGGCATCCCCGACCTGTAGATGTTATGACTGATGCGAATGCAACGATTACCGCAGAATCAAAGACGAGCATGTTCGTGACGGCATTTTATGGCATAATCGATCCGGGCACACATCTCTTCACCTATGTCAATGCAGGACATAATCCACCGATGATCGTGCAGGTGGAGGGCGGCGCCGTCCACGAGCTTGAGCCGACCGGTATTGCACTGGGAATTCTGGAAAACACCAGATATCATGAACAGATGATCCCTCTTCGATCCGGAGATATCATAATATTGTATACCGATGGCGTAACAGAAGCCACGAATGCGGCCGAAGAACTTTTCAGTGAAGAAAGGCTTCGAAATATCATTCTCAGGAACCGAAGCCTTTCCGCTACCGGCCTCACAAAGGAAATTCTCGACTCGATCAACCAGTTCAGCAGCGGACAACCCCAGTCAGACGACATTACTCTCTTTATTGTCAAAGTCCTGTAACGGGTGATTTGTTGTAGTGCATACACCTTGAAAAGTCTCCAGGTTTTTGGGATGGCGGGTACAGGTTGATAAAAAGGATGGGAAATTATCTGTCATACAAATCCATAACCCTCCCAGGTAATACTCCCACCCGGTTTTGTTGTCGTATGGCGCGATTAATCCATGAGCTAGGGAATTTTTCCTTCTATACCAGTAAGATTACCTGACCTCCTGGTTCTCCCATCATGCTAAAAGAACAATATCAGGACCGGTGAAAATGGAAAAACAAAGGAGCGCTCACCCGACCAGATAATTACTCGATAAGGACCACCAAAAAATCGTACTTGCGTGGGATAATTCAGAGAATATCTTTATTTTTCAATTCGAAGACATCCCCGGGGATTTTTTTCCCTATAAGGTCATCGTCCCGGGTACGACAATCCTGCAGCATCTCATCTCATACAACAATTGATCCTGCCCGATCGACCGGTACATGTTCTTTGGAAATATCGAACGCATAAAAAACGGATAGCACTACATGATGAATCTCATAAAATTATATAACAGTTGTACTTTTACTCCACACCTCATGCAGGTATTCTCCAATCTCTGCAGCATCGCGGGGTCCGACCATCACTTTCCAGCCGGTTGCTTCTTCTATTCTTCCTGACAGCGGAGCGGCGTACCCCGGTATAATCAGAGTTTTATGGGATACTTCATTCTCGACATTAAATTTCTTTACGGAGTCACGGACCAGGGTTTCGTTGAATTTACCGGCAGCTACCGCGGTCAGGACGGAGAGACCTTCAGTATCAACTATCAGCATGAAACAGGGAACACGGGAAGATTCCAGGTAGCCCTGCAGGGTAAAGAAGGTAAGGGAGAAGTTTACGGTAACGAGTACCGGGGCATTTTTCCCCGGGGTTCCGACCCGGTACAGTCCCGGGTTCATCTGGATGGGTTTCTGGGGATCGGTGTATATGTTCTGCCTGAGGGTGAGTGCTGCCTTCGAAGACGCCTGATTTAGCGGAGGCGTTACAATTACCGAGGCGTACTTGACGATCCCCAATGCAATTGCAGCATCCTGGAAGCAGAGGCAACCGGCATCCAGGAAAACCGGATAGCCCAGATCCGGAACTGCCCGCGTAATGGCGAGCTTTCGTATGGCAGTTGCCGTGGCAATATAATCACCGAGGGATTGCGGGCATACGTCCATGACAATTTTTTTCACACCTTCTGACAGGCAGTCCTTTGACAGAGCTGCAAGATCGTCAATACCATGGGCTTTAATGACCATGGGACAATTATGTTTTTTCGCAACTACACACATTTCCCTGAAATTTTCTGTCGTAGCGGCATGAATCAGGGGCTGGTAGCTCCCGACCTGAACAAGTGCTGCATTAAGTGATTCCGTATTCTCAGTCATGAGCACGAGTGGCAGATCTGCGTTTTCTTCAACAGTAGCTACCGCCCGTGCAAATACTTCGGGAGAACCGCTGGTGTTGGCAATTGCAATACCGTTAAATCTCAGGTCGGACCCAATGCGGGTGAATATCTCATCCCTGACCCGGATAGTAGCACCGCAAATCTCTTCTGGTGTCAGGGTATCTGAAACCTTAAAAAGGATCCCGGGAGGATGATGGAAGGTTTTGTCATGACGGTAGAGAACAAATTCCTCTCCGACGGCAAATGACCGTTCCCCAACGCCGATTTTTACCAGCCGGATAGGCGGTCGCGTGGTTGCACCAAGGATGGATTTTGCCCCGTTTTCCAGGTACGGACAGAGATCTATATCCGCTTTCCCGCCGGCGAGTTTCATGGCAAAGGTGAGGCAGGTAGGATCTCCGCACTCCTTGCAGTTCTTTTTCGGCAGGAGTTTATAGATATCAAGCGCCTTGAGTGCCATCCTGTTTCACCTCCTGAAAACCTGCCCCGTTCCTGATACTTTCAAATGCATTTTTAAGCATTATGACCGTCTTTGGATGGCGGACGCAGATAATCTCGGCACCTGCAACTGCAGCCGCCATACCGGTATAAAATTCCCATTGTACTGCCATACTATCCTGCAGGGATGGTTCAGCCTCTCTGACCTCTTTTATAGCAAGCGAATCAATGGCTGAACTGATCATGGGCATGGAGAGATCGGCATCACCTTTCAGGGCAGAAAAACGGATCCTTTCCATTGCGGAAAAGGAATATTCAAACCCGTAACCAAGTGCGCCGGTATAGGGATCGATCACGATATGATCCCTCGGCAAACCGATCTCCCGCAACAGAATATTCAGTTGTTTTGCAAGATTTACATCGATCGGGGACTGGGCGATCACCGAGTGGTTGTATGCAAGAGCAGCTGCAGCGATGCTGCGGTATCTGTCGGCCTCGGCGGTACCAAGAAGGATTCTCTCTCCCTGGGCGGTTTCACCGCACATCTGGAAAACCTCGCTGTCAATCCTGGGCTCATTACTTCCCTCAACGATCAAGGGGAGGACAGTTGACCGGAGAACTGATTCTATGGTTTTTCCCAGGGATGCAATATCAGAAAAATTTCTCTGGCGCGTGCTGGTAAGGTAGAGACGGATCAGATCAGCACCATAGACTCTCTCAGCAGTCTGCGCCCAGGTATCCACGTTCTCAACCAGATTACCGCAATAATTTTTGACGATGGGGGACCAGTATTCAGGGTCATCGCAGATCTCAAGGGCGACGAGCGGGGCTGCTGACGAGGGGTCGGATTCAAGAAAAGGAAGAGTTGTCCCCCCGCCGATGTTGTAGGACTTCTTTCGTGTCCCGCCCTCTGCCCGTGTAGCACCAAGGGTAATCCGGCCAATCTTTCCTGACCAGCCAAAGGTAAGATTATATCCCATTGTTATCCCTCACACCAGCGGTTTCATGGTCAGGGCGGGATGCTTCACACGGTCAAGATAGTCAATCAGCTCTTCGATGGTCGTCGCATGGGTCTCGTCGGCAATTTTTGCAAAAAAGTCCGGTTTGTTCCGTGCAGTAAGTTTCTCTGTCAGCCTCATCTTCAGTTCTTCTTTCAGCTGGGAGGGCATCCAGACAAGACGCTCGATTCCTCCTTCTCCCTGTAAGAACCGGTCTGAGAGAATATAATTTTTCGAGATACCTGCAAATCCCGGGGTCTGTGCACCTCCGCCAATAGTTCCGGCAAGCGTAGAAAAGGTCATGCCCGAGGGGGTGATACCTTTGAATTCCCGGTTTACTACCATGATCCCGTTCACTTCCGGGAGCATCAGTGCGATGCATTCAAAACAACCACAGCACGTCATCGGATATTCCATTACACTGTACAGCGAGCAGCGATCTACTTCCCCGTGGCTTGCCTTTTTGACGAATTTATTGACACCGTCAAATTCGCCGTTCAGGGTGTTGATGACAGCACCTTTCTCGACTGGCTGGTTGGCACCCGAGGGTGAGATCTCATAAGCG
>Ga0209492_1000524_pt1 | contig 11958 bp, 11 predicted proteins | sample PPLLak12cMay2015_FD_187253 | JGI IMG/M metagenome (GOLD analysis project Ga0209492, IMG submission 187253) | Freshwater sediment microbial communities from Prairie Pothole Lake near Jamestown, North Dakota, USA - PPLs Lake P7 Core (1) Depth... | ecosystem: Environmental > Aquatic > Freshwater >... | reverse complement strand
CAACACTTGTCTGGCCATCGGCTGCTGTCGAGAATATCTGGCTTTTCCGTGTCGGAATTGTCGTATTGCGTTCAATTAATTTGGTGGCAATACCGCCCAGTGTCTCAATACCGAGGGTAAGAGGAGTCACATCCAGGAGGACTATATCTTTTGTTTCACCGGTCAGAACTGCGCCCTGGATACCTGCACCGAGGGCAACGCACTCATCAGGATTAATACCCTTGTCGGGCTCCTTGCCCAGGATCTTTTTGACCGTCTCCTGTACGAGAGGGACACGGATAGAGCCTCCAACGAGAAGGACATGGTCAATATCTTTTGGCTCAAGCCTGGCATCGCTCAGTGCCTGCTTTACCGGACCAATAGTGGATTCAACAAGGTCCCCGATGAGTTGTTCAAGTTTTGAACGGGTGAGGTCGATGTTGAGGAATTTCGGACCATTTGCATCCGTTGTTATGTAGGGGAGGTTAATATTTGTGGACTGGCGTTGTGAGAGCTCGATCTTTGCATTTTCTGATGCGTCACGCAGTCTCTGCATCGCATACGGGTCATTGCGAAGATCCACACCTTCCTTTTTCCGGAATTCCTCGACAAGGTAGTCCGTGATGCGTTTATCAAAGTCATCGCCGCCAAGGTGATTGTTGCCGGCAGTTGATTTCACTTCAAAGACACCATCACCAAGGGTCAGGATCGAAACGTCGAATGTGCCGCCCCCGAGATCATAGACAAGCACGGTTGCATCCTGTTCCTTGTCAATACCGTAGGCCAGTGCACTTGCGGTGGGTTCATTGATAATCCGGAGAACATCAAGGCCGGCAATCTTTCCGGCATCCTTGGTCGCCTGGCGTTGCGCATCATTAAAGTAAGCCGGCACGGTAATGACCGCTTTTGAAATTTTCTCACCAAGATATGCTTCGGCATCGATCTTCAGTTTCTGAAGGATCATTGCCGATATTTCCTGAGGTGAGTAACTCTTATCGTCAATTTTTATTTTTTCTGTTGTCCCCATTTTTCGCTTGATCGACTGGATGGTCCGCTGGGGATTTGTTACGGCCTGGCGTTTGGCAAGACTCCCGACCAGACGCTCTCCTTCTTTGGTGAACGCAACGATGGATGCGGTTGTCCTTCCTCCTTCCGCGTTTGGGATCACGATCGGCTTTCCCGCTTCCATGATCGACATGCATGAAAATGTTGTTCCCAAATCAATTCCCAGAACCTTGTCTGTTACCATTTTTATACCTCCTGTTCTTTCTGATTTCCTTTTGAGACTGCTACTTTTGCGTATCTGATTACCTTATCATTCATCCGGTATCCACGGGCTACCACATCTATCACCGAACCCGCGGGTTCGTCAGACGCAATATGAGCGACTGCTTCATGCTCCGCAGGATTGAATTGTTTTTTAAGTGGATCCACAGGTGTGATCCCATTACGCAATAACCGGTCATGAAGAAGCTGTTGGATCTGATTCACTCCTTCGCGCAAATGGGCATCATCAGATTGTATTGCCCGTTCAAAATTATCCAGTACTTCAAGAATGTCAATAGCAAATCGTTCAATTGCCAGAGAGACAAAAAGCTCCCTGTCGCGTGCCGAGCGTTTTTTGAAATTTTCAAAATCAGCTGCAAGACGCAGGAACTGGTCATTCAATTCAGCATATGCGGTCTTCTGTCTTTCCAGCTCGGCTGCACACGATGGACATTCCGTCAGGCAATTTTCCCCTCCCTGATCAGGTGCTCTCTCTTGTCCTGTACTGATATCTGCGTCGTCCATAAGTACATCCCGTTTGAATGTTCCATTATCTATTGTATTGTGGTTCTATATAAATTTTGATATCATATTAATTCAAATACCCGTAAATTTCACCCAGTTTGACGAATGGGGCGTAAATTTTTCATTGATTTTATTTTGGGGCGATTTCTTCCGGTAGATCATCAGAATTACGTGCATAGTAAAAAATAACTGTTACTCAGAATTCCTTTTTTCATACAGGACAAAAAATCACGCACAGGATACAGTGACCACGATTCCCCGGTTCCTGCTTATTCCGGATTTTTTCGACAATTCCAATAGTATCTTTCTCGGTTAAATCATCTCAGGGAATGATCCACTGAGAAGGTTAAACGGGAAAACCGGGGCTGTCATGGTTACTTGGCTCTACTCATCCATCACCGGTATGCACGCTGCATACATTTTTCTTTCCTGTTATGCATACACTTCACCATGAAGTGGGCACTACTCTCGGTCTGGGACAAGACCGGTATCGTCGAGCTTGCCGAGGAACTTTCACGTCAGAAATATAATATTATGAGCTCAGGCGGGACCGGAAAGGCACTTGCCGAAGCCGGCATAAAGTTTACCGAGGTTTCCAGTTACACCGGTTTTCCTGAGATGATGGATGGCCGGGTAAAGACGCTGCATCCAAAAGTGCACGGGGGTCTCCTGGGGAGAAGGCAGATTGATGACCTGGTAATGGCTAAGCATGGAATTAACCGGATTGATGTCCTCGTTGTAAACCTGTACCCTTTTGAGAAGATGGCAGGACAGCACATGGATCTCGAATCATTGATCGAGTTTATCGATGTCGGTGGACCTGCGATGATACGGGCAGCAGCAAAAAATTTCAAAAATGTCACGGTTGTTGTTGACCCTGAGGATTATCCGTCGTTAATTACAGCAATTCAGGGTAATGAACTATCTCTCGATCAGCGCCTTGCTTTCGCAAAAAAAGCGTTTGCCAGAACGGCAGCCTATGATGGTGCAATCAGCAACTACCTGTTCAGCCTCAGTGATTCGTTTCCCACCACCTATACGGTTCAGTTCAGTCATGGCAGAACACTGCGATACGGCGAAAATCCGCATCAGGAGGCTGCAGTGTATGGAGAGGAAGGTATTGCAGGAGCCATACCCTTTCAGGGAAAGCAGATGTCCTATAACAATTATCTTGATGTTCATGCCGGGGTGGCACTCCTCCGGGAATTTGAAGATCCTGCTGCTGTCATTATAAAACATAATAATCCATGCGGCGTCGCCATCGGCACAGATATTGCTGAGGCCTACATCGATGCCCGCGAAGTCGATCCCGTTTCTGCTTATGGCTCTGTCGTCTGTTTCAACCGTGAAATCAATAAAAACGTAGCTGAAGAGATTACCGGAACATTTGTTGAGGTCCTCGTTGCCCCGTCATTTTCTGAAGAAGCCCTTGCCATCATCAGGAAAAAGGAAAACATGCGTGTGCTGATTCTGCCGGAAAAATCCGGTTCTGATGAAATCCGATCGATTGATGGAGGAGTTCTTGTCCAGCGAACGCCCCCGTATCAGGAGCACTGGAAGGTGATCACCGATCGGGACACGACTCCCGATGAGCTGCGGGCGGTTCAGCTTGCCTGGAAGGTGTGTAAGCATGCCAGAAGCAATACCATTATCTTTGCCGATCAGAAGCGCACTCTCGGGATTGGTGCCGGTCAGATGAGCAGGGTGGATGCTGCAAAGATTGCAGTCGGGAAAGCCCGATCATCGCTGATTGGTTCTGCTGTCGCTTCGGATGCATTCCTGCCATTTGCAGACACTCTCGAAGTTGCGGCTGAAGCAGGAGCTACAGCACTTATACAACCGGGCGGATCTATCCGCGACAAAGAGGTAATCGACGCGGCGAACAGGCTTCATATGGCGATGATTTTTACCGGTGTCCGATATTTCCGGCATTGAGACTCCCTCAAACTCCTCATGCATTCAGACAGAAGATAGCTTACATAAATTGTTGCAACTACCGGTTTATCCGGTATGAAAACCTGACAACAGGTTCTGAACTGATAAAAAGTGGCAGGGAAGGAATAAAATCCACGGTTCCAGACCAGTCACTGGACGGTAACCTTATCGAGCCGCTTCGATCGATACCGGTTTTTTATCTTGTCAGTAAAAAACGTCCCGGTCGACTGGGCGCTTAAAAGATTTGCATAGATTTGGGAAGGAACATTCTGATATTGATAAATCAGCCCGGAATGAAACTCGATCTCCAGATTTTTTAATGTATTATCGTAACCAACACTCTTCAGGTTACAGGATTGAACGGGTTGTCTTTCCATACTATCACCATAACTTATTGGCGCTGTCAACAGATAATAGTTGGTAATAATATAATTCTGGAAATTATTCAATGAGAATTCCGACATGATAGCTTAACGGATTCTCAAAAAAACGAAAATAAAAGTACGACAATATATCCTGTAATGACCCGCTCTCCTCTTAGTCTGAAGCCTGTAAAATGAATTAATGCTAAATATTTCCCATACTAACATTAAGTAAAGATGGACGAAGCTGCTGAGGTTTCACGGCTGCTCGATATCCTCGGGAACAGGAACCGAAGGAGGATCATCGGATTGTTACGTCAGAAACCCTGTTTTGTGACCGAGATCTCAGAGACACTGATGATCTCGCCAAAAGCAGTTATTGATCATCTCCAGATGATGGAGCGGGAAGCAATTCTTTCCTGCCAGACAGATGACCGGCGGCGGAAATACTATTATCTTGCCAATGACATTCTCGTCGACATCAGCCTTAAGCGGACATCTGTGCCTGCAGAAGATGAAGATGCCGGCGACGAAACCGAACGGATAAAAAACTCAGTCAGGATGTTCGGGCAGATGATCCGGGCTCACGATATGATTCTCTCCAATCTCGAACAAATCAGCCATGATATCGAAATGAAAATCAATGACCTTGCCCGAAACCATAAGGATTTATTCACCAGCGATCGAGAGATTATTGTAATAATCGCACTTTCCCATGACTCACTTACTCTCGATGAACTGGAACAGGTCACCGATTTGCCCCAAAAGGACCTTGGTGAAATCCTGAAACGGTTCGAGCGTAAAGGAATAATCGGACGGACAAAAGACCTGTATACACTCCGAGGCGTACATGCAGAATAATCCAAACAGTCCTTATGACGATGTTTTCAATAACCTCGCAAAGATCGTTGAAGACATCGTTAAAAACATGCCAGACAGCCACAATGCACGAATCATTGGATACACGATAATTACCCGCAATCCTTCGAACGGGGAACCGGAGATCTTCCGACAGGGTCAGCCTGGCGATGATGAAGAAATCCCTTATGAAATCGTTGAATCTGAGGACAGGATCTTTATTACCGTCATGATCCCGGTTGATTCAAAAAATGCTCCCCTCGTTGATATCCAGCCAACAAGCGTAAGGGTTGACATTGATAACCGGAATGTATCGGTCATGCTCGATCATCCCATAGACCGGATTCACAGTTATTATCGTGTTCACCGCGGTATCATGGATATCACCCTGAAAAAAGTCAGCACCGGATGATTTTTTGGGTAACCATTCTGATTCCTTATTTTCATGATCTCGGGTTCCGTGTGAACCCTCACTGATGAAAAATCCGCACTGACAGAATGAGATCCCCCGCCTCAGGGCCTCTCCGAGGCACGGCGGGTAAGGGAGGATTTATTTTTGCTTGATAGAAATCGTGAGTTATAACAAATTGTAAAGCACCTGTTTACAGAGGGGACAGTGCCTGTCCCCCCGAACCGCCCCTTCGCTTTGCGATTGTGTCGTATTACCTTTTCTGGAGTTATCGTTTCAAGGAGAGTGCCACTGCGTTGGGGGCGGAGGCATTTCATGCAGTAGCCACAAAGAGCGTTAAGAAAAATTTTTTGAGGATTTCTACTGAGCCCGTATTTTAGTTATTGATCCGCCGCGGGGGCGTCCCTTCGGGGGCGGCGGCGTTCATCAGAAGGCAGGATATCAGAGATCCCAGTTCTCTATGACATCAGGAAACAATGAATTCCTGTACCCCCACGCCATGGCACCACATTCGGTATTACAGCTCTTCGAAGAACTGGTAAAAAGATAATCCTGGAACGCTAATTCGAAAATCGTCTTCCCATTAAAAATGGTAATGGCAAACTGCCTCTTCCCGAGCGACCCTCTCTGAAATACAGAGATCCCCCCATTAAACCTTGACAGGAAAATCTGAGGGGATATAAGGGGTAATGGATTTCTTTAACGAACGCATCTCGTGGAACTGGCGGAGCGAGACCGTAATATCCCGGGTAAAAGCAAAATATCCTATCTGGGTATTGCGGCAGAGCTTCATCGCCATGTCCATGAGTCCACGTGGATCCGGACGTGCCTCGCCCAGCCAGATATGGAAGATGTTCCCCCCATCAACAATGGGGAAGAATACATGCTCGATTTCCATACGTTTGGTGAGCGGGACATTTGCCCCCGGTGCCACATGGGTGCCATTCGTATAGTATATGGGAAGATCACGGCTCTTGCCCAGCATTTCCAGGCCTTCTTCGATGTCTCCCTTGATCACGTTTACTGCATAATCGTGATACCGGCGATCGAGCAAATCGGCAACCGCAAACCTTTGGCCGGTCGTCTCTGCCGGCGTGCGGGCAAGGGCAATGGTCATGTTATTCTTTGCGGAGAGTTCGCGACCATACAGCTCCATCTCTGTCATCGCACGTATGGCAAGCCTGAATGCTTCCTTTGATTCGTGGAGCTGCTTACCCGTGTGGTGCTGCACCATCTCATTGACACCGACAACACCAATCGTATAGACAAGTCCTTCAAGATCGACAGCAAGTGCGCCCCGTTCGCCCGTGTTCGGGTCCTTGGGGCGCTGCATGGCAAATGGCATCCGGCTGTTTGCCCGGATAAGGTCCATCCATCGGCGTTTTATCTTGAAAATATCCACCGCAACATCCATGAGCGCCTTGAGTTCAGCAAAAAGACGGGTATCATCTCCTTCTGCATTATATGCCGCACGGGGGCAGTTTACGGAAACAACCTGCCAGGATCCCATCGAAAAATGCCTGCCATCCTCAAAATACATCTTCTTATCAAAATCCGAATCCTTGTCAGCTACCGTGGAAAACTGATATGCACAGCACTGGTAACAGGAAATCCCTTTACCCGCTCCGCGGTACGCGGGGAGCTGGTTATCGTAATAGGGTGTTCCGAACTTCGAAGCGAGTTCGAAGGTCATCAGGTATAGTTCCTGGAATGTCGGAAGGTCAGGATTTTTCGCGTTGAACTCTTCGCGTTCATTCATGAAATCCGGTTCGATAGAGATCTCCGGCTTTGGGAAGTTGAAGGGTTTGCCCCAGTAATCTCCTTCGAGCATTACTTCCATGAGGGCTTTAAAAAGCAATCGCACCTCACGCTCGAACTCCCCATACGTGCGAAGAGGAGCTGATTTGCCGTCCCAGATCTTTCCTTTAAAAATGCATGGCTTGTCCTGCCAGAGAGTCGGTACACCCGGTGAGAGCTGGATTGAAGAAAAGACGAGCTGCCCTCCACGGGCTACCATCATCTGGGTCATTTCATAGACAAACATCTGCATGTTCTGTTTGATCTCGTTATACCCCATCCCCTCCATATACGGTGCCAGGAAGGTGAGGAAATTGTAATAACCCTGCCCACCGGCAAAATTAGTCTGGGCGGATCCGAGTGCTTTTACCGCATGGAGAATTGCAACCTCCGGACGCTTTGCAGGACCGGCCACCGAAGCCTTTGTCCCATTGCCGTCAGGCATCAGGCCATAATAGAAGAAATAGCGCAGGTCCCAGTCCTGGCAGAACGGGCGCGTGCCAAAATACTCGAGATCATGGATGTGCATCTCACCGGACAGGTGATGATCGGCAAGGTCGGGGGGGAGCTGGAGCAGGTATTGTTCCTTTGAGATCTTGTCTGCTTTTTTCTTATGGGAAGTCTCGGCATTTTCCTGGAGGTTTGCATTGTCGTGTGCCTCAAATCCCCTTCCGACATCAATCTGGTGTGCATCATAAACCGGAGTACCAACCCTGGTGGAAACATTGCGGTACTGTATCATACCCCTCTCAAGCAGTGTGATGTTGACAATCTCACGGATGAGTGGTCCGGAAAGTGATTTCAGACCCATGTTCTTGATACGGTTTTCAACCTCCAGGGCAATGTCCTGGGCGGTCAGTTCGTCAGCCCCTTCATAGCCATAGAAGGTCTCAACCAGCTTTGTTTCCTGAACAATCTGGCTGACAATACGATCGCGGTTCCATTCGATGATATGCCCGTCAGATGTACGGACGAAGGGGAGGACAGGGACGGTAATTCCGTCAAACGTCAGTTGCTTTGTCTCCCGCCGCGCCATTCATTCACCTGAAATAAGCCTTGATAAGTGTTCTGCATCCAGCTCGCCGTGGGGAAAAATGTCTGCAGAGGTGTAAAAATCTGAACTTTTTTGTAAGACCGGAGCTTCATTAACAAAGACTCCGTTCATTCGCAGCTCGGTAAGGGACTCCGCAGTTGAGAGGTCATGTTCAATGAATTTATGCCCTCCTTTTTTTAAAAATCCTTTCAGAATGTCACAATTCGGACAATGCTCAAGTGTATACACAATCAACTGCAATTTTTCCGGCACAAAAACACCCTCAGGTCTGTCATCTATGAATTTGGAATTGCCCGTAAAAAAAACTTGGTTTATGCTCCTGAGCCCAAGCACTCCGGCAATCGATTACCATTAGTAGTGGTATGAAATAATAGTACCCTAATGGTCAGGGTGTTTATTGCACTGGAGCTTTCTGATGAGATCAAAGACCAGCTCGCCACTGCCCAGCAGAAGCTCCGCAGGTGCCGGGCACGTCTGACATTTGTTGAGCCGAAGAATATTCATATAACGGCAAAGTTTCTCGGTGAGGTCGATGAGAAGAACCTTCCACAAGTTATTGAAGCCCTGAAAAAAATCACCTTCAATCCCTTTCCTGTTACAGCAGGAATGGTAACCGTAAATAATCCCCGGCGCCCGCATACAGTCTGGTGCGCCATTGATGACGCGGGGGAGGGGGAGAAAGTATTCACGCTGATTGAGGATGCACTTGCCCCGCTTGGATTCTCACGGGAGACCCGCAGGTTTACTCCCCACGCAACCGTTGCCCGGGTGAAATCCCCTGACCCGTCACTCTTTTCCGTGCTCAAAGACCTGAGCAGGACAGGATACGGCAGTTGCACAGTCCATGGTATGGTACTTAAGAAGAGTACATTGCTGCCTCAGGGCCCGGTCTATGAAGACCTCGAGGTGCTGAATTGGTAACCAGGCTGCCGCTGGAAGAGACGGTTCTTCAGGGTCTCCGTCCGACCCGGCAGGAACAGGAACATGTCTGGGGTCTGGCAAAGCGCCTGCTGGCAGCAATCGCCCAAAGTGGCAGGGCAGAAGCGATGGTAGTCGGTTCCATTGCCCGGCACACCTGGGTGAAAGGCGACCGCGATCTCGATATTTTCATGCTTTTTGATCCGCTCCTCTCCCGCGAACAGCTTGAAGAGGAGGGACTTTCGCTCGCTCGCAGCATTGCAGGAGCGTTTACCGACCAGTTCCATGAAAAATATGCCGAGCATCCGTATATCAATGCAACCATCGACGACGTGGACGTGGATCTTGTTCCCTGCTATCACGTGGACAGCGCGACCCGCATACAGAGCGCAGTGGATCGCACACCGTTTCATACCCGGTATATCACCAGCCGGATAAACGGGTTGATAGATGATGTCCTCCTGCTCAAACAATTTACCAAGGCCGGCGGGATCTACGGGTCAGACCAGATGACCGAAGGCTTCTCAGGCTACCTGTGCGAGCTGCTTATACTCCATTATGGAGGATTCACCCCCCTCATCAGGGCAGCTGCAGGCTGGCGCCCCGGTCTGGTTATCGATATTGAAAAACATGCAGCAAAAAAATTTGATGAGCCTCTGGTGCTGATCGACCCGGTCGATCCGAAACGCAATGTAGCAGCAGCAGTATCCCTCGATCGCATGGCAGGATTTGTGGAGCTTGCCCGGGGGTATGATGAAAACCCGGTTTACGAATTCTTTGCTCACCCGATGGAGCGTTGTATCCTGAAAAAGGAGCTCGCTGCCATTATCTCACAGCGCAGGACATTTGTTTATGCCATCACCTTCGCGACACCCCAGTACATTCCGGAGATTGTTGTGCCTCAGCTTAAACGAAGTGCCATAGCACTCCGGGAATTTCTGGAACGGAACGGATTTCTGGTCCATCATGCTTCCTATGATATGCAGACAGACAGGTGCATGTTCCTCCTTGAATTGCTGATTGGGGAACTTCCGGCCATACGACAGCATCACGGACCGCCAATCTGGAACCGGGAAAATGCCGACAAGTTCCGCAAAAAACACCTTGCCGAGCATCGGTCAGGACCTTTCATTGAAGACGGGCGGTACGAAATGGAGGTCAACAGGGAATACCAGACCGCAAAGAGCCTGCTCTCTTCAGATGCTCTCCTGACAGTGAGTCTGGGCAAACACATACGGCAGTCTCTGGAAAAGGGATGGACACTGCATGAGGGTGCAGAATGCTGGCAGGAGGAGTTTGCTCCGTTCATCGCGGAATTCTTCGACCGTCGCTCACCGCTTACAAGGATACTGCGGGAGAAATAAAACGAAGATCGTTTACTTTTTTGAGTGACTGTTTTAAGATGAATGCTGCCGCCCTTAAGGGACGCCCCGGGGCCGAATTGGAACTGGAAATTCTCAAGACAAATCCTGACCCACAGTGCCTCGATGAGCTTGTTGGAGGGTGACTGTCGTCAAATACTATAATTTTTATGGGAAACTTGTATGTTCGATCAAACCCTGAAAATCGAAGTATTCTGAGATGAAAGTGGGGATTGTTGTCTGTAAATCAGATTTATGATAGCCCCGCCGCCCCCGATGGGACGCCCCCGCGGCGGATCAATAACCAAAAATCCGAAACAAACCTCCAAATCCACCATGCCTCGAAGATGTCATGAGGCGGAGGATCTTAAAAAACAGTATCCCAATGAATTTCCCGGCTGAAAATTATTTTTTTGTATTTCTCTTTATTTTTGCGGCCGCCAGTTTCTCGATGGCTGTCGTATCGACATCCGGGCTGACCTCAAGTTTCCGGTTTCTTACGGCACTGTCAACGAAACCTTTTCCCGTACTGGTGCGGACGATCAGCGTGGTCGAGCCGGACGGGCTGCCGATCGCACCGGCAGAGATATCTGAACATACTGCTGTCATGTCGGTACAAATGCGGCAGCCTTTCCTTACGCATGTTTCCAGTTCTGCAAGGGGGACGATGGTTGTGCTTCCATCCTGTTTTAAGACTTCAAGTTTTCCCTTGACATCGAGTTTCCTGATCTCGTGGGGTTCGAGATGATAGTGGCTGCGGAGTTTACCCTGGATAAGCAGGGTATAGTCAAACGTTTCCGTGCAGAAAAGGCCGATGGTGAGCCGGATTGCCTTTGCGTAGGGTTTGAGCAGATCATTTTCACTTGCCCGTATACGGGAGACTGCCTGTACTGCACAGGGAACACCGACGACAGCGATGCGCTTAAACTTGCGTTCGACTACAGCGTTTTTCAATGCCGCCAGGAGGGGTACCCACCAGCTGTACCTGCTGCCTGCCTGTTGCAGAAGCACGTCGGATTTCGTAATTACAACAGATGATGGCCTGAGCGTCCAGCGATCCTCGTTAATTGTGACAACAGCATCGATCAATCCCTCATCCAGCGCATTGGCGAGGATCGACGTGACTGCCCCGCCACTCTGGCGGTGCGGAACATCAAACGTTGCTTTTGCGGCGAAGAGTTCCAGGTACTCCCCGAGGGTTTCTGAAGGCTGGTTACCAGTACGGGGACAGGAATCGTAACATGCCCCGCAGCTTACACCATCTGCTGCCTGTTTGCAGTACCCGGTACTTTTTGGGGATAGCACCATTTCCCCCTCGTCAAAGGTAAGTGCATCTGCAGGGCAGACTGCAACACATGCACCGCACCCCGAACACCTTCCCGTGTCCCAGATCTCACGTTTTAAATCGAGATAACTTTTTTCTGCCATTACCATCATTCCCACGTATACTTGTTTGCAAACGGCCTGGCGCTTGTCGCAGCGATCCGCGTGTAC
>Ga0209492_1000519_pt1 | contig 12019 bp, 6 predicted proteins | sample PPLLak12cMay2015_FD_187253 | JGI IMG/M metagenome (GOLD analysis project Ga0209492, IMG submission 187253) | Freshwater sediment microbial communities from Prairie Pothole Lake near Jamestown, North Dakota, USA - PPLs Lake P7 Core (1) Depth... | ecosystem: Environmental > Aquatic > Freshwater >... | reverse complement strand
CCTGATCTTGCTGTGCCTGGCACTGCTGCCCAGCGCATCAGCCTGGGCCAACTCCGGCCCGCCGCCGGCTCAGCTCTGGTTTGCATTCGAAGACGAGTTAGGCCGGCCGCTCTCCCCGCAGGGAGTGCAGCTGGTGGGCTGCGACCCAGACTGCTCGAACGAGATCCTGCTGCAAACCTATGGCGCTTGCGACCAGGCCGGCTGTTTGCCTGGTGAGCAGGCCTTGAATATCTGGAGTGACAAGCTCAGCTGTTCTTCAGCTCAACCCGGCTGGGAAGTGCTCCCATCCCCAGCTAACCAGGATTCCACAATTGGCCTATGCCAGGCGACTTCTTATGATTATCCGGGGCAGTTCCGCCTGGTAGCCCAAATCGATGGGCAGGTATACACCTCCGAGCCAAGACCTTTTACTGAGCAGCAGTATTCTGACTGGGAGCAGGCCTTCCGGGTAATCGTCTCGCCATCCGGGTTGGCCCTGGTCGAGCACCCCAATTTCGAGGCGCCTGGCGGCTACTGGCCGGGCTTCATCCCTTCATTGCTGCTCACCCTGGTGGTGGAGCTGCTGGTGGCGGGGCTGTACCTTGGGCTGCTATTGAAACTGCGTGGTCCGGCCCTGGTCAATCTGTTGGTGCTGGTTGGGCTGGCAGACCTGGTCACCTTCCCACTGGTGTGGTTCTTTTTCCCTTCTTTTGCGCCTTTTACACCCCCATACAACCTGGCCCTGGGGTACTTCCTGCTCTTCGCCGGTCTGATCTTCACCATCCTGCTGGCCATCTTCTTCCTGCGGACTGAAGGCCGCAATCGCTGGATCTGGGTGGGAGCGATCACGCTGCTGGCGTTGATTGTCATACCGATCTGCTCGATCATGGTGCTGTTCGCCACCAGCTACGGGGGCGGCTATAACCTTTCAGGCGAAGGCCTGCCGGGCTCCGGTCTATTGCTGGCATCCGAGATATTTGCCGTGCTGTTTGAGGCCGGCTTCATTTACTTCCTCAGCCGCAAAGCCCTGGCGCTCAAACACGCCCTGCTGCTCAGCCTGCTGATGAACCTGGCCAGCTACCTGGCCGGGCTGTTGATTGTGCAAATTTTGTAAAACTGCAGCTACAACCAGCTTAGTTTACTCACCCGCCAGTTAGTTCTGAAGTAGAATCATCCTATACGTAGGATTGTTCAACCTCCGTGAGAGAGGTGCCAGATGGCGGGTAGTACAATACGGAACCTGGTTATGCTTCTTTCTTTAACGGTACTCAGCTTTATTCCCACGGCATCGGCGCGAGCCAATGCCGGTCCGATACCAGATCGCTACTGGTTCAACTTCGAAGACGAATCTGGCCATCCAATATCCCCCGAAGGTGTGCAATTGGTTGGTTGCCGTGATGATTGCAGCATTGATATATTGCTGTTGAGCAACGGTGTCTGCAAACTACCCGGCTGCCTGCAGGACGAGCCCCAAATACACGGCGAAGGGGACCAGCTGGATTGTGCTGGCGCTACCTGCCTGGCGGCCTCATTTGAGTTCTATGACCATAGCCAGGAATACCGCATGGTAGCCCAAATCGACGGCCAGGTATACGCAAGCCTGCCACAACCTTTCCACGAATCTGGTGGTTTCATGGATTATCCCTTTCGGGTGGTCGTATCACCCCCGGGTCTGGAAATGATTGAAGATCCAAACTTCGAAATCCCTGACCGGGGCATGGAGGGAGGCTTTTTTCCCTCGTTACTGGTCACTCTATTTGTGGAGCTGCTGGTAGCCGGGATGTACCTGGGGATTGGATTACGAAAGCGCGGCGCGGCACTTGCGAATCTGTTGGTCCTGGTTGTGCTGGCAGACCTGGTCACCTTCCCGCTGGTGTGGTTCTTTTTCCCTTCCCTGGCTCCTTTCGCCCCTCCGGGGATGCGAGCGCTGGGAAAATACTTTCTTGTCCCGGCCCTGGTTTTCACCTTGCTGGCTGCAGTCATCTACAATCAAAAAGGAATTGATAGACGCTCAAGATGGCCGGTAATCCTGCTCGTCCTGGCAGTAGCGCTGACTCCGGTGTGTGCGTTTCTGGTGGAGTATGGCGCCACTTACACAGACTACAATACCCGGCCGGCCGGCGGCCTGCCGGGCTCCGGGCTGCTGCTGGCTTCCGAGATATTTGCCGTGTTGTTTGAGGCCGGCTTCATCTATTTCCTCAGCCGCAAAGCCCTGGCGCTTAAGCATGCGCTGCTGCTCAGCCTGCTGATGAACCTGGCCAGCTACCTGGCCGGGCTGGTTATCCTGACTATTTAGGAGAACACATAGTGAGACCGCTTGAAATCCTGTTGGCTGTACTGGTCGGTGTATGCTTCCTGCGCCCGCTATTCCCCCAGCGCTGGCGCTGGCCGGACTTCCTCCCCGCACTGGCGCTGGCCACCGCCGTGCTGCAAATTATTGTCGAAGGCTACCGCTGGCAGATGCTGCCGCTGTACCTGCTGGCGGTCGGGCTTTTCGTCTTCTACCTGCCGCGCATCAAGTCGAAACGGAGTGAGCGCAGTCCCCGACCGGAGGAAGGGGAGCTCCGCCCACGCCCGGTAACAACTCCACGACCGGCGTGGAGATCCGGCCTGTATGCCGCCCTGGGATTGCTGGCCACCGCTCTGGCGGTAGCCCTGCCGGTTCTACTTCCTATCCCCCAGCTGCCCGCCCCAACCGGTCCGTATCCGGTGGGCACCATGACACTGATGCTGACCGATGAATCGCGCCGCGAGCTGTACGGCAGTGACCCCGAAGCAGCGCGCCGCTTCCTGGTGCAGCTGTGGTACCCCGCTCAGGCCCCCATTGACGGGGAGACCGCCCCCTGGATGGATAACGTCGATCAGGTCGCCCCGGCGATCGCCCGCTGGGTAAACCTGCCGGGCTTTTCCCTGGATCACCTACGCTACGCCCACGGCAACGCCTACCCCAGCGCTTTGCTCTCCGGCAATGTATCCCGTTTCCCGGTGCTGCTCTTCTCGCACGGCTGGGGCGGCTTTCGCGCCCAGAGCACATTCCTGATGGAGGAGCTGGCCAGTCACGGTTACGTTGTCGCCGCGCTGGAGCACCCCTATGGCTCCGTGAAGACCGTTTTCCCGGATGGCAGCGTGGCGCTGAACAACCCGCAAGCGCTGCCCATCGGCGCCCCTGAAACGGAGTACGAAGCTGCGGCGGTGCGCCTGGTAGACCAGTGGGCCGGCGACCTGGGTTATACCCTGGATGTACTGGAGGGCTTGAATGCCGATGATCCGGTATACAACTTCACCGGGCGGCTGCTCCTGGATAAGGTGGGTGTGCTGGGACACAGCACCGGCGGCGGTGCAGCGATCGAGTTTTGCGGCCGCGACCCGCGCTGCCAGGCCGGCCTGGGACTGGATGCCTACATGCGGCCGGTCTCGCCGGCTGTACGCCAATCCGGCGTAGTACAGCCCTTCCTTTTCCTGTTCAGCGAGCTGTGGCCCAGCCAGGAGAACACCGCCCTGTTCGAAGAACTGCAGAGCAACAGCCCTCAGGCTGCCTGGCTGACCCTGCTGGGCACCGACCATTACGACTTCACCGACCTGCCTATGCTTTCTCCCCTGGCGCACCTGCTGGGCTTGAAAGGCCCCCTGGACGGCGACCGCACTTTACGGGTGATCGATGATTACGCTCTGGCTCTGTTCAATAAGGCATTAAAGGGCGAGTCTTCCGCATTGCTGGAAGGTCCCTCGCCGGCATACCCGGAAATCCGCTGGGAAACTATGGACAACTAACGCGGCCAGCTGTCATCGATTTCCTGCAGCACGGTTTCCAGGTCGGCGCCCTCCACCCAATCGGTGATTCCGCGATAGAACGAGCCAAACCCAACTTCCCCCGGCATCAAATCGGAGGCGTCAAAACGATAGGTATCGGCGCTTAAGACGATTTGGGCAAAGCGCAAATCCGCAACCGTAGGAAACCACTCCAGGGGCGTATTCCGATTGGGGCTGAGGAAGTTACCGTATTGGATCAAGGCCTGGGTTGATTCGGCAGTGGTCAGATAGCGCATCACTTCACGAACTTCGGGCCGATCGTTGAACATGGCCATTAATTCGCCGCCGCCCAGCACCGGCTTTCCAAATTCCGGATCGATGGGCGGTAGATAAAAAAAGTCATAATCTTCCCCGTAACGAACACCCTCCGGGAAAAAGAAAGGCGCAAAAGAGGCCTGTTTATGCAGGTAACACCCCGGTGGATCCTCAAACAGGTGCTTTGGGCTATCCAGGAAGCCCTCCATAGCTATGTTTTCACTGCCTCCATAGACATAATCGTCATTCAGCCAGATTCGGCCCATGATCTCGAATGCGCGCTTGATCTCTGGAGAGTTAAACGGTAAATCATGCCTGACCCAGGCGTCGTAAGTCTCCGGCGGCGCGGTGCGCAGTAAGATGTCCTCCACCCAGTCCGTGCCAACCCACCCCTGAGCCCCGGTTTCATTGATGCCGATGCACCACGGCGTGCCTCCATTCTCAACAATCCTGTCTGACAGGGCTATCAGCTCCTCCCAGGTTTCCGGCACTTCATAACCTTGCGCATCAAAGGCTTGCTTGGGGTACCACACCAGGCTTTTCACCCCCACTACATGCCAGATACCTAATAACTTGTCATCAACCGTTGCTAAGTTTAGAAAAACATCGGGATACTGCTGCCTGAGATAAGCATCGTCCAGGAATGTCCGGAGGTCGATGATTTTTCCTTGCTCTGCAAGCTGCGGCAACCAGCTGGGCTGCGGAAAGTTGGCGATATCGGGCAGATCTCCACTTTCCATTCTGGTTGCAAGATATTCCTCGTATGGCTTGTCGCCTCTTTGAAATTCAATATGAATGCCAGTCCGCTCCTCGAATGGCTGCATGGATTGGAGGAATAAGTGGACCTGGGCCTCGGGAAAAGGCCCCAGGATGCGAACGGTTGTCCCTGATAACTCCCAGGCAGGAGCTTCTGGGGATGCCTCCTGAGGCGCGGCTGGTGTGCTTGTTAAGGTAGTACCCAACAATTGTGCGGTATTACCGGGACCTCTGAGGTAAATGACACCTGCAACCACCAACAGAACGGCGCCAACCAGCACCCAGACCAACCAGGGCAGAGTCCGGCGCGGGCGGCGGATAAGTCCCCCTACCTGCTGCTCAGCGCTCCCGTTTGCAACTGGCGCGGTTTGGGTCAGCGGGATGTTGCTTGCGATAGATACAGCACCAGACCCAAGCTGGCCACTTTGGATCGCTTTCCATAGGTTCACTGTTTCCGGCGCTGGCTCCACACCCCATTCCTTGCGCAGCGCCTGGCGGCACTTTTCATACTGCTCCAGGGCCGCAGCGCGCTTACCTGACCGGGCATACGCCTCCATCAAGAGACGATGCCAGTCTTCACGTAAATAATCCAGTTTCAGCAGCTGCTGGGCTGTGATAATCACCGCCGCCAAGTCTCCCTGGCGCTGGTGTATTTCCAACTCCCTCTCCAGATCAGCCTGGTACTGCCCACGCAAGCGCTGCCTCTCTAATTGTAGCCAGTCCTCAAAACGAAGGGCATCCCGTACATACAGCCCTTCCAATAGATCCCCCTGGTACAGCTCGGTTTCTCCCGCTTCAAAAGCAGTTACATCCAGCCAATAATCACTCTGAAAATTAAAAGAGATCTCTTCCCGGTCAGCCAGGATGTATTCACCTCCGATGGCTTTGCGCAGCTTGGAAAGCGTCCAGCGCAGGGAAGCGCGCGGGTCGTCCGGGCCATCAAATAGCAGGTCGATCAGGTGTTCGCGGCTGTACGCCTTACGGGTCAGGATTAAGTAAGCGAGCAAAGCCAGCGGGCGGTAACCCGGCAGGTCTACGGAGGACCCGTCATGTGTAATACGAGTTTGACCAAGTAATTGAATTCTTAATGACATCTTTCTAGCAGACCCCTGGTGTATGAGAAGCAATTACTGACCCTGACATTACACGAGTAATACGATCTAAATTATACCGTTGTTTGGAAAATTCGTTTCAGCCAATGGGTTATCACAACGCAGGCGACAACGGTCAGGTTGTAAAGTTGCTGCAAGTTTGGTCACCCAATTTATTTGTAGCAGGAGATTTGAAAGGAGGTTTGAGATGAAAGGTAAATTTTTGGTAGTATCGGTTTTGGTGATCGTTGGTCTGGGGTTGGTATTCAGTGGGCGTCAGACACAAGCTCGCTTTGACCACCCCGTGGCGATTGATCACGTATTTTCCGGAATCAACTCAGGCCAGGTGGAGACGGCTTTGACCGTGTTTGCAGAGGACGCTACCGCTGAGAATTTGGTACGCCGGGAAACATATCGGGGCGCTGACGAGATCCGCCGGATGCTGCAAGGGATGCAGCGGAACGGACGCCGGTATGACGTTGTCGCTATCCAGGTCAATGGTGACACGACTACAGCCAGGGTGGAAGTCTCGGACCGCGGGCATGTTTGGGGGACAGCTACTTATGAGGCCACCACCCAGGGCGGCAAGCTGCAATCGTTTGACCTGAAATCCTTCCGGTTAGAATTGTGGCGCATTAGCCGGTAGACAAGGGGGCTGACAAAGCGCCTTTACCACAAAAAGGGCAGCTGCTTTGCGATGCAGCTGCCCTTTGATCAACACATCAATTCGATGCCCTGGCGCCAGGCATAGATGGGTTATTTTGCCTCGATCCAGAAAGCGCCCTGCCGGCAGAAATCGGCCGCCGCGGCGATAGCGCCGATGCTGGGGCGCCGCGGCCCCGCCGGCTCGGCCACACCGATCAGCGCCAGCTCAGGATAGCTATGCACGCGCTGCGGCTCGTAAGCCAGGAAAGCCCGCTCCAGCGCTTCCCCCAGGTTCAAGGCGTCTTCCAGTGCGACAAGGCGGATATGATCGGGGGTGTAGCTCCCCAGACACAGCCCCTCCGCATCCGGATCGCCCAGGCCCACGGCCCAAACCTGCCACTCAGGCAGCATGGTACCCAGCGGATTCCAGCCGTGCTCCTCCGCCAGGTCAAGCAGCGCATCCCAGGTTTGCCCGTTGATAGACAGGGATGTATCGGGGTTATGGTCGTTGCACAGGTGGTATGCCATCTGAATAATCGCTCAGGTTGCCTCTATAAGGTGCATATTATACCAACTGAGTGATTACAACCTTTTCTCAGTGGTAGAATTATTTACTGTTGCGGCGCGTATACACCTACCGGCTGCTTTCGCCCTGTATCCAGGGATATGCGGGGCAGCCGGTAGATGGAGTAGATACCATGCGATACGGGCGCGATCTAAAAACCTTAGGGGAAACCAGGACGGGCGTATTGTTTGCCTGCCTGGCAATCTGCATGCTTATGCTCGCCTGCGGTTGTGCACCTTCCACACCGGCAATCCCGGGCACCGCATCTCCCACCGCTACCCAGGCTGCTCCCACCGGGCAGAGCCCCAAAGTCCCGCTTGAAACCCCTGCCAGCCTGGCCGCTTTGCAACCGGACAATCTGCCCCTGCGCTTCGACCACCTCCCGCCGGAGGCCGGCCTGTCGCAAAGCGTGGTCAACAACTTCGTCCAGGATCAGCAGGGCTTCCTGTGGCTGGCAACCCAGGACGGCCTGAATCGCTACGACGGTGAAAACTTTAAGGTCTTCAAAGACGATCCTGAGCAGCCGGGCAGTATTAAAGGCAATTTCGTATCCTCCCTGGAGATCGACTCCACAGGCGGCATCTGGGCCGGGACAAGCGACGGCGGCCTGAACCGTTACGATCCCGCTACCGGCCTGTTTACCAGCTACCAGAACGACCCGTCCGACCCTGAAAGCCTGGGCGAAAATTCGGTCTCCGCGTTGGCAGTCGACCTGCACGGCATCGTCTGGGTAGGGACCAATAACAGCGGCGTTAACCGCCTGGACCCTGGGACGGGCAAGTTCACTCGTTACCTGTCCAACCCGGATGACTCGCACAGCCTGGGCAGCAACAATGTCACCAGCCTGCAAGTCGACCCGCAGGGCTATGTCTGGGTAGGGACGCTTGGCGGCGGCCTGAACCGCCTGGACCCTGCCACCAGCCAGGTCACTCGCTACCAGAACGACCCCAATGATCCGGGCAGCTTGAGCGACTCATCCGTGCAGACCGTTTACTTCGACCGGCAGGGTGTGATGTGGGTGGGCACCTTCCTCGCCGGGCTGAACCGCTTTGATCCGCAGGCAGACCGCTTTATCCGCTACCAGTACGACCCCGCCGACCCGGACAGCCTCTCCCATAACTCAGTGGCCTCGATCTACGAAGACCAAAGGGGTAATCTGTGGGTGGGGACGCAGGGCGGCGGGCTGAACCTGATGGACCGCCACAGCAGCGTATTTACCCACTATCAGCACAACCCGGCCGACCCCACCAGCCTGAGCAACGACTACCTGCTGCCAATCTTCGAAGACAGCTCCGGCATCCTCTGGCTGGGTACCTTTGGCTCGGGGGCAGATTATTACGACCCTGCCAAGGACAAGTTCCTGCTGCTACGCTCCGAGCCGGGCAATCTAAACAGCCTGTCCAATAATTCAATCTGGGCCATTTATGAAGACCCGCAAGGCACGCTGTGGATCGGCAGCAATGGCGGTGGGCTGAGCCGACACGACCCCGTAACCAACGAATGGCAGCATTTCCGCAACGACCCGAACAACCCGGAAAGCCTGGCCAACGATTGGATCTTGTCCATCCACCAGGATCCGCAAGGTATTTTTTGGCTGGGCACCCCCGCAGGTCTGGACCGCTTTGACCCGCAAACGACTCGTTTCATGCATTATCCGATGCCCATCGTATTGGACATTTACCAGGATAGTGACTCATTGCTGTGGCTGGCGACTGGACAGGGTCTGTTTGTTTTTGACCCCGTTGGCAGTGTGGTGACGACCTACCTAAACAACCCCGACGACCCCGCCAGCCTGAGCAGCAACACGGTCAGCGTGATTCATGAGGGTCTCCAGGGAGACCTGTGGGTGGGCACTCTTAATGGCGGTCTGAACCATCTGGATCGCGAAAGCGGGCGCTTCACCCGCTTCACCAACGACCCGGCACAGCGCGACAGCCTGAGTGCCAACAGCGTGCTATCCATCTACCGGGATCAGGCCGGAACGCTTTGGGTAGGCACCGGCGGCGGATTGAATAGATTAGACTCCCAAACCGGCAGCTTTGATATCTTCCGCGAGAAGAATGGTATGCCCAACAATTACGTTTATGGCATCCTGGAAGATGACCACGGCAATCTGTGGCTGAGCACCAATAAAGGCCTCTCGCGTTTCAACCCGGCCAACCTGCAGTTTAAGAATTACGACTCCACCGATGGTCTGCAAGGGCCCGAGTTCAACCAGGGCGCCTATTTTAAGAATCGGGAAGGGGTGATGTACTTTGGAGGCGTCAATGGGCTGAACGCCTTCCATCCCGACCAGATCCAGGATAACCCATTCATCCCGCCGGTGATCATCACCAACTTTGAAATCTTCAACCAACCGGTGCCAGTAGGGCCGGATTCGCCCCTGCAACAGCCCATCGAGGCCAGCCAGGAGATCAGACTGGCCTACACCGATGACTTCTTCGGATTCGAGTATGCCGCCCTGCACTTCTCGTCACCAGCAGAGATCCAGTATGCTTACAAGATGGATGCTCTGGATAGAGACTGGAACTACGTGGAAGGCAATCACCTGGCCAGCTATACCAACGTACCGCCTGGAAAATACACTTTCCGGGTGAAAGCCACTAACAGCGATGGGGTTTGGAATGAGCAAGGCGCTGCCCTGCGCATCCTTATCCCGCCGCCTTTCTGGCAGACCACCTGGTTCCGCCTGCTGGCAGCATTGGCTGTGCTGGGCGGCATATCGGCAGTGTTTGTTACCCGCCTGCGCTCACTGGAAGGGCAGCGCCTCCGCCTGGAAGAGCAGGTCGAGCAGCGTACGTATGAGCTGCGCCAGGCGATGACCGACCTGGAGACGGCCAAGGACGCCGCCGAAAGCGCCAGCCGGGCCAAGAGCACCTTCCTGGCTAATATGAGCCACGAATTCCGCACCCCACTCAACGCCATCCTGGGCTTCACCCAGATCATGCTGCGTGACCGGGCCCTGTCTACCGACGAACACGAAAACGTGCAGATCATTCACCGCAGCAGCGAGCATTTGCTGGGGCTGATCAACGATGTGCTCGAGATGTCCAAGATCGAAGCCGGTCGCATTACCATGAACCAGCGCAGCTTCGACCTGCACCGCATGCTGGCCGGCCTGCAGGAGATGTTTTCCCTGCGGACCGAAAGCAAAGGCCTGGCATTGAAGCTGGAGCTGGCCCCGGAAGTGCCGCGCTACATCAAGACCGATGAAGGCAAGCTGCGCCAGGTGCTGATGAACCTGTTGGGCAATGCGGTCAAATTCACCCAACAGGGACACGTCATCCTGCGCGCTCACCCCTGCCTGGCGCCTGCCGGGGGAGATGAATCGGGGACCTGGATATGCTTCTCGGTTGAAGACACCGGCCCGGGCATTTCGAAGGAAGACCTGGAGATCCTGTTCACCCCCTTCGTGCAAACCACCGCCGGCCTGCAATCGCCGGAAGGCACCGGACTGGGATTACCGATCAGCCAGCAGTTCGTCAACCTGATGGGCAGCCAAATCCAGGTGAGCAGCCAGGAGGGCAGCGGCAGCATCTTCCGTTTCTCCATGCCGGTGGAAGTGGTCCAGGCCGGCGACCTGGAAAAGCCGCCGCCTGGACGGCGCGTGGTTGGCTTGCAGCCGGGGCAGCCCGTTTACCGCCTGCTGGCCGTCGACGACCAGGAATTCAACCGGCTGCTGCTGGTCAAGCTGTTTGAACCGCTGGGCTTCGAGGTACGCTCGGCCGCCAATGGCCAGGAAGCCCTGGAGATGTGGGAGTCCTGGGCGCCGCAGCTGATCTGGATGGACATGCGTATGCCGGTGATGGACGGCTACGAAGCCACTCGCCGGATCAAAGCCACCACTCGCGGCATGGCGACCATCATCATCGCCCTGACCGCCAGCGCCCTGGAAGAAGACAGGGCGGTGATCCTCTCGGAAGGCTGCGATGATTACATCCGCAAGCCCTTCCACGAGGAAGAGCTGTATGCTGCGGTGGCCAAATACCTGGGTGTGCAATACATTTACGAAGAGGTGCAGACAGCCCCAGGCCAGCCTGCAGCAGGAATGCCCCCGGAGATGTCCGAGGCCGAGCTGCAGCTGCTGGTCCGACAGCTGGCCAGGCTCGACCCGGGCTGGCTGGCCGACCTGGAACACGCCACTATTCTGGGTGACCAACAGGCCATCCTGCAGGCCGCCGGGCAGATTGCCGGGCAAGACCCCGCGCTGGCGGAAAGCCTCGCCCGGCTGGCTAACCAGTTTGACCACGACCGCATCCTATCCTTAATTCAACAGGCTCGCCTGGTGGAGTAGCATGCAGCCAACCGACAAAGCTGAAAACATCTTGCTGGTGGACGATAATCCCAACAACCTGCGCCTGCTCTCACAGATTTTGAGCGAGCGTGGTTACAGCCCGCGCGCCGTCACCAGCGGCTCACGCGCCCTGGCCTCGGCCGAGATGATTCCCCCCGACCTGATCCTGCTGGACATCCGCATGCCGGAGATGGACGGTTACGAAGTCTGTCGCCAGCTCAAGGCCAACCCGAAGACCGCCGGCATCCCGGTGCTGTTTATCAGCGCCCTGGACGACATCCAGGACAAGATGAAGGCTTTTTCTGCCGGCGGCGTGGATTACATTACCAAGCCCTTCCAGCTTGAGGAAGTCATCGCCCGGGTGGAGACTCACCTGGCTTTGCGTCGCCTGCAGCGCAACCTGCAGGATGCTAACCGGCGCATGCAGCGCCAGCTGGCCCTGGCTGCCCAGGTGCAATCCAGCTTCCTGCCCAAGGATATCCCCCATATCGACGGCTGGGAGCTGGCAGTCTCGCTGCTACCGGCCCAGCTCACCTCGGGCGATTTCTTTGACATGCTGCGCCTGCCGGGGAACAGCCTGGGCGTGCTGATCGCCGATGTAGTCGACAAAGGCGTGGGGGCAGC
>Ga0209492_1000512_pt1 | contig 12122 bp, 7 predicted proteins | sample PPLLak12cMay2015_FD_187253 | JGI IMG/M metagenome (GOLD analysis project Ga0209492, IMG submission 187253) | Freshwater sediment microbial communities from Prairie Pothole Lake near Jamestown, North Dakota, USA - PPLs Lake P7 Core (1) Depth... | ecosystem: Environmental > Aquatic > Freshwater >... | reverse complement strand
CATTCCATAAATCGGGCTTGAAGGATCATTATGGGCAGCCGGATTTACAACGTCATTTGCACCAACAACGAATACTACGTCAGTTTGAGGAAATCGCGGATTGATATCATCCATCTCTACCAGTTTGTCATAAGAAACATTACTTTCAGCGAGCAGTACGTTCATGTGTCCCGGCATCCTACCGGCTACCGGATGAATGGCATAGACCACATTCACACCTTTTTTGGTCAGCATTTCTTCCAATTCATGGATCACATGCTGAGCCTGTGCCACAGCAAGACCGTATCCGGGTACGATAACCACATTACTCGCATAGTTCATCAGCACAGCTGCGTCACTTGCCGTTGTTTTTCTGACTGTTCCTGCCGTTTTCGCTGCTCCGGTACTTTGGACTGCATCGCCGCCAAAGGCCCCAAAGATTACATTGCCAAGGGAACGGTTCATAGCTTTACACATGGCAAAGGTTAATATCAGGCCGGCAGAGCCAACGAGTATACCACCAACCAGCATGACCATATTATCATACAGGATACCTGTGATCGCAGCTGAAATACCTGTTAAGGAGTTTAACAGGGAAATTACGACCGGCATGTCGGCTCCCCCTATGGGAATTACAAACAAAAAGCCATAGATCAAAGAAGCAAGAAGCAGGATGTAAACCAATACCATATTGTCACTTCCTGAGTAAACAAGGTATGCCGAAAAGGCAATGAGTCCCAATAGCATTGCATTATTCATCAAATTGTATTTGGGAAGCCTGATGTCTTTCATAGAACCATCCAGTTTGGCCCAGGCTACAACGCTTCCGGTAAAAGTAATTGCACCGATCGTGATTGCTGCCATGATAGTGGCTACAATTGAGGCACTTGCTTTTTGTGTATCATCAACCTGGGTATTTTTCATAAATTCAACCAAGCCAATGACCATGGCACTTGCCCCTCCAAAACCATTAAAAAGGGAAACAAGCTCAGGCATTTTGGTCATTTTAACCTTCATAGCCATAAACCAACCGATCAGTGAACCGGTTAAAATTGCAGCGGCAAGCAGCAGATAAACAGAGATTGGGACTTCGAAATCGTGTAAAAAGATGGTTCCGATGATTGCCAGAATCATTCCTGCTCCCGCGATTAAATTTCCCTTTCTTGCAGTGGCGGGATGCCCGAGCATTTTTAGACCAACAACAAAAGTGATGGTTGCTATCAAATAGATTATACTTAGTAAAAGTGTCATTATTTTTTCTTTTTAAACATGTGTAACATTCTGTCGGTAACAGCGAAACCACCCACAACATTGATCATTCCAAGCACCACTGCTATAAAGCCCAGTGCCAGACCAAGATAGTTATCCGGATCTGTGTTGAGCATTACGAGTATGGCTCCCATGATCACTACCCCGCTTAGTGCATTGGCACCTGACATAAGTGGCGTGTGAAGAACAGTAGGAACATTTTTGATCAATTCCAATCCAATAAATATCGCAAGAATGAGGATATAAATTAGCTGGAGGTTGCTGCTGATAAATTCTAATAAACCATTCATAATTATATTTTTTTTCTGTTAATACCATTCTGTACTATAAGTGTTCCGTCGGTAATTTCGTCAGCCAGATCCCATTTAAAATTGTTTTTATCGGTTAAGTGGACAATAAAATTATAAATGTTTTTTCCAAAAAGGTCGCTGGCATTGGTAGAGACACTTTCCGGAGCAATGGTCGTACCGATGATCTTAACGCCATTTTCTACAACAGTTTTATTCACCTGACTCAATTCACAATTACCACCTGCAGCTGCTGCCAGATCAATAATGACTGCTCCGTTTTTCATTTGTCTGACCTGTTCGGCAGAGATCAGTACGGGTGCTTTTCTTCCGGGAACCATGGCAGTTGTGATAACCAGATCAGCCTGGAAAAGTGATTTGTTCACGGCCTCTTTTTGCTTTTGCAGATATTCCGGGCTGGCCTCACGTGCATAGCCATCAGCTGATTTCATGTCTTCTCCTTCAACCGTGATGAACTTTGCTCCCAGTGATTCAGCCTGTTCTTTCGTTTCAAGTCGAATATCTGTAGCTTCAACAATGGCACCGAGTCGCTTAGCGGTGGCTATGGCTTGCAATCCCGCTACACCCACACCAAAGATCAGAACACGGGATGGAGTAATGGTTCCTGCAGCGGTCATCATTAAGGGAAAGATCCTGGTCATTTCATTGGCCCCGACAATTACGGCTTTGTATCCGGCAAGGTTACTCTGACTGCTCAGAACATCCATTTCCTGTGCCCTGGTAATTCGTGGCATGGCATCGAGAGAAAAGGCTGTAGCACCTGTCTTTGCTATATCCTCGAGCAGCTGAGGATTCGACTGATGGTACAGCTGACTGATCAAAACATGATGTGAATCAACCCATTTTAAGTCTTCCGCATTAAACGGATTGATTTTGACCAGGACATCAGCATATTTGAATACAGCCGCTTTTTTATCGACCTTTGCACCTACATCAATGTAATCTGAATTTTTAAAGGAGGCTTGTTCACCGGCTCCTTCTTCCAAAATAATTTCAAAACCGTTATCGATAAACTGCTTTGTAATTTTTGGTGAGACCGCCACTCTCTTATCTCCTTCATTGGTTTCTTTTAAAACACCTATTTTCATTTATTTTCTTTTTGGTAATTTTATTTATATTTTATGAAACGAATAATTGTAAATAACTGGCTATTAATATATTAACATTTTACTTATATAATTTCAGTAAAATCTATCAAAAGTATTTTTTTTAGTCAATAAAAAGCTTGATAAAAGTCATTAATTTAGAAATTTAATAAATAAAACGGTTAATTTCAATTCACTTATTTAAATTTCAGCAGGCTATCTAATCGGAAATAATAGATATTCAGATCGAGCGTGATTTATCAAAATTATTATTGATATCAATTGCGTTAATTCTTATTTTTATCTCAAAATAATATCTGTATTGAAAATCACATTTTTAGGAACAGGAACATCGCAGGGCATACCGGTAATTGGCTGTACACATGAAGTTTGTATGTCAGCTGACCAGCGGGATAAGCGTTTGAGGGCTTCTGTTTTGGTCCAGATCGGTAAAACCAATCTCGTGATCGATTGCGGACCAGATTTCAGGCAGCAGATCCTGAATGCAGGAATTAGCTATGTAAGTGCCATTTTGTTCACCCATATTCATGCAGATCATACCGCGGGTATGGATGATGTCAGGCCGATTTCCATGAATCATGGTCATTTGCCCGTTTTTGCCAGAAGGGAAGTGATCGAAAATATCCGTGAGCGTTTTTCTTATATGTTTAAGATGGAAAACAGGTATGAAGGGGCTCCAAAAATTGAGATCAATGAGATCACGAATACTCCTTTTTTTGTAGGTGGAACAGAAATTCAACCTGTGGAAGTGGTTCATGGGGAACTCGATATTTTCGGATTCCGGATCGGGAAGTTTGCCTATCTCACCGATGTAAAGCTGGTTAAAGAGAAGGAAAAGCTGAAGCTGAGGAATTTGGATGTGCTGGTTGTCAATGCTCTGAGACAGGAATGGCACCCTACACATTTTAATCTGCAGGAAGCCCTTGCCTTTATAGATGAAATAAATCCAAAAAAAGCATACCTGACCCACATAAGTCATAAGCTGGGTTTTCATGCTGAAGTTTCAAAATTACTTCCGGATAACATCGAACTATCTTATGACGGACTCACTCTTGAGATCTGATCTCTCATTTTGATTTTTTGAACTTCCGAAGGATAGTTATCCCAATTCCATTTACTATGTATACGGTCAGACTTTCTCAAAATCCACGGCCACAACCTTGTATTCCGGAGTTAGGGTGAACTCATCGCCAACATTACCAGTGATCATGTTTATGAAAATTTCGGGCTGATGAAAAGTTGTTCTAACTACTCCCGGTTTTACCAGATACGTTAATTTAACCGGTATTTCCACACTACCTCTATCAGAAAATATCCTCACCTGGTCATGGGCATTGATGTTTTTCTTCGCAGCATCCAGGGGGTTGATCTCTAGGTAATCCATGGGAGATATCGTCTGGTTATCGGTTCTTCGGGTCATGGTACCGGCATTGTAGTGCTCGAGCTGCCTGGCTGTGGTAAGTATAAAAGGAAATTTGTTCTGGTGCTCTACCAATTCCGGTGTTTCTTCAAAATCAAAGAAATGAAACTGGCCTTTTCCGCGCTTAAAGTTTCCATTGAGGTGTAAGATCTTTGTATCAGTGCCATTTTCAGCTACCGGCCATTGAAGTCCGTTCTCGCCAAGTCTTTCCCAGGAAACTCCTTTCATAAATGGAATGACATCCGCTATCTCGGCCAGCACTTTTGCGGCATCATAAACCCGGCCTGTCGGCTGTTCATAACCCAGTTTGTACATCATATCAACGATGATCTGACCGTCAGGTTTTGAGTTGCCTATAGGCTCTATTACTTTGTTTACGCGTTGCACCCTTCTTTCGCCATTGGTAAAGGTTCCGTTCTTTTCAAAATAGGAGCAGGCCGGTAACACCACATCGGCCATTTCGGCAGTGGCCGACATGAACAACTCCTGAACTACCATGAGGTCGAGATTTTCCATGGCTTTTCTGATGTGGTTGGTATTCGGGTCGGTCATCAGGGTATCTTCTCCCATGATCCAGAGCGCTTTGAACTTACCGGAAATGGCCGCCTCCAGCATTTGAGGTATTTTAAATCCTTCCAATGGTGGCATAGCGGGAACGCCATATTTTTCTGCATAATATTTCTGGTTCTCCGGATTATTCACGTCCATGTATCCTGCGCCCTGATGTGGCTGAACGCCCATATCCGCAGCACCCTGCACGTTATTTTGCCCTCGCAGCGGATTAAGCCCCACACCGGGCCTGCCGATATGGCCTGTCATCATGGCTAAATCCGACAGGAGCATCACCGTTTTACTTCCCTGAAAATGTTCTGTTACGCCGAGGCCATGAAACTCCATCGCATTTTTTGATCTGGCATAGGTGAGGGCAGCCTCTTTCACCAAAGATTTGGAGACTCCGGTAATTTCTTCAAGTTCATCCATGTTCAGTGAAACCACCTGAGCTTTAAATTCGCTGTACCTCTCGGTAAATTTTTGAATAAATTCATTGTTGACCAGGTTGGCTTCAATGATATAATAGGCCATCATGTTCAAAAGAGCCACGTTGGTTCCTGGTCTGAGCTGGAGGTGAAATTTGGCGATCTGTGCCAATTCGGTTTTAACCGGATCAACAACAATGCTCTCAATGCCTTTCATGAAAAGCTGCTTGATCTTGGCGCCTGTTACCGGGTGCGCTTCTGTGGGATTGGCTCCGAAAAGGAAGACGCAATCGGTATTTTCGAGTTCCTCAATGGAATTTGTTGCAGCACCTGTGCCAAAGGCCTTTTGCATGCCATAGGCAGTTGGTGCATGGCACACACGGGCACAACCGTCTATATTATTGGTGTGTAAGGCTGCACGCAACATTTTCTGCATCAGGTAATTTTCTTCATTGGTCGCCCTGGCTGAGGAAATACCCCCTATAGCATTTACACCGTATTTTTTTTGTACCTCACGGATTTTTTCATAAATAAAATCATAGGCTTCTTCCCAGCTTACCTCCTCGAACTTACCGTTTCTTTTTATCAAAGGCTCTTTCAAACGATCTGGATGGTTGTAAAACTGAAAAGCAAACCTCCCTTTCAGGCAGGTATGTCCGGCATTGACTTCCGCGTCAAGCGGAGCCTGTATGCCCTGGATCAGGCCCTCAGTTACTGAGACTTCCAGCTGGCAACCCACACCGCAATAGGTACACGTGGTTCTGGTTGTTTTTTCAGGTACCAGGGTTTTGGTTTCAAATTTGTCGGTAAGGGCTTCTGTCGGACAAGTCTGAACACAGGCCCCGCAGGATACACAGGAAGACAAGCTGAAACTGGTATCAAATCCCTTGATAATCTGGCTTTCAAATCCCCTGCCTGCCATGCCCAGTACCATTTCTCCCTGGATCTCTTCGCAAGCTCTGATGCAACGGAAACAATTGATGCATTGCGACAGATCCGATTTGATATAGGGATGGGAAAGATCCTTTTCAATTTGCCTCTGATTCATTCCTTTAGGGTAGCGCACATCAGGAATCCCAATTTGTGAAATCGTGTTTTGAAAAGGAGTTGGTTTTTTACCAGCCTCGGGAAAAACTTTGGCTGAGGGATAATCGGAAAGCACGAGTTCAACGATGTTCTTCCTCAACCTGTTGACCTTTGGGGTATTGTGGTAGATATATGCTCCTTCGAACATGGGGGTATGACAGGAGGCAACGATTTTTGTCGGGCCATCCTTTTCACGGGCAAGTTCAACGGAGCAAACCCGGCAGGAGCCAAAGTTTTCCATACGATCATCCTGACACATCGTTGGAATGGCGTCTTTATTTTTCTCAACCCTCCGGGTAAATTCCAGTATGGTTTCTCCGGGAGAGACTTCGTAAGGAATGTTGTTTATATATGCTTTCATATTCTTTTTTTTAAACGCAAATTCCGCAAAGGGTATGGCAAAGTTCGATAAAGGTTATTCTTGCTGTTTTGTCAACTGAATTATTTGGTTCAAACCTGTATTTATTTGAAATAGTTCTTTAATTCCCCATCAAAATATTGTAAGGCGTTTTTTAGTGGCAGGGGAAGTCCACCACCCAAAGCACAAAGCGATCCCAGTTCAAGCGTTTCCAAAAGATCATCAAATAGTTGCCGGTCAATTTTGTAATCTTCTGTCTGTGATTTCAATAGCAGTTCATAGCCCCTGTGTGAACCTATCCTGCACGGATAGCACTTTCCGCAACTTTCATCCGCTGTAAACTTTAAGAGGTGTTCGAGGTATTTGATCATTGGAAAGTCTGCAGGAATGGATACTACACTGGCATGCCCCAATAAAAATCCTTTTTTACTGAAGGATTCAAAATCCAGGGTAAGGTCTCCGATCTTATCAACGGGAACTATACCACCCAATGGCCCGCCGATCTGAAATGCTTTCAACCCGGTTTTAAACCCTTTTCCATAATCATTGAAAATCTGGCTCATGGGCGTACCCATTTCAATCTCATAAATCCCGGGCCTCTTAAAAAAACTGTCCAGTGACACGAGTTTGGTACCGGTAGAAGGAGATCTACCCAAAGCCGCATAGGCATTTCCGCCCTGTTCAAGGATCCAGTGGATGTTGGCAAAGGTTTCTACATTGCTCAGAACAGTGGGCTTGCCATACAAACCATACTGAGCCGGGAATGGAGGCCTGACGCGTACTTCTGGCCTCAATCCTTCTATGGAGTTCAGCAGGGCCGTTTCTTCACCGCAAACATAGCTGCCCTGACCTCTGATGATCTTAAAGCTAAAGTGATCAAGCAGTTTTTGTTTTACAAGATCTTCAATAGCCGCTTGCATTTTTCTTATAGAATCCGGATATTCACCACGGATGTAAATTACACCGGTATCGGCACCCACACATTTGCCTGCAGCATACATGCCGAATAACAATTTATGGGGCTGGTGTTCCATGATGTACATATCACTATAAGCCCCCGGATCGCCTTCATCGGCGTTACAAACGATATATTTCTGACTGTTTTCTTCTTTTTTTACGGCATCCAGTTTGAACCAGAACGGAAAGCCGGCGCCACCTCTGCCTCTTAAATTGGATATTTTCAATTCCCCGATCATTTTCCCGGGATCAGGAATGTATGTATTGATCAGTTGGTAAAATTCCCTGAGCACCGGTACCGGGGAAGTCAAAATGGAAATGCCATCCGAGCCGATATGGTATTTGTTATCCTGCTCAAATGAAGGGTCTTTCGAACCGGTTATTGAAGTCAAAGTTTTTTCTGAATCAACGGAATAGGTATGTCCGTTAAACAGAACTGCATGGTTGGTATGGCACCTGCCAACGCAGGAAACGTGTCCGATCTCTTCCTCACTGAAATGGTTTGAGAGCAGGTCATGAACCATTCCCTGGGTGCCGGCTACCATACAGGCCGTACCGTTACAGATCCGGATCTTTTGAGTCCTGTTTTCCGGTTTTAAAAAATCGTAGAAAGATGCTGTGCCCAAAACAACAGATTCATCGATCAGAAATCGTTTTGCCAGATCTTTAAATTCCTTTTCCGGTGCATTTTTTTCTGCTAATTCGGATATACTTTCGAAAAGATTTTCCTTCAGACCTTTTCTAGAGGATAGCGAACGAATGTTGTTATTGGCCATTTTTCGGTGGTTTGAATTTTAAACAACGCTAATTGATATTTTAAAAATACAAAATTGGATTTGATTTTTACTTCATTATTTTTTCACATAGCAAAACTACATGCTTGTTATCCAGGTTTGTGGTGAAGAAAAGGTACAAATTACCGCCTTCCTGCAAACCGAATTTTTTTCGGAGCTCCTGTACAGACTGAGGAAAATTTCTGGCGGTAATATTGGCTTTTTTTGCAGGGATCAGCGCCAGAAGTTTCTTCTTGTCTGCAACCTCAATCTTCAGTATTCTAAAGGCTCTTCCAGGGAAACTGACCTTTTCCTGCGAGGTATATAAATGGCTGTTGGGGTGAAGTTTGTCTAGTTTGAATGCATTGGATACAGAATTAAATAATCCGGCCTTGAGTATGGCTGCATTGGGCTCGTACAAATAGGTTTTGGGAGGGGCAAAAGTAGCCATACCCGGATCAGGAAATTCAGCTTCAAATTTTTCGGTATTTCCTTTTTGTATGTTTACAGCCAGTATCCTGGGAAGGTCAGTCCAGCCTTTTTCCAGAACCAGCAACAGTTCTTTGAGCTCATTGTCAACAGCAAGGCAGTGTATCTCCTTTACATGTTTTAATTCTTTCAGGGTAGCTGTGATATCCAGAATCGGCGAAAGCTTTAGCAGAACCCTATCCGCATGATCGAATAGAAGTTCAATATTCCGGGCTATGTCAGGCTCGCAGTGATGCAAAAGGAAAACCTTATTTTTCTGTTCATTCCTTCGGGAGGGATCTGCAAAGATCCAGTCAAACTTTTGTTTGCTGTTGGTCAAAAAATTCAAACCATCTTCAGCGAGTACCCTGCAATTTTTGAGTTGCAGCTGTTTATAATTGTGAGATACTACATGAGAAAGCTCCTGGTTTATTTCACAATGTATGACTTCCCTTATCTTTTTTGAGAAGTAAAAGGTATCCACTCCAAAACCGCCTGTGAGGTCAAGAAGGCTGCTTCCTTCAACGAGTCCGGCTTTATAAGCTGCCGTAATTTCTGAGGAACTTTGTTCGAGATGTATTTTTTTGGGATAATATACAGATGGATTTGAAAACCAGGAAGGCAGTTTTTTTTGAGCAATTTTCTTTGATTCGATCTGACCAGCCAGCTCTTGAACAGATACCCCTTTAAAGGGAGACCCCTTTAACAGGATGATGTGAATATCATCGAGTAAATGGGAATTTATAAAATCCTGAACTTCACCGTGTAAGATCTGCAAATTCAAATTAATCCATGCCTTTGGTTAAATTTTTCACTATCAGGTTTTCATTCAAAAACTCTTTTAAAATTACTTTGATGGCTGTATATATGGGTACAGCTATGACCATACCGGTTATACCGAAAAGCAGACCGCCAATGATGATGACCAAAAATATTTCGAGAGGATGGGACTTTACACTTTTTGAAAAGATGATCGGCTGACTTAAAAAGTTATCAATCCACTGAGCAACGATGTATCCCATCAATACATAAATAGTTGTAGGCAGTATATAGGTGCTGAAGTCCTGTTCAATATTGCTGGTCATGGTTAGGGTGATTAAAAGGATTCCTCCGATAAGCGGACCCAGATAAGGTATTAAATTCAGAAGCGCACATAAAAAGGCGATCACTATAGCACTTTCCACATCAAATATGAGCAAGACTATCGAATAGAGCACAAACAGGATAAAAATCTGAATGATCAGCCCTATAAAATATCTGGACAACAAAACTTTGATCTCGTTAACCGATTTCAGGATGCGATCCTCCTTATCATTCGGTACTATGGACTTAAAGGCATTTTTAAGAATCAGTTCGTCCTTCATCAAAAAGAAGGCTATAAAAAACACAGAAACCAGTCCCATGCTAAAACTACCAATAAAACCCAGTACAGAATTCAAAGCTCCCGGAATTGACTTCAGGCTTTCTCCCAGATCAATTTCCTCAGAATTTTTTAATATATGAATTCCTTTTGAAGTAAGGAAATCCTCCAGGCCTTTCAACACCTGCCTTATATTGTTTATAAAACCATCAGCGTTTAGAAGAGAAAGCTGATGTCCCTGATGGATGATCACCGGGATGAACATGGCGAATATGCCGACAATTACCGAAATAAAAATTACCATAACAAGCACAACAGAAATGGTTTTTGGTAACTTTAATTTTACATGAAAAAATCTGAGAAAGGGAGAGGCGACCAGGGTCAAAACAATGGCGACAGCAATATAAATGAGTACTGACTGGATCTTGTATAAAAAAAACAGAATGACCGCGATGGCAGCGAGGATTCCTACTGCCCTGAGTATTCCATTGGAAAGTTCTCTCGAGTTCATGTGTTATACTATTTTTATTGCGGTAAATATAGTAATATTGTCTTTATTGAAAATGACAAAATAAGGTCATCTTGCGGACAATATATTAAATTTACCCAGCAATGAAAAGAAAGAAGGTACAATTTCCCTCGGCACTTACCATATTGCTTATTATAGCTGCCCTGGTAGCGGTAATGACTTATTTTGTGCCGGGCGGTAAATTTGATACCATTGCCTATGATAAAGAAAACAATGAATTTGTAGTAGTCAGCCTGGAACAGACAAAAAGCCTGCCTGCCTCGCAAAAAGTGCTCGACAGCCTGAATATCAAAATTCCCCTGGAAAAGTTTACCAAAGGAAGTATTTCAAAGCCGATGGGAATACCGGACACCTACCAAAGGGTAGAACAGAACCCCCAGGGCCTCTTTGCTTTTTTGAAATCACCCATACGGGGTATGATGGATTCGATTGATGTGATCCTTTTTATTTTGATCATCGGCGGCTTTATTGGAATTACCCATTTTACGGGTGCTTTTGATGTAGGGATTGCCTGGCTTGCCGTATTGCTGAAGGGAAGGGAAAATTTGCTGATTGTGCTGGTAACTTCTCTTATCGCTTTGGGAGGTACCACTTTCGGTCTGGCAGAAGAAACCATGGCATTTTACCCGATCCTGGTACCGGTTTTTCTTGTTGCCGGTTATGATGTTATGGTTGCCCTGGCCTGTATTTTTTTAGGTTCATCTATCGGGACCATGGTTTCCACGGTAAACCCGTTCAGCACCATTATCGCATCGGATGCAGCCGGAATCAGCTGGACCGATGGCCTTACCGGCAGGTTGATCATGCTCGTCCTGGGAACCGTTGTATGTATCTGGTATATTATTGTCTATGCAAACAAAGTGAAAAAAGATCCGGACAAGTCACTTTTAAAAGAAGAAAGATCGAGGATCGAGGCATTTTTTTTATCAGAAAAGGCTGAAAACAAGGTAAAATATACACCGAGAATTTTAGTAATACTGGTCGTATTTTCTTTGTGTTTTGTTGTGATGGTACTGGGCGTGTCACTATTTCACTGGTGGTTTATGGAAATGACACTGGTATTTTTATTCGGTGCGATCCTCATTGGAATCATCGCAAAGATCAAAGAAAACCAGTTTGTCGAAGTTTTTATCAAAGGAGCAGGAGACTTGCTTGGAGTAGCTTTTATTGTTGGTCTGGCGCGCGGCGTATCAGTTCTGATGGGAGACGGCATGGTGGGGGATACAATTGTTTATCATGCCAACCAATTCACCAGTGGTATGGATAAGGGTATTTTTCTGAATATGCTCACGCTGGTCTATGCGGGTTTGTCTTTCTTTATACCCTCTTCATCGGGGATGGCGGTTTTAACCATGCCTATCATGGCACCACTGGCGGATGGGCTCGGACTTACCAGAGCCCTGGTGGTAGATGCTTATCAATACGGTCAGGGACTTTTCGCTTTTATCAACCCGACCAGTTTAATTATGGCTTCACTGGCCATGGTTAAAGTGGGTTATGATAAATGGTTAAAATTTTCACTTCAGCTTGTT
>Ga0209492_1000510_pt1 | contig 12139 bp, 8 predicted proteins | sample PPLLak12cMay2015_FD_187253 | JGI IMG/M metagenome (GOLD analysis project Ga0209492, IMG submission 187253) | Freshwater sediment microbial communities from Prairie Pothole Lake near Jamestown, North Dakota, USA - PPLs Lake P7 Core (1) Depth... | ecosystem: Environmental > Aquatic > Freshwater >... | reverse complement strand
GCCCCGGTAGGGCCTGTGACACCCGTAGGGCCTGTTACACCTGTTGCGCCGGTAGGGCCTGTGACGCCCGTAGGGCCTGTTACACCTGTTGCGCCGGTAATGCCGACACCCGTCGGACCGGTTGCACCCAAAGTTCCTGAAGCTCCTGTGGGGCCCGTTAAACCAACACCAGTAGGACCGGTGACGCCGGCAGGACCGGTGGCTCCAGAAGGGCCTGCCACACCAGTGGCACCAGTTGTACCAGTGCCGGCAGGACCGGTGGCTCCCGTTGCGCCAGTGACGCCCGTGGGGCCTGCCACACCAGTGGCACCAGTTGTACCAGTGCCGGCAGGACCGGTGGCTCCAGAAGGGCCTGCCACACCAGTAGCACCAGTAGTGCCAGTGCCGGCAGGACCGGTGGCTCCCGTAGGTCCGGCCTGCGTGTACATCACCTGCGTGGCGGTCACAATCACGCTAGGAGTTACCGGCACGGTCGGCGAAACGCCGGCGGCAAACGTGTCGATCGTTACCTGCGTGTTGGTAGTAGCCCAAACCAGTTGCAGGTAGTCCGACGCGGCGAGCGTCAGGACGTAATTGATTGCTGCGATGAGTTGACCATCAGTACCGCCGTGCCGGCTGGGGATCGAGTACTTGCTGTTGCTGTCGGCAACGTCCGAACCGTTCTTCCGCAACCATACATTGACGTCGTGCGCTTGATTGTCCGCGTTTTTGAACTGGATCGAGTACTGGAAATTGTACGTGCCGGCCGCGGCAAACGTGACTTGGTTGCTGGACGCGATTGTAACGCCGTTCGATTCGGCCGTGGTGCCGAGGTTGATCGCGTACGCAGTCGTGGTGTTCGCGGCGGTTTGGTCGTTTAGGTCGTAAAACGAGCCATAGTTGCCGAGCACCCCGCCAGTGCCGGTTGCACCTTGCGGTCCGGTGGATCCGGTAACCCCCGTGGGTCCGGTAACCCCGGTAGGTCCGGTAACCCCGGTAACCCCGGTAGGTCCGGTAACGCCCGTAGGTCCGGAAGGACCTCCGGCAGGGCCTGTTTCCCCGACCGGACCCGTAGCTCCAGTTGCGCCTACACCGGATGGACCTGTGGGGCCCGTTGCTCCATTCGAACCGGCCACGCCCGTGGCGCCGGTAGCTCCTCCCGGATCACCTTGGGGACCGGTGGCACCCGTTGACCCGTTCGATCCATTGATCCCATTACGGCCCGGCGACCCGACTGGACCGGTTGCACCGATTGGTCCGGTAGCTCCGATTGAACCTGTGACCCCGGTGAGCGGCGGGATTGTGAATTGGAGGGGGGTGGCCATTTATCTTCTTACATCAGGTTGACCGTGATGTATCCGCCGGGAGTTGTAGATCCTATCTGCGTGATTTTGCACCGTACTACATCGCCGGGTGCCAGCGTCAGAGTGGATCCGAAAATGGTTTCAGCCCGGTCTTGCCCTGCAGCCACCGTGGCAGTGACTCCGAGACTTGTTCCCGCATCGTTGACGAAGGTGATGATGATGGCCGAACCAGTCGAGGGCGTCTGACAGAACAACTGCGCACGCGTCCACTTGGTGGTGGTGCCACACTTGAAAAATCCGAACGTATTATCGAGAATCGCCGACCCCGTGAAGACCATCGTCGCAAAATCGCGCCCCTTGGTCTCTGGATTGCCAGCGTTGATGGTGTCGACGATGTCTTTCAGCCAACGCTGAATGACTGCCCAGCGGGTACCTTCGGTGTCGTAAACGGTTAGATCGCGTAGAAGTGGGTCGGGCATGAGAGTCGGTAGTTAAGAAACTTGTTGGATTGCTTTAAGCCAACGCTGCCATTTGGCGAATTTCACACCCTCTGTATCCGCCTGACGAATCGGCGCAAGCAGTGGATCACCGCTTGGGAGTGGCGTTGAAGTCGTGGCGTGGTACCACGCCTCCAACCACTGACTCAGCCGAACCCAGTCTGTGCCGTTCGGGTCGTCAGGGTAAATGTTTTCAGGCATCTCAGAAGTATGTTATGACAATCACGATGCCGGCGGCGCCATCGCCACCCCTACCGGAATCTTGGGAGTTTTCGCTGGCGCCACCGCCGCCGCCACCGCCGCCGTGGAAGCCTCCAGTGCCGCCATCCCCCGCAGGACCGGCAAGTTCAGTGCCTCCACCGCCTCCACCGGCGCCACCTTGAGGCTCATTGACGACCGCGTCGTCGCCGTTCGCACCGGCGCCGGCACCGGGGTTGGCCGAACCGCCAGAAAGCAAGTTGTTCCGGGTTCCTAGACCAGCGTTGCCGCCATTGCCGCCGGAGATCACCAAGTCCGAGTCGTCGATGTCAGCACCTTTTCCACCACCAGCGGCAGCCTGTTTGGACGCCGCACCGTATATGGTGAAATTGGATCCGCCGCCGGAACCGCCCACCGCCTGACTATCTCCACCGAGATAGGCGGTGCTGTTTGAGGCTGTTCCGCCCGCTCCACCTTTACCTCCAATTGCTGTGGCCCAACCTCCAAAAAACGTGTTTCCGCCATCGGTGCCGGAGTTGCCGTCGGTGTCGTCGACCGTGATGGCTGCGCCACCGGCGCCAGCAGCTCCAGCATTGATCGACTCCGTTACCCCCAAAATTGAACCGGGTAGCGACAAAAATGTGGCACCGCCGCCGCTGCCGCCCGCACCGCCGTAGCGGTACGTCAGGGTGTCACCACGGCGACCGGACCCACCACCACCGCCACCGCCGACGAGGTAGATGAATACGAGCTTGGCGTTGGTCGGTTTTGTCCAAGTTCCCGCGGTCGAGTAGAATTGAATGTCGGGAGCTGTCGACGGGCCAGTTGGTCCCGTTGCACCCACTGGGCCAGTAACGCCCACGCCCGTTGGGCCTGTGACGCCCGTAGGGCCTGTGACGCCCGTAGGGCCTGTGACGCCCGTAGGGCCTGTGACGCCTGCGCCCGTCGGACCGGTAACCCCCGTAGGGCCTGCGACACCCGTAGGGCCTGTGACGCCTGCGCCCGTTGGGCCTGTGGGTCCGGTAAGTCCGGCAATACCGGTTGCGCCTGTAACTCCTGCGCCGGTCGCACCGGCCGGACCCGTTGCACCAGTGACTCCCGTAGAGCCGGCTACACCGGTGGCACCCGTGGCACCCCGGATACCGGAACTACCGGTCGCCCCGGTCAAGCCTTGGACACCTGTAACACCGGTGATGCCCTGCGGGCCCGTTGCTCCGACTGAACCTGCTACACCAGTGGCGCCAGTGGTTCCGGTAGCCCCAATGGCTCCGGTGGCGCCGGTGGCACCCCCGGGGCTGCCGGTGGCGCCGGTGGCACCAATCGGACCTGTCGCACCGGTGGAGCCTGTTGGACCACCTGCGGGGCCCTGTGGACCCGTCGGGCCGGTGGGCCCGGGAGAACCGGCCGAAGAGAAAAAGAGCGTGACGCAGAGATACCCACCCGGATCGACGCTCCCGACCGATTTGATCTTGGCACGAACAAAATCATTCGCGTTGAGAACATAGGGCAAAACCGAAGTTTTGGAGTAGGTGCTTCCCGCCGATAGGGTGGAGACACGACTAAGCTCTACCCCTGTGGAATCCACTAAATCGATCGTCAAATCGGATCCGGTCGGAGCAGTTTGCGCGGCAATGGAGACCGCGATTATTTCTGCCTGAACCTGAGTGTTGAAATATCCGAAAACCGCCTCGTCAATCGCACTTCCCGTAAAGTAAAACGCGAATACCCACGGAGGGGCAGCGCCTGTTGCACCAGTGACTCCGGCGCCGGTTGCGCCTTGCGGTCCAGTAGCCCCGGTAGCCCCAACTAACTGGGGAAAATCAGTAGTCCAATTCGGAGGCGTGCACCACTGAACCGGTTCGCAGGAATTGCAGGAATTCGACATGTTAGTTGAGAGCTTGGACCGAAAGCAATGCGCCTTGCATGACGGTATCTCCACCAACGCCTTTCGACCATGCAGTGCCAAACTGAATATCCATTGTTCCGGTCAAGGCAGCGACCAAAAAACCCGTGTTGGCAAATGTGATTTCAATCCCGGGAAGCGAACGGGTCGCGAATGAAGCTGGAACCCATGAGCCCCACGATCCGCCGTTGTCGCGTGTCCGGTAGACGAGGCCAGTGTAGAAGAATTGGCCGCTGCCAGAATTGTTGGCGACCGTACCTTGCACGTTCATCATGAACGGTTGCTGGGCCAAACCAAAACGATTGGTTTGATATCCAGAACCGCGATTCCAACCCCAAAAAATCAACGCGTCGTCCGTGGCGTAGTTTTCAGTTGGATTTTCCGGAATATCCACGTTGTCGATTTGGGGGTACTGATAAAAAGCGTACCCAACCGGCGGCATCGTATTGGTCGTGTTCGCCGGATTGAATTTCTCCGACGTGGTCGAGATTTTGCCTCGAACGAGGATATCGTTAAATTCCGCGAAACCATCCGCACGAATCAAAAACCCACTGGCGTTCGCAACGTAGTTAGCAGACTGAATGAACCCGATGTTACTCCCGGTCTGACCAAGGGTGAGGCTGACGGTGACGATCGCGTTTTGGGTCAGAAGGAGACCCGTGGCAATCATCGAGAACTGAGATCCGAACGTAAGCCAGTCGGAGCCAGATCCGGGGGTGCCCCAGTTTACCTGAGCGTCTTTGGCCGGATTGTTGGCGACCCAGAACGCTCCAGCATGCGAGACCACATCCCGACGAGTCGCGTTGTAGTAGTAGCGTGTCGTGAGGTTGTACGCCCCGCGGAAAACGCAGAGGGGGCCGGACTCTCCTTGGGCGCCTGCGACACCGGTTGTTCCGGCAATGCCGATACCCGTGGCACCGGTAGCACCCACGGCACCCGTAGCCCCCGTAGGACCGCCCGGATCACCTTGGGGACCCGTAGCACCGGTCGGACCAAGCGGTCCGTTTGGTCCGGTGATGCCTTGAAAAAACAGAAGCGTGGCCTTCGGGGGCAGACATTGAGTGGCTCCGGCGCAGGACATGGTACCGTCTTTTCGAGGTTAAAAATGGAGCCTCTCCGGGGATTTAACCCCGGAGAGGCTGATCAGTTGGCTCTCGATCAACCGCTGACGCCCGTGCAGGTCGTCAGGTTGTCCGTGTCCTTGCATCGCTTGTAGATGATCGGAAGCACGAACCATGGATAGATCGGACGCATCGCGCGGCCGATGCGGTACGCCATCACACCAAAATCGCCAAACAAGTTGGACGTCATGTCGGGGTGATTCAGGAACTGAATCTCACCGCCAAACATTTGGCGCTGGAACTTGATCTTGCCTTCGCCCGTAAACGGAGCGGGAACCTGACGTTCGAACGAACCATCGAACATCAGGAACGCAACTTCGTGGGAGGCGTTGAGCCACGCGTCGGAAACAATCGAGACCGTGCCAACCGTCGCGCTGTAGCTGGTATTCGGGTCGACGGGATCGTAGCCCGCGCCGTTCCAGTTGAGGCGCAGTGGAATCGGATCCTCGCCCATCTGAATGCCACGATAGAGGGGCTCGAACATGTAGCTCTTGAGCCCGTCAACCGCCATCTTGTCCCCACCAGCCGCGAGCGTACCCAACGGCACGATGTTCGCTCCACCGGGACCGGCCGCACCACCGAGGTCATTACGGAGGGCATCGAGGATGTCGGGAGACCCGATGAACCGGGCGTGAGCCGCGGCGCCGGCACCGAAGGGCTTGGCGCGCAGGGCGGACCGCATGTAGCGGTTGACGCTCTGGAGCGTGCCGAAAGTGAGCTGTGCGGTCGACTGAACGGCCGGAACCGGCTCGTCGATGTTGTACTCGCCACCGTAGATCTGGTTGGTGACGCTGACGCCACCAGCCTGAACCACCATCTTCACACCGGAACGGAGGAAGAGCTGGTAACGGATGTCGGCGTTGATCAGCTCGGTCACGCCGTTCTGATACGACTCGAGCTGCGAGGTCAGGGATCCCAGAAACGCGGAGAAACCTTGATTCAAGCAGATCTTGTCGGACATGCCCTGATTGATCTCGGCGATGTACGAGTACTGGTTCGTGCCGTTCTGGTCGACGTTCAACGAGCAGGAACCGCAGAGGTTCAGCATCGAGGTGAACGTCGGATTGGCCAGCGACGTCTGAAGCATCGCGCGGCCCTGCGCGACGCTCAAGAGCGTAGCAGAGACTGCAGATGGAAACGTGCCGGAACGGAGGGCCGAAATGTACGGAACTTGGGTGATCAGCGACTTGGCGATGGGGCCGTAGAGACGCTGGGGATCACGCGAAAAAAGCTGAGTCGCGAGATCGATTGGAATGGGAGCGCAGGACATGTTGAAAAGGAGTTGTGGTTAGACTTTTCACCCGATGGTGAAGTTTTCCGGTCGAAGGTGGGTAGTTCCCTCTCCAGTTTGGTCTTTCGACACACCCGTTCGTCCCCGGCAGATGTGCTGCTCTCGCAGCGGACCGGCGCTTGCGCGCTAATAACCTCCGGCTGTATCGTGCAATAACCTGTTGCAGGGATCGGTCAATTCCTTTTTGAATCAGGTCTCCCGCAAAAACTTCTCCATGAGCTGAAGGGTTGTCCCACGAGACCCGATTCGCTGCATTTCAATTTGACTGAAACAGACCATCTTGGCCGAGCGCCAGTTCTCTTCGCCAGATACTGAAACCATGACGTTGGGTTTTTTGAAGAGCCCGCAGTCTTTGAGGACGGCCAGTTCCGGAGCCATCAGCCGGGTTTCCGGGTCGATCTGGTATCTCTGCATGGCCTCAAGATAGACCCCCAAGTATTCCCTGTTCATGCACGCCGCAACAATCCCCATCGAGTTGACTGCGCTCAGAAGAGCTGACTTCCGGTTAAAGTGGGTCGGGTTGAAATTGTTGGGCATCACCTCTGGATCGACCATCAACCCTCCGCCTACGACATCGAGTGCAGCCCAGCGCAGCAGTCGGGCAGTCATTTCCGCAGGATCCCCCAAAAACTTCATGTTCTTGATGTTTTCCAGAATCTCCCGGTGACGGGGATGACGGAGAGCGTCGCGCTGGGTCAGCTTGATGGGGTTCCACCCCCGACTACGCCAGCCTTCGGCCCACAGCTCATATTTGGCCGCAATCGAAGGGTTGTTCACGCGTTGATGCTCGTAAGTGAACACAGTCACGTTCGACGCGTCCCTGTCTTTGGAAAACGTGATGTGCCTTGCCCTGACCGCGGCGCGGGCCGAGCCATCCTTGACTCCGTGAAACATCGCGGGCTCAAACCCGTCTTTCCACGGTTTGAAGAGATCGTCAGCAATGATCGTCGGCCGCTGATACTCCATCATTATCAGTGGGGTATTGTAGGCGATCGGGAGGATTTGCCCGCGATGATAGATGTCGTAGGCAACTTGAGGATCCGCACCATTGAGTTTGTTGCCCGGAACGATTCTCCAGAGGTGAGTATCGTAGATGGCAACGCCGTTGAGGTGTTCGATCGGGTTGGTGTGAATGTGCCCAACCGCCGCAAAACCCTTCGATTTCGCGGTTCTAAATTCCTCAACCAACTCGCCGATCCAACCGGGGCGCATGGGCACGCAGTCCGACTCCAGCGGCAAAAACGCATAGTAGTTCTCGTTCCATTGCCGCATTTGACCCATCATGGTGACCAGATCGGCCCACATCTGGTTCGGACCAAATGGGTATCCTTTCGCATCGCGACGACGGCTTTGCTCGTAGTGAACCGTGTTGAACTTGTCGCGAAGCTTGCCAAGAGCCGCGACACTAAATTCTCCCGCGTCGTGGCGACGAAAGACCAAGATGTCGGCCTGATTGTTCCGGACGCGTTCAAGGTCCGCAATAAGCAGAGCCAGTTCCTCGACCGATTCTTTGTCGCCGTCGAAATACTGTAGGACGATGAGCAGTTTCTGATGATTTCCGTGAGCGGCCCGACTCGGTACCGAGGCGGGGACGTAGGTTCCGTCAGCCATCCGGGCCATTGTTGGTGAGGATGAGAACGATTGGGTTTGACCGGGAGCGGGCATGCTTGGTGGTGGGTTAGAGATCCGCGTACGTGTACGCGTGGTTGCCGATGTGCGCCGCAAAAACGGACATGTCCATCGTGACTTTGTGACCGGCTTTTGCGGCGCGAATACAAAAGGGAATATCATCTCCGGGGATGTCTATCCCGACGGGGGTAAAGAACGCGTAGTCGTACCCGAAACGAGCGCGCAAACCTTCGTTCTTCACTCGAATTTCATCCCCCTGCGTTTTGATGATGTCTTCAAAAACTTTTCGATGGGTCAGGACGAAACCAAAGCCGGTCCAATCGCACTCCATCAATTCGTTGCGGGGCCCGCGTTTCATCACCGACCGCATCGACTCTGTGTCGCCCGAAGCGAACTGCGGGGGCGCGCCTTTGCGTCGGCCGATGTAGCATGCACTGACGAACGACTTTTTGTGCACCAGCATGCGATAGATCGAATGCACCCCCGCAAAAATGTCGGGTATGTTTGGATTCTGACACAGCTTTTTGAACGCCTCCGCGTCTCCATATGGGGGGATAGTATCGCTATCCCACCACAAAGCCCAGTCCCATGGACCCTTCAAGAACTGTCCGGCGAGTGAATTGCGGGCGACCGAGAGGTTGTTAAACGCAACCCGGCGAAAATCCATCTCCTTCGGGTCGTATAGTTTTGAAAACGCGTCCATGATCTCCGGTTCGGGTGGACCGTTCATGGGCATCAGAATCGCCAGCTTTTTTCCGAGCTCGATCTTTTCGTAGAGCGGCTTGATTTCATGCAGCGGTGACGGATCGAATTCTATCAGTTTTTGCACCGCATCCAGTGGAAATTTTTTTCGCGAAAGCCACATCGATATCATGGCTGGACCCTGACCGATGACCTCAATCACTTTGTCCCGACCATACTTCTCGATGTAGCTTTGAGGGAGTTCGACAAGATTGATCACTGGTTACTAGATCGAAATGCCCATCTCCCGAGCGATCTGCTTTGCCGCATCCTCCGTGCTTTCGGGTAGTGCCGCCTTTACTCCCGCCGGCGCACTGGCTGCGGCGGCATGAGCGCGGGAAAGGTTACCCGCGGTCTTTATTTTGCCGACTTTGGTTTCCAACTCGCTGTTGCGAGTCCTAAGCTCCGCCAGATCTTTGAGGATTCGCGGCAGAATGTGCTGCTTAATGATGATGTTTTGCACCGCGTTGGACGTCAGACGCCCACTAACCTCGGCAACCTTGTCCGGAGTCGCTCGAGATGGGTCCAGTTGGGCCACTGCCTCCGAAATTGCCTTCGATGCTGCCTCATATGCGGCGATCGAGTCCTGTTTTGACTTTGCAACGGTCGGAGAGTCGGTTGAGGTCGGGTCTGCTGGCCGAGTAAGAAACGGAAACTCCTTTGAGAGCTCGGCGAGATCAGAACTGAGGATCCGATTGGCGTGTTCTCGTGTTTCAACGGAGATTTTCTCGGCTTGTTGCTGTGAAACTTGAGCCGCCTGCTGTTTCTTGAAGTCAAAGTTGGTTCTCCACTCAGAAATCTCGGTTTCCTTCGCGTTTTTGATCCGAATGTTATCGCGCAGAAGCTCTCGGAGTTGCTCGGCCTCTTCCTCAAAGCCTTTGTCGGACAAAGTTCGAATCAATGGGGCTACCGTCTTAAAAGTCAGACCGTCCTTTTTGATTTTCTCAATTGCTTCGGGATCGTCTTTGCCATCCTGCGTTTTACCGACTCCAAATTCTTGAAGAATCTGGAGGATTTTCTGCTGATTCTGCTCTATCGGGCGGTCGTACTTAATCCCTATCGAGGGATCGCGAGTGATGTCCATATCGCGGACAAGTTCCCGGAGCTTCTTCGTCTCCTCCTCGACTTCTTTGGGCACCGCACCACTCTTCAACTGCTCACGCAACTGGTTTAACTCTGCAGCCATGCTCTCGCGCTCCTTGGCCAGCGATTCGGCTCTGTTGCGCTCTACGACGATTTTTTGATTCCGCTCCTCGATAATCTTTTTGGTTTTCGGGTGCATCGCTGCAGACTGCCGAACGTCCACTTTCAGGTCGTCGTCGCGCTGCTTGGGTTGCTCCACAGGATCGGCTTTAACCGGAGCAGGTTGGACGGCCGGCTTGCTCTTGGCCTCGGTAGACTGGCGATCCAATTCCTCCAGTTCTTCGGCGAGAGTTCTATTCTCGGCGGGCTCTTCCGCTTCGAGCGTCGGCTCTGGCGCGTCTTCGACAACTGGATCCTGCTCAACGGAAACATCTGGCTCCAACGCGGGCTCGGTGGGATTCTCTGACTCGACCAGCTTGGCCAGATCCGGACTCGCCTGACGGACGAGATCCTCAAGACCATCAAGGTCAAACGGGGTTACACCGGGAGGGGAGATAACTTCTTTATCGGACATGTTCAATCTTCGGTTGCGGTTATGGCGGGACGGTTAAACGGATCGGACCGCTCGACAGGCATTTCGAAAGGCAACTTCTCGATATCCGACATGGCGGACTCGTAGCCCTTCCGTTCAAACCCCTTTGCCGCTGCTGTGTGGACGGCATCGGCGGCGACCGGTGCGTCTGGTCGTCGTTCGAGCAGACATTTTTTAATGTCGGCCCAGAGAGGAGAATTGAGGAGAGTTGCGGCGGCTTCTAGGTTCTCTTTACGTAGGTACATTTGCGAGGGCGGGCGCTTCGCTGATTGGTGAAACAGGAATGTCGGAGCCGACCGGAACTTGTTCCGGAATCGACGGGGTGGGGTTGGTAGCCTCGGGCGGCAGCCCCTCGCTTCGGATCGTGTCCATCACGACTTGCTGCGCGGCCTGCATCTGCTCGGCGATTTGAATCACCTCGGTGAGCTGCTTCTTGAACCCCAGTGCAAATTTTTCCAACTCGCGGAAATTCGGATCCTTCATCAACCCCATCGCAGACCCGAGCTGCAAGTGCATCAGCAGATGGTTGAGGTTCAACTCCGCAGCCTTCAAAATTTGCGGGGGTGGGTTGGGCTGACTTAGCACTGGTGCTGCAACCGTAGTCAACAGCTCCTGCACCGTCTGGCCGTGAATCAGATGATTGTCCCGCGGACTGACTGGAATGTCGATGCCTGCCGTCAACATCGTGTTCGATTCGAGGAGCTGTAACCGCGTTGCCTCGGCCGTGATCGTCTGATCGGCGACCGGAATGAAAAACTCCTGCGCGAGTTCCGCGCCGACGGTGTTTTCAATGTCCCGCTGAATGACCTTGGATTGATCGACATTTGGATTGCCGGCGTACTTCTGAAGCACGATGGACACGCCCTGTGCTGTGATCGCGTCCGCAGTGTGGGCAAGAGGCGAAGAAGGCGTCCCACGCCACGTCTTGATGTCGTCGTCAGTGATCTGCAGCGGATCGAGCATGATCTCGACCAGTGTTCGCAGCACTTCTGGCTCACTGTTGCCGTGGCCGTCGTAAAAGTCCGGCTTTTCGAGATCGGGATTTTTTATGATCTTGTCAGCAAGGCGACGTCCCTCGGCGATATAGTCGTCGGAGAACGCGCGAAGCTGCTGAATCTGCGTCAGATTCGAAAATTGGTCGATCCAACGACGGATCATGATGTCCGACGCTTCACCCTCGCGGCGGGCGTCGATTTGAGCTTCGGTTGCGGTTTTGTCGCTGCGGCCGGTCGGGGATATCTGCGCTGCCAGATATGCACCCACCGATTGTTCCGCCCAACCGTCGATCTGGGAATCCGTAACTCTGTAAGACTCAGAGTTGGCGATAAATTGCTGCTGCGGGATTTCGACCGACTTATCGATGACGATGAACGGTGACATCACCGCCGGCGCAAACTTCGATTTATCTTTGGAGTCCGCGCGCAGGATCATCAGCCCGCTCATGCGGCTGTTGTCGATGATGCCGTTGCGGAACAGCTCTTTCATTATCGTGAGCGAGGCGAGCTTTCGACCAAGCCCCTTCGACGAGTGGATGCAACCGTTGCCGGGTTCAAAACTGAACATCGCCAACACGTCCTGCATCTTCGGAAACAGCTTGAAGCTGAACCGCAGCATCTTGCCCGAATCTCGGTGGATCAGCCAGAACGATACCTGACCATCGTACTCCCGGTTGAAGAGCAACCAACACGAAACGATGCGGGGACCCGTCGAGGTGAAAGTAAGTCCGAGGACACCCTCGTTAATCATCTCAACAAATTTGCGGAATTGCGTGGTCGTGGCGTCCTCGCGGGGATCCAGCATC
>Ga0209492_1000507_pt1 | contig 12154 bp, 27 predicted proteins | sample PPLLak12cMay2015_FD_187253 | JGI IMG/M metagenome (GOLD analysis project Ga0209492, IMG submission 187253) | Freshwater sediment microbial communities from Prairie Pothole Lake near Jamestown, North Dakota, USA - PPLs Lake P7 Core (1) Depth... | ecosystem: Environmental > Aquatic > Freshwater >... | reverse complement strand
ACTTGTAACGTGGTGTTACATTTGTAAACTCTCGATACACTTGTAACGTGGTGTTACATTTGTAAACTCTCGATACACTTGTAACGTGGTGTTACATTTGTAAACTCTCGATACACTTGTAACGTGGTGTTACATTTGTAAACTCTCGATACACTTGTAACGTGGCATTACATATTATCTTTTTCTTTTTATTCGATATTTGGCACCGGTTTTGCATTGCACCTTTGGCACACCGTTTGAATCTATCATTCTTTTTTATTTTTCCATTGTTTGCCGATACCCTTGACGTAGACTGACCGTGTCCCGTATAGGGTGGGACTCTTGCCAGGAGACCGATCATGAAGCATGATAGCCTACACCTAATTGAAAGCTATAACGCACGCGGCGGATGGCTTCAAGAATATGAGCAAATTTTTTATGAGGAAGATCATGCGGTAGTTATTCATTTCACTATGATAGCCAATAAGCTATATAACTATTCAATAATAGTTCGGCATAGTGAAACCGAAAAGAGCGTATACTTAGATAACTAGCATATAACGTCAAGACTCATCGGCCATGGCGCAAGCCATGGCCGATCTTTATGTTACACCGGATGTTGCTGATCAATTTTGGTGAATAACCAAAAAAGACCTTGACAAACAAGAACCACGTTGTAGGATAGAGGAGTAAAAGAAAAGAAAGAAAAGAAAAAAGACCTTGACAAACAAGAACCACGTTGTAGGATAGAGGAGTAAAAGAAAAGAAAGAAAAAAGAAAAAAAGACCTTGACAAACAAGAACCACGTTGTAGGATAGAGGGGTAAAAGATATGAAAACACTCATTCAACAGTTACAAGAGAAAACAAAAAACGTAACAGTTAAACGCTGGTTGCATCTTTGGCTTTATCTTGCATATTGTTCTTGCTCTTTTGACGATAGGGCAACAGAAGAACTAGAAAGGTTGCAAGGTGAATTATGAAACCGGCTTTCTCCATTATCTACGCCAGTAAAAAACCTTGCCTTGCTAAAAAGAGCAGAACAAAAGACGCAAAAGCATACTACCGGGAAACCTTTCTCTCTCATTCTGACGCTATTGCAGAAAGCACAATTGACTTGCAAAGAATGACGCGCCTTGAACGCAAGCGCGCAAAGTATCTTGACCGCATTGCGAAAGGGTTACACTGTAGGGAATAGCAAAAAGACATAGGCAAAGGGCGAGAGCCTATAGGTTCCTTGTGTCACCTATAGGACAGGGGAAAGGGTGTGGTGCCCTACACACCAGCAAGTATGCGGAAAGCCGACCGCACTAATTGAGACGGGGAACCGGAAAGCCTGGGTGCACGGTGCGACAGGCTAACCCCTGGAGGAATGGGATGCCAAAGCCGGTGGCGCGACCTGCCAGCAAAGTAGCCACTACCCTGAACATCGGGCAAGAGCGAAGGCGGTCCGAATTTGGCCTGACTCGGTCGCGAGTGCCTTCCTGCCCCTCTCTCCGGGTGTAACATTTCGTTACTCTTGAGAGGGAGGGAACCTATGGCTACCATGCTCGCCAAACAACAGGAATTTGATGAATTGGCGCACCGTGCGTCGGCCCTTGGCCTGACGCTACAGGCCGGCTGCAAGGGTCCGATACCGGACGCACTTTTCCACACCACGTATCTCGTCACCAAAGATGACATCCTCATCCTACACACCGACGATGACGTTTTCATCAAAGCATATCTGAACCTCATGGAAATGATCCACGAAATCAACAAGTTGCGTTGCAACTAACTCCGGGTATACGCCCGGAGAGAGGGGCAGGAAATTCCTGGTGCGTCGGCCTCTGGCCTCTTAGAAAGGCCAGTATGCACAGACTCTACGCCATGATTATTGTCCACCATGCCATGCTGTCTTATTGGGATTGGTATCGGTGTTGTAAGGCATTAGGCTTGACGCAACGTGATATTCGCTTATGGCATCGGCTACTTCACTGAGGCCAGAGGCCGGCGCATCAGGATAGGGGCAAAAAGATGGGGTTGCGGTTCGGTCGCATGGTAGGAGAATACCATGTTGAATTTCGAATTGCACAACGACCGCGCTTTTCATCTCAGCAAGATCCTTGGCATGGCTCCCGGCATGGGAACCTGGAACAAGGAAAGCAACATCCTCGTGGCCAAAGGTGTGAAGGGCACGCCGAACGTGGCGCGCACCCTGCGCTCCTTGGTGGACGCGGAGAAGAAGTACCGCGTGGCCGAAGGCAAGACCTTCACCGGTGCTCAGATCGTGGAATTGGCCGAGAAGTACGAGGCGGCCAATGCCGGGGAGCCTTGCTACAAGGTGTTCATCGGCAACCACCGCGCTTGTGGCTTGGTGCTTGGCTCCATCATCTACGGCTACAAGACCGAGCCGCAAATGATCGAAGTGGATCCGAACGAAGGCGCAACGCTGTCCATCAACAGCCACGCTGGCAACCGCTACACGTCTCCGCTGGCCTACGAGGAGACGCTTGACCTCGTTGTGGCGCAGGTCAAGGCCGGCAAGTTCACCCAGGAAGTTCAGGTCCGCAAGCTGTTCGGTGACGGGACCGGCCAGAAGCTGTGGGCGCACCAGAAGCTTCTCACGCTGGGCGTCGAGAAGTCGAAGGTGCTCCAAACCAACAAGGAGGAAGCGCGCAAGGCCGCCGAGACGCTCAATGCCGCTGACGCCATCGACAAGGTGCTGGTTGCCAAGGCCGTCGAAGGCTCGAACAAGGGCAAGGTGCTCAAAGGCGAGGCGATCCGCAACAACCTGAACATGTGCCTTGGCGCCGATCCGGAGGCCAAGGACGACCTCACCATCGCGCTCAAGGGCATCTGCGAGAACAACGAAATGGCCCTCATGGCCGTCATCGTCCGGCACTTCAAGGTCGAAGGCAAGCCGGAAGCGAAGAAGGGCAAGAAGTAGCACCAAGGGAGTCAAGAGGAAGCCTGTGGCTGGCTGTGTCCAGCTAGGCAATGTTATACCCTAGATCATGTGCCTGAACTAGCAACCCCGTCTTTCTGCCCCTATAAATGGCCTCCAGCCTCCGGCCTCTGGCCAATGGCTTGCCCACCCTGGAAGGTGATAGGCAAGCCGGCTCTTAGGCGGAAGCGGATTCTTCCAGCCGTATCCGTGCTTACGTTGCGCCCTACAAGGCGCAATGAGGCCGGAGACTGGAGGCCATTATTACCGTGATGGCTTCTAGCCAATGGCCCACATAACACGGGTCGGCGACTTGGTTGCAAGCCTTTGCAATGCTCCGTTTGCACCGTGATGCAATGAAGCCATCACAACCAAGGCCGTACAATGCGCCACCAGACGCAGGCGGCCTTGGTTATTTAATCTTTTCGGGTAGGAAGGCAAATGCTATAGACTGGCCTCCGGCCTCCGGAGGAACAACAATGGAAAATGCACTAAGCTGGCTCACCGGATGGCAAGGAACAATACAAGAGAAGCTACACGACGTAAGAACCCTTCTTTGGGAGGCCCGAACTACAAATGATGCGGCACGGATCGCCAAGCGTGAAAGTCAAATCGATGCACTGCTTCAAGCGCAAAGCGAACTAACCCGGCTGATTGAGGAAATCTTTTGAGGCCGGAGGCCAGTCTATAGCATAAATGGTGCGGGCCTCCGGCCTCTGGAGGACTGACAATGTCTAAAGCCGACAAGCTACGCAAGCTCATCGACTGGTTGCACACCAACGGGATTCGAGAATCCGAGCAAATGCAATGGTCATTCATCCGGCTTTTTGAAGCCTGCAAACTAAACAGCACAATGAATCTTTCTGACGACGATCTCTTGATTTGGGCAATCCTTTAGCCAATGAGGCCGGAGGCCCGCACCATGCACCGGCCTCCGGCCTCTGGAGGCCCACCATGAAAAACCACTTCTACGCTGTCCACAAAGGCATCAAGGCCGTCGAAGGAATGATTGTCGAATCCGGCTTTAGTACCGAAATCATCAACATAACAACCCACGCGCTTTATCAACACCGTCGAGTAATGGCTTTAACTGCTCTGCAACTCGGACTCATCGACGAGGAGGAATTTGAGGCTTTTTATTATTAATCTTTTGAGGCCGGAGGCCGGTGCATGATTTCGTAAATCATCGGCAATGGTGCCGATGTCCTACAAGGAGGCTACAATGGTTACCTGGGAATCCCCGTATGACGAATGGAGCGACTATGACTAACCCCGAAAGGGGTTAGTTATTTTAAGGGCAAAATTACACCAAGGCGTAGTAGCCTGGGGTTGTGGCACGGCGAGGTCTCTAACATTGCGAAGCAATGTTAGATTTCCTTAATCACGCCTCCGGCCTCACGCCTCCGTGCACGCATAATCACTTCACATAATCACTGCGGAATGGTACATTTCAATGTCTCCAGAGGCCGGAGGCCGGCCTGTTTACGGAAATGCCCTCTTTTATAAACCAGATTAAAATGATTTTTGACGGGTCTCTGTAATTAAGGCCGCCGCACCCGACTCTGGCCTGTGGAGACATGACGAGAAATGCTACTTTCACCACAGATTATGGTGATCATCCATTTCGGGTAGGCTGGTTTCAATGATGTGATTTTCTTGATCACGATTACCGGCAATGCCTAATTAACAGCAATCCCTTTCCATAATCACGACTCTTGGTCAACTTTTATAATTCCAAATCCCTAAAAGTTACTACTATTTTACTACTACTTTTATAACTCCTTATATCCCTTATAGTTACTAGAATACTAGAATACAACTTTTAATAAGCATATAGGGAAAATAATGCCCCTATATAATCCCTGTGGCCCTCCTAAAATTCCTGTAACTTGTATTCCGGTAACTTTTCCGTGTAAATGCGTGTTGCTCCGGGCCTTACAGAATTACAGCTTTTTCAAGAGTTGTAATGCCGTCTGGCCTCTGGCCTCCCGACACGCCGTAAAACCTCACCAAACAAACAGGGACGGGGCAAGGTTCAATCCTTGCCCCGTCCCTAGTGCTTTACCTATCCCCGGCGTCAGCGTTGCTCATAACCGATTCGTGATGATGCCGTCCGTCAGTAATGCGTGATTCCCCGGCACGCCGGCCGCCCACGGAGCATGATTAAAACAGATCCTCAATGCTATTAAGCATGATATGGGATGCCCCGCTTTCGGATCTCCCGTTTGCCGCCGTAAGGGTACTGATGCTGGTACTGATGCCAATGCATTTGTTACCGGCCACAACAGGCGCTCCCGACAACCCAAGCTCTAGCGGAGCGGTGCTCCGCACACTGATTTGGGTAATCTCGCCGTGGAGCACCGTAGGTGCCCCACGTAATGTCCCCTGAACCGTGATGCGCTGTCCCACGTGGGGCGCTTCAAACGAAGCAGGCATGGCGATCAGTTCCCCGGTCACCGGGATCACGGCGGCATCATCCCGGTGGCGGGGCGCTCCAAGCGTAGCTTGGAGCCTCTTGCCGTTTTGCCAGAGCGACAGCTCCCCGCCCTCGTTAATGATATGCCAAGCAGTAACGACGTATCGCTGGCCTCTGGCCTCGATGACGCATCCCACTCCTGTGGAGTAAATGCCGTCCCGCAATGCCCGGACCTCGACGACGGGGGATGTGGCAACGACGGGCGAAAGGTCAATGGCCTCCGGCCTCTCGGTAACGGCTACTGGCGTTGCGGCCTCCGGTCTCCGGCCTGAACATCCTACCAACGCAAGCAACCCAATGATTAACAGAATCCTCATTTTCTTAGCCTCCTCATGGCCTCCGGGTACGTGCACAGCGGTGGCACATCCACCAATGGCAACGCTATCTCGGGGTGTTCATCAACGGTGTCCTCATATAGGGCACGGGCATCGGTGATGCTCGTTTCTCTCCACGCCACAGGAGGATTCATAAGATCAATGAAGATGTAACTAAGCCCCAACAGCTCCAGCTTCGCTTTGGCTGCCTCGCACTTCGGGCAATTGGCTTTGCCGTAAATGGTTATCATTGGCTCCGGCCTCAACAGACTGGCCTCCAGCCTCCGGAGGCGGTAGCGTTTTGATAGGCTTGAGGCTACCCGTAGCATCAAGACGTGCTTGCGCCTCGGCGACTCCGGCGGCGCGCTTTTGCTCATAAAGCAAAAGGCAACACCGCTTGGCCTTCTTGCCCGAACCACAAATACACTTCTCATTGCGTTTCGGTAACCGTGTCGGTGCTCCTACTGGTGCCTTGATGACGACTCTATTTGTATGCATGCCGGCCTCCGGGTGTAAGTTTCACGCCATACCACTCATCACGCTGTTTTACGCTTTCGTTGAATGCATCAAGACACTTCAACATGAATTGCGCTAAAATGAAATCCGGCGTGTTCGACTTGTTCTCAGCACAAGCAGCATTCAACAGCTTTCTGAGTTCTTCATTCATGGCATCACGATCCCCGGCAATGGGCCATTGGGTCCCCGTAAACGGTTCTCGATCTCCGGCAACTGCGTTGCCGTAACTATGCGTTGCCCCTGTAACTGTGCTTTCACGGCCTCAACTGTCTCTTTTTCCACGGCCTCGGCCTTAATGAACGCGTCCTCAATGTACACCGCTTCGACTTCGGGTGTCTGTTGCATCGACCCCGCTGGTGTATGGATCTGCATAATCAAGAAGAACTGTGATGCGCCGCCGGCCACAGGCCGAAGCTCATGTATTACTTTGCCGTTTCTCCAATAATGCTTTGTCTCATAAGTTGTGTTAGGTATCATGGGTGCTCCTTGATGTACGTTACGGCTTCATTGAACCGATTCGTGACTGCTGCACAATTAACTACAAGCTTCATTGCATCATCACCCTGTAACCGCATACCTTCTACTAACATCTCCAACGCTTCGTCCAGCGTCTCGGTGATACGCGTCGGATGAACAAATAACACCGACTGCACCACACCATCGAATCGTTGCACGTAACATCCGTTTCTGATATGTGTCACCCGATGCACAGAGTCCAGCCCCACCATCCAACACTCACCCACCGGAGGCTGATTATCCCAATCGAACTTACCCTTCACGATGTCCCTCCTGTACGATGGTGGCGCGAAATGCGCCCCGAAGTTGTCTCCCGATACCCGGGTACACCGCTGCGACGCAGCTTCTTATGCAAGCACCGATACAGCATCATGGCGTAGTTCGCAGCATCTATACATGCTTCCGGCTGCTTACACTGTGTAGCGCGAACGACGTGTACAACGAGTCTCTGCATGAACATCCCCTGATTTCGTGAATCATTCCAGCCGCGTTTGTGTATTTCACGAAACATGTTGCGTTGCATTCGTGTAGCGAATCCTGATACTGCTTTGCGTATCAAGTCTTTTTCGCTCTTCGGTAGTAATGTAGGCATAGCCTCCGGCCTCCTTATTCCCATATACGTACGCGTCTCCACTTTGTTCCCCACTGCTTCGCCGTCTCGTGATCCTGGAACCGAATGTCGATGTGGTCACCTTTAACCAATCGGCCCGTGTCATCGGCCTTCTTCCACGCCCCGTATCCGGGCACGTCAATGTGTGCTCCAAGTGGTATGACATCAACATCCACTGCAACACCATCAACGTAGGCACTCCGGCCGCTGGCCGTAACACCCGTCCCTTTGGTACACACCGTACACGGACAATACGCGGTCACCTTAACTCGTAGCCACCGGCTCTTTAAGCCACCGGCGCACGGTGTCCCAGCTTCCCCAAGCACTAGCAGGAATATTATTCCAACAATACGCCACAATGTCAAACATCGCATACCGATTCTCATCATCAGCCCTCCCGAATGCTTCTCTCAAGTCATTTGCTAACACGGCTTGCAGAAAATCCCCTGGATCGCGATGATGTAGCACATACTCGTCAATGTTGTTTCGGGTGATGGGATTCATGCTGGCCTCCGGCAAAGTTTCTCTTTGATACAGGTCTCCATCTTTTGTTTCGCAATGAAATAAGATTTGAAATCCTTTAGCAGGCCATGTATAACACAATACTTGCACATACGATCACCACATTGACAATACTGGCGGTCCCACGTTTCGCCTCCAATTTTAGTGAAGGCATAGTCGATTCTATCAATCATGCGGTGCGCTCCTGAAAGCAGTTGTTTCCCGACTGCGCCCATCGGCCGGTGTATCGATGTAGGTGCCTGCGGCCTCAGTAAATATAGCTTGAGTGTCGATGCTCCGATACTGTGCCGCGATCTGCATCGCCAACGCGCTGTTGACCTCGACTTCCTCGTACAGTGCCGCCTTCCATGCGTAGGTTCTACACTCGACCTCTTCACCGGCTTCAATATACGGGCGGGCCATTGTCATAGTGATTCGGTTACCCCGTAGGTAATTCTCTGCATATGCTCGCCATTGGTTGTTGCCGCAAACCTCCAGTGACGCCAGCAACGCCATCGTGATTCGGTGCTCTTGTGTCACGATGGGTGGCAGTAACTCTTGCACGATGCGCAACTGCTTGTACCCTATTTTCAGCCCGTTGTCCTCGCGCGTAGTGCCGAGTCCCTCTGCTTTCCACAGCCTCGGTAACTGAATCCTCGCATGTATGGGGTTCATGAACATCGCACATAGCGCAGAGGGATACGCATGCAGGTACGCCGGCGAACACAACTCACCATCACCCGACGCGATGTGCCAATCCCCTACGTTCCACTGTAACGACCCCGTTTTACACTCTTGTGTAGTTAGCTTGTACATTACTTGACCTCCGTCAGTTTGGTGATGTGCACTTCGATGTTAACGCTCGCCGTAAACGGATAAGTTCCCTTGAAGCTGTTGCTCTTGAAGCTATTAACACGTTGCGTGTGATCCATGCTACGGCCATTAATCACTACGACGTAATCCACAATGTAGTTATGTAGACTCACACTGCGTAGCACCACTTCGTAATTGAACGTGTCCCCGACGCTGGAATGGTTGATTTGTATGTCAATCGGTGTCTCTGACACCACGTGTTGTTGCGTGGGGAAGTTAATTGGCGCTGGCTGCGCGGTACATCCGCACAATGCTACTAACATCGCTATCGCGTAATGACGCATCTTTCAACTCCTCAAGCAACTTGACCACTACTGCGGCCATGTTTAGAATACCTAAGATGCTCTTATACTCTATGGTCACTGGCTTACCGCTGATTTCCATAATAATGATTCGGAGCATCGTGTCACCCACCACGGGGTACTCCGATTCCTTGATATTACACTGTTGCATTGCCTTGATGATCATATCCTTTTGTTCACTGTATGATAACATAGTCTCCTAACTCCTTGATTGCCTCCGGCCCCTTGCCTTCGCGTACCAATGCAATCGCCCGCTTCACCTGTGACTGGAACACATTGATCATTGAAATCATGGTACGGCATTCGTGTGCGATGTTACACCCACGTAGCCCCGCTTCTTCCCACTTGTTTACTTGCTCTTCAAGATGTTGTACTTGTTTCTCCAACGCAGTGAGTGTCAAGGCTAATCCTCCAGTTAAACACCGCCAGGGCCAGCCATTGAATTTAATAGCCCCAGCATGTTCACAGTTGTCGGCGCGTTCTTCAAATATCCAATCAATTTTAATAATAACTCGGCGTCATCCTTAACTAATCCAAGAGCAGAATTACATTTTCTACAAAGTATCCCTCTGATAGCCCCAGTAACATGGTTATGGTCTATTGTCAAATCAGTCTTGTTACTGCATACTTGACATTGATGATTTGCTAGATGTAATAATCGTCGCTCTTCTACTGGAAGAAGACCATATTTTCTAGCAATATCATTTCTATGTTGTATCTCTGGAGGCAATGATCTATTTTTATAACCACGAGACTTAACAAATAATTTTACACACTCTTTGCATCTGCCTTTGTGTCCGTCTTTACATCTTTTGCCTATTGGAAAATCTGTTAATGGTTTTGTTAGACCACAATGCACACATTCTTTCATAACATCTTTCTAAAGTGCCGAGCGGCTGTTGGCAGTGTTACCGCCCGGCACAAGGAGGTCCGTGTATGCGACGCGCCACCGGCCTAAGCATACACGGCTCGACTTTTAACCCCACACTGCCTCAGTTGGTTACAACGCCGAGTATGGCAAACTAGGCCGGCTGAAGTTCCTTGATCTTTGCTTCAAGCTTCGCAACTTTCTCGCGTTCCTGCATCCAGTATGTGTTCCGCTGTTCGAGATCCTCTTTGAGTTGTGCTAGTGACACGGCCTCGGCAACTGCCGGTTCGGCCATCTCACCTTTCACAAACAAAACCTTGACCTCTTTGTCGCTTTCGACCCATTGGTTCTTTACTTCTTTAACAGCTACCATCTGGGGCAACAATGGAAGCATCGCCTCCGGAATCTTGAATTGATTATCCCATCCGATTTGCAGGATTATCATAGTGAACCTTTCTTTCCAGTGTGATATTGAAGTGATTCAATTCCCCCATTTCACCAGCTTCGTCGAACGCATCTCCATAGCACATCAGGTGGTAGTGTGCTGCTGGCCATGCCGCAAGCATCTCTTCGAGGCGATTATATGCTAAGTAAATCTCCATCCAATCGAGATGCTCCCACACGTGCAGTGACACGTCACCATCAACAACCCTCTTCGTCTCCGGCGCTGCAATCGCGAAAGACTCAAGCAACTTGCGGATACCATCGTGATTCGTGGTGATGTAAATGTTGAAGGGTAAATCGTTCATCGTCCTCCTTAAACAGGCCACCGGAAACGGGTCGTCCCGCCGAGGAGAGTCGGCTGCTAGGAATTATCCGGCTTCATGCACTAGCGACCCTGGCCTTAAGTAGTGTAACTACGAGTGGTGCCTCGTGTCCCTTTTCGAGCATATCGATTGCGGTGGCTACCGCTTCCACCGTCTCTTTGTGTTTGATGTAAATCGCACACTTCGGTTTCTTTGATTTGCCGCCGGCCCCACAAACCTTGCAGTTCTGCACCCCTGACCCGTGGCAGTTCATGGAGTCTCCTCTATGTAAGTGATAAAGTCATCCATCCACGTTGATGAATCCTGTTCTGCCGCTTCATCATATTCTTCAATGAAGTCCGTCAGCTTTTGTTGGAACCACGCCTTGAATTCCTCAGGGTTCATCGGTGATCTCCTTCGTTGTACGCCCCACTGTGATTGTGTCACCTTTGGCGACCTCGATGTTCACAAAGGTTTCTAACACCTTACCGTTATGTTTTACGGCACCCTGAAACACTGCACGTCGCGCCATTGACATTGATTTGCAGAATCCAAGATCACACAACAGCTTCGACACTAAGACTTTAGCCATGTTGTTATCTCCACTGCGGCGTGTTGTAGACGCTTCCAGTTGTAGTTATTCGCAGGTGATGGATGCCACGTAACAAACGCTTGCACCACACCATACAGTGTTGGGACGCTGTACACACCGGGCTTGAAGGGGCGCCCGGTCATCCTTTTGCAGGCCTCGCCGCCTAGCAACACCAGCTTCAACGGCTTGATGGTGTTGACCTCTAACGCTATCCAGCGGCACGTTGCACACCGTGACACTCGACCGCTGCATTTCACCACGTTGGTGTAGTACACCTCTGGTAACAACTCCCGTATCCGTGATGATGCTCCAACAAACGGACGCTTGTCTCTTGCTTCGTCTACTCCCGGGTTCATGCCCACTACGAACGGTGTCATCAACTCATTGGGTCCTTCACCGGGACACCACGTTAAACCGTCACCGAGGGAGCAACCACGACACTGTGCGATCTGTTCGTCAAACACGATAACTCCTTCGCCCTAGCGCACATCTCCTTGCCTATGGCCTCCAGCCTCGCGCAACGATTGCATTGGTGTTCCACCACTAACCCTTCTTCATCACACGGGCCTCCACATGCACAAGGCAGTTTCAACAGCAGGTCTCTTTCCGTTGTAAGGTAGTTTGTCTTTGATGCCAGTGTCTCCGTTACGATACGAATCGCCAGTTCCACATCTGCTTGGATCCGGTGTTCTAGCTCCCAGCAACGAGAGCATAGCTTCGTGCCTTCGAACAACGTCTTGTCTCCACATAAACGGCAGTCTGTCATATGGCCTCCTTAAATACCACCACGCGTAGCCATAGAATTTAATAGCCCCAGGATATTAACTGTAGTTGGAGCATTTTGTAAATACTGTACTAATTTTAGCACGTTTGTGATGTTGTCTCCCAGATAACCAAGAGCAGAGTTACATTTACTGCACAAAACACCCCTTACCGC
>Ga0209492_1000505_pt1 | contig 12160 bp, 17 predicted proteins | sample PPLLak12cMay2015_FD_187253 | JGI IMG/M metagenome (GOLD analysis project Ga0209492, IMG submission 187253) | Freshwater sediment microbial communities from Prairie Pothole Lake near Jamestown, North Dakota, USA - PPLs Lake P7 Core (1) Depth... | ecosystem: Environmental > Aquatic > Freshwater >... | reverse complement strand
GCATAATGGATCAGGCAACTTTAATCATAGCCAGGCAGAGGAGGCAAAAGCTTATATAGGCATAAAGATTGGAATTAACCTGAGCCACTTTGATGAGCCTAAATATACAAGTGATAGGATTTACCGTATTATGGGTTCGGGTTCTTTATGTTTAGCTAAAGAGTATGAAGGAATGCCATTTGTAGATGGTCAGCATCTTAGAACATGGAAAACATTTCCTGAGTTAGTAAGTTTGATAAATTACTATTTAGAGAATGAAGATGAGCGCAAACAAATAGCTATGCAAGGCAATGAATTTGTAAAGGAAAATTTTACATTTTATTCAATGATTAAAAACTTAATTAAAATATATGAGCAAAATTAAAGTATTGGGTTTTATGACCATCCACTATGCAGGGGATTATTTAAAGGAATCTTTATTGTCAGTTGTGGATTATGTTGATAAAATGGTAATTGCATATAGTAAACAACCATCACAGGGGCATGGAACTGATTTAGCTTGTCCTGATAGTGAGGAGTATATTTATGAAACTTGTAAGGAGGTTTTAGGTGATAAGTTTATATGGCACTATGCAGACAGATATGGTGCTGAGAATGAGCATAGGAATGTAAAGTATAAATATACAGGAGATTTTGATTTAGTTTTAACAGTAGATTCGGATGAGGTTTACAAATCAGATGAGTTACATGCATCATTTGATTATGCTTTCTGGGGCATTGAGAGGTTTTATGGCATTGATGGGTATTTAAACTTTTGGCGGTCATTCAATTATATTTGTACGGATGGTTTTAGACCGATTAGAATAGAGAATCTACACCGGAAAAACAATACCCAAAATTTAAATTTAAAGCAGACTATTTATCATTTTAGCACCTGTCAGCCTGAGGCTATTATGCGTTATAAGTATAAGGTGTTTGGTCATGCAAGTGAAGTGAAAATAAATTGGTTAGATGATATATTTTATGGGTGGACTCCTGACAATGATATAAGCGATTTGCATTGTGTTTCTTACAACTTATGGAATGCAGTACCATTTGATAAAAATACTTTGCCTGAGAGCCTTAAAATACATAAGAATTTTAATAAGGATTTAATATGAGTGATATAACGATGTGTTTAGGAGAAGGATGTGAATTAAAATTTAAGTGTCATCGTTTTACGGCAAAGCGTTCTGATTATCAAAGCTATTTCTTTAAAGAACCAATAAAAAATGGTGAATGTGAAATGTTTTGGGGGAATCTATCTGAGCAGATATACGTTGATCTTTGGGATATAGTAAAAGGTAAATTAAAATGAGTGATTTGGAATACGCAAAGGAAATAAGGAAACAGATTAATATTATAAACGAGTTGATTAAAGAGGCTGAGGATAATGAGTTGGATATTGTGATTTGGCAATTTGGCAAACAGGCTGACCATACTTTGCAGGTTAAAATCACTAAAACTGTTGAATTATGAAGGTAGCTGCGGTAATAGTTGATGATAGGGAATTGGTGGCAAATAAAGCGATTAGAGAGCATAAAAAATACTTGCCTAATGATTGGGTTATAATACATCAGAAACCTCCTTATGCCGGAGGTGTATACTATATAAAGACTCCAATGGTTTACAATAACATACTAACTAATCCTAATTTTTGGCGTGGGTGTATTTATGATCGGGTTTTGATATTTCAGCATGATTCAGGATTGTTAAAGACAGGCATTGAGGAGTTTTTGAAATGGGATTTTATCGGATCGTGGATTAAGAATATTCCTGGTTGCATGAATGGAGGTTTAAGCATTCGAAATCCTAAAGTTATGTATGATATTTGTGTTAAGCATCCATATAAAGGCATGGCAATACATGGCAATGAGGATATTTATTTTACAAATAAAATGCGAGAATTAGGATATAAGTTGCCCGATAGGGAAACCTGTAATAAGTTTGCAGTTGAAACAGAGTTTGAGTTAGGATCAGTTGGGTATCATGCCATTGATAAGTATCACAGGAATTATAAATTAATCTTAAATCAATATGAAAACAGTTAGATTTTTGTTTCACATGGCATTAGGTGGGTTCTGCTTGTTAGGATTTAGTTTTATTGTTTTGGCGGTTATTGGCTTAATTAAATTTATCCTATGGTAAATATTTATACATCATTTTATCAGGACAAAGATGAAAAGAGGCAAAAGGAGTTATTATTTTCCTTAAAAAAGAATATCGAAAATCCTCTAATTGATAACATTTATTTGCTTGTTGAAGGAGACGTAAAATTACCTGTATCTGATAAATTGATAGTAATTAATTTTAACAGACCAACATACAGGGATTTTTTTGATTTGGTTAACAATACAGTAACTCATGCTAACCAAGTATCAATTATCTGTAACACTGACATTTACTTTAATGATACTTTAAGTTTATTGGATTTCCATGATAGGCAATGTGTTGCACTCAGCCGATGGGATTATAAAAAGCAAGGTTTGAGATTGCACAATGAAAGATACTCTCAGGATTCATGGATATTTAAAGGTAAAATCAGAAATGTTAGATTTGCGGACTTTTATATGGGCATACCTGGTTGCGATAATCGGATAGCCTATGAGTTGAATAGAGCAGGTTACAGATTATTAAACCCGGCAACCACAGTACAATCAATTCATTATCATCAAAGTGATTTGCACAATTATAATCACGATACTCCAAAGATCCCAAAGCCTTATTTATATATAACAATTACATGAAGATTTTATTAAGTCCTGGGATATATTTACCGCATCAAAGAGCAGGATCAGAGATTTGTTTGCATCGTATTGTCAAATATTTAATGAGCAAAGGGCATGAGGTAAAGGCGGTTACTCGATATCCTGAAAACTATACGTATGAGGGGATTGAGGTATTTACTCAGACCAAAGATTATAAAACTTGTCATGCCAATTTATGGGAGTGGGCAGATTTAGTATTTTGTCAGTTATCCGGTACTTACTATGCGATGAATAAGCAGAGATTGCATCCTAAAAAGATAATAAATTTTTCTCATAATAATGCAGGTTATCCACAGGTTGACATCCGTAAAAATGTATTTACTGTCTATAATACTGAACAGTTAAAAAAAGAATTGCACTATAATCAGGAGACTTTTGTATTATATCCTCCTGTTAATTATAGAGATTTTCAGGATGTTGATAATAGCAAAGCTGAATATATTACTCTGATAAACCACAATGAAAACAAGGGAGGCAAGATATTAATTGAGATAGCAAAGCGGATGCCTAATAATAAATTTTTAGCGGTGCAAGGTGGTTACTATCATCAGATAATAGACAGCAAGGTCAAGAATATTAAATATGTTGGCATTACGGATGACATACGAAAATATTTAGCGATGACAAAACTATTGATTTCACCATCTGATTATGAAAGTTATGGCATGGCTCAAATAGAGGCTCTATGTTGTAATATTCCTGTGATTGCATCTGATATACCGGGATTTAGAGAAAGTCTCTCAGATAGCTCCATATTCGTCAAGAGGAATGATATTGACGCATGGGTTGAGGCAATTAAAAATAGTGAACAATTATTTAAGAATAAAAAGCCTATTGAGAGGGCAAAGGAATTAGATCCTGTCAAGGATTTGGCAAAGTTTGAGAAATGGCTAATAAAAATTAGTAAATTAGCGATGAAATAATGGATGATAAAATAGCGAAGGATAAGCCTTTTAAAAGTAAAAAAGAATATGGATCAATTAAACGTAGTAAGCCTTGCACAAGCGAAAATGTGGCTGAGGTTGGACGAGGATTACGATTACGAGGATGGTTTGATAACTGCATTAATAAAATCTACAGTAAATCAAGTTGAACAATACACTTTGCAAGTATTATGGCAAAGGACATTAACAGAAATAACCGATAGGACCGGAAGTCTAAAGATTTACAATTACCCGGTTATCTCGGTAGAGGATGTTGTTGATAAAGATTTGGTTGCAGTAGATTTTGAGATTGAAGATAGTCAATGGTACACATCGGTAATAACTAATCAGCCGGGTTTTAATAAGGTAACTTATGTTGCCGGGTATGATTGGGGTTACGATGGTGGATCTGATGTTCCTGATGACATTGAAACTGCAATAAAGGAAATGATTACCTATTTGTATGAGAATAGGGATAATCCAAAGGAGGAGATGCCAAAGGTAGTTACTTATTTACTTGCACCATATAGGCGCATAACTTTATTCTAATGAATCCAGGAAAGTTAGACAGGCGTATTACATTTGGCACTTTTTTAAGTGTTGAAAATGTATATCAGGACTATGTAATTACATTTGTTCCCATTTTGGTAACTTGGGCAAATGTCAAGCCTTTTGATGGTAGCAGACAACTCGAAGCAGGTGAGCAGGTAATCAATCAGGGATATAGATTTACAACCCGTTACAGGAGAGATTTTGAGCCTACCAAAGACATGAGAATATTGTATGAAGGCAACTATTATACTATTCATTCGGTTAGGGATTTAGATGATCGCAGAAGGTTTAATGAAATTTTAGCGAGGGTAACAGATGAAAACTCCGAAAATTAATATAAGTAAATTATTAACTCAAATTAATTCATTTGGCTACGATGCTAAAAGATCGGCAGTATCTATTACCAATATAACTGCTGATGATATTGTGACTGATGCAAAGCAAAACTTAACAAATCATAAAACTGTAAATTATGGGCAATTGAGATTATCAATAGCTAAAACAGAAGCAACAATGCAAGTTAATAGATCTCTAATATTTTCTAATGCGCCTTATTCTGCTTATGTTGAATTTGGAACAGGTACAAAAGTAAAAATACCAGCAGGGTTTGAATCTTTAGCTGCTCAATTTAGAGGCAAAGGCGGAGGTACTTTTGACCAACTTTTAGATAATATTAAAGATTGGTGCAGGAGAAAAGGCATTGATGAGAAATTAGCTTATCCAATAGCAGTTAGTATTGTAAAAACAGGAATAAAACCGCAACCATATTTTATACCTGCTTATTTACAAAACGTTCCGATTTATGAAAAAAAATTAACAACTGCATTAGCAAGAGAGGTTAAAAAATATAATGCAAAAAAATAATTATATTTGAAGAAATGAAAGACCCAAACTTAGCCATATTAAACGCATATAAAAGTGCATTAGCAGGTCTAACTGTTGGAGGGGTTGCAATACCAGTTTATAGTAAATCAGCACCATTAAAAAACGTACCTAAAAAATACGTAATTTTGTCAAGTCAGACAAAGCTGCAAAATCAAACAAAGTGCAATTATTGGTATGATTGCACTATAAATGTCCAGATAGTTACACGCTATCCGAATGGAACAGGAGATTTAAGTTTTGCGATGGTTATAGGTGAAGAGATAGCAGAGTTAATACAAGTTGATGGAATTACCTTAACTGATTTCCACAACATTGAAACGATGCAAAATTTAAGTACAGAGGTAATTTTAGAAACAGACACAGAAAATATTTATCAATACATATTAATATTCAATCATAAATTAAACATCAATTAAAATGGCAGACGAGCAATTTTATTCAGGCAGTTTATTCATGCTATACATCCGTAACTCAGGAACGTGGAAACCGGTGGCGTGTTTAACTTCTAACGGAATTTCTGAATCATGGGATTTCGCAGAAACAGTAACTAAATGTGATCCAGGTGTTACACGTAGAAAACCTACTACCTACTCATATGAGATCCCATTTGAGGGAGTTTTTACAGATACAAGCGGTGCAGGTGGTGATACTGCTAAAGCATCATGGGATGTAATTAAAAATATTGCAAGAGCAAAAACATTAACAGAGTATCAAATTGCTTTACTATTGACAAATGGTTCTGAGGATCCAAACTTTGATGCTCAATTTGGTACTGCTTATTTTAGTGCATTAGATATAACAGGTGCTGAAGGTGAGTTTATTACTTTCTCAGGTACTATGTTAGGAGATGGCGATATAACTGAAACTGATCCATACCCAGGCTACTAAATGGAAGGACATTTAACGTATAAAATCGGTGATGTTGATAGGCAGTTTTTCTTTGGTAATTATGCCTTAGAACAGACATTAACTCATTTTGATGCATCGGTATCTGATTTATCTGATTTGTTGGGTAAGCAGTTATTGCCATTTCTGCGTATGTTCATGTTTCACGCTGCAACCTATCCGATTATCAAGAAAGGTGAAGTAATTAACTTTACTGAATTTGATGTACATGAGTGGATTGATACTGCTGGTGGTTCAGGTGGTGAATTGATTATGGTGGTATCAAAGGAGGTATTTAGAGTATTAGGTTTAAATACTGAGGCTACTGAACAAAAAAAAAGCAAAGCGGAAGGTTAGATTGGAATAAAGATGTGCTAACATTTGCTTTTGGAGAACTCGGTTTAATGCCTGATGACTTTTACGCCTTGACATGGAATCAATATATATTGAAATGTCAAGGCTTTTTTAATAGAGAAAAAAAGGAATGGGAGCGGATAGGATGGGCAACATGGAACGGAATGAGAGTCCATGTAAATAAAGGGATGCCTACTTACAAAAAGTTTATGTCATTTATTTATGAAGATGATCAGATTAAAGACATGGACAGAATAAAAGAACAAATGAACAAAGCGATGCTTAAATATTTGGAAAATGCAAGGAATTGAGATACCTATTGGTGCGCCTTTAGGGCAATTAGATAAAGATTTAAATAGTGCGCAAAAAGCATTAAAAGGGTTTACTGTTGCGACAAATGGTGATTTATTATCAATAGGCAAAAGTTTAAACACATTAGAGAGGCAGTTAAAAGTCTTTAAAGATGGCATTAAAAACTCAACAGATCCTGGCAGAATACTTTTATTAAATAATGCTATTAAAGCAACCGAATCGCAATTAGTAGGCACTAAAAATGCTATCAATGGAGTTGGTTTTAATAAGTTTTCAGCAGGATCAAATCAGGCTGCTTTTGCTTTAACTAATTTAGGCAGGGTTGCTCAGGATGCTCCATTTGGTTTTATAGGTATTCAAAACAACTTAAATCCGTTACTTGAATCATTCCAACAATTAAAAAAAGAAAGTGGCTCAACAGGAGGTGCATTAAAGGCATTAGTTGGTTCATTGACAGGTGCAGGAGGTATAGGATTAGCCTTATCTGTGGTAACTGCTGCATTTACTTTTGCTCAAATGGGACTAAGGGCATGGGGCGTTACTTCAAGTGAAACAAAAAAAGAAATTGATGCAACTACCAAATCATTTAAAGAGCAAAGAGATGAATTTTTAAAATCTCCTTATGAATCTGCGGTTGTTGGATTAAGAGAATTAACTACTAAAATTTCATTAGCAAAACAAGGTTTTTTAGATAAGGGTTCTGTACTTAAAGAATATAATGAAAGTATTGGAAAGACTATTGGTAAAGTAAATGACTTAAATTCAGCAGAACAAGCTTTAGTAAACAACGGAGATAAATATCTTCAATTAATGTTATTGAAGGCTAAGGCTGAATTTGCATTTAAAAAAGCTGCTGAACAAAGTTATGAAATTATAAAAAAGCAGAATGAGATTGAGGTTAATAAAAACCCATTAAATTTAGATAAGAAAGCATTAGCGGATTTACAGAAATTAGGTAAACAACCAATTACTGCGCTTACATTACAAACTCAATTTGATGAGCAGACAGAACTAAAAAAATTAAATACGTTTGCAGATAGAGCAGTCAATATAGCTAAAACTGCTGAACAGGAGGTTATAGATTTTGCTAAAAAAAGCGGATTTAATTTAAATGGGTTATTTGATATTAATCCTGATAAATTAAAAGGGAGCGTAAAAACTGTATCTGATATTTTAAAAACATTGGATATTGATTTTAAACAAATATCCTCTGATATGTCAATTACATTTGGTAAAGGCAATGAGGAAAGAGTTGGTGCATTAAAAAAGGCAATAAATGAATTAATAAATATTGGGTTTACTGATGACAGTTCAATAATTAAAAAATTACAATCGCAGTTATTAGCAATTGATCCTGCTGAGTTAAAATTAAAAGGCACTCAAATAGGCGTAACTACTGGGTTAGGGATTGCAGCAGGGGTTGCATCAACTGCACCTGTAATTGCAAAGGATTTAGGCAATAGTTTAAAAGTTGGATTAACAGATTGGCAAACTTATGTTAATGAATCATTATTGCCAAAATTGGAAAGCAATTTTCAAACTTTTTTTAATGATATATTAATGAATGGTAAACTATCGTTTGATAGTTTAGGCAAAGCCATTTTAAATACAATGCTATCAGTAATTGCAAGTGATGCGGCAAGGCAATTAACTAATTTATTTAAGTTTAATACAGGTTCTGAATTTACGCAATCGCAAAAAGGAGGTGGCGCAGGTTTGCTTGGAGGAATAGCTAAATTAATCGGTATTGGAGGTGGTGGTGTAGCGGCAGGTGTTGGAACGGCAGGGGCATTGTCAGGAGTTGCGGCATCAACAGGTGGTGTAATTTTAGGGGCGCCAATTGCAGCAGCAGGAACGATTGGATTAGGAACTGCCGGTGCAACCGCAGGGGCAACTGCCGCATCAGGCGGTTTATTATTGCCTATATTAGCGGGACTTGCAGCGGCAGGAGGAATTGCAGCATTATTAAAAAAGAAAAAACAAGTACCTATTCCACAGGCATCATCAACTATCAGCACAAGTGCAGCAGGATCATCACAGGACTTTGGCGGTGGTCGTGTAGTATTTGAGATTTCAGGAACTAACTTAATTGGTGTATTAAATAGAGCAGGTGCTAAACTTCAAAGATTCGGACCATAATGTACAATCCTAAATATTACTTTACTTTTTACGCAGATAGAGATACAAGAATAGCAAACGGATTTCCTGATGAATACCTATGCCAAATTTCACAGTTAGATTTTGGTGGTGTAATGACTGAGATACAGGCTCAACAAAACCCTATTCAGATAAACTATCAGAATACATCGTCTAATAAATTAGAACCAATTATCGGTTCAGAATGTACCTTAAATTTAATAGCTACTGAGGACTTTGAATTAGAGGACCTATATACCGAAAATGAAAGGGAATTTATGGTACAAGTTTACCGTAAAGAAACACCTAATACCTATTTAGTTAATTGGGAATTAGAGGAGGACTTATCTGGGGTTGATACCAATTTGGAGATTTTGGTAAATGGGGTTCAGATAGTCAATCAGTTTAATAGTGCATCCGGATCATTTAATATTAATCGTGGAGATACTGTTTTAATTAAATCATATAGTTACACATCGACATCCGGTAATAATGGTGTTAATTTAGAGATTACAGGGGTTCCAACTGAGCGATCAGTAACCTTTCCATTTGCAATGGATACAACTATAATCCCAACAGGTGGTATAAATGTGTTTTTACAAAGCACTCATTCTGCTACTGATTATACTGCAATTAGATCAGCTTTATTTGAAACATATTGCTTATCAGGCGAGGGATCAGTTGAGGTATTTACTAAATACTATGATAGTGCAATAAGTCAAGTTGCGGCTCAGGCATTAGCTGATGGCGATACAGGATTTAATACAGAGGGTCAAGACTATGCCGATACTATTGGTGTTTGTTATGTTTCACCTGGCGAGTTTGATGATTTAATATGGCAGGGGTTTATTATTCCTGATGGTTGTCAGGAGGCATTTACTTTTGCACCTTATCCGATTTCAGTCAATGCAGTTGATGGATTAGGGTTGCTTAAAAATTTATCCTATGTTCAGAATGATGGCAATTTCTATTTAGGTAAGCAGTCATTTATTGAGGTTATACAGGCGTGTTTGGTGAGGTTAGATGCTCCATCTTTAATTCTTAATACTTGTGTCAATATTTATGAAACAAGCATGACTCAGGGCAATACTTTTGATCCTTTGGATATGTCTTTTGTGAATAGTGAAAGGTATTTAAAAGATGACCAATTTACACCTATGAATTGTGAGGAGGTATTGAGGTCTATTTTAGAAGAATGGACTGCGGTGATGGTGCAAAGCGGTGGCGAGTGGTATATTTATAGACCTACTGAATTAGCATTATCCGGTGCATTAGTATTTAGAAGATATTTAGATGGTTATAGTGTTTATGATAGTCCAACATTAACAAGCTCATTAGATGCAACTTTAGGAGGTGAAAGTGAAGGTTTAGTTTTATCTCCTTATTTTCACATTAATACGGATCAGATGAAAATGATTGATAGACCATATAAAAATGCGTCTATGGCTTATAAATATGGCAAACTTGAAAATACAGATGAGAAATTAGATAATCCTGATTTTAGCGGTTTTTCTCGTGGGTGTACGGGTGATCCTGCATTACCATGTGATACTGTTACTATTCCTGGATGGACTAAAACAGGAACGATGTATTTAGGTACTGCATTAACAGGAGGATTAATATTCTTTTCAGATGATGGTACTTATCCAACTTTGACAAATTACTATCAAAATGATAATCTGATTGCAGTTACATTAAATCCAACAGTTGCGGAGAGATTAAAATTTGTAATTGATTATGAAAATCCTGATCCATTATTTGGAACAGATATGAATTTTGTTATCAGCTTATATGATGGGTTAAGCACACATTATTTACAGGCGGATGGAAGTTGGGCAATTACACCTACTGAGCCAGGAATAAATTATTATCAAATTAGGTCAGCGGTTGGAGTTGGTGGAACGGAAACAATAATATCAAATCCTGTTCCAATTAGCGGAAATGTTACCTTTAGAATTTTAGCACCTTCCGGTACTGTTAATGATATAATTTACACTAATATCTCAGCCTTTGTTTTTATTGATTTTGGTGATGTTGTTGGAGAGTTGCATACAGCTACACAAACAGGTAAATTTACATTCGTACCTGAGACAGTTGATGTATTTAATGGTGATAGTCCAAACTTTATGTATGTTGGTGCTATTTATCAGGATGACCAAGTGACATTGACTGAGAGGTGGGTTCGTAGGGGTATAAGTGAATCAGTTTTGGCAGTACCTTATGAGGTTAATAAAGAATTTCTAAGGATAGCGGTTGAGGAAAAGCAAAGATTATATGCAGGACCATTTGTGAGGTTTGAGGGTTCTATTTTTGGATATTTTAATCCGGTGCAAAGGTGGTCTATAAATTTGATTGATGGTTACTTTATGAATCTAAGCTTAAACTATGATTTGCAACAGAATACTTGCAAGGCAGTTTTAGGGAGAATAGTAAATGAGGAAATTGCATTGGATTATTTAAAGACACCTGATTATGGTGCAACAACAAAAGTTACAGTAAAAGGTCAGCCATGATGTTATACATTAACGATATGCCGGTAGGTTGTTTGAGTTCAGTTAGCAGGTCTGAACAGATTAGCTTTATAGGCACGTGCAAGACTACTGAGGAAGGTGGACAAAAGCAATTAGGAAGGCTTTACACTTATTCAATACCTTTTGAGGGTGTTATGACTACTGATAATAATATAATGTCATGGAGTGGCTTAAAATCGCTTGAAAGAGTAAAAGTTAATTGGGAGATAGTCGGTCCTGATATTGAGGCAGGTGAAGGATTTATTGAAAATTTGGAGTTGATTGGTGAGGTATCTGATTTTATAAAATTTAGCGGAACAATAACAGGCTATGACTAACTTAATGCTTTACATCAATGACTTGCCAGTAGGTTGCTTATTAAGCAATAGCTTGAGCGAATCTATTAGTTTTATTAAGACTTGCAAAAGCACAGAGGAGATGGGACAGAGGCAATTAGGTCAGTTGCATTCTTATTCTGTAAATTTTGAGGCGGTTTATTCAATTGATAGTAGTATTATCGGTTGGGATGATTTAAAGATATTAGGTAGGTCCAGGACTATGATGGATTGGTCTATGATAAACTTAGATACGAATGAGGGGGATGCAGGTGAAGGGTTTTTAGAGAATTTGGAGATTACAGGAACATCAGAGGATTTTATTAAATTTGCAGGAACGATAACAGGTTATGGTGCAATAGTTCCATCAGATCAGGTGTACTATGTTTGGTCATCGGATAGCGGTGTTTATGTTGATAATGGTGGTGATGAATATGTATTTGTAAATTAAAAGATATGCCGGTAATTAATGGAGTTTATTTAAAGGATTTCGCAGCCTTGCCAAGTGCGGTTGATGATGC
>Ga0209492_1000504_pt1 | contig 12168 bp, 7 predicted proteins | sample PPLLak12cMay2015_FD_187253 | JGI IMG/M metagenome (GOLD analysis project Ga0209492, IMG submission 187253) | Freshwater sediment microbial communities from Prairie Pothole Lake near Jamestown, North Dakota, USA - PPLs Lake P7 Core (1) Depth... | ecosystem: Environmental > Aquatic > Freshwater >... | reverse complement strand
TTCATGCTAGTATCCTCCAGACCCGTGAGTTGTAACAAATGATTGGGAATTGTCAACATGATCAAGATTGGCTATCGCTGCATACCTGCAAACGTCAATAGGATCTTTCCATGCCTCCTTGAGCCCTCCTTCGCCAGTATATTCGCTAAGTGCTTGAATGATGTTCTCGCAGTCGCTACTGACATAGAAATGCGGTCTGTTGACGGAATCCAACGGCTTAGACGTATCCCACGACATCTTGCCGATCAACGCTTGAAGCCCATCGTCAATATCAAGTCCAGGGGCTGGAATGCAAACCATGCCTGATTCATTTAAGTCCTCGATAATAGAAGAAGATCCATCTTGAGCCTGATATTTAGCCGCGCCAAGACGAGGGTCAATAAGACGTTCGAAGATTTCCTCTTCACCCTCCATTTCTTGGATTGCCTCGATGTAGTCTCGGATACCAAATCCTTGACCTTTAGCTCCCGGCCCCGGCATCCATTTTCCGCTTTTCCATTCCGCCCAGTCACCTACGTCAACTCCCGGCCATTCACGGTAAACCCAGAATGTTCCGCTTTCGTCAATCGCAATCCAGCACATGAACCAGTTCTTCGCCCCAGCAGGGTCAATAATATGGTAGCGCGTGATGTTTTTAGTTGGAATAGTGTCGGGGGCCACCACGTTGACAACCTTGTTAAATTTGGGGAATTTGGTCGCATGGGACTTCATTGGAACCCCGTAGGCACGAATTAGAATTTCTTCCCTAGTCCTTCCTGACAGCGTTTCCTTGATTCGATCGTATCCACCAAATGCGTTGTCTTGAGAGTGGAAGTAATGCACTGACGCGTTGAGTCTCTTGGACTTCTGGACGTATGGAACCAGCTCACCGTTAAGCAGCTCTGCTGGGCGAGACTCAATAGTTGTCGCGCCGTCAAGATACTCCTTGATAACCTCCGTCCACCCGTCAATTGGCGTGAAGGTCACAAGCAACTTCGAGTTGCGCGTAGCTAGCCGGAATCTAAGCGTATTGATTAACTCTGGCCCCAAGAGGTATTCATCCAGCCAGACTCCAATATTATGCCACACAGCATTCTTAGATCCAAGCTCCGCGCCCTCCAGAATCGTCGGGTTGTTCTGATACTGGGAATACGTTTTGAAAATGATTTGAGAACCGTTTGGAAGAATCAACGATGAGTCCGTAAAGCCCGTCTTCTTCTTGTAAGAGATGTAGGTGTTCGCGCTAGTCTGCTTGGTTTTTAGATTCTCAGGCAACCAGTCCCAAACAGCACTTTGTTGCTGGCGAATGCTAACCTCGGAAGTCTGAGCGAAACAGAAGATTTCAGACTTTGGGTTCTCAATGGCAGCACGGACAACTGAAAACGCTCCCCACTGCGTCTTTCCGCTATTGTGTGAAATTACTCCAGCGGCAACATAATTATTATAGACTGGGACATGAAAATCCCAAACAACGTCATCCCGGAGGTAATCGATACTTTTTATCTTTACTTCTGGAGGTAATAGTGCATTCTCCGCGCATGGCAAAAAATATAAAATACCCCGTTGAACAAATCCGACAATGGATTGAAGAAGGAAAGACCCAGCAATGGGTTGCTGACGAGTTGGCTGAATCAACCGATCCAAGGATTCAGGCAAAGCTAATTTACAAAGTTTGCAAGCGTCACGGCATACAGTGTCAAAGGACTGGCCCCCGATCTGGTCAGGGCCATCCTGAATGGAATAATGGCAAGATTTTTTGCAAAAACGGATACGTAAAGATTTACGTCCCTGACCACCCATCTTGCATCCGAGTGAACAAGAAAAGAGAAGAGAAAGCCAATGGAGGATACTTCCGAAAACTTTATTATGTTTGGGAGCACCGTTATGTAATGGAGTTGATGCTTGGCCGTCCACTGGTGAAGGGCGAGGTTGTTCATCACATTGACGGCAACACAGCAAACAATTGCGAATCCAATCTTGAGCTTTTTCAAAGTAACGCCGAACACCTTCGCCAAACCCTTGTTGGAAAAGTCCCCAAGTGGACCGAGAAGGGATTGGCGAATATCGCGTTTGGGCGTTCACTAGAGGGGAACCGGACGAGAGCGAACTTAAAGGCTTCCATCCTGAGGGCGTCAGGAGCAAGTGAGCCATTGAGCAATGTAGAGATTCGCCGTTACTTAGCGTCACTCGGTAAATCCCTGAAACAGGTTTCTGAAATGGAGTCTCTGCTTGAGCTTCCACCATTTGATGACCGTCCCAAGCGTGAACATGAAATGATCCCTTGATTTCACTAACCTTAGTCGATGTCTTGGATACTGGGTTGTAAATTTCCTGCTCACCGCCAAGGCATCGATTTCCTCCTAGCGCGAGGATCTCGTTAACCTCAAATAGTTGCTCTTCAGCTTTGCTCCAGTGCGGAAGGCGGAACCCATAGTGATATGGATCTTTTTCAGCGTTCTCAATTGCCTCATGGTAAACCGAGTGAAGCCCAATTAGCTCGTCTGGTTCCATTTGAACCATCTCCTCATCGGTAGGTGGCGTCAGAATTGCGTGCTTTTTCCAGATCATAGAATCTCCGCTTCGATTGCGCCTTCCCTGATCTTGCTGGCAATTCGCGCCTTGGCATCAAAAATCATTTTCGCGGCATCATCGAGACTCGCCCCCTTGCGATGTTCCACGATTGATGATGCCATTCCGGTAAGTTGCGCGGCCTTATCGGTCAAGATACCCACCGTTACAGCTAGTTTGTCCGGACTGATCTTGGCAAGCTCCTCTGGATTGTCAAACAACTGTTGGGAACGCTCAAAGAGCAAATCCGTGTAGTCTTGCGCTGCAATCGCGTATCGCATCGAAAACTCCTTGCGCTTTGTCTCTAGTGTATCGTTGTGCCGCCATTGCAGGCCCCTGATGGTCTCTCTGCCGAGCCCCGTCTTCTTTTGGATGTCAGTTATCCTCGCGCCTTGTGCAGCCAGCCACAGGGCCATTGCGGCCTTGTTTGGGGCATAATGCTCGACACAGTTGCCGGGAGATAGCTTGGCACGCTCCTTGACCTCAAGAAACCACGCTGACTTGTCTTCTCGCTCGTCAACGTAATCGGCCTTCAGCTTTTCGTTTGGATCAATTGGTTCTGGTTCCGAAGTCACCGGGAGTTCTTAGCCTTTAAATTTTGGGAGCGCAACCTTATTTTGGAATTTGCATTTGTTCTGATTGTTCTCGCTCATATTTAAGACGCTCAGATGGAGTTGTTCCCAAAACATTGCCAAGTTCCGCCGCCCAAAGAGGATCATATTTTCCAGTTTGAAGCAAAGCCTGAACACCAGTAGAACTTCCAAGAGTTGTTACTAATGATGCGCTTACTGCGTTATCCCAATCCTCAGGAGACAACTCTTTCTTGCCAAGTTTCTTGAGAAGTGGATGAAGTTGCTTTGCCCTATACATTCCTGCCGCAATCCTTGCTTTTGCTGGTCCAGTAATAGTCTCGATTGAAGACCATGGTCGAACACCTCCTTGACTTATTGCGACACCACCCTTTAAGCCTCCCTTTTCAGGGGCTACCCGAGTAATAACGTCGGCGACATTCGCCATATTTATCATGTCGTCAACAAATTCATCACCCGCAACAGACCGAAGGTTTTCTTCAATTTTAGGTTGTTTTTTAATGTCATTCAGGAATTTGGGACCATCAAATAGCTGAACGCTTTTAGGTCCGTAGCCATCTTTGGGTGGATACTGAGTGAAAAAATACTCTGCGTAATCGTCGCGAATCATTTTCTGATCCTTTGGGCCAAATTTCCCTAACGTTTTTTTAATTACGTCAGATGGAGCTGTCCACAACGCTTGTGGAAATTCATGTCTGTCAATCGCTTCGCGATGGCCGTTTCCTGCAATTTTCAGAAGAACGTTGTTTCTTTTCAAGTCTAAATCTTGTGCAACCTTGTTTTTTTCAACGATAGCACTCAGAACTTGTTTTTTGCTGTCTTCGGAAATCGCGCCACCTAGTGCATAAACGTCATCTGAGGTTATTTTACTTGGATCAAGCTTTTCAAGCTGAATTTGTTGTTTGAGAGCTTCAAGGTTTTTTACCATTCTTTCTCCATAAATACCATTTGATTTCCCCTGAGGGCTAAACCCAAATAACGTCCGAACCATATCGGGATCAAAATTAAAATCCTTAGCTCTTCCTTGAACGTCAGACCCAAATCCAATTTTTTGCAAGTAGTCTTGCTGTAAACTCATGGCCCCTTGATGGGCTACTTCTTCTCCATTTAAGGCGAGAGCACCAAGGACATCTTTAGCTACCCTTGGTTCAGATAAGACGCCATCAACAATTCCGCGACCAGTCTTGTCTGATCTGCCGAGGCTTTCTTTTAATAACGCGCCAATTTGCTGCTCCTCAAAACCAAGTCTTTGTTGCAATACGTTTCTTGCGTTATCCCACTCGTCCATCAACCCAACAGAATCATACCCCTCATTTCTAATTTGAGAAATTGTTTTGGAAGCCTGTCCTGAAACCATTTCTTTCCTTGTTCCCCCGACAGCTCCACCCTCTGGGACTGCTTCCCTGAATATAGCAACCAAGTCATCCATTTGTTTGGGCATGAGTGGACCTGATAGTTTTTCTAAACGCCCCCTTTCTCGGATAAGCTTTTCTTCTTGAGCTGGCTTTAGGTTTGGAGAATCAAGCTTCTGGTCAATCTTCTGTATTTCCCTTGCATTTTTCGGCCGCTGATAAAGTCCTTGAAGTTCTTTTTCAAGAGCGGCATTTCTTGGCAACCCTTGAAAGTATTCGCTTTCAATTGCTTTTGCTACATCAATTGGATCAAATTGAACGCCTTTTCGATCTGCCATTTGATAAAATGCAGTATATGCGTTTGTTTTAAGATCATTTGCTTTTTTCTCGGCAGCTTTAAGCTCACCAAAAATATATGCTCCAGCACCTTCTTTGTCTTGATTTGGTCTGGTAAGCATACGATACATGTCCTCATCGTATTTGCTCTTTAACTGTTGACCAATTGTTTTGTCATAAGTTCCAATAACACTGCTTAATGCTTCTGATTCGTTTCTAAGCATTTTAATTGTGTCGCCATATAATGCCTGTCCCTTGAGTGAGGGGGGCGTGTTTTTATCTTGCAAAATCCTTAGCCTATCAAGAGAAACCTCTACATCCCTTCCAATTGCATATTCCGGCAACCTTTGAGCCAGTCTAAGGCGGTTGATTGTTTTTTGATCTCCGCCAGCAGCAATGTCAGCCAGGAACGTATTATAACCTTTTTTGCTAAGATAGTTTTGGCTTTCGTCTAATAATTTTTGGCGTTCTGAAACCTTCCCTTTTCGCGAACGAGTTACTGAGGTTCCTATTGTCGTTCCTATTTTCGCTGTTGCATAATCAATTGGTAATCCGACCATTGCTTCTGTGGCTCGTTCTGGAATGGCTTCAAGCAAACTTGGACCAATACCAGTAACGATTGAGGCAACCTGATCTTGTAGCGATGCAGCAGCAGTATATCCACCGGCGCCATACGTTGCCGCTGCAAATGGTGATTTTGTTACAGCACCGGCTACTGCACCTCCAGCAATCGAGCCAATAGTCGGAACAACCTCTCCTGACGCATCAATCAAATCTTTTGGAGAAAGACCAAGCTCGTCAATTGCTGTATATCTATTTGATGCCGGATCTCTAAGAATTGTTACCGTTTTCCCGGCAATGTCAACTTTTTGGACGTTTTCTGTCCCAAACTTTTCTTGAAGATATTTTTCCTTGTTTTCGCCGGTTTTGAAAGCAAGTCCAAACCTTGTTTTCCAGTCAACACCAGAATCAAGATCAACTTCGCCACCAAGCATGGTGGACAACCCTTCATTTAAAGCTGAGATATATTGACCCTCATCCATTGGGAGCAGCTTTTCAGAAGCAAAAACATCATCTGCCGAAACCTTGCTTATCATGCGCTTCGGAGTAAGAAAACTTCCGTCGGCAATCATGGATTTTAACCTGTCTTTTGATTTCGCCTCCTCTTTAACAAGAGAGTCATATTCGGTAAGTAAAAACTGACCTTCTTCTGCTTTTTTTGCAGCAGCAATAGGATCAGTTTCAAGCAACTGGTTATACTCGGCCTCAACTTGGCCAATATTGTTTACTGCTTGAGAACGAATGACTCCAAGCTCTTTCACATAAGAATCAATTGTAGCCATTATTGCGTTGGTTGCGATGGAAATGTAGCGCGAAAACCCTTAATTTTATCATCTTCTTGGGTTGATTTTTTTTCTCCCGGATATTGGGATTGTATTTCATTATACTGATCGCTAGTAATAATCCCTTTTTTAAGAAGTGACTCCCTATGTTGCTGTGTCCCATGAACAACATCAAGTAGTTTTGTCTTTACCGAGATAGCTCTTTCTCGAATTTTTACTGGATCTCCGACAAGCCTCAAGGTTCCCCATTGATCGGCAAGGGCCGAAAACTCGTTTTGAGTAACTTGCCCAAGCCCACTAGACCCGGAGGGAGAAGCCTTTCTGAGTGCATCAAGAGCCTCGAACTTTAGGTTTGCCGAAACTGTATCAAGAGAACTCTGTGCTTCCGCTTGTTCCTGAAAACCAGCCGAACCAAGAATTTTTCTTAGTGGACTGGCAAACGGCAACGTGCTCATTTTGTCGGTATAATCAATGAACCTGTCGATTTCGCTTATCGCAACCTTGCCAATTTCGACGGCCCTATTTCTTGCTGCAACTTCAGCAGATGCCGCTTGTTGGGCCGCTTGCTCTGCCGCTCCTCCTGGAATGTTTGCAACTCGCGTTCCCGTTGGACTGCTTTGGTCAGGAACAAGTTGTTGGCCTTCTCCAAGTTTTACTGTTGGTTGCCCGGCTTTTGATCCACTTCCGCCGCGCACAATGCGCACCCCTCCACCCGGAATTGTTTCAATTGTTTCTCCAGCCTGCCCGCCAATGTCTGTCCCGCTAACCATGAAGCCACCATCAGCAAGAGGTCTGGCATTAACCTTGAATCCTTGAGCCGCAAGGTTTTGCACTTGTTCAGCGGTCATCCGGGTTTCTGGTTTTTCTGTTTTGGTTGGTTTGAATCCAACATCGTCGTTAACAACAGGAGTGGCAGTTGTTGGAGCTAAAGAAATAGCACTGTCAATTCCCGCAGCTTGTTTGTTAGTTTGACGTGCATACAGGACTCCCGGATCTACTGTGTATTGCTTACCTAGATATGAAACCGTAGTTCCGTCTTGTGAAACAACTCCTTCATTTGCCGGAATGAATGGTCCCTCAACTGTTGGAATATCCATAGGGGGACCGTCTCCTAGCGCACTTGTAATTCCATCAGCTGGAGTTTGTTCGCTAACCTGAATTCGCTCCAAAACTCCGGTTCGTGGATTGCGAACCATTTGCCTCTCTCCTCCTGGAACGTTAACACTAAAGATAGCTCCCGGTTCATTTGCCTTGGCTTCCAACTCGGCTCGCTTTATCAATGCAGATTGAATTCCTTGCCCTTCTTGAATATCAAGCTGCCTCTTCTGAAGTCCATATTCAGCATCCGCCTGCATCTTCTTTGTCCCCATGTTGACAAGCCCAGCAACAGACTCAGCAATGTCTGCACGTTCATTTAGAGAAATGTTTTCATCCTTGATTTGGTCACGAACTCCCTGTAGTGTGGGTGCAAGATCAGGAAACAGCTTTAAAGCAGCGTCAATCTGAATGTCGCTTTGCTTGATTAGCTTTTTCTTCTCGCCTTGTTGCTTGAAGTAGTCAGTAACCTGACCGATGCCTCCAGCGATTCCTTGCGCTCTAGCCGTAGCTAGTCCCCTAGCCGCCTCGACAGATCCAGAATAGTCTGGAGATTGATAAGGAATTGTTTTTACGTCTCCTGCGAATAGTGCCATAATTTTAAACTGTATAAGCCCTTAGGGGAAGTCCTTGAGATTCTCTAGACATGTTCCCAAAAGCCGTTTGAGCATTTCCATAATTTCCTTGACCCATGAAACTTGCAAAATTGCCTCCAGAAGTTCCTCCGAATGCACTAAGGCTGCTTCCAAGCCCACTAATGTTACTCCCAAGACTGCTCCACATCTGCGCTTTGGCTTGTTGGCTTGCAGCGTTGATTTGGTAATTTGCTTGGTTTGCTTGATTCTGCGCTCCGGCTTGTTGTGAAGCAAAATTCAACGGCATGTTGTAATCAAACTGACCAGATGATGTAGGACCAAGAGTCAATGCTGTGCGTAGATCTTGTTGACCAGCACCATAAGACAATGGTGCCGTTCGAAGAGCTTGTAACCCAGGATTTGTATAGAACTCTCCGGCTTGAGCGTATGAGCGTTGTCCAGCTTGTGCTGCTTCCGCCCGCTTACGAGCCATGATATCCTCACGCCCCATTGCTTCACTGACGATGCCTAAGTTGCCACCAAGTCGTCCAGATGCTTGGAATGCCTCTCGCGCTTGCTGCTCGTATCCACGACGCTCTTCTGGAGTTACGCCTTGTGCTGATGCCCTAGCCCGTTCTGCTTCTTGGGCAGATGCTTGAACTGCGGCTGCTTGTTCTGGCGAAAGCGCTTGCATCAAGCCTCGCGTCATACCAGTCTGACCTGTCATTTGGCCAAGTTCTTCAGCGCGAAGCTGCTCTAAGGTTTTACCTGCTTGTTGCGACGTGCTTAGCTGAAGTCCTTGAAAACCCGGTTGCCCGCCAACACCACCAAGGAATTGATTAGTTTGACCAAACATTTGGCCCATGAATTCGGGGCCAAAACGATCTTGAAGTTCTAAGAACCCCGGAACGTTTTTCCCATAGTAATCCAGCAGTCCCGTTGCTTGTCGATCAACAAGATTTGTTCCTTTGCCATAACCACGCTTTTCCACTCTGAAAAGTTCAACTGGTCTTGGTGCCGCACCAGCTTTGCCAGCTTGTGATGCTCCATATGCTGACGCTGCGCCACCTACTAGAGCCATTGTTCCTGTTACCCATCCAGCCATTAGCTTAACTTACCTCCGAAGTCGTTCATGGTTTCACTTGAATAAATTTCCATTCTTTTAATTCTTTCTTGTTCGTATTTATCTTTTTTCCACGAATTGATTCTTGGATCATCCTTATAAAAAAGAGGATTTTCGTTGGGATACGCTAAATTTTCCATCATCTCGTCTGGATCTGTTATGTTTTCTGGATTTACGTGAAAATTAACCCATGTTGTATCCTCATGAATGTAAAGGACTCTTTTAGTTCCTATTTTAGTAACGCCAACATATGGAGCTTCATATTCAGTTACGCCTGTTTGGTCCATGACACGCAATTTTCCAGATATAATTGCAAATGGATGTTCTGTTCTGTGCTTTACCCCTGTTCCTAATGATCCAGCGGGCATGAACAATTTCCGAACATACATCCCGGGAAGAAACAAATGTTCCGTAGGAAAGTAGCCGTCTGGCATTTGAGCAAGTTGATACTCAAGCCGTTCAACTTCAGATGCGGAAGCGATTTCTTCAGCAGATGGCACCTTAGGAACAAATATTTCTTGTTTGTCCTTTAGCTCTTCTGTTTTCAAGCTATCCATAAGTTCTTCAATTGTTTCAGATCCATGACAACTCATCCAACAATCATCACGGTTACTTCTGGAAAATTAATAAAACCCCCGGTAGCATCTGTCATATTAACCCCGAGCTGAGTTGTGCTTTTAGGTCCGGCGAATGTGTTATAAACAATTGGCTCGTTGGCCGCGCTGGAACCACGACCAGACCCGAAGTAAGCGTAACTAGCATTTGGCAATGCCGTTGCAAATAAAATAGTAGCAACACCATTTGCTGTTTTGGTCACGCTTGTCACGTTCCCTGAACCGATGATGAACCGAGGAGTAAGCAAGGCATCCGTTGCTCCAGCAGCGTTGCGGGTCATGTCAAACGTCACCCATGCCCTGGCTCCAAAAACAGGGGCAGATCCAGTCTGCGCTCCACTGAGCTTGGCGGCGGTGATGTTGGCGTCTTTAAGCTTAACAGTCTCAACTGAATCTGTTGCAAGTTTCACCGCAGTTACGACTCCCGCATCAAGTGTAGCTACTCCACTAGCTACCGTGAAGTCACCAAAGTCAGAATTTGATAGTTTGGCGGGGGTGACATTCGCATCAAGAATCGCCGTTGTGGTAATCGCGTTTGCAGCAAGTTCATTGGACGTGATTCCACCAGCCGCAACGGAAAGTTTACCAGTAGCAACGGCAAGAGTCGATCCAATAATGGCAGTAGCCGTAATCGTGCTTTGATCGAGGATGTTATTCATCTTCGTGCTAGTGATTACGTCAGTAGCCGTGAAGGTGTAAGTTGTATCAATTGCGCCCATGCTTTATCTCTGTGAAATGATTTGTCTGTTTGTGATGGAACCAGCTACCTTAACAGAATTTACCTTGGGTGATCCGATGGTCCTTGTCAAGATCATTGTTCCAGTGAATCCCCTGATGCCGCCAAGTCTGCACCGGATACTTGCTGTTTCTGCTTCATTAGCCGTGCTAGGGGTAAGTAATCCACCAAGAAGAGCTGTAGTTGTGCCTATGGGTTGCGCGTTGTCAGGATCTTCCGCTGCAAACGCAATGTTGTATTCTGAGTTTTGACCGGGGAGAGACTGGATATTAACCTGCGCATCGGTGAACCGCTTGCGTTCCATCGTGCCGAGGTCGTATCCCCTAGTCGTAAGAGATGCATTAATTGCCGGGGACACAATAGCCGCAGAGTTATCCACGTTTAGAGTGTCATTGGAGCTTTCGGATGCTTCGATTTGATGCAACCCGCCATTGGATGTCACCGCATAGATGTTGTTCCTCTCGCTTGCACTACCAATCACGAAGTCTTTAATCAAGAACCTAGAATCACCAAAGGTATCCAGTGATTCCCACCCTTTGTTTAGGAAATTATACACCAAGATGGCGTTGTTCCCATATGCGTCACCCGCTCCCGGAACCGAATCGAGCGGAACAGCAAGGTAATACCTATTTTCAAACAAGATTCCCACTGCTCTGTCAGAGTAGTCAGCGTTGATCCGGTCGATATACGGCTGAATATTCTTGGAAAGCGGCTCTTCAGTGCCTCGCAGGTTGTAATCGTTAAGGAATTCAACTCCATACACGCCATCGTCGGACAAGAACAGCATTGCATTACCACGCATGACCACGGACTTGCGCGCTAGGCATCCAATTTCGGCCGTAAGTGCCTTAACGGTGACATCGAGAAGACTTCCGAGCGTCCCTTTGACAATATGCAGGCTGTTTCTGTTCAGAACTACTAATCCATCATCATAAAAACCGTGCATTGCCACAACATAGTCGGCGGTGCCACCGCTTACACGGAATTGATTCTCGATCTGGTCAAACGTAGTAGTATCCAGAATATCTGATACGGATATTTCGTCGGTAATCTTGCGACTTGTGTATGCTGGAACATTATAAGCTCCTGATTGATCGTAGTAAAACGGAACCCACAGCCTTCGTTGGAAATGGACGCCCCACGGCGCGCCGGGCTGGTGCATAAAGCCACCACCTGCGCTGAATCTTCCACCAAACTCAAAGATATCGGTGCTTGATGTGCTGTAATTCCCAACGGGCGCATACCATTCAATTGTAGTAGTCGTTGCGGATACTACCTGATATTCCTTCCCAACCATTTCCGCGAAATCAATAGTAGCTGCTTGGCGCACAACAATAATGTCGCCTTGTTTGATTGTTACGTTGCCAGAAACTGTCGCCGTTACCAATCCGCTTGCAATCTCGATATCTTTTGCCTGAATGTTGAAAGTTTGTGGCTGGGTGTAAGCTCCACCAGGAGACAAGGTGAATCCATCAGTAACTGTAGCAACAGCAACACCAAATGTTGTGCTTGTCGAAATGCTCGCGGCCAAAAATGTAAACGTATCTTGGCCAGTTACGGTGGCAACAGTGTATGTCCCGCTGGGTGGGGTTCCGGTGGTAAGACCGGCGACAGCAATCGAGGTTCCCACCACTAGCCCGTGTTCACGCAGATTCACCGTAACAACGGTGTTTGGACTCGCCGTGGCGTTTGAACTTGCGGAAATGACTGGCCTTCCGTTTGGATACCACTCAAATGCTTGTTGCCCGTCACGGAACAGCATCACCTTGTCGAACACTTGTATCATGTCAGTGTCGGCCCCAAGGGCTTGACCAGCAGGATAGGGGATGTCTGTAGCCACGTAGTCATCTAAGTCGA
>Ga0209492_1000503_pt1 | contig 12192 bp, 21 predicted proteins | sample PPLLak12cMay2015_FD_187253 | JGI IMG/M metagenome (GOLD analysis project Ga0209492, IMG submission 187253) | Freshwater sediment microbial communities from Prairie Pothole Lake near Jamestown, North Dakota, USA - PPLs Lake P7 Core (1) Depth... | ecosystem: Environmental > Aquatic > Freshwater >... | reverse complement strand
ACCTTATTCACCTCGAACTTCGGCTTGTTCTCGTACTGCTGCTCCAGCGGGCCTTCCCACTGGGCGCCGGCAATCGAGTAAAACCGTCGGTCCTGCAGGCACTGCAGCCGCTCGTTTCGCAGCGCCGACTGAATCGCGTCAAACTGCCGCAGGGCTTCGGCGTGGGTGTCACGCAGTCGCTGTGAATTCGATACTCGTGCCATCTCAAACTCCCACGCGCCCAGCGTTCCAGTAATTCACAGTCGGCAGTGCATACGCCGACAACTTCGGGGTCGCGGAGAAATCGCCATCCGATCGAATCGGGAACGCAAACGTTACCGCAATCGCGTCGGCCGCGTCCGGGCTAGCCAGGCCACGGGCCTTCATCTCCTTCTTCGACTCCAGGAAAATCTTCCCCGTCGAATCCGGCTTCGCCCGCACGCCCGTCAGGTCGGTCTTCAGCGCCTTGTCCGGCGTCACCGCCGCCGTGCGCAGCCAGTCGCGCAGCGCGCCCCACATCTCGGCTCGCTTATTGCCCCACATCACCGGCCTGCTGGACTTCCACCCAAAATTCACCCCGCGCACCTTATACCGCTGCTCGTTCAGCCTGTCCAGTATCCCATACCCAAGCCCGCCTTCGTCGATCACCGTCATCGCCGGCCTGTACCGCTCGATCGCCTCAATGACGTGCCCCACCACCGTCATCGTGTCATCGCCCCGATACCGGTGCAGCGCCAGCAAATCCCTGCCCTGCCGCACCGCGATCACGGTGGAGTCGCCCCCAGTGCGAGCCGGGTCCACACCCAGCACGATCGGCGCGTCAGCGTCTTTCCACTTCGGCCGAGCCATCGCCTCGTCCACCAGCTTTGGTGTGATGAACTGGTCGTCGCCGTCAGACGGGAACTGCCCGTACACCTCGACGCGGGCTTCGCGGGAATCCTCTCCGTATTCGGCAATGATCGCCTCGTACACACCCTTGTCGGTATCCTCTACCGTACGCGCGTCAATGCTTTCCGACGCCCAGAAATTCCGTTTGGCGTGGAAGCATTCGAAAAAATACCCAGCGTTTCGCCGTGGGTTACTGAACGCAAGCCAGAACCGGTGTGGCGTGTTTTCCGTGAAAAACCCCGCAGCCACTGACCAGATACTGTCCGGGATACCCGACGCCTCGTCGAACACCACCATCATGCCGTCATCATTGTGCGGCCCAGCGTAACCGTCCGGGTTTTCCTCGCTCCAGAGCTTGCCCTCCGCGCCCCAGTACCGCGTGCCCTTCTTCAAATCGCGCTCCACCAGTTCCGTCAGCCACTTCGCCGGCACGATCCGCGTGGCGCTGATTTCGAACCAGTGCGAGTTCATCAGCATCGCCAACCACTTCGTGATTTCAGCCCAGGTCACGCTGCGCAACTGGTTCTCACTGTTCGCCGAAACGATCACGCTGGCGCCGATCCGCGTACTCAGCATCCAGAGCACCAGCCAACTGACCAGCGCCGACTTCCCGATCCCCCGCCCCGAGGCCACCGCCAGGCGCATCACCTCGTACATATCCCGCGTGCCGTTCGCCGCAATGTGATCCCGGATCTTCCGCAGAGTCTCCCGCTGCCAGCGTCGCGGACCCGTGCGCTTTTCCAGCGGCGTGCCCTTTTCGCCCCACGGCAGCACAAAATTCACCCACGCCTCCGGATCGTCGCGGAGTTTGGCGCTCCACATCCGGCTCATCAGCGCCTGTTCTTCCTGCGGAGTGTATTTTGGGGTTTGCATTTATATCGTCAGCGGCTCATATCGGCGCATATTGGCTCATATCGGCGCGTATCGGCCAAATTTCATTGGCTCAGTTTGGCTCAGATTAGAACCGCCTGTTCGGGCTTCGCCCGTTCCGCAGGATCAAACAGCGTGCCCTGCGCGTAGGCCCGCTCAATGCGCTCGCACGCGATGTCAAAGTACTTGGGCTCGCGCTCGATGCCAATGAACTTGCGGCCCATCTGGGCGGCGGCCACGCCGCAACTGCCCGAACCCATGTAGGGGTCTAAGACTGTCCGGATTGGTTGGGGCAGGTAGTCAATGCACCAGCGGTAAAGTTCAACAGGCCGCTCGCATGGGTGGCTGCTTTCGCCCTTATGCGTAACCGTGAAGTTTGTCCACGGAATGCGAACTATCTCTGTTTTTTTAAAATGCGTGCAGCTCGCAATGTCAGCTTTGCTGAAATTGGGCATTGGTTGGCATTTGTCCCAAATTATTGCGCCGCCATTTTTCTCAAAACAGTTGAAGAAATTTGCACCCCAAATAATCCGTTGCCGCGACATTGCGCGAAGCATGGCAAAAACTTCAAGGCTTGGGGTTTCGTCATTCCATGTGACGGCATTTCCGCGAGTGTTGCCCGATGTTTGAACGAAGTTCCCAATTCCAAATGGCGGGTCCGTAATCACCGCATCCACACGCGGCAGCGTCGGCAGAATATCCCGGCAGTCGCCCAGGTACAGCGTGGCGTCGCCGATTACGCGAATCATGCTGCCCTCACATGCAACGCAGAGGCAGCAGCAGCATACGCGGCCGCAGCCGCTTCTACGGTGTCAAAACTGCCAAGATACACACTCTTTTTGTGGGCCTGAATGCGGGCTCGCCATTTGTTGCTGTGCGGGTGACGCGTTACGCCACGTATGCCGACCGGGCTGTCTTTGCGCGTGCAAGAATTTTGAGTGTTGACGTACTGGTCAGTATCCCGCAAATTGCAGATCCGATTGTCGCCTGTGTTGCGGTTGATGTGGTCGATTACGCCTGACGGCCACACGCCGTGCGTGTACAGCCACGCAAGCCTGTGGCCGCCATAAACTTTCTTGTCAATGCTTATTCGAACGTAACCACGCTTATCAAAGTAACCTGCTCTTCCGCCAGGTTTTGCAATGCTGCGCGTCACGTTCCACGTAAACACGCCAGTCTCCGGGTCATACTTCAGCAGCTCGTGCAGCCGCTGCTGTGTCAGAATACGCGTAGCCATCATCAGCCTCTGTTCCAGGTTGGTGGGTTAGAGCCTCAGCACCGCGCCAACGGTTCTGGGGCTCGATCATTTTAGCGTCTTCCACAGCGCTGTCCAGCACCTGCGCCATCCGTTTTTCGGCCTGCTCCAGCGCAGCGGTAATCGATATCTGCATCGAGCCCTCGACCTCCATACGCTGCGTGGCAACCCACGAGTGCCTGTGCCGCAGAAACTCTAGCGCAGCCTTCGCGTCGCCCGCTTCAGCAGCATTAAACACCACGCGGGACATCGACATCTCACTGTCCGCACGGCCTTTCATCTCGGCAATCTCCGCAGTGCGGTCCATCAGCTTCAGCCGCGCAAACTCCTCCGGCAACAATCCGGCAGCCAGCGCCAGCGATTCGCCCTTTAGCCCCAGCCGCGCACCTTCGTAAATGCGCTCCAGCACCGCAGGAGTGGCTTTCAACTCTCTGGCGCGGATGGGGAGGTCGCGGAACATGGGGGGAGTGTAATGCAGCATCCAGTGAAATGCGATCTGTGCGGCAAGGCACCTTTGCGCGAAAAATAAAATTGTTTTCGGGGGCTCCGCTTTCGACCATGCCGCGAGCCGTTTCGATGGGTATACCCCCCTCCCTATCCCGCTCGCCCTGGTCTCGTCCCGCTCGCGCCCCGTCCCGGTCCTGGTCCCGCTCGATCGGCGCCCGTCGAGGTCCTGCCTGCAGCGCATGCGCAGGGTCTGCAGCGACTGGCGGGGTCGGTCGTGGCGCCGAGGACTTTCGCGTCGAGTGCGCAGGGGCAGTGCCCCGTGGGGGGTTTCTGTGATCGACCTGCGTGGGGCAGTGCCCCATGGGGGTCGCACTTAAAGTAATACTTGAACCGTGGGGCACTCGTCCCCTCTGGGGCATACCCTTTTTATTTACCTCAACCCCCGAGCCGTTTTCTTAAAAAGGATTATCGGTATACCCCACAGGGGGCGTCAGAGGGAAACTGCCCGTTTTTCTCAGGGGACGTCGCAGGGGGCGTCCCCTAGCACTCAGGGGGCGCGCAGGGGACGCTGACTGCTGCCGGCCGGATTTGTAAGGTTCGCGTAAGGATTGAGCGCGACACTGCATTCACTGGCTGCACGGTGTGGCCGGTGAAGGAGAGACGAGATGACGAAGATCCAGCAGCGCGACGCAACGATGGCCCGCAAGGCTGTTGCCCTGGGGATGCCCGACATGGCCGCGCGCACACTGAGTGCGGCGCACAGGGCAGCGATGCGTGCCAGCGATAAGCGCGAGATCGAGGCCCTGGCGCGAGAGTTGGGGATCACTGGTCAGCGTGACTGGGTGATCTGCGGCTGACCCCAGCCGCTCGCCCTGCGTGCAGGGCTTGCGGGTGCGGTTAGCGCCGATAACCGAAGGAGTAGACGAGATGACCCGATATGAAACCCTGATGACGATCGCTGCCGACAGCCTGCAGACCCTGCGGGCGTGCGATGTGTATCGCGTGCTGGACGAAGCCCCTGCGCGCATGCGTGCTGGCCTGGCAGATTGGATCGCTGCTGGCCGGCCTGACTTGGCGGCCGAGTGCGCCGAATGTCTGGCTGATTTGTGAGGAGATGACGATGCCGACATACCGCGGTTTTTATTTGCACCGCTCAGGCCGTGACTGGTATTGGATCGTGCCAACCGGCAATGCTCAGACTGGCGGCGCCCGTACCCGATGGGGCACGCTGGCCGAGATCCGTGCTGATGTGGACGCCTATTTGGCGGGCACGCTGGAGCCGCACCGTCGGCCGTCCTGGGCCTGACTGGAGGGTAGACCGATGATCTTGGAAACCCTCGTCCACGCTGCCGGCCTGGCCGTGTGGGCCGGCACGCTGTGGCTGATCCTCACGTCAGGCTGATGTAAGCCACGCCCCCGACACTATCCCCTGCTGGCAGATGCCGGCTCACACTGGAGACACCGATGAACACCTGGACCCTGATCGAAGAGCACGCCGACAGCGGCGTGACCCTGTGGCGCGACAGCCGCTATTGGCCACGCTGGGCTGTTTGCCCGGCCTACGGACAGCCGCAGGATGCCGACGCTTGCATCATCGGCGCAGGGTGGCGCTACGAAGCCGAGCAGCGTGCCCGCTCGGTGATGGCCGACATGATCGGTGCCGAATATGCCGCAGCGCGGCTTGAGGGGGAATGATGCACGACACCCCCCTCACCCTGCGCGATGCGATTTTCGCGATCGCGCTAGGCCTCGCCCTGGGCGCTCTGGTGGCGCTCGGACTGTAAGCCTGCCGTCAGCCTACCCGAAGACACTGAACCCGCCCCGATTCGGGGCGCACACTGGAGAGACACCATGGACCGCGTTACCGTATCCCACTTGCAAGCTGTGATTTCCCGCATCAACCGCGAAACCGACTCGCCTGCAGAGACTTACGTCCTGGACGCTGACGGCAAGAACCGTGCCCAGATCGGCAACTATCACCTGTCGCGCGCCTACGGCGGCTTCGCACTGCACCGCATGGTCACCGAAGGCGGCGGCGTTTCGTCACCCCTGAGCACAGGCCACATCCCCGCGCGTGACCTGATGAACCGCATGCACGCCTATCTGGCGGGCCTCGATGCTGCCCGCCGCGCCTGACACCCCGCAAAGCCCGCAGAATCGGCCCCTGTGGCCGTTTCCACCGGCTCTGCTGGACTACCCCTGCCTCCCGCCTGGCGCGCGCCCTGTGCGCGTTCCTGCGGCGCCCCTGCCGGACGTCGAGCCGGCTCTGTTTTGAGGAAAAAGCATGATCGACAAATTGCACGCGACGCCAGTCAATCGCGCGGCGATGAAAGAACTAAACGCGCCGAAAGGCTACACCGCCTGCGTCATGGATGACTGCGAACTTCACCCAGAGCCGCTAGAGGTTCTGATGCGCAGGGTTCCGCAGATCATAGACCTACGTGGCGTTGTCTTCGGCTCTGGCGCAAGGGTCATTGGGTTCTGCAAGCAACAAAGGCGAGAGTATCTGTGGACTGTGCAGTGCCAGTGCGGCCGATACGACACCATCATGCAGCGCGGAATACTGATGCACCTGCGCAAGGAAAAAGACCACGGGGAAAATTATCGCGGCTGGGTTTGCGCTCAGTGCTATGTCACCAATCGAATCAAGCAAGGATGGAGACCGCATGATGCTAACGTTCAAAAATCTTGAACTCACCACCGACCAGCTCGAGGTCGCCCGCGCTGCTGCTAATCGCGTGTTCACCGCTGCCGACCTCGAGCCGGAACAGTGCTGGCGCCACGTCGTCAGCCTGATGGCCGGCGGCCTGTTCAATCGTCGCGCGGTAGCCATCTGGCACGATGCCGAAGACAAGGCCGTGCGTGCTGCCATCGGTAGTTGGCGGAATGCGCCGCTGAATGCGATGATGGACTGGGTGCCTGATACGAAACAGGAGGCCGAGAAATGACCGACAGAGAACTGCTAGAACTCGCTGCGAAGGCGGCAGGATTGCACGTAGGGTTTGGATATGCCTATACAAAAAGTGGGCGCCACGATCTTTACTGGAGCCATGTTCACCATCAGCTCGCGTGGCACGATAAGACTGCAGGGTCAGAATATCCTGAGCCAGTCTTTTGGAATCCCATTACCGACGACGGTGATGCGCTGCGGCTGGCGGTGAAGTTGCGGCTGGAGCCACGATTCCTAGACCTGGATCATCCCGCAGGTCCGCCGCGCGTGACTTTTCACAACGTCGCCGGGCTGGTTGAGCTGGCAGGAAATGATCTGCTGGCCGCCACCCGTCGCGCCATCGTGCGCGCAGCCGCCGAGATCGGGAGGGCCGAGAAATGATCCTCGCCGGCCTGGCCATCCTGCTGGCGCTGCTACTGGCGCTGCTGCTCGACATATAATCCGCCTGCCGCACTTGTGCGGTCGTCTCCTCCTTCCGGCACGAGCCGGTTTGCCCCGAGTCGAGCCAGTCTCCTCGGGGCATTTTTTTAGCCTGCCTTGAACGGGTAGACTTTCGCGGCCGGCATCAGGGATTCCAGCATGCGCCGCAGGTCTGCCCGACTGTGCTGGTACTTTTCTAGCGTTTCGGTTGACGATAACAGGTGCTTTTTCGTCGGGTGCTCTGGCGTTTTCACCTTCCCGAGATCCAGCCATCCGGCATGGCCTGCAGCCACATACAGGCTCTGGATGCTGATTTTGTGGTGTTCCATCCCCTGCTGGATCTCGTCGATCAGCGGTTGCCACGGGCCCATGATCGCACCGGCCCGGAACACGCCAACGCGGTTACGCATGGCCTCGGCCAGCAGCGCCTCGCCTGCCGACAGGCCACCCTCCAGCATGACCGTTTTCGCGTCCGTCACTGGCGGCCGATCGCCTGGGCTGAAATTCGACACGTCCCGCTGCCGCAGCCAGTACGCGACGCGATCCAGCCCACCGGCCTGATACCAGGCCCACAGGGAGCGTGCATCCTGCTGCGGGAGAATCCCCGCCTCCGACCACAGGACCATCCAGCGCCGATCGTCCGCCGAGAGCGACAGGCTGACCCGCTCGTTGCTGAACCCGAGCACTGCCAGTCGGTTGACCGCAGGGTATGGGTGCCGCCCTTTTTCGTTCACCGAGAATGTTTCCGGGGGCGCCGCTAGTAGGGGCTTGAGTTTGTTTTCCAGCGCCCGCCTGTCGGCCAGTGCTGGCTCACGCAATTCGTTCAGGACCAGCACCTCTGAAAGCACGAAGTAGTTGAAGCTGGACTGGATCTCCTCCGTCGTCACCGTGCGCACGTTCTGTCCCGTGCTGCCGCCGATCGCGTGCAGGAAGGGCATCCAAAGCGTGTCTTTGCCGGACCCCTGCCGGCCACCGTGCAGGATGCCGTGATTGATTTTGACGCCCGGGTTTTGCGCCTTGAAAGCCATCCAATCCAAGCAATGCTGGCGCTCCGCAGCATCGGGAATCATGCGCTCTGCGTGCTCCAGCCACGGACCGATATCGCCCGGAATCCCCGCCGGCCTGCCGTCGCGCCAGACGTTGCCGTAAACCTCGCCGTCGTGGCCGACGAATAGCGAGTTCCCAGGCGCGTAGATCATGCCGGCCAGCGTGCGGGCGCCCATCGCAATGCGGTTCTCGTCGTATGACGTGCTGGCAGTGACGCGGGAGTGCAGACCGTTCGCGTTCGCGTGGATCGAATACATCTTGTGATGCCGAAACGCCGCGTCGAATGACTTGCGCTCGACGAGTTTCCTGCGGTGCAGGTCGAAGAAATCCGCGCTCGACAGCAGAAACGCAAACCGACGATACCAGTCTGACGGCTCCAGCGTGCCGATTTCGTCCGATGCTGGTGGCGTCGGATCCGCTGCCGGCTCAGGCTCTGGCTTCGGCCCCGGTGGCGGTGCTGGTGGCTCCGGGCCACGCAGCACGCTCGTGCGAGGTGCGATCCACGACCGCGCTGCCGTCCACCGGGTCCAGCCGGAATCGGCGCAGTCCCAGCCGTCGGGCTGGCCCGTCACGTCGATGATTTTTATCTCTGCGGCGATAGGCGCCAGTATTTCCGCCAGGCGCTGCATCGCGGTTACGCCGGGCTCATCGGCATCCGGCCACAGGAGCACCCTGCGCCCACGCAGCACCTGCCAGTCTGCCCGCCCCAGTGCCTGCACGCCACCGGACCAGGTCACCGCAACGTAGGGGCTGCCGGCCAGCGCTGCGGCTGCGTCTGCGGCTTTCTCGCCCTCGACGACGAGCACCGGATCCTCGGGGCGGGCCTCGAGTTCCTGCAGCCTGTACAGCGGCCTCGGCACCGGCCACTGGCCCATGCCCCAGCCGTCAGTGGAAAACGTCCACGGGATGATCTGCTTGCGCTGCCCCTCGGGGTCGTATCGGGCGACGTAGCCCAGCACGTCACCGTTGCCGTCGTAGTACGTCCACCGCTGGCTTGGCGCGCCGAGCACGGGGTGGATGCAGTCGTGATCGGCAGACTCTGCGGGCACTGGCGTGATAACCGCCCGCTGCGGTTTCACTGGGCGCTGCGGCTTCGCCGGCACGTCACTGGTGGGCGCCTCGTCGCTGAGTTCGCGGTAGGCTTCGCCCATGGTGATTTCGTGGATGGCGGCGTACAGCGAGATGAGATCCCCGCCGCGTTCAGACGTGGCGAAATCTGCCCACCGGCCCGACAGGAGGTTTACGCCGCATGAGTCGCCCTCGCCGCCGGCCAGGTCGCCGCAGACCCACTCGTGGCCCCGGCGTCGACCGCCTGCGAGCCACTGGGGAACGAGGGTGTCGGCGCTGATCAGCAGGCGCTGGGCCAGGGCGGTGAAGTCGAGTTTGTTCACGCTGTCTCCAGAAATTTCGCATCGATCACCGTCGCCCCAGGCATCCCCCCAGCCAGCGCCGCCCGCGTCCGAGCCCGGATCCGCTCCTCGGCCCTGAACCGCTCCGCGTGGGTGATGCCGGCCAGGACGTCAATCATCGCGGCCTCAAGATCCCAGAGCGCCGCGAGTTCACCCGAGCGCGCTGCCCGCGTGCCGGTCGTCTGCATCCGCTGGATGATGTCCGCGCACGCCTGCTGGGCGTCTGAGATCACGCCGCTGGGGTCCGATGCCAAGCGCGCGCGCACCAGTTCCTCAGCCAGGTTCACGGAGTCGAAGATCGTATCCCAGTGCTGCTTGCTCGCCCGTGCCTCGCGCACTGCGTCGAGCGAGCCGCGCATCTGAAGCGCCCAGACTGTGCGGTCGTCTTTGCTCAGTAGGGCGGCGCCGTGGATGGCCATCAGGTGCGCCGTCGGGTTGATGCCGCGCGGGCGGTAGGTGGAGCGTTTTCTCATACATGCTCGCTCTCGTTGCCGATCAACTGCTGGCCCATGCGGACGACGCGGCCGAACTGGTGCGCCCTTTCCTCAGTTTGCAGCGCGAGTTTCGCGGCGTTGATCTCAACTTGAACGTTATCGTTTAGATTCTTCATGTTGGCAGCGATCGCCATGCCGATATGCGCGGGCATATGTCCCTCACGCAAGTCGACGATGGTCTGAATGATCATGCGGCGAACGTCGCCAAAAGTCATCGGTACTTCACCCATTTGTAATCTCCTTCCTTCAGATGAAAGCGCAGGATTTCCATCTCTGCGCGCGCTTTTCTGTTCTTCCGCTTGCAAATGCGGTTGAGGTTCGTCAACAAAAAACCGGCTCCATCAGCGAGCGGATTGCACGGCGGCTTACCCATCAGCATGCCGTAAAAGTCGGTCCCCGGCGGCAAGCAGTACTTGGCTCGGACGCGGCCCTCGCATTTCTTCTGCGCACAATCCGCAAGCCTGCGCACAGTTGCCGTGACTTCCAACTGCGAAAGGTATCGCTCTCTGCTAAGTCGCACCATTGCCCGCTCAATGCGAAGTTCCATTTCTTCGCGCTGCGGCCTCATGCGTCCCCCAGCAGCCTGACGGCATCGTCGACACTGCGGCAAACCCCGGCCACGCCCCCGGCCTGCCGGATCGTCTGCAAGAACTCCTCCTGTCCAGGCCGCATGCGCCCGGTGCGCGACTTCACCTCGATCGCCAGCGTGCGGCCGTCCTTCAGCACACCCATGATGTCCGACATGCCCTTCGCCGTGTTCGCCCTGATGTACCGCGTCGAGCCGTCCCTGTTGTGCTCTTGGAAGGTCCCGCTGTTCTGCCTCCAGCACTGCGCCACGCGCGGATGACGCTTCAGTAACTGCATGATCGCCTTGAGGATCTCGGCCTCGCTCGGCTCTCGCTGTTCTGCCGGCGCCGGCTCGCGCTTGACGCGCTTCTTCGGCTCTGGCGGGATGTCGATCTTCCGCACCGGCTTGCCCGACAGGGCCGCGTACAGCGCCTCAGATTTCTGGTGCGCGAGCATGGTTTCGCGTAGGGTTTTTCTGCCTCTCATGCCGCCAACCTCCAGAACACCGACCCCCAATCGGGCCCTTCCTGCTGCGGATTCGCCCAAAACGTGCCCCGCCTGACGCGCCCGATCGTGCTCCGATGCACGCCGAATACTTGGGCCAACTGCCGCTCACTGCGGGTCGACGCCCGGATCTCTGCGGCCATCTCCCACGTCAGCTTTGCCCGCGCCCGGTTTGCGCGCTCCACCTTCGCCTGCCGCACCGGATTCCGCGTGTGGCCGGTGGCCTTGATCGCTCGCATGCTGATCGTTGCCAGCGACACCATTTGCACGTGTGCAGGGCACACACAGCGCAGGTCGCCGCAGCGGCTGGTGGCGTTGTAGCTCTTGCGCCCCTTGATGCCCAACTCCTCTGCGATCGCCCGCCGCACCGGCCTGCTGTTGCCCTCGCCGCCGGGCTTCGGCAGCCACAGCACCGGCGTCACGCCGCTGCCGTTGTATGTGCCTTGCCAGATCAGGCAGTCGCCCTCTTCGGTCACGCGCGGCCTGATGCGCCGCGCCAGGTCTGCCGGCAGTTTCGCCAGCTTTTCGTCGATCTCATCCATGTCTGCTCCTGTGGCCGATCCGTCGGCATGGGGACGCGATCATAGCCCCGCCTCTGCGCTGCGGATGAAAACCCGCTATTTCTGTCGGGTATCGGTGATTCTGCGCTTGACGTGTCTGTCGGCGTGGGGCACACTCTCCCCGTCGTCACACAACACAGGAGCAGACAGATGCGACAAGAACCCCGAGTCGGATCATACGATCCGGACTACGGCCCGTATCACAGGAATCCCGCCGATCCGCGCACGCCATCCTACGACCTCCCCGATGAGGTCTACGACGAGGCGCAGGCCCGCGTGTTCTCGCACGCCCTCGACCTGGATGAGTGGCTCGCGGAGGCGCTGGGCAACGGCCCCGACGTTTCGATCGACGTGTCGAAGCTCGACGCGCCCAAGGCCAGCACCCGCGCCCTGCTGGTGGCGCTGTTTGTCGGCACTGACCAGCAGGTGCTGGCAGCCGCCGCAGAGATGCGCAGCCGTGCAGCCGCTGCGATGGAGCAGCGCATTGAGGACGAGGCGTGGGATATTTACGACGCCCAGCGTTACGACAACTATGAGCCGCCCGAGCGTGACTTGGACGACGCGGACCACTGGTATTGAGGAGAAGACGATGAACGCATTACCCGTCAGCCAAGTGATGGACATTTACGCAATCTTGCGGGAGCTTGAATTCCTGTCTGCGCGCCCCGCCCCTGAGCAAGTCGGCAGGCTGCGCGAACAGGCCGGCTTCCAGTGCGCCCTGCTGCGTCGGCGCATTGACGAAATCGCTGGCGACGTCAAGGTGGTGGCATGATCCTCGAAACCGCAGACCAGCGCACCGAAG
>Ga0209492_1000500_pt1 | contig 12225 bp, 9 predicted proteins | sample PPLLak12cMay2015_FD_187253 | JGI IMG/M metagenome (GOLD analysis project Ga0209492, IMG submission 187253) | Freshwater sediment microbial communities from Prairie Pothole Lake near Jamestown, North Dakota, USA - PPLs Lake P7 Core (1) Depth... | ecosystem: Environmental > Aquatic > Freshwater >... | reverse complement strand
AACGGAAACAAGGGAGTAATATCAGACATCGACAGCATAAGACACGACATAGAGACACTTAAAGAGAAGCTAGAATTTATAGAGTTAGACATGGCAAGGAAGTCTGTGTACATCGGTCAACTTAAGTTTGTTGCAGGACTACTAACAGCTGGGCTAGTTGGAACTATAATTAAAATATTATCTAAATGAAGATAGAGGTAAAGAGACTACACAGGACAGAGAACTCGACGATAGGTGAGCTAACCATTGACGGTAAGTTTGAGTGCTACACCCTAGAGGATAAGGAGAGAGATGTTAAAATTAAGTCTGAAACCGCTATTGCTAAGGGGACGTACAAGGTTATAATCAACAAGTCAAACAGGTTCAAGAGACTGCTTCCGTTACTAATAAACGTTCCAAACTTTGAGGGTGTGCGTATACACTCTGGTAACTCGAATCACGACACAGAGGGTTGCATACTTGTTGGAATGAATAGATCAGTTGACTACATCACAAAGTCAAGGAAGGCCTTTGACTCTTTGTTTAAAAAGATGCAGAAGGCAAAGAATATAACCATAACCATATCATGACAAACCATAACAGGAACTACATATACTTCTGGATATGCGTGTTGCTATCAACATTGGCAGTACTGCTAGCATCGTGTTCTTCCAGGAAGGTAGTGATAGATGAGGTCAGGAAGGATTCTGTGTCGCAAATTGTTACTAAAATTGAGACAGATATAGTCTCTAATGTAGAGACTAAAAACGATATTATAACTGATGAGTTTACTATTACTCCACTAGACACGTGCAAGGACATAGTTATAGATGGAAAGGTATACAAGAATGTAGTTTTAACGTATAAAAAGACAAAAGATAGGTCTATATATACCGAGAAAAAGATAGAGTCTAAGATCGAAGATAAACAACAAATAACAAAAGAAAAGATTGTAGAGAAGACAAAGAAGGTTGAGAGGACATCTTTCAATATTCTCTGGATAATAATAATATCACTTATAATAGTATTATGGCTAAACAAACAGTATCTGTTAAGTCTGTTAAGAAGGATGTAAACAGACCTGGAATTCACTCCAAGTCAAAGACATCATCTTTAAAACAGAGCAAGAACTATAAAAAATCCTATAAAGGACAAGGAAGATGACAAAAATAAGTGTTTATAATATAGATGAGTACGTAACGGCAGATGACAAGTGGATAGGAACGGACGTAAACACGTATAATAAAACTAAAAACTTTACTCCAAGGAAGCTATCACATTACTTTAACAACAACCAGGTAATAAACACTGGGGTAGATCTACTGTATAAGTACTTCACAATAACTGCTCCAGAGACAAGGCCTACTGGAACACTGTCATTTGAGACGGAGATAGGGCCAACAGTTAATTTTTCTGCAATAAGCACGTTCCTACTTAGCAACACAACACTAAAGGGCAACTACATAGTAGAGTTCTTTGATTTCTTGGTTGGTACAAATGTTTTACTTTACAAGGCTAAGAACATAAACCTTTTTGGAAGCTACAAGATATTATCTGTAGAAGAGTACCTACCAGAGCCTAACTTCTTTGTTGTAAACGTAGAGTTTATAGAAGGAAACGGATTTATAGAGGAGGACGAGGACTACATGATATCGCTTATAGATATAAGTAGCGGAGGATCTCAGAACCTTCAGCAGGTTACAGATTTAGGATCAAGTACTACTAATCCAATAACTATTACTGTTGGAGATGGAGGAGCAAATGGTATTACTTCATTTTCATCTCAAGGATATGGTGTCAGAGGAGAATCAAGTGAATCTCCAGGAGTTTATGGAACTTCAACCTCAGGAGCTGGTGTTTATGGATTTTCTGGAAGCGAAGGAGTAATAGGAGAGGGTTCAACAGGTGTAAAAGGGATTGGATATTATGGCGTAGATGGAAACAGTTATGATGGGGTTGGTGTTCTTGCGCAAACTAATATAGGAATTGGAGTATCGGCTGTTTCAGAGAGCGATGGTACTGGAATATATGCTTATTCAACTTCTGGAAAGGGAATTGAAGTATATGGAAATGGAACAATATCTATCGATGTAAACCTAGGCAATTCAAATAAAGGAGTTGTTATAAATAGTGGAACTTCATCCACTGGGAATACTATTGAAGTAAACAAAAACGGAGTTAATAAATTAACAGTAAACCAAGCTGGAGAATTAACTGCTACAAAATTAATAAAGCAAGGCGGAACAGGCACGAATATACTATTAGATAACGGGAACACTGTTGCATTGTCATCAATTGGCGGGAATACAAACTTATCTACGTCACAGACTGCAAGCAATTTTACTATAAATTCTGACACTGGTACAGACGCAAGTGTTCCACTAGGAAATGGTACTCTAGCAGGAGCTACTTTAAACGACTATACAACTGCTGAAAAGAATAAACTTGCAGCAATAACAGGTACTAATACAGGTGACCAAAACTTACAACAGGTTACTGACTTAGGGGATACTACTACTAATGATATAACTGCTGCGTCATTTATAAAGGATGGAGGATTTGACTTTCAATTCCTAAAGGCAGACGGTTCAGTTGATAATAACACATACCTAACCTCTGCTGATTTACCATCTACATTAGATCTATATGCTACCACATCACCAGATCCAGTTATAGCAGGTTACACGGCATTAGTTAGAAACATAGCAGACTCAAGATATAACACAACTGCAGTTAATGTACCAACTCCTACAATTACTGGTACTTTAGCATCTCCTACGTTTTGTGGAGCGGTAATTAGTGATCCTAGTATCTTGCTAGGTAATCCAGGTGTATTTAACTTTTCAGTAATTGGTAAGATAAGAAGAACAGGCGGTTCTACATCTAGTGGTGCAGACTTCTTCTTCAGTATTTATAAGAGAGATATATCAGGAGTTGAAACATTAATAGCAGATAGCTCTCCAGTTGTTGTACCTGCTAATGGAGGAATTTATACTGAGTATATTTCAATAGCGCTATGGAATAACGGTATATTTTTAAGTACTGACAGGGTGGTCTTAAAATTCTATGGAATTAAATCAGGCACAGGTAGTGGGGCTACTTATGAGTTTCTATTTGGAGGTGCTGACCCAGTAAGAGGTACAGCAGCTATATCTTCTGCGATAATACCTAATCTTTACTTAAGAGACTTAGCCGATGTTGAGAAAGTGCCTGCATTAAATAATGAGGTACTGTATTGGAATGATTCCGCATCACTATGGGAGCATTCGTTAGTTGTTGATTTAACGCCAAACGCAACTGCAACTCAAAAAGGATTAGTTTCAACAGGAACACAAACGTTTGCTGGGATTAAGAATTTTACTTCTTCACCTACAGCTCCTACTCCAACAATTGGTACTAATAATACAACTGTTGCTACTACAGAGTTTGTTAATGCTAGTATTCCTGGAAGTACAGCTTATAATATATTGATTGGCAGCGGAACAGGAATGGCGAATATAACTACCGAAACAACTGGAACATCAGGTGGTCTATCTTATACTCAGAATGGTAGAAATGTAATGATTAACAATGGGGCTACAGCAATTACAGTTGCTGCCACAGTATCAAGTACACCAACTGACTTTATAGCTAGTTATACTAAAATTGGAAGTGCAACAATAACATTTACATTTACTGGAACAGGATTTGTGTTTATAACTCCTAACGGAGCCGTGTTAAGCGGAAGTCAAGGAAGTACTGCCTTATTAACAAAGAATGGGTCTACTGTATATTTATTAATTAATAATATACTTTAATGAATCCAGCAGTTTATTATTTATCAAGTTTAGAGACTAACATACCTTATGTACCAACAGAGGTGCCAATCCCTAATGGACAGATATGGGACCAGTATAATCTAAATACATCTGTATATAGCGATGGAACAAGAATACCAAAAGTTGATGCAGGTTGGACTTCATTGTCTACTGGAGCATGGAGATATTATGATAACGATTCTACAAATGCAACTTTGTTTGGCAGGTTATATAATTGGTATGCTGTAAACGGGGTTTACGACGCTGCTTCATTATCAGATCCTAATTTAAGAAAAGACATAGCACCAGAAGGTTGGAGAGTTGCAACATTTGATGACTGGGCAGCATTGATAAGTTATTATGGAGGGAACTCAGTAGCTGGTGGCAATCTAAAAGAGTTTGGAACTACGTATTGGTTGTTCCCAAACACTGGGGCTTTAATTGCCAGCGTGTTTGACGCTAGAGGAGGGGGACTTGCATCTGGTGTAGCAACTACGTTTGACAATAAATATATTGTTGGTTATTGGTGGCTATTTAACTCTGATAAAAATATTCAGATGGCTTATAATTCAGCGGCTATAACAGGGCTTGCTACGGTGGTTAGTTTTAATAGAGGCTCATCAGTTAGACTAATTAAAAAAGATATTGTAATACCTGGATTCACAACTACATTAGGAACTGCAGTAGCAAAGTCAGTACCAACTGGTGGTAATATACCAACTGACTATACTGAAATACCTAGTGAGATAGGTATTGCCTGGGGAACACTATCTAATCCAAATATAATAGCGAATAATAAAATAATATACACACCTACTGGGCTTGGACCATATTCAATAAACCTAACAGGATTATCGCCAAATACAACCTATAATATTAGAGCTTACGCAATAATAGCAAGCGGAACAGCTTATGCTAATAATGTTACGTTCACCACACAAAGCGGAGTTGCTTCATTAACAACTAATACTGTAACAGATATAACCGCATCAACAGCAACATGCGGAGGAAATATAACAAACGACGGTGGAGATACAATAACAGAAAGAGGTGTTTGTTGGAATACATCAAGCAGCCCAACAATAGCAAATTCAAGAACAATTGACGGTAGTGGAACAGGGTCATTTACAAGTTCACTTACTGGACTATCGTCATCTTCAACTTATTATGTTAGAGCTTATGCTACAAATGGGGTAACTACATCTTATGGTAATGAACAATCATTTATAACATCTGCGGGGGTTGGTTTGATCTTAGATCTATATCCATCAGCGCACCACGCTTACTCATTAAGAAAGTTAAGAACTCTATATACAGGAGCTTCTTTAAGAGTCAGAAGAACCGTTGGAGCTACAACTGTTATTGTTGATGTAAATTTTGACGCGACAACTGAGGCAGTTGCATTAACTAGTACCATAATGCCGTTTTCTGGAACTACAACCGCATTAACACTAGGCCAGTTTGCTGCAATACCAGGATATGGAACTGCTGATCCTGGAGTATCTGCTAATCAAAGTATTTTTGTTGTTACATGGTTTGATCAAAGTGGTAATGGTAAAAATCCAACTAATGCAACTCCAGGACAACAACCAAGATTAGTTAACGCAGGATCATTAGAAACATCAGGAGGAAAAGTAGCGGTAAGATTTACGAGAACTTCAAGTCAGAATTTAAGTTTAACTGATGCAACAGCAAACATAAATAATATGTCTTCTTTCTGGGTAGGCCAATTAACTGGGTCTACTGGATCTCAAATTGGTTATTTATTAGGAGCAACTAATAGATTTTTCTTTCCGTTTACATCAGGGTCTGCTGTTTTTGCTGGTTATGGTACAAGTGCTACAGCTATAACATTAGAAGGTGGATTTAGCACGAATAGAAGACTATACGAATTAATATCTCCAACACCTGGAAGTACAACGTTAGCGCAAGGATGGACAAATGGTACTGCACAAGGGACTAGGGCAATAGTTAACGCTGCAACTACAAACATACAAATAGGAACGGGTGGTGTTAACTATTTTGATGGACATATTCAAGAAATAATAGGATGGCAATCAAACGCAGGAAGGGAAGGAAAAGAAATAAATATTAATACATACTGGACAATATACCCATAAATTATGATAACAATTAGCACAAACAAAGAGATTGATATTCGGAATACTACCTACGAAATAATAGATAGTAAAATAATTAGTCTATCAATTCAAAAGATAGAACAGGACATTAATGGCGTGACAGCAACAGGTTTTTATTATTATACAAATGATAATGATATGGTTGTAAAGTTAAAAGATAACAAAACATATATGTCTTGGGATCAGATAGCGGAGGCGGAATTTAATGGAATACCACCAATGACAGATGTTAACTACAAAGAAGCTAACTTTGAAAGGCTAATGACGTTTACAATACTCAAGTTAACTCAAGAGTCTGGGCAAAACTTTGGTATTAACATTGAAGACTGGGATATATAATGATACTGTTTATAATAGCATATGTGCTTTACTTACCACTAAGTATAGTTAACTGGTTATTTGTTAAAGAGAAGTCTGGATACTTTAAGAGTTCGGCAACTAACTTAGATAAATTTGGCAATAGAGAGTTCAGGACTTTATTTAATAAAGTTTTAATATTAAAAGACGGTTGTAAGTTTGGTAACATTAACGAGACTATATCTAGTGTTTTAGGAAGAAATGAACTTAAAGGCACGCTTTCTAAAGTAGGAACTGCATTAGTCTGGATACTAGATAAGATAGATAAAGATCATTGTTTTAAAAGCATAAATAAATCACTATCTTTGTAAAAAAATTAAATGAAAACAATAACAGAACAAGAATTAGAAGACTTAAGAAGAGTTAACTCAGAGTTTAACACCTTAAAAGGAAAGATCGCAGACGCTGAGATTGAAATTAAAAAACTTAATGTATTTAAAGAAGATGTATTCTCTAAATTAGAGACAGCATCTTTAGATTTTAAAGAACAAGAAAAGAAACTATTAGAAGTTTACGGAAACGTAAATATAAACCTACAAACAGGAGAGATCACAAATGACAAAAATTAGCCAGTATCAAGAAGTAGCACTACCAGACGTTGATGATTTATTAATTGGAACAGATGTTGAAAATGACAATTCAACTAAGAACTTTACTATACAAAGTATAGTTGACTTAGTTAGTGCAGCTGCTGGAGTAACTCCAACGCTTCAACAGGTTACAATTGCTGGTGACACAACAATAAATGACATAACAGCTAATAAGTTTAAAAAATCTGGCGGACTGTCATCTCAAATACTAGCGGCTAATGGAGATGTTATAACAGCTGGAGCTAACATAACAATATCTGGAGGCACAATATCTTCTTCTGGAGGAGGAGGCGGAGGAGGGATAACCTCTATAAATAGTCTAAGTGCAGCTGCACAATCTTTAGAGGTAGGAACCACTGGTACTAACTTCAATATAAGTTCAGTAGGAACAGTTCATACGTTTAATATACCTAGTGCCTCTGTTTCAAACAGGGGTCTATTAAGTAATACAGACTGGATTAATTTTAATTCTAAGCAAGCAGAGTTAGGTTATGTACCAGTTAATAGAACTGGAGATACAATGTCAGGACTACTGGTTCTTAGTGGAGATCCAGGAGCCGCTTTAGGCGCTGCAACAAAGCAGTACGTAGATAATCTATCAGGAAATGTTAACTTTAACTCTCCTGTGTACACAGCCACAACAGGGAACCTAACAGCTAACTATAGCAACGGAACGGCAGGAGTTGGAGCCACATTGACGGCAACAACAAACGGTGCGTTACAGGTAGACGGTGAGTTTCCTTTGTACTTAGACAGGGTATTGGTTTGGCAACAGACAAGTGCGATTCAAAACGGTGTATACAAGGTAGACGTTGTAGGAGACTCTGTGACACCATACAGATTAATTAGATCTGAAGATTCAGATAACAACCCGTCAGGAGAGATTCGTTATGGTGACTACACGCTTATACTGTCAGGAGATACAAATGGAGGAAAGGGATTCATATGTAACACTGTAGGAACAGTTGTAGTTGGTACAACTCCTATAACCTTTGTTCAGTATAATGTGGCACAGGCTGTTACACCTGGATTTGGGTTACTTACATCATCACCAAATGTTATTGCAATAGACACCGCAATCACGCAAGGAAAGATATCACTTACAACAACTGGAACTGGAGCGGCTACGCTTAACCCTACTACTAATGTGTTAAATATTCCAGTTACATCTGGAGGAAGTGGTGGAATAGGTACTGTTACATCAGTAGCAGCTATAACGCTTACATCTGTAAGTCAAACTGACCTATCAAGCACGGTAGCGAATTCAACATCAACACCAGTTATTACCTTGAACGTGCCAAACGCTTCTGCTACAAATAGGGGTGTGCTAACCGCTGCAAATTGGACAACATTTAATAATAAACAAGACGCACTTGTATCTAATGTAAACATTAAAACAGTTGGAGGCACGTCTTTAGTTGGAGCGGGAGATGTTCCATTAATATACAGTGTATTAGAAAAAACAACTAACTACACATTAACTTCAGTAGATAACGGAAGGGTAATTATATTTACAGCTCCAGTGCCAGCAACTCCTTTAGTGCTAACAGTACCTTTGTCTTTGCCAGATGGGTTTGAGTGCACGTTTGTGACAATGGACTCAACGCTATTGACAGTAACTCCAGCAGTTGGGGTAACACTATATAACAACTCAGCCTTAACTATGTTTCCTAAGTTAAGTTTTACACTAAAGAGAATGATAGCTGCAAATAACTTCATAACTTCAGGAAATCTATGAATAGACTAGCATTCCAAACATATGGAACAAAAAAATTAAGTTTATTTCAATCTGTTTGGAAGACAGACACTGCTGTTACAGTTAGTACAACAGAACTAGCTAATACAGCAGCAACAACACCACTGCCATCAGGGTGGAGTGGAACTAATCTGTTGACAGGTGGATACACTCACACTGCAGGAAATACAGCTGTGTTACTAGTTAATAATTTAACACCTACTGCAGGACAGAGTTATCAAATAATATGTACGCTTTCAGCAGGATCAACAGGTTCAGTTACAATAAACTTTGGAGGAGTGTCCAGTGCTTCATTAACTGCTACAACTACAACAATCCTAACACCAATAAATACAAATACACTATCAATTACTCCGTCATCTAGTTTTGTTGGAACAGTGTCACTAAGTATAAAACAGAGTTCATCAGCAACTAATCAAATACAACTACCAATAACTCTTGCCTCTGGAAAGTCAGTATGGATAGACTGGGGTGATGGTCAGTATAGCACTGCAAACAGCACTAATATTATTCCAAATAGAATACATACGTATACAACACCAGGAGAGTATCCAGTAAGGGTGTTTGGAGATAATTTTAGTTTTGGATTTGGTATTTCTACAGTTATTAATGATAGATTAAAAATAAAGTCTATATCTAGTTGGGGTAAAATAAAAATAGGTGGAATTTCTTTTTTGGGTTGCTCTAATGTGACCATGTCTGGAATAACTGATGTACCTGATTTAACTGGAGTAACTAATTTAGCAAGTACATTCTCAGGATGTTCTAATTTAACTACTGTAGGAAGAATAAATGAATGGAATACAAGTTCAGTTACTAGTATGTCTGATGTGTTTAATGGTTCTCCATTATTTAATCAAAACATAAGTAACTGGAACGTAAGTAGTGTTACTACAATGGCTGGTATGTTTAATGGTGCATCTAACTTTAATAATGGATTTGCATCAGGTGTAGCAAACCAGTTGCCTTGGAATACTTCTTCTGCTACTAACATGAATCAAATGTTTAACAGTGCATCTAAATTCAACTCTAACCTAGGAACAGGAACTACACCATGGGATGTAAGTAAGGTAACCACGTTTGCAAGCATGTTCAGTGGAACTACAGCATTTACTAATGGAAATAATGATGCTCTTATAAATAATTGGAACATAGGTGGAAGTGTAACAGGTACAATTAGTATGTCTGGTATGTTTAATAATGCTGATGCTTTCAATAGAGCTATTAGTGGATGGAACATGACTAAGGTAACTAATACAAGTTTTATGTTTGCTAACACTAATGTATTCAACCAATCATTATCTAATTGGGAAAGAGCAGGATCTACAATGGGCAACGTAATTAGTACGCAGTCAATGTTTCAAAGTGCCACTGCATTTAACCAAAACATAGGTAACTGGAATGTAAACAAGGTAACTATTTTTCAACAAATGTTTCAAGCATCTGCATTTAACAATGGTGGAAGTTCTGATATAAACAATTGGGCTATAAATATTGGTGCTAGTGTAAATATGCAAGGTATGTTTAGTTCTAATGGTGCCTTTAATCAACCATTAAATAGTTGGAACACTTCTGAAGTTACTAACATGAATAGTATGTTTAATACAACTAACTTTAACAATGGACTTTTACCAGGAGTTGCTGATACACTAGCATGGAACACAGGTAAGGTGATTACCATGGCTGGTATGTTTGCTTATAATCCAAACTTTAACCAAGATATTAGTTCATGGGATGTGAGTAATGTGACTGATATGAATAATATGTTTAATCGTGCTTCCTCCTTTAACCAGCCTATTGGAAATTGGGAAAGAGTATTATTACCTGACACTTCTACATTAGCAAAAGTAACTAGTATGGCTAGTATGTTTCAAGAGGCCCTTGTTTTTAACCAATCAATAGGTAATTGGAATGTTAACAAGGTGACAACATTTGCGAATATGTTTGATGCAAGTATATATTTCATAGGTTCAGCATTTAACAATGGGCTTCTACCAGGAGTGTCTGGTACATTACCATGGAACATAAACACTACAGCAGCATCAGTTGTTATGAGTAGGATGTTTAATGGTGCTGTTGCCTTTAACCAAGACATTAGCGGTTGGAACGTATCTAAAGTGACTAGTATGTTTTATATGTTTAAAGGCGCTAACCGCTTTAATCAATCATTATCTAACTGGGAAAGAAGCACGCCTGGGGACATATCTACACTTGCAAATGTTACTAGTATGAATAATATGTTTGAAAGTAATGTCATATTTAATAATGGTCTTGCGGTAGGGCTCCCTGGCACATTGACATGGAACACCATTGGTGTAACAGACATACAAGCAATGTTTAGTGGCGCTACAGCATTTAACTGTAATGTAGGTGGATTTAATGTAAGTAATTGTGCTAATTTAAGTTTTATGTTTAGTGGTATAAATACTCCTGGACAAGTATCTAGCAGATTTAATAATGGAGGAAGTCCATCTATTGGATCTTGGATACTAAAATCAACTGGAAGTATTAATATGAGAGGTATGTTTAATAGAGCTATAGTCTTTGACCAACCTATAGGTTCTTGGAATACATCTAGAGTTACAGATATGCAAGCTATGTTCAGTAACGCCACTGCATTTAATCAAAATATAGGATCGTGGAATATTAGCAATGTTACTAATTTTACTGATTTTATGACTGGAAAAACAAATCTAAATTTCTCAACAGCTAACCTAGATGCGATATATGATAATATAACTGGTTGGGCTTCTAGAAGTGTACAACCAAACATATCATCACCACTTGCAACAAACATAAGTTTTGGAACAGCTAAATATACAGCTGCAGGAACACCAGGTAAAAATATATTATTAGCAGCACCAAATAATTGGATAATACAAGACGGAGGAATATAAATCAAATGAACGATATTAGAAAGATATCTATAGGGCCTAACTACAAGAGCGACGCGATGCACTTCATCGTCGGTCAGGAGGTCCTTGATAAGAGTTACACAGTGCACTCTATACTTCTAGACGACAAGTCTGGTGGTATAAAGGTTTGGATAGAGAAGAACTCAGAGGTGTTCTGTTGGAAGGAGTTCAACATTAACATGCCAGTCTCGCTAGAGTATAACATAAACTTCTGATGAGATCCCCAGATATGTTTGTCGTCCGACCATTAGATGGTAGGCGATACGATAATATAAAAAATATTGGAGGGATTGACTTTATAACTAGCACGTCTAAGGAGGACCACACGGTGTCTAACAGGCTTGCAGAAGTTGTAAGTGTACCGATAACTTACGACGGAAATGTAAAAGTTAGCGATATACTTCTAGTTCACCACAACGTGTTCAAGGTTTACTACGACATGAAGGGTAGAGAGAAGAGCGGAGCCAGTTTCTTTAAGGACGACCTATTCTTTATAGACGACGAGCAGTACTTCATGTACAACCATAACGGTGAGTGGAACACACACTCCAGGTACTGCTTTATCAAGCCACTTAAGCAGATTGAATCTACAATAAATAAGAACAGCAAGGAGGAGCCACTGATGGGTACTATTGTCTACATAAATCAAGAGTTGCTAGACCTTGGTCTAAGCATTGGAGATGAGATCTC
>Ga0209492_1000498_pt1 | contig 12268 bp, 19 predicted proteins | sample PPLLak12cMay2015_FD_187253 | JGI IMG/M metagenome (GOLD analysis project Ga0209492, IMG submission 187253) | Freshwater sediment microbial communities from Prairie Pothole Lake near Jamestown, North Dakota, USA - PPLs Lake P7 Core (1) Depth... | ecosystem: Environmental > Aquatic > Freshwater >... | reverse complement strand
TGGGACGGTTGCTGTTGGTGCCACCGGAGACCAGCGGGTGAGCAGTCGAGAACAGGGCTTGCCCGTCGCCGTAAACAACAGCGGCAGAGAAACCATTGTTCAGGATCGCAGCAGCCTTCACCTGCTTGGTGTAGGCCATACCACGGGCCAGAGCCTTGGTATAACGAGCCGAGAGGCTGTCATACAGGTTGTCTTCCATCGCCTCTTCGGTGATGGAGAAACCGTAAGCAATGGTTTCGTGGTTGTAACGAGCGGTCCAGGCTTCCTGCGCATTGTCATACGCGATGGCTGCACCTTCGTTCTTCACCGGGGCTGCGGAGAAACCAGAGAGCTTGGTTTCTTCTTCGAACGAACGCTCGGAGGTCTCCGTCTCGTAGATCTCCTTGTGCTCTTCGCCGTAGCGCTTGTACTCCATGCCGAACAGGGCGTTCAGACCGGGCAGGAGTTCCTTCAGTAGTTGGGCACGTGAAATTGCCATTTTGAGTTACTCCTTAAGCAACGTAGTAGCGATGAGCGCCGAAGGTGATCTTGACGAGCACTTCTTGGCTTTGCACCAGAGCCAGCGTACCGGAAGCAGTGGTGTTTGCTGCCATCGTCAGGGTCTGCGAAGTAGCGGACGAAACCGTAGCAGCAGTGCTGACAACGCCAATCCACTGCAACTGGCCCGTAGCCGCCACCAACTGGTACATATCCGTGCCAACCGGGATCACCTGACCAACGGTCAGACCAGACACAACGATGGACGTTGAGCCGGTGCCGCTGACGTAGGTGCAGCCCGTATTGATCTGCGTATCAGGCACGAGACCCAGAACGCGGAAGTTACCAGTCGAGGACGAAGCCGCAACCACACCGCCAGCAGAGTTGCCAGTCGCGGAAGAACCCGTGGTGGTGTTACCCGCCATGTTCTGACCGACCAGAAGCTGCGTTGCCGAAGCAATGGTAGCCGTACCAGCAGCCGTCACCACAGCAGCCTTGAAGACCGTATCCGGGTCGTCGCAGATGATGGCTTCGATGTCCCCAGCCAGGGTGTTGGCAGGGTAGTACTGGGAGAACCGCTTTTGCTTGGTCACCGGATCGGTGTACGAGCAGCCCAGGAACACACCAACCGCAGCGTTACCCGTGATGGTGTTGGCCAGGATGGTCACAAAGCCGCTCGAAAGCTGGACAAAGTCACCGTAGTAAATGGCAGTGCCATAGTTGTAGGCAATCGGGTACTCTCGGGTAGAACCTGAGAATACCTGACCACCAATGAGGTTTACGGGTTTGAAGCCGTAAGGTGCATCAATCGTGGGGTATCCCATCTGAAACTCCTTAAATTACGAACCGCGTCCGAACGAAACCTCAGAGCGGCGCTCTTTGAACAGAGGCATCCGGGGATCGCTCTCGCGCATGTAGTTGTTGTCCACTGACGCCATCTGCCCATCAGCTTGACGCTGAAAGAAAGCAGACCGCTGCTCAACGAACTCCTTCGGTGTTTTGCAAAGCATCAGGCCACCGATCTGAATGCTGTCCGGAAAGCGGCCCGCGCCGGTCTCCGCAACATACGTCTCTGGATGGTCACTAGCCTTGACGGGCTCCCAGCCCTCTTGCAGCTTCATGGAAACATTGCGAGGATCGGCGTTACCAAGGGTACTCACACGAATCCAACGCATGGCATATCCAGGCTCCTCGTTTACTTGAGGAAGCACATCAGGAATCATCCACTGCTTGGGCCTCTCAGCCTTTGCTCGGGTGTCCAATTCACGGGGATTACGTTCAGCCATTTTGTTTCCTCATTTCTTCCGCAACCGCACGGGCGTACTGCTCATTGGTCAGTCCGAGCCGCTTGGCGATTTGAACTTGTGATTGCGTCAACACGATTTTTCGGGGCGCTGTGCTTCGCGTGGCGGGCGCTACAACCGACGACTTACGCTTCTCAGAGGTAAACGCTTCTGGGAAAGTTTGACGGATCTCGTTGTTGATCCGTTGGTAGTACTCGTCGCTTGTTGGGTCCACTCCGTTTGTTACAAGTTCTTTGTCGATCTCTAGCGCTACCGCCCTCATCCTGTTGTTCGTCTCGAACCACGGATTGGCTTTTAACCACGCACGGGCTTTGTCGTCTACAGGAGGCGGCGCAACGCTTGGAGCGGGTTGTACCACAGGTTCCGCAGGCTTTGCAACAGGGGGCTTGAAGTTATTGATGCGTTCAGCCTTATTGACCGCTTTTGCCAACTCTTCTTGCGCCGCAACAATACTGTCGGTATCGAACGCTTCGTGCGCTTCCTTCAGCTTTTGCTTAGCAGCATCCACCTCGTTTTGAACAACCTTTTTGGCCTGTTCAAGAAGGGCCTGCTGGCCTTGGCCCAAACTGCCCTGAAGGCGCTTGTTCTCTTCAACAAGGCTATGAGCGAGGCGCACTGCCTCTTCCCGCTCGCGCAGGGCGGCTTCCTTGGCTCGACGCTCCTCGTGATACCCCTTGGAGAAGTGCTGGATGCGCTTCTTGACCCCGTCAGAATATTGCTCCAACTCATCGTCGGTAACCTCTGCGGGGGCCTCTTTCATGGGCTTGCGGTTGCGATCTACCTCTGGCGTGTCGTCAACAACCTCAATCTCGGTGTCGCCTTCGCCTTCGATCTCAATCTGCAGCTTCTCTTCCGTAGGCTTTTCGGCCTCAATCTCGTCAGGGAATTTGAAATCCGACATATCAGCGTCCTCCCTTTTGGATACCACGAGGATCTTGGACAACCGCTTCAACGCTGTCGTCGTTGATGACCCTCCACTCAGTGCCGTGGATTTTCAGCCGCGTCCCAGAATTGGGACGAACCAGCACAAAGTCGCCCACCTTGCAGGACGGACCTGAAGGGAACCGAAGAGGGTCTTTGTAGCAGTCTGGTCCCATCTTGGCGACGAACAGAACTGGACTCAGCACTTCTTCAAAGTGCATGGTCTGCCCTGCTTTAAGCAGGCCGCTTTCGTACTCTTCTTCCGCTTTGGGCAACGCACAGAGCAAGTGGTAGGTCACCGGATCAGGCACCTGTCGGGCCTTTTCCTCGTCGGTTTGCGGCAGTACCGTGGTGTTTGCACCGTCACTCAGGAGGATTTCACTCATCGTCGTTTTCCATCTTTCGCACAAGGTCGGTTATGAAAGCATGAGCGCGTGAGAGACCCTGGATCTCACCCGTCATGAACTTGTACTCGGCGTAGTCTTTTGCCGAGCCTGAGATAAGCGCCTGTGCGATGGATTCACGGCGCTCCTCAATTTCCTTAACAACCACGTCAAACGCAGTGGTAGCCATGTGTTACTCCTTAGGTTGCGGACGAGATTGCGATGCTCGTTGTTGTGCCGCTTGTTGTTGAGAAACCCGCAGGGCTGCTTGCTGTGCCTGCTGACGCATCTTCTGCTGGTGCATCTGCTCCTTCTGCTGAAGCTCCTGCTGCGCCCTCATGGCCTTGAGCCGGGGGTCTTCGCCCTGGTTCTTCTGGGCATCAAGCTGCAAGCGTTGTGCCTCAAGCTGCAGCTTCTGCTGCGCAATCTGGAAGTCCATCTGGTCGTTCTGAGCCTTGCGTTGCACCTCGGCCTGCTTCAACTGAAGCTCCACCTGCTGCATCTGCAGGACAGGGTCCTGCGCCTGCTGTTGAGCCTGCATCTGTGCAGCCATCGCTTGGTTCTGCACCATCGTGCGTTGTGCAGCGGCAGCAATCAGCGGGGCCAGGGCCTTCTCGTCCTCAGGCGCAATCGGCGCGTTGTCCTCCTCATCCAGCGTGGGCAGGGGCACACCCAAGGCCATCTCGACCTGAGCCCGGTATGCGAACGCAGCGTGCTCTGCAATGTGCGCCATGAGTGCAGCCATCATCTGCTGCGCCATCGGGTTCTGACCCAGCGTTGCCATGATCTTGGGGTCCTGCATGAACGCTTGGTGCGTCATGAGGTGTGCCTCGTGGTCTTGGTACGCAAACGCCTTGACCGGCTTACCCCGCAGCACGTTCATGTTCTCCGTCACGGGGTCCTGGGGTTTCTGATCCTCAGGCACGGCAACCAACCGCTCAGCGTTCTTGATGCCCAACACCTCCAGCATCTGCCGATGCAACTGAGGCAGGTCGTAGATCTGCGGTGCGCCTTGAGCCAACTGCAGTGCAGCTTGATACTGCATGATCCGCTGCGCCATAGTGGCTGCGTTCGGATCGCTGACAGGGATCACTTCTACGAGGTCGTAGTCTGACTGCTTGACCGAGCGGTCGCCGCCTTCTGGCGTGTAGGAATAGTCTGCAGGAAGGAAGTCGCGGATGATGCCCTTGAGGAGCTTGAACTCCATCCTCAAGCTGGCGTGCACACGAGCCTGCACTGCACTCATGGTCTTGAGTTGGCGCTCCAGAATCGCCAGCGTGGTGCCCACCGGGGCCTGTGCGCTCATGTCGCTGACCTTCAGATCCGCGATGGCAGCAAGGCGACGGCCTTCCTCTGTGATGCGTTCCAGCAGGGCTGCAAGGACCTGACTTGGCTCCTTGTACGGCAGGGGCATGATGTTGTCCCTGACCGACCCGCTGGGGATGTCTACGTCCCTAAACTCGCCCGGAGCGATGGGGGTGTCGTCACCCTTGATCCGCAGGCCACGGCTCTTCAGACCACCGGGCAGGTTGGACAGGGTGCCAGCATCAACGAGTTGTCGGATGATGGAAGTGCCTGCTCGGGCGTAGCCGCCGATCAGATGGATGTACCCGAGTCCGTAGGCCCCGAACCCAGGGATGTACGTGTATTGAACGAAGTGTTGTCGCTTGAGCTTCTTTTTGTCTGATTCTTCCCAGTTTCGTCGGATTGCCAGAACCGTCTGAGTGCCTCTTTCAACCGTGACCACATACGGCAAAGGAACTTCATCTTCGTACCCCGGCATGTCCCAGTCTACGTGGATCTCAAGCACCTGATACCGATCATCATCGGTCAGCGTGTACCCCTGCTCTTCTGCCTTTTTCTTCTCGATGTCGGTGAAGAACCTAACAGGTTCCCCAAGCTCGGCGTCCTTATAGAACCCCGCTACCTGCAGCTTCTTGATCTCGTTCTCGGTCTTACGCATGACGTGCGTCACGCGCTCTGCGGTGTATACGTTCGACGCCCCGTAAGGCATGATGAGATCTTCTGCCGGTACAAACGGAGCAGCGGGCAGTTCTGTGCTGGGGTTCGGATAGATCTTCTTAAACGCTGCTCCTGAGAGCCCCAGGGAGTACAGCATGCGCTCATGCTCTGAGCGGTAGTCGATCATCTTCTCGGTCAGCATGTAGTTCATGTCGTCGCGGACACGCTCTGCAGCTTCTTCCTTCAGACGATCAATGGCCCCGATGATCTGCGTCTTGACCGGACCTTGGGCGGGGAAAGTCTCCGTGATCATCTCTGACTGGAACCTGATGGCAGCTTCTGTCAACAGGGGGCTGTAAACACCACAAGCCCCGTTCCATGGCTCTGTGCGCTCCTCGTACTTCATGCCAAGGACTTCTAAGCCCTTGACGAACATCTCGGCCCAGTCTTTGCGACTGTTGATGTCCGCATCTACAAGGGAGACAAGCTCTGAGGCGAGCGTCTGAAGCTCACCGTCGTCCATGTACTCTGCAAGGTTGGCGTCGAATTCGTCAGCAGTTTCAGGCTCGGGCATGAGGTCGATCTCAACACCGTCGATGCCAATCTTTACGTCATCGGGGTTCTCGATCTCAATCTCGATGGCAGGCTCGTCGCCCATCATCGCGGGGTCAAGCGGCGTCAATGCAGGGTAAAAATTGGTAGCCATATCAGTCCTCAGTAATACGCAGCCCGTCGCAGGCTACGAAATGATCTAGTCTCTTCTGGTTCATCCGACGGAAGTCGGATAAAGCCGCCGTTGCGCATGCGCATGAGCGCCTGGGTCATCGTATCAACATAGTCGTCGTGCTCACCAGCGGGGAAGGCCGCGACCTCCTCCACAAGCTCTCGCGCCCAGCGGGTGTCTGGCACCCACACACGGCCTGAGGTGAACATGTCAGACACCGCGTTCAGGCGCACTACCTTGTCGTTGCTGGTGCCTGTTTTGCCTCGGCTGGGGCTGAACTCGCTGATGGGTATGCCCATCGCCCGAAGCTCCTGAATGAGCGGCGCTCCTGCGGCTTTCTTCTCGATCAGACACGCGTCTGGTTCCCACTCGCGGTAGTACTCGCTGGCACGCTTCTTCAGATCCGGGAATGCCCACCTGCCTTTGATTGCATCGAGCAGGATGATGTGCGCGTTATCGTTGTCTTCCTCGTTGAACCACACACCCCACGTGGTGCACGCGCTGTAGTCAGCGCTGGTCTTGGTCTCGTGCGCGGTGTCCCACGACTGGATGATGTACTCGCACTCGGGCGGTTTCTCGGGCTCCCAGAGCTTCCACATCTCGCGCTTGATGACCGCTGCCACCTCTGAGGTGGGGTTCTGCATGTACTGGGACTGCCAGAACCGAGGGTCCATGCCTGCGCGTTTGGCCTGAAGCTGCTCCAGGGGCCACTGCTCGGGCCACAGAGACTTCTCCTGCGGCGTGTGCTCGTGCATGATGGCCGGAAGCTCCACGATCTCCCAGCGGTCAGCGTCAGGATTCTTGATCTGGTGGCTGATCAGCATGCCCGTGAGGTCCAACTGAGACCACCGGGTCATGATCACGATGATTGCACCACCCGGCATCAAGCGCTGCAAGGGGCCTGTCTGGAACCAATTCCACGCCGCGTCGAACGGCGTGCGTGTGCCTGCCTTGATGTCCTGTTCTGAGTGCGGATCGTCAATGACGAAGAGGTCAGCGCCCCGTCCTGCGATGCTACCACCCACACCGACGGCGTAATATTGACCTCCGGCGCTCGTAGACCACTTACCTGACGCTTTTTGGTCTTCAGAGACCTCGGTTTCAGGAAAAATAGTGTTGTACTCGGGCGTTTCTATGAGATTTCTGATGCGCCTACCGAAATCTTCGGATAGAGACGACGTGTGCGTCCCCATGATGATCTTCTTATGGGGGAATTTGCCTAGAAAATAGGCAGGAAACAGGTAAGAACTGAACTCAGACTTACCCATACGAGGCGCGATGTTGATAATTACCCGGCGTTTAACGCCAGAAATCACGTCTTCGAAGATCTGCGCCAGTTTGCGGTGGTGAGCGCCTTCCTTGAAGCCCGGATAGTTGAAATGAGCGAAGCCTAACAGGCTATTTTGGGCGGATGTGATGCGATGTCGGCGCTCTTTCTCTTCTAGGAGATCAAAAAGCTCCATTTTCTCCCGCACACTCATGGTGGGGAGCGCGGCCTGTATGGCCTGCGCCTGCTTGGGCGTCAGGAAATCAGGCAGCTTCATTGCTGAGCAGGGGAGTTACGTCCGTTGGGGTGGCATCAACCACACCCATGAACCGCGCCAGCTTCTCTTTGAGCTTGTGCTCAAGCTCCTGATCGGTGATATCCGTCTTCTTGACCTCGACACGGTCGGTGAAGAGCGCCACCTCAGTGACCCGGCCCAGTAGCTCCAGGGCACGCAAGCGTATCCGAGCGTCGGGGTGCTCTACCTCTTCGAGAATCTTCGACACCGCGTAGCCACGAAGCTCCTTGGCCTGATTGACGAACTCCCAGTCATAGGCTGTGAGCATGCCGGTGAGGTGGCGCACCGCAGCGGGCGTCTTGAGCGCCAGGAGCGCCGCTTTCTGCTTGGGATCAGTGTCGGGCTTGATGAGCGACTGGAACGCGCTCTGCGCCAGCGAAGAGGCTGCAGCCGTATCTGCCGTGTCGGCAGTGGGCGCTCCCAAGGACTCCAACCAATCTGCGGTGCTGTGCTGCGCGTCGATGAGCGTCTGTGTATCCGCTTTCTCCAACGGCACGGTGTCTGCTATGCCGCAGACAGAGGGCTCGAAGTCAAGAAGGTGATCCAGCATATTGTCGCAGGGCTTGCGCCCGAGTTGGGCGCAGTGTACATTTGCGTTTGTCTCCTTGCAAGTTCTCACTTGCTTTCTCCCTGAGTGGTCGGAAGACTGCTTTAAGCGCCCCAGGTTTCTGGGGCGTTTTTTTGTATGGTAGTGTCAAGAGTTGGACAGAAAAAGCTAGAAATTTTTATGTAGTGGTGGGGGTCGGAGAAAAACTTATGTAGGGGGTGGGTGCGCATATTGGTGTTTGAAAAATACGCAGCAATTTTGGAAAAAATGTATTGTGCGGTTGTGGATTCGTGTTCATACAACGACGCCGCACCATCACACAATCGGCCCCTCCCCCCGTACGGTGGGTTCTAGCCTACGGCAAAAGGGAATCGCAGAACCCCCATATGGTAAAATAGCATCAGCGGTTGGGGATTCGCCCTAGCTGCATCAACCGGGGGAGAAATCTCCCCCACACGGAGAGAGCATCATGAAGAAGACATTTGCACAGTTCGCATTCGCCTACGGCCAGACAGACAGGCTCACCCACGAAGCAACCGAGCATTGGCACGAGCAGTACCTGACGTTCGACGCTGAGCAGCAGGGTGAGATGCGGGTTCAATGGCTCGTCAACTACCTGATGGGCAAGCTCAAGCTCAACGAGACCAAGGCTCAGCAGATCGTCGCGGCCTCACGCAATGACCGCTCGGTGGCGCAGCAGCAGGCATATGACCGCGCTCGTGGACAGTTCACCTACCACATCGAGCGGCGTGTCAGCGCCAAGGCCGAGCCCAAGACTGCCAAGGTCCGTCTGCCTAGCGGCACGGTCGAGCGCATCGCTGAGGCCTACGTCGGCCTGACCCGTGAGCAGATCATCGCGGCGCACAACCGCGCTCTGGCTGCCCTTGACTTCGAGTGACCAACCCGGGGGAGATTTCTCCCCCACAACTGAAGGAGAGAGATCGTGTATCAACAAATCGAAGTGACCGACACGTTCGGTGGAGAGCCCAACTATTGCTGGGTCAAGCGAGGCAAGACTCGCGCCAAGACAAGGCGCGGGCTCATTGCCGCAGTCAAACGCGTGGCTGGCTGGCAAGGCTGGTGCCGCGTAGATGTGTGGGACACAGGCGGCAGCCTCATCGTGCGTCCGACGATTCGCTCTGGTGTGTGCCAGATGGCGTTCGTGTATTGGCCCGACTGAGCGTAGCCGCGATGGGGGAGATTTCTCCCCCATGCGAGTGCGCTTCGCACTAGGCGCGGTATGTGCCGCGCTTCATCTGAAGGAGAGAGTGATGAACATCATCAAAGAAGTCCGTGCTGCGTGGGTTGCACGTGAGATCAAGCGCCTGCTCCCGCAGGCCAGCAACAAGACCGAGCCAGTCGTGCAGAGGCGCAACCCTGCACGTGCTGCCCGCAAGGCGGCGAAGAAGGCGTGACAAGGCAGCATGACCAACCCGGGGGAGATTTCTCCCCCACCTCAAGGAGAGAGCAATGACAAAGCGAGAAGCCCGCAAGTGGCTGGAGTCCGCGCAACCCCTGATGGTGTGCGGCCCCCTCATCGAGTTCAAGCAGCGCCTTCAGTGGCTCAGCGAAGGCATGCTGAAGAACCACATGCAGACCCACGGACACACCCCCTGCCCGCAAGAGCAGGCCGACTATCGCACCTACAAGGAGATGCTGTGATGTACTACCTCTGCATCGGAGCAGATCCGCTCGACGACGCTTGTGGCTACGCACGCAAGAGCGATGCCCTTGACACCTTCCGTGATGTTGCGGAAGGGCTTGCCCGTTTCGGGCAGGCCATCGAGGGCACGATCCACATCGCTGCCAAGCGCAGCGAGATCGTCGAGTACCCCGACTTCGTGCTCAGCCTCGGCCCGCGTGGTGGGCTGCGCTGCGAACGTGCATGACCAACCCGGGGGAGATTTCTCCCCCACCTCAAGGAGAGAGCAATGATCAAGCAAGACCTCAGCCTGCGCTTAACGTGCCGTTACGTCGGCACCTACAGGCACCTCGACGAGTGGCGTGACGTGGGCACAGCCACGCTCACACCTGCGCGGCTTGTGCGAGAGGCCGAAGACTTCGACGAGGGCGGCACCTACCTGCGCTGGGCCACGTTCCCACGGGGACAGGACATCGACGCATCCATCCGTGCGGTGGAAGACGTGCTCACCTCATCGGGCTGCGCTCACGAGTGGGACTGCTGCGGTTGCCCCAGCGTCTACACCCGCGTCAAGCATCGGCACGGTCGGCGTGCTGTGTTCGAGACCCGCGTCACCTACAACTACTGAGGAGCAGACATGTCCAAGTCCTACAAGGGTGAAGACCGCCGCGCTGCGGCGCAGGCACACCGCGCACGCCGCACTGCGCGGCTTGATAAGTTTATTGAATCACACGATTCAAAGATTGAATCAACACGAAGTGAAAGGCCATCTCACAATGTGAAAAAAACACGTCGATGGACGTGAGTCCCGGAGACCAAGCGCCCGTGCCAGTGGTGCGGGCGCAAGAAAAGCGTTGTGGCCAAAGGGCTTTCTCTTATATATATAAATACTGATTACTTTATTTATATATATATACAAGGCTGGGAAAAAATTTACCTTCGTCTGTCTTTCCTCTCTGGCTTTTTCCCAAGCGAGTGTTATTTTATATATGTCTGCAATTTTTAAATTTTTGTTTACCTTGTGGCCACTTCTTGTTTTTTGTCTTACACTTCAACACCTTTTTGCTATCCGCACCACTGGCTCGGCCCTTCAAAGGTGGTGCCAGCTTCTGTCCAACTCTTGGCATCCGGGGAGATTTCTCCCCCGTTTTAACCTGAAGGAGACCGCCAATGACTGATGCTATAGATCGCGAGTGCCCTGTGTGCGGCACACGCAAACTGCTGCGCTTTTTCCGCCGATGGCGGGGAGCCAAGCGTGTTCTGCATGCCACGTGCAATGCGTGCGACGAGATCCCTCTGGGTGCGATGCGCCCGGCCCAACGCGAGAAAGCCTTAGACGAGGGGCGTATCAACGTCTCGCCAGTGGTAATCGAGCGCTTGAATGCACGCGATGCGCTCGTGCGGCGCACCAAGATATCTGGTGTGCAGCGGGCCGTGCACTCGGGCAAGCGTCGGCAACAGTGGGAGCATGCGCTGGGCACACGCTTACGCAAAGAGCGGGAGTGGGCGCGGCGCAATCTGATGGTGCTCCCGCCCGAGGCTGTTGGCTGGGCGGAGTTCTTCGATGGGTACATCAACGTCCTGACGGACATGATCACCCGCTTCGTGGCTGTGTACAACCGAGTCAACACACCCACGCTGCCCAACGAGACGCAGGCTGACCCTCTGACGTACGTATTCCCCGAGACCTTGCGCGCCTTGAGCATGCTCTACGCTGCCTGTCAGCCCATCCGTGGGCGCAGGCTTTTCCGTGACCCGTGGTTCCTCACATGGTACGACCACAAACCCAACCCGAAGGATTGATCATGCCCCTCAACTGGCATCAGAAAACTGTAGTGCTCTGGATACAGAACGATCCGGAGTTGCGTGACCTAGCACAGCGCTACGTCAACACCGCCCGTGCCCGCAAGGAGCGCAAAGAGAAAGCGGCGCAGCGTATGTGTGAGTGGCTGCACATGCAGGGCAGGTTCACCACGCCCGAAGGGGCGCACTTCACCACATCATCTGTTCGCCTTGCAATGATGGGGATGTAAATGACCAAATCAGACCTGATGGACCTGCTGTTTCACCATCATGGCTTGCGCCGTGATGAGGCAAGCACGATTGTCGAGCGCATATTCCGCGCCATGTCCGACACCCTTCGACGGGGCGACGAGGTGAAGATCACAAACTTCGGCGTGTTCGAGGTGCGTACACGTGCTGCCCGTCCCGGGCGTAACCCACGCACGGGGGAGTCCGTGCCTATCCCGCCTCGGCGGGTCGTCGTATTTCGTGCGGCAGAGGCGCTGCAGATTAATGAGGACATGGTGTCCTCATTGAAAGGAGAAACCGATGGACTCTGAAGATATCAGCCTGTTGGCTGTATGCGTGGTAGCCGCGTTGCTACTGATGTTTGGTGTTATTTAAGGAGAGAGTGATGAACGGATACATCGCGTTTTACAAAGGTCGCAAGGTCGAGGTCCATGCCGATACTGCCTACGCTGCACAGCAGAAGGCAGCCGCGCTGTTCAAAGCACGCAAGTCTTACGAGGTCACGGTAGTGTTGGCCGAGAAGAACGGCGAGCAAGTGACGCACACACCCACAGAGTGAAGGAGAATGCAAATGACTGACAGAACCTACAACGGCTGGTCCACGTACGAGACGTGGCTGGTGAACCTGTGGATCCAGAACGACGAGGCACTACATGCCTCGCTACACGACCTCGTCGTGTCAGCAGACACCTTGTATGATGCAAAAGAGGTGTTG
>Ga0209492_1000494_pt1 | contig 12287 bp, 12 predicted proteins | sample PPLLak12cMay2015_FD_187253 | JGI IMG/M metagenome (GOLD analysis project Ga0209492, IMG submission 187253) | Freshwater sediment microbial communities from Prairie Pothole Lake near Jamestown, North Dakota, USA - PPLs Lake P7 Core (1) Depth... | ecosystem: Environmental > Aquatic > Freshwater >... | reverse complement strand
CGAGGGAACGGTCAAAAATTAATCCGGCTGGTCCTGCCCATGCAACATAAATTTCTCCATTCGGGCCAACAGCCGGTACAGCTCCCTCAACTGTATTATCGCTGTCGATGCAATCGCCATCCACTTCGTTAATTTTTACAGCTTCGCTCCAGGTTTCTCCTGCATCAGAAGATTTTGAAAAACGAATAATACTTTTATCATTTGGATTGGAACTTCCGTAGTCATCAAACTGTGTCCAGGTAACGTAAATATTGTTATTTGTCCAGTCAACAACAGCCCATTGCTTATCCTGAGCTTTGTTTCCATTTAAACCCATATAGGTTCCATCGTTCCAGGTAACTCCACCATCTACAGATTTTTGACAAACGATTCGGTCGATAAAACTCCCCGACTGTGGCCATGAAAGGTGAAAGAAATAGACATTTCCCAAAGTATCGGTGATGAGAACCGGATCGCCCCAAACACCGTTTTGTGTGGACGTGAGAATCCCGGTATTCCATGTATAGCCGCCATCAAACGAACTGTAAACATTATTGATGTTGGCTCCGCCCACGATGTGATCAGTATTTTTAGGATTCACATAAATCGAAGGCTCCTCAGGAGAATTGGAAGTACTTATCATTACGTTCTGGTGCTGGGCAAAACTGAAATTCAGGCTCAATAAAGTTACCAGTGCTAATCCATATATTTTTTTCATCTTATTGAAATTTGATCGTAAAAGTATTCAAATTGACTGATAAAAGGACAAGAGTGGGAGTGATTTGGTTGGCAGAAAGGGTCATGGACCAGATGCCTTAAATGTTTTTCCTTAGATTTGGTCCAGGTCACGCTGACACAGGTGGCCGGGCGGGAAGACTTAAACCAGAAGGTGACCGCACCACACCTAACTTAATGGGTGCAATATCCGACATTCGGTTGAATCATAGTGCCAGCGGGTGATAACTCGTAAAATATTTATTTATAAACATGAACTATTTTTCCTTAAATGAATTCATGTTAATTTTAAGTAAATTTGTAAAACATTTTATACTAAAATGAGTTTTGGAATTGCGGAAATACCTTTTAAAAATAATGCATTTTACAGTTTAATAATTATACAATCATCATGGATTTACAAGCACAAAAAACGTTAATAATAGAGCAGTTTAAAAAGGTGGACTATGTGAACCGTATTAATGCAATTAAAAACTTGCTCGATTACGCATTAAAGAAAGAACAGGAAAGTTTTGACATTCCAGAAGCTCACCAAAAACTGGTGATGGAGCGTTATACGAAGGTCAGGAAAAACCCTGAAAGACTTTTAAATTGGGACGAAGCTAAAAAAACGCTGAAAGCCTGATGAAGTACAAAGTGAAAATTGAACCCGATGCCCTTGCAGATATCCGGGCCATTACCGACTGGTACAATGAAGCACAGACAATGTTGGGCAAAAGGTTTCAGGACACTGCCATTAAACAAATTAACAGCCTGGGTAAAAACCCTCAAATTTACGCCATCCGTTACAAGGAAATCCGTTGTATGCTGGTAAAGAAATTTCCGTATATGGTACATTTTTATATAAATCAGGTGAGCAATAGCGTGGAAGTATTAGCAGTAATAAGCACATACCGAAACCCTAAAATCTGGGAAGAAAAAACTGGATAAGTCAACATTACACGAGGTTCACACAGAATTTGTAAGTTGTGGAAGAAAAATGGTCCAGGTCATGCTTACACACATGGCTGGGCGGGAAGACTTGAACCGGCGAGGGGAAATTTGATCGTAAAAGTATTCAAATTGATTAATAATAGGACAGTAAATGAGTTAATTTGGTTGGCTACATCAAAGTATTAGGGCAATAACTGTATGCAACCTTTCTTGCACATAAAAAGTCTTTAGTTCAATCTCAAATCTTGAGAATATGAGGAAATCATTTTACTTATTTGTCATTTGCGCCGGCTTTATTTTTCTGCCTTTTGTTAAAAATTTTGGACAGGAAGAACCTGCTGTAAAGATAAAAACCTACACCCATGAACTCTCTGAGGAGGAAAGAGCACTTTTCCCTTTGGTAGGTAAAGATTTCAAAGCCACCGATCCGCCTCCCGGAATTGTAAACAATATCGCTGAATTTGATCATATGGAAGGCGTTTTGATCCGCTACCCATTTGGTATTTCCTATGAACTGATAGCCGGGATGTCTGAAGAAATTATGGTTACTACTATCGTTTCAAACGCTTCTAATCAAAATATAGTGACCAATCAATATCAATCAAATGGGGTGAACATGAGCAATGTAAATTTCCTCATAGCTCCGACTGAAACTTACTGGACACGCGATTATGGCCCAATGTATGTCCGATATGGAGAGGATCAGATCGGTGTGGTGGATTTTATTTATAACCGTCCTGACCGCCCTAATGATGACCTGATCCCTCAAAAGGTAGCAGCGTTCCTGAATATTGAATGGTTCGGAATGGACCTTATCCATACTGGCGGTAATTACATGACTGATGGATATGGAATTTCATCTTCATCTGAATTGGTGTGGGAGGAGAACCCGGATTTAACAGTTGAAGAAATCAATCAACTGGTTTTGGATTACCTTGGAATCAGCACTTATCACGTGGTTCCTGATCCGAACAATACTTATATTGATCATATCGATTGCTGGGGAAAATTCCTGGATGTTGATAAAGTTTTAATTCGTGAAGTTCCAACCTCACATCCTCAGTACGATGAAATAGAAGCAACGGCTGATTACTATGCAGCTCAAATTTCATCCTGGGGAAATCCTTTCCAGGTTTACCGGGTATGGACACCCAATAATCAACCTTATACCAATTCTCTGATTCTGAACAACAGGGTTTTTGTTCCGATCATTGGGTCGCAATGGGATGATGAAGCCATAGCGGTTTACCAGGAAGCTATGCCGGGATATGAAATTTTGGGTTTTACCGGATCCTGGGAATCAACAGATGCATTGCATTGCCGGGCGAATGGCATTGCTGACAAGAATATGCTGGACATAAAACATTATCCTTTGCTTGGCGATCAGCCGGTTCAAACTGAATATGAAATTGAGGCCTCTATAACCGCTTATAGCGGGTCACCTGTGATTAATAACGAAGTAAAAGTCTATTATAAAATTAATGGGAGTAGTTACCAGGAAATGACCATGACCCCTGAAGGTGATAAAATATATTCAGCCATCTTGCCTGGCGCATCCTATGGCTCCGAAATAGATTATTATATTACTGCTGCGGATCAGTCCGGGAAAACCTCAAACCATCCTTTTATCGGGGCGGCTGATCCCCATGTGTTTTTTGTGGGTGAACAATTATTCCCAGGAATCGTAATCAATACAACTGAGATCAATGCCTGGGTCAACCAGGGGGATACTGATGTAGAGGAATTCCAGATTTCCAATTCGGGTCAGTTAGAACTAAATTATTCTATTGATTGGACATCGGCAATGTTTGAGGAATATGATTTTACTGTTGCCAATAGCCCTAATCAAAATCTATGGAATAGCAATACATATGCAGAATTGGGCTGGACTGATTTTGAGATTGACAATGTTGTAGGAGAAATTGGAGGCTGGTCAATCAATTATCAATGGCTTACGGATAACTATCCCGAAGAAGGGACATTCAGGGTTGAATCCCCTTCCGGAACTGAGGCAGTTATTGCTTCCGGTAATGCTTCTGGTAATTACACAATAGAACTCGATGCTTTTAACGGTGAACAGATGCAGGGAACCTGGAAACTTTGGATTACAGATTCATACGGTGATGGCGGTCACAAAGCTTCGAATATTACAATTACCATTTCAAAAACCTACGAGATATATCCCTGGCTAACGGTCGAACCATTCACCGGAACGATAGCTCCCGGAAACGCTCAAACAATTCAGGTTACCTGCGACGGCTCACAGATGCCATTGGGTGATTATGAAGGAACCATTTTCATTACTTCCAATGATCCTGATTCTCCTATGATGGAAATCCCTGTAAATTTCCATGTGGATTTTGCTTCAGGAATAGCTATAACAGATGTTAACGAAACAAAGGTTTCACATTATCCAAATCCTTTCTCAGGCCAGGTGATGATTGATCTGGAATTATCTCATGCAGCTTTTGTGAGCCTGGAAATTTTCGATGTAAATGGCGAGAAGGTTAGAACACTTACCAACAAAAATTACGAGCCAGGAATATATCATTACAGCTGGAATGGGACGAATAAGCAAGGTAAGCCGGTGAATACAGGGGTTTACTTCTATCGCTTGAGAGCAGGAGGTTTCGAAAAAGTTGAGAAGCTACTTTTGGTTGATTAAAAAATTCAAAGAGGCTGCCTCAAATTCGGGGCAGCCTCTTCTTCATTTCTATGCATCTTCGCAAATGCAACCTCACTCAACTTTTATACATTTTTTACATAAACCAGTTTGTCATCCCCAAAATCATAAAAATCAGTAAACCTAGCCTTCAGGTCATAAGTATTCTTTTCATAAAAACGCTGGGTAGGCAGGTAATATTCTTTGGATGATGTTTCGATATAAACCGCCTTTCCTCCAAGTTTAGCAATCTGGTTTTCCGTTTCCTTCAGAAGGATTGATCCAAGCCCCTTCCCCCTGAAGTCATTGTGCGTTACAATCCAATATAAGTCATACGACAGCAATGAACATGGTATCAAACCAAAATTGCAATAAGCAACAGGTTTACCATCAATTTCAAGAAAAATAAACTCATAACCGCTTGCCTTGCCGTCTTTCAATCGCTCCTCTACCAGGCTCACAGCAACAGGTATTTCATCATCCCTAAAAAATCCTGTTGACACACAGATTTCCCTTACAGTTTCAATGTCGGACGGATAAACTTCCATCCTGAACGTATATTTCAAATCAGTTTGTGTAGGCATCTTCAATAATTCTTTTCATTACATCAGTAAACTTATGTCCGGCCTGACTACATGCCACATAAAATCCCGCATCAGGCGAGATGCAGGGATTTGCATTGATTTCAAGAATATAGGGTTGATTGTTTTCATCTACACGCAAATCCACCCTTGCATATCCTTTAAGGTTAAAGACATTCCAGCATTTGATACAAATTTCTTGTATCTTTTTAATTAATGGCTTGTCGGCTTCATTTACATCAAATGTTCTGGAAGTATTTTCATATTCAAATGAACCTTCAACCCACTTTGACCGGTAACCCATGATGCGTGGTTTTCCTTCGGGAAAATTTAAAAAAAGCATCTCAGCCGGATTCATTACTTCAGGTCCTCCATTACCACCCAGCACTGACATATTAAATTCGCGTCCAGAAATATATTCTTCAATGAAAAACTTGTGATTGTGTTTCTCATTCATGAATTCTATCATTTTCGGATCTTTTCCCTTTAAAACCCTGTGTTCATCAATTCCAACAGATGCATCCTCCCACAAAGGCTTGATGATGTATAGCTTGTCTCCTGCCAATTTATCCATCTCCGATGGTAAAAACCAATCGGCAGTGGGGAGTCCGTTAGCTCTCATTTTCTCCTTGGCATAAACTTTATTTGAGGTAAGGTACATGCTATCTAACCGGCACCCGGAATACGGAACATTCAGGCTTTCGAGCAATGCTGTTGGAAAGTAAATCAGTTCAGCCTTGCCATCAACACCTTCCACCAGGTTAAAAACGATATCCGGTTGAAGGTTGACAATAGTATCTTTGGCCTTTTGCATGTTCAATTCGAGGAAATCTCTTGAGGTTTTATAACCCAGTTCTATCAGGGCTTCTTCTACCACACGCGCCTGTTCAAGCACATCCAGCTCGTCCTTCGTAGGGTTCTCAGATAATTTATTAATCAGGATCAATGCTTTCATCAATATCAATTTTACTTCTTAACTTTCTTTACCGCCGATTTCATGATCATCGCAATTAATTCTTCGTATGAGATGCCGTTCATCCTGCAAAGAATCGGCAGGTCCGAATTGATCGGATGTAAACCTGCCAGTGGATTTACTTCAATGAAATTGGGAATTCCGTTTTCATCACAGCGCAAATCCACCCGCCCACCATCCTGACAACCCAATGCCCGCCACGAATCTACAGCAACCTTTTTACAAGCCTCGGCTATTTCACCATGAACCAGTGCATATTCAACCACCGTTACGTATTCTTCTTTATTAAAATAGGAGTAGACATTCTTTTCGGCATTTTGCTTCAGCACGACCTCCATCAGGCCTATACTGTGGGCTTCATCGCATGTTCCAATTATACCAACGGTAAACTCTCTACCCGAAAGAAACTTTTCGACTAGAACAGGCTGTTTGAAGGTTTTAAGCAGATGATCCGTCATTTGCTCAAGTTGCTGGTCATTTTCAATCACCGATTTTCCGGTAATCCCTTTTCCGGTGCCTTCAGCCACCGGTTTGACAAATAATGGATAGGGCAGGTTAATGCTTTTTAATTCATTCACAGAATGTATCACGGCGAAATCCGCAGTCGGTATCTTCGCATCACGAATCACCGATTTGGTCATCCCCTTATGAAGGGTAAGTGCCATGACAAGCGGATCGGAAAATACATAAGGAATGTTGTAAGCATCCAAAATGGCCGGAACCTGGGCCTCACGGCCGATGCCGTAAAATCCTTCACAGATATTGAAAACAATATCCCATGTTTTACCTTCAACAAGCTGCTGACATAATGCTTTCACATTACCGATTTTTTCCGTGTCAAAACCGGCTTTTTGAACTGCCAGTTCAATGGCATCAATGGTATCCTGCTTGTCGAACTCTGCAGTCTCTTCCATTGTAAAGCCCTGTTTCAGATAATCTTCACGGAGGTCGTATGTAATACCGACTTTCATCTATAGCTGTTAATTACGGAAAAGCATTTATAAAATTTCAATATGGTTTGCTTTATAAGCAACTGAATGAAAATGCAAAATCAGTCGAAATAAGATAACCAGCTTAATTTATAAATCAATCAGGGTCGGGATAATAAAACATTTTCCCTTCATAATTTTTCAGCATGGCAATTCCATCTATTTTTCCCTGGTAATATTCCGGAAGCAAAGGAATTTTCCCGCCACCACCAGGAGCATCAATTACAAAATGAGGAACAGCATAACCGGAAGTAAACCCACGTAAGCCTTTGATTAGTTCCAATCCTTTTTCAATGGGTGTCCTGAAATGTCCGGAACCTGGTATAGGATCGCATTGATAAAGGTAATATGGTCGTACCCTGATTTTAAGTATACCATGCATCAGTTTTTTGAATACCTCAACATCATCATTTACTCCTTTTAAAAGTACCGTCTGGCTTCCCATCGGAATTCCGGCGTCGGCAAGTCGGTTACAGGCCGCCTGAGTTTCAGAGGTTAGTTCATCGGGATGGGTAAAGTGAATGCTCATAAAAACCGGATGATACTTCTTGATCATTCGTGTCAAAGAGGGCGTGATTCGCTGTGGAAGCACCACCGGAACTTTCGTTCCGATGCGGATAATTTCCACATGTTCAATTGCGCGTAATTGCGAAAGCAGGTATTCCAGTTTGTTGTCGGTAAGAGTCAGTGGATCGCCACCTGATAGTATAACATCCCTCACTTCAGGATGATTTCTGATATAATCCAGTGCCACATCCCATTCAGTTTTTGAAGCATGGCATTTATCCTTTTTGGATACCATGTGCGAACGGGTACAATAGCGGCAGTATGTAGAGCAAAATCCCGAAACCAAAAAGAGAACCCGGTCAGGGTAACGATGAACAAGCTGATTTACCGGGCTGTTATTCATTTCACCCAAAGGATCTGATTTTTCCTCCGGTAAAGTGATCAACTCATCCAATACCGGAACTACTGTTTTACGCAGAGGTTGCTGGGCATTTTCCGGATCGAGTAAACTTGCATAGTATGGAGTCATCCGGATAGGCAGGTTGTAGCCATTCAAGGTTGGCTTGATTTCATCATCCGCTAAAAATAGAAATGATTTGATTTGTTCGTAGGTAGTAAAGCTGTTTCGCAGCTGCCATTGCCAGTTATTCCATTCTTTGTTAGAAATTTGCGGGAAGTGCTTATTTTTAAACGCCTGGGCTTTCGGGTTTACAGGGAAATCGCTTTCACCACGCTTTACCTGCTCCATCAGTTGATTCAGCTCCGTAGTAAAAAGGCTTTTACTCGGAGGTTCGGTTTCCTTTTCGTCAAGGAAACCGGATGTCTTAGACTCTTTTTCTTTCGACTTCATTTTTTGATTTTCGTTTTTCAAATTTTAAGCTATTCTTATTATACTATTTAATTTACTGTCTTATAAATACTTACACTGCATTTTTAAATTCTAAAAAAGCACGCAATAATATGAAAATTAACACTAGCGTATATTTTATTTAAAAAAATTTTAACCAATGTTTTTTTAACAATTTTAGATTTGATTAACAACAACTTAACATCTTATTAACGAATCAAAAATAAATTGCATCAATTTTGGGGTCATAAAAAACGTCATGTTTTCCTTAAGTTTCCAATTAATCGAAAATTTTACTATTGCAAAGTGTGCTAAAAAATCTTTAAATCCATACAACTACGCAAACTGGATAAAATTGTTCAATTATTTTTTGCAATAAAAAAGTAAATAATTTGAATCCCTTATCTATCAATGGTTTTAGAAGTAATGCTATTTTTAAAAAAACTAATGTTGATGGTTCAATTATTGCAAATCATCTTCAATCTATTATGGTTGATGGTTTAAAAAAATCATCTTATTATCCGGCTCAAATAATTCAATTGGAATAGCCTTTCAAATAAAATATATATTTTAGCTTTTGTATCACTTGTATTAGAACATTCGAAATAAGCATTTATGCACGTTAAAGGCAAACATTACCGGACTGTGTGGATGGAAGGTTCATCAGTGTTTATGATAGAACAGAATTTGTTGCCGTTTGAGTTTAAAATCTACGAGGCAAAAAATTGGAAAGACTGTTGCTTTGCCATCAAATCAATGATTACGCGAGGGGCTGGAGCAATTGGCGCAACAGCAGGCTTTGCAATGGCACAGGCTTATCTGGAAGCTACCACGACAAAGAATCAAGGTATCATATTCATTGCAAAAAAAGAAATTGAAGCTACCCGTCCGACAGCACGAAACTTATTTTATGCGGTTGACAGAGTATTTAAGGCCGGACAAACATCACCTGAAAATGCAATAGCAGAAGCACAAAAGATGGCTGATGAAAATATTGAAGAAGCCAAACTCATTGGCAAATACGGAAATGATCTGATCAGCGACGGATTCCGAATCGAAACTCATTGCAATGCAGGCTGGCTGGGATTTGTAGATTATGGAAGTGCGTTATCCCCGATTTATTTTGCGAAGGAAGCAGGGAAAAATATTTTTGTCTATGTTGATGAAACCCGGCCCCGTAGCCAGGGTGCACGATTGACAGCCTGGGAACTGCAAAATGAAGAAATTCCTCATGCTATTATTCCGGATAATGCAGGAGCCTACTATATGTCCAAAGGTGATGTTGATTTGATGATTGTTGGAGCCGATCGGATTGCAGCTAATGGAGATGTGGCAAACAAAATCGGTACGCTGGAAAAGGCTGTCGTTGCAAGAGAATTTGGCGTTCCATTTTATGTGGCCGCTCCACTTTCAACCTTTGACATGAACAGTTCAACAGGAAAAAATATCATTATTGAGCAGCGTAATCAGGATGAAATTTTTTTTCAAAGCGGATTAGATTCAAATGGAAACAAGGTGAAAATCCAGGTTACCAATCCTGGGTCAGAGGCTTTGAATCCAGCGTTTGATGTTACCCCTGCAAAATACATTAAAGGAATTATCACCGAAAAAGGGATTATCTCTGCCGATGCAGAATCCATAAAAAAACTTTTTGAATAAATGGAATATTTGGAATACCGAAAAGAGGTCGCACATTTTATGCGAAGGTTGTATGAGCAAAAGCTTACAACAACTTCAGGGGGAAATGTGAGCCTGAGGATTGACAACATTGTTCTGATCACTGCATCACAAACTGATAAAGCGACAATTGATGAAAGTAAGATCGGGATTATTACAATGACAGGTAATAATCTTTCCGAAAACCTTAAAATAAGCATGGAAAGCAAAATGCATCTGGCCATTTATTCCAGGCGCCCCGATGTAAAAGCCATTGTACATGCTCACCCAATTTTTTCTACAAGCTTTGCCATTGCAGGAAAAGAAATCAAGACTAACCTTGCAGGTGAAGCAAGAGCGATTTTGGGAGTTCCGGTTAAGGCGGCTTATGCTTTAATGAGTACTCAGGAATTGGCGGATAAAGTATCTGGTGCCAGCCTCAAAGGAAATGTAATTCTGATGGAAAACCATGGAATACTTACTGTCGGAGAAAACCTTCTCCAGGCTTATGATCGCATGGAAGTGCTTGAATCTGCTGCGAAAATGACTTTTATTACAACCCTGTTGGGCGGTGGCAAAGAACTTACCGATGAAGAATTGAAATCCATCGATAAACTATTCGAATAAATTAATAAAAATTTGAATCAGAAGAGTGTTTGGATATTATTTTTGATGCTGCTGAGCATGTGCTGTCTTTCACAGGAGAAAAAATATTTTTCTTTTGATCTGGGCCTTTCACAAAACCACAAAGGATTTTTTACTCTTTACAGTGGGATCATTGATGTCGGTGGAAGTTATAATCTAAATATAATGAAGTACTTTTATGCCGGTGCATCTTTTCACCTCGACTACCTGAAAAGAACAAACACTTCTTCCGGAACTATTGTTTACAAGCCCAAATTAAATCTTCACTATAATTTTAAAGTCACACAAAGAATTTATCTGACTGCGCTGGCTGCAATGGGATATTCATTTGTTGTCCTTTCAAATAAAGAATTTAGTTATAAAGAAACCCAACATGGCATTAATCCGGGTGTGGAGTTGAGGACTTCATGGAGAACGCAGGGTAAAACGGATTTTTACATATTCGGGCGATACGATTACATCTACCTTGCAAAAGACGATGATTTCACCCAACTGGAGTTTTATCGCCGAATGCATTTAACAAGCTTTGGACTCGGTATTAGAATTAAGAATTAGGAAGAAAATACTAACAGATAATGGCTTACTGTGGCAAAATATTTTTTGTAAAACCAGGAACTAAATTATTGCAGTCAATATTTTTCTTAATTTGGTTTTTGTTTTCAATCATATTTGTTTCCTCCTGCAAGAAAGAGCAACAACCCCTGATTTTTGATGAGGGTTATTTGAAAGTAGCAGACATTCTTCACTATTGCCAGGGTTCATGCGATGAAATCCTTGACTGGGAAAACAAAGAAGCCGTGGTTTTCGGCCACATAATGGATATTGAAAACGACGGCATAAAAAAAGAATATTTTTCAAAGAGTAAATTTTATCTGCTCGATATCCGAAACGGGATGTTCATGGAAGTAAGCATTACGGAAAACAAAGATCCGATTTTCGAAAAGATTTGGAATGCAAAAAAAACTGATGAATTTTTGATCAAAGGGACATTAAATGCTGTTTATGCTTTTGATAATGATGAATGTGTTAAAGGTGTGAACTTATTATTAAATCATCCTGATAACATAAATTTTAAATAACTATGAACAAACAGAATACCTGCTCCTGGCCAGGCAACAATCCTCTGATGATCGCCTATCACGATAAAGAATGGGGTATACCGCTTCACGATGACATGAAAATATTTGAATTCCTGGTGTTCGATGCCTTTCAAGCTGGATTAAGCTGGTCGATAGTACTTAAAAAGCGTGAAGGATTCCGGAAGGCCTTTGATCATTTTGATTATAAGAAAATAGCAAGGTACAATGAGGACAAAATTCATCAATTGCTCAAAGATGAAGGCATTATTAGAAACCAACTAAAAATTCGTGCAACTGTAAATAATGCTCAACGCTTTCTTGAAGTCCGGAAAGAATTCGGGACCTTTGACAAGTACATCTGGCAATTCACCGGGAATAAACCTATTGTGAACAAATGGAATCAACTAAACCAGCTACCTGCTAAAAGCACTGAGTCGGATGCAATGAGCAAAGATTTGCAGAAAAGAGGCTTTAAGTTTGTTGGATCAACCATTTGCTATGCCTTTATGCAGGCCGCAGGCATGGTGAACGATCACCTTGTGGATTGTTACAGGTATAAGGAGCTTAAAAAATTAAACTAAACCACTATGGATTAGAAATCCATAGGTTGTAAATACTGTAAAAAATGAAATTTTTTGTCTTTATTCTAATATCCAATTACCTGATTGTACATTCGGTTTATCCCGATGATGTTCAAGATA
>Ga0209492_1000493_pt1 | contig 12296 bp, 18 predicted proteins | sample PPLLak12cMay2015_FD_187253 | JGI IMG/M metagenome (GOLD analysis project Ga0209492, IMG submission 187253) | Freshwater sediment microbial communities from Prairie Pothole Lake near Jamestown, North Dakota, USA - PPLs Lake P7 Core (1) Depth... | ecosystem: Environmental > Aquatic > Freshwater >... | reverse complement strand
TCTAGATTCAGTAGCAAATCCTTCTTTAGCTTTCTCTGCAAGAGATTCTAATTCACGAATAGCATAGTCTTCATCTAATTGTAATGTATCAAACTGACCATCATGTAATATTCTAGTAGCCTCATCTCTTGGAACAGTCATAATTGGAAGATATTCATAACATCTACCCTTGTGTTGACCAATACCAACCACCTTCATAGGATTGATAAGAACAATTACTGATTGATCTCCACATCCAACATAATGAATCTGATCAGAAGTGAAATGTAATCCTGCAGCAGCACAATCTTGTGTGCTCCAGTTACATTCTTCTTTAGGCATACTTGTCACTTGTCCAATTCTGATATCAAATGTTTTGGTCCAGTCATCAGTGAATCTATTCTCTTCTCTATTAGGAAGATCTAAATACAATTCTGTTAACCCACCAATCTTTTGTCCATGATCTACAGGAACATCTACAGAATATGTATAAGGTTCAACTTCTCCTGATCCATCACAATGATCACAATCTTCCCATTCATCATCCCAATCTGCAAATCCACCTTCACCATCACATGCTTGACACATTGTAGATGTGTGAGTTTCAGTTGTTATTAATGCAGAATCATGTACAAGTTTGTATTCTCCATGTTCTAAGAATATTGTGTAATAATCTGGATTCTTTTTCCATACAGCTTTCACTTTATTGTAAGCATTACTTACGAAGTGAACTAGCTCTGGTGATCCATGTAATGTTACAACATTTCTCAATGCTACAACAAATCCTTGTCTAGTAATTCTAAAGCTATTCTCTTCTAAGAATCTGTATAGCTCATGTGCCACTTCAGCTCTTGGGTTTAAACAACACCACATGAAGAAGTTCTTCAATGCTACATAATCATCATTTTGGTTAAGAGCTTCTTGAACATCTCCAAATCCTGTATAATATTTTACATCATTTACCACTTCAATAAATTTCTCCACTAACAATTGAGGAAGACTTCTTGATGTACCAGTTAGGTAAACTGTTGTGCCCTCTACAGTGAAATCAGGAAGAATAGCAAGTGATTGTATTCCTTGTTGTAATGCTTTGATTCTAGCTGCTTCAGCTTTCATATCTTCTACATCTTGTTTCACTTCTTGAGAACTTACAATAGCATGTATCTCATAAATATCTCTTGCTGCTTGAACAGCATGATAATCATCTTCTGTAGCACCAGGCTTACTGATAATAGTCCCATCTGCTAACACCACCGTAAGTGTGTCATTCACTAATTTGATAGCGAAATATGGTTTCTCAGGCTTAGCATGACATTGTTGTTCTACAGGAACTTCTTGTTCCATCAAGTTCTCTAACTTGTTAGCCACCACTTTAGTAATTGCAGATTCTGCTGTTTGCTTGAACCAGTCAAGACTTAAAAATTTGTGTTCCATTTTAATTTGATTTAATTGTTAATTGTTAAAGAGAGGGACACGAATGTCCCTCTGTTAATTATGTTAATTGATCTATTGTTTCTTCTGTAAGCACTTCATCATTGATTTTGATATTATAATGCTTTAAATCCACTCTCTGCTTGTAATACTTGAAAAGATCAGTCATCACTTTAACCATTGGATCTGATTCACTAGTATAACCCAATCTTCCACATAAAGGATTCAAGAATGTAAGCTTTTCAAATATAGCTAACATCTCTAAATATTCTGTATGAATCTGTGGATCAAACAATCTGTGTTCTAAAGCCACTTCTAACATAGCTTCTCTTAGTTTATTATTTGTATCTACATAGTTATCTCTTCTATACTTAGATAGTTTATCTAGTTTATTAGCTAAGTCTGTAGATACATATCTTACAGAATCTATTCTTTCAAATGTGCTTCTGTAAAGATTCATCATTTCATTTATTAATGTTGATGTAATAATTCTTTTGAATGGTGCTGTTTTACCTTCCATAAATTTGTCATATGATATTAAATTGTGTATGTTTAGTTGTTCTACTATTTTAAGTTCTCTATCAGAAAAGGTAATTACTTCCATTTTTTGTTTACCCATAATCCCATAAAGAGCATCAAGTTTTAAGAAGTCTTCATGTTTAGCATAAACTTTTATTCCCTTATTCTTATGAAGATCTTCTAACTTGTATAATTGAGAATCAAACTTACACTTTCTTCCATCATTATATCGCATTAAGTCAACACCTTTCTTACATACAATCTCTCCTTGAAGCTTCAATCTTTTATTACTAGATATACCAGTTCTAATCACTTTTGCTTTCTTCTTACTATCAATGAAATGTTGAGGAACAACTAATGCATCAAGATCAGTGAAGTTCTCTTCAATCAAAGATATGATGTGTTGATACTCTTTAATAGCAGCTCTCCATTTATCTTTTGGAAGTTTACCAAGTCCTAGTAAATGATAATATGTACTAAGAGTGTACTTAGCAGCAACTCCTAGTTTCATAGGTTTAGCTCTTCTAACAATAAAATTGTAAGCACTTTCTTTACATGTGGCTCTTAGATAATCCTTTTTGATTTGAGGAACTTTATCAGTGTATACCCACACATTAGCTTGTCCATTACATACATTCTCTAAGTTATACCCATATACATAATGCTTATCTGTATTCTGCATTCTTTTATATCTCAAAGAAAATTGAGAAGGAAATGAATCAACTAACATATTTTGTCTGTATGTTTTGTATAGAGAAGGAAAGTCTAAAATGTTCACTCCTTCCAACACTGGAATAGTAGGTTTTAGTGTAGAATATTTAATGAATGGATCAATATTACGGTTTCTACCATCAGCCATTTCAATCATATGTCCACTCTTCTCAAGGTAATTAATCATAGATTTAAGATCACTACCTTCATTCATAGAGTTGTTGTACAATTCAACGTACCAATCTCCCACTTGACTAAGTTTATCCATAATGATCTTCTTAGCTTCCTGTGTATATCTCAATGATTCTCTGTTTGGTGTTGGATATAATCCATCACTCAATGAAAATCTAAGACCTATAGGGAAATCAATTCTATCTATTCCCAACTTCTCAAAGTCAAGAGGATAATATACATTGTCTAAACAGATGTGTAAGTTAGTATCTGTAGATAGTTCAGAGAACTGAAAGTGCTCATGTCTACTAATAACAAAATCATTAACAATAGTATTATCTTCTGGTACATCAAAATATACACTCTCGAAATAACATAGTTGCTCTTTGATTTTCTTGTAGAACTGCCATCTATCTTGATACTTAACAGGAATAATGATTTTTACACCATTAGCTTCTGTTGTTTCTTTTTCATATAAAAGATCAATAGTGTTAGCATCTTCTCCTTCATACATCATATACTTGCGTTCCATTCCATCTTTTCTACATACAAAGTAGAAACTAGAGCTATAAGCTAGAGGAGCCTTGAAACCAAGACCCATCATACCTAACTCTGTTGTAGATTCTCTCTTGGTAGATTTACCATACTTACTAATAATGTTTCTAACATCATCAGCATCTAGGCCTATACCAAAATCTTCTACACAAAACTCATAGTTATTTGTTGTAGATGCTTTGAATGAAACTACAATTGGTGTGTCCACACCAGCTCTTCTGTGGCTATCTAGTGCATTACTTGCACATTCTCTGATAGCTGAGCCTATATCATCAGAATATAAATTCTTACTTAACATCTGCATCAATATCTGAGCAGAATCTAAGTCTAGGGACATTCCAATTGATTCTTGTGTTTGTCCTTCTGTTAGGACGTGTGCTTCTGTCTGTTTTTCTAATATCATTTTTATAAATTTAAATTATTGCTTCTCTTTTTACTAAAAATACATCTCTTGAATATAAATCTTGATACATTACATCATTATGTTGTGTAACATCTTGTTCAAAAATTCTATGTTTCCATGTCCAAGTTGCATTTCTTCTTTCATCTCTTCTAAGACTCACTTTAAATGTTGTTCCATCTTTTTTAAGTGGTAGTCTTAATATTTTTAAATATTTTAATTGACTATTTGCTGAAATGATAATTTCATCTCCTATTTCAATTTCATCTAAACTGTTAATTAATCTGTTTTCCATAATTTCTAATTGTTAATTGGTTTAATCTCTCTATTCATTGCTGTAAAAGCTCCAGATTGATAAAAATGTACAATATCTTCTTTTTCTGTTGATGGGATTCCATCAATTAGTCTTACAGCATATACATGCCATCCATCAGGATAATAATCATTGTGTCCTCTTCCTCCACCTTCAAGTGCTGTACTAGTCACTTTAAACAATCCTCCTTCAAATTTAAATATTTGTAAGCAAAGCTGTTTATCAATATTAATGTGTGCATCTGTAAACTCTTTACAAGCTTGAAAATTCATAGAATAACCTTTTTCTAAAAATAATCTAAAAATTTGATTAGATATATGATTAGATTCTTCTTTTATATTTCTTCTTGTAACCTCTTCATTTGTATACACAATGTCTACATCTACGTCATGACTAGTTAAATCATCACTAAAAGGTCTATTTGAAAATACAAATTTTTCAGGTATCAAAGCGTATACCGTCATACCTTTTTCTAATAGAAAAACATCTTCTTTTTGTAAATATTCCATAATTTTAATTGTTTAAAAGGGTACATCTATTGGCAACCATTGCACTGTAAACCCATTGTTTTCTTCTAATAATATATCTACTTTACTAAACACTCCTTCTGTATCCCATTCTGCTCCTTTATAAGCTGCAGATGCTGGATGACTAAGTTCAAACACATGAGCAAATATGCCTGTATATTTTTTATACTTAGCTGCATCTTTACCTAGGAATATAATAGGAACTCCTAGATGATTAATCACCTCTTCAAATAGATATTTAATAAACGGTTCCCATATTTCTAAATGAGATCCTGCTTTGTTAATCTCTGTTGTCAAAGCTGCATTTAACATTAACACTCCCTGGTTTGCTAGATAGTGTACTTCTGGATCTGGTGTGTAATTTAGATTTAATCCATTATAGAATTCTTTTTCTATACCTGCATAAAACTGTTCTAGTGTAGGTTGTAATTTACCTGTAATAGAACATCCCATAAGTAATCCATCTGCTACAGGAGCATCATCTCTAAGTGTATGATATGGACATAAGCCCACCATCACCACTTTTAAATTGTCTAATGGTGTCTCAAAGAAACATCTCCAAACATGCATAGAGAGAGGAGCAACTCTTTTGCCCCTCTTACTTTCTTTCTTTAGAAATGCATATATCTTATCACACTCTTCACTCTCAATGAATGGTCTGAGTTTAGCATACCAACTTGGATGCATTTGATGTTTAAAATTGCTCCAATTCATCTTCTTCTATTAATTGATTAATTGATTCTTTACACAGCTCTATTTCATGTGTAGGAGAACCTCCTTCTTCTATTTCATCTTGACATAGAGAAACAAAGTCCCATATTTCATCAAACTTATCTGGGTGCTCATTTTTCAATGTTCTAGCCCATTGTACTAACTCTTCCATTACGCTTCAAATAATTCTAATTGATTAACAACTGGAAGAATGATTTCTTGTCTTTTACTAACCATTCCTGAAGCTTCTACAAAGAAACTATGAGCATCTATATGATTATTCATCCATAAGCTTGGGTGCACTTCTTTCATACTAAATGTTGTAAACTGATAAAGTTCCCATAATGAATTAGTAGCATTGTAATCATGAGTTGGATTTTTCAATTCTCTCTTGATGATGTTCAACTGTGTTGATTCAATGAATTGCTCTTCAATGTACATTCTACCAATCAATTCAGCTTGTGCTCTTTTATCAAGATCAATAGATTTCATAGTTTCTCTCTCCACTTGCATCTTTGTAAATGCTTCTCCTGCTCTCTTGATATATTCTACAATAGCTTGTGGTGTGAATGTTTGTATTTCTCCTTGGTGTTTCTTTTTGAATGCACCATAATCACCACTTACACATCCATTGCTACAGATGAATATTCTTGTACCGATAGCAAATTTCAATGATAATGATTTATCATAACTATTCTGCCATCCTATTTGTAATTGCATTTCACTATCTGCTACATTTTTAATTGTGAACTTACCATTAGCAACTTTTCCATCTCTTGCAGATGTATATAGTTCTTGGTCTAGGGTGAAACCTGCTTGATGTATACTCTCAAGTGTTAGGTCCATCAATTCTGCATGACTCACAGGTTTGTAAGTCTTGGTTTGCTGAGGAACAGGTGCTGCTAGCAGTGTACCTCTTGCTGTGTTATAAGTTTGTACGTCCATGTTTTTATCCTAATGTTAGTGTTATCTTTCTATGAAAGAATCTTGTTAATATTGCTTCTAAATTTTCTATTCCTATACATTCCACTGTTCCTAATTCTTCACCAGTTTCTGTAATAGATAACCATTCTATATTTTCTTTAATCTCTTCTTCGAGCATTTCTATCTCATTGTCTGAACATCTCATAATTCTTGCTCTTTTTTATAGATTTCTAATAATGATTCTATTGACCAACCTAAATGACTAGGTTTTTTTGAATACAACAATTTATCTTCATGGTTTGTGCCTTTATTAGGATAGTTGTATATAACCCACTCTGCAAAACCAATAGCAAATTTATCTGCTATTTGTTCAAATTCAATAGTACATCTGCTTTTCATAAACAGTTTTCCAAACTTTTCTTTTAGTGTCATAATCCTTTTTCTTTTTTATAGGTTTCTAATTCTCCTTCATATAATGTAAATTTATTTACACCCATATTCTTAGCAATAGCCCACTCTGCAAATTCAATAGCATATACATCGAATATCTTAACTAAACAATTTGCTGAATGCCATTCTGTTGGTTCTAAATCTAAATCATCTTCAGAATATTCATAACATAATTCTTTTAATGTTGCTTGTTTTCTCATAATTAATAATCTAAAATTCCTGAATCTCTAATTGCTTCATAAAGCTCTTCTTTCTGTGTTGGGAACAATGCTGTTAGTTCTATCATCTCTTTCAAATATTTCTTTCTGGTTGATATATCTAATATATGTTCAGCTTTAAGAGATCTTTCTATCCTATTAGATAGTTCTGTTATCACTGTAGCTCCTTTCTTAAAATGTTCCACCTCATCATCTGCATTCACTGTAATTAGTTTACTTACATAAGCTTCGATGTGTGGAAGAGTTTGTCTTAAAGATTGTTTAGCTCTCATTGTAAATAAACCATTCTGGTCCATTGTTTCAAATCTCTCTAGTAGTGTAACAGATAATGCTAAGCTTTCTATAACAATATCACTTAATTGTTCTGATGTTAATTTATTCATTTTCTTTTCTTTTTTTTAGGAGTTAAATGTTTCATTAGATTTCTTTTTTTATAGTCTGGATTATCAACTTCAAACTCTTCACCATTACTTCCTGTTTTCATTATTTTCTTGGGTGGTTTCATATTATTCTTTTTTATTTATGTATTGTAAAAACAATTCTATTAAAATAACTCCAACTACTCCTCCAACTATTACTCCAATAATAAAATTTATCATATTTTAATATTATTTATTTAAAGTTGTTACATTAACTACGTTTACTTCTTTCTTCTTTCTAATCTTATCAAATGCTTTCCAATCAACACTGAATGTTCTTCCATATTTATCAGTTAATTGACCATTCTTCATTTGAATATTAGATGGGTTTCTTACTCTCATATTATTTCTCTTTGTGTTAAATATTCTTCTATAACTTTTAATCCATGTGTCTTTGCTAAATCAGCCCAATCTTTTATTCCTTCTCCTAGGTAGAGCTTTGGTACATTGCAATACTCAAAATCAAACTTATCAGTTATCAATTGAGAATTCTTTACACCAGCTTCATCTGAATCAAAAGACAAGATTTGCCTATCAGAGTTTTCTTTTAGATACTGAACATTCTCTTCAGAGAAACATCCTGATCCTTCATTCTGGACAGCACAGCAACATGGAAATACTTTTTTCATCACCATGTAATCCTTCTTACTCTTATTGATGAATGCAACATCACAATCTTTGATATCATCTAGCCCATCCATCATAGTGATCGGTACATTATTAGGCATCCACTTATTCTTTTTATCTGCAAATGGTCTATAAATCTTCCAATGCCCTTCATATAGATAACCAAATCTCAACTCTGTATCCTTAATAGGAAACTTTTGTTTGTTGAGATAGACAGTGTCTATAGAATATACATTGTTAGCTCTAAGATCATCTATATCTTGATAATATCCATTCCAATATGCTAACTCTTCGTGTGTAAATTTTCTTGTCTTCACTTGAATAAAGAACTCACGTTTAGATGTAGCAGTTGGTTGTGCATAATCAGCAACAATCCTCTCATATTGTTTTGTAGAGGATCCACTGACAATCCCTAAATCAAAATCTCTATCAAGCATCAATAATGCTTCACGCAATGATATATTAAATAACATCATTATGAAATCAAAACACCCACCTTTTTTACTGGAATCTCCAAAATCAACAAATCTCAATGCTCCTCCTCTATATCCTATAATGAATGATGGATTCTTTTCATTTCTAAAGGGCGAATAAGTAACAACATTTATTTTCCAATTCTGATGTGGCATATACATCTTATAGACATCATATTCAGATATCTTTTCCAGTATGCTATCAGGTGTTAAATTTATTTTCTTTTTCCCTTGTATCATAGCTTTAAAATAAAAAACCCTCACCAAATTAATGATGAGGGCTCTCATTAACAATCAATTGAATTAATAATCGTCACCATCTTCAGAAATAAATGCATCAGAGGCAACTAGGTTGTCATCAGCATTATAATCCTGTAGGTCCTTTAAGATGTAATAGTCTTTACAACCATATTCACCTATAACATTCACTACGAATTTCTCGTGTGCTTTCAAATCTTTAGGCTTTTTGTTTTTAAGACCTTCTTGTACTCTTCTGTCTCCATAATCAACAAGTCTAAATTGTTTCAATGCATAACCACCTAAGAAGGCTTTATTATAGATACCTTGATACTCTTTAGATTCTCCATCTCTTTCTTTAACAATAACAGTAGCAAGAGCAATAACAGATTTAGCCCATTCTCCATCAATTTGGTCTTTCAAATCTTTTACATTACCTCTCATCAACTTCTTCCATTCTAATTGTAGAACAGTTTCTGCATCACGATAATCAAGATCAGCTAACCATGTTCTCATGAAGTTGTAAAGATCTTCTTCTCCTGTATACGCCACTCTGAAATCTCTTCCTTTTGTGAACCATTCAGCTAGATCATTTTCATCTCCTGCCCAAGAACACATACCAATAGAATTGATATATTGTTTCTTAGTTCCATCTTTATTCTCACGTTCTTTATCTTCTAAGAAGAAGCTAACTTTATAATTGTCTGTAGTATTAACTTTCTGTAACCAAAAATCTAAACGAACATAGCTATTACCATCTTTAGTCTCACCTAAATACTCAGCAGCTTTGCTGTCTTCTTTAAGTTCAATACCAAGCTTGTCTTTATACTCTTCAATTGTTGGATTGATAGCAATAATGTTTACCTCTAATAATCCTACTTTCTTTACTGAATCACCACTTCCTGTGTTCTCTCTTTTCTTTCCTCCGATACTACTCATAATTTCTATTTAATTAAGCGTTATAATAATTTGTTAAACTGTCTGCTACTAATTGCAGGTTATTTGGTATTTTAGTTTCCTGGAACATTCCATCAGGACTCTTAGCTGGATATTTTCTATAACGATTAGTTAAGAATTGATAATTAGCTGTTCCATCTTTGTTCTCTTCTACAAGAGTGTAGAGACATACAGTTAGTAATCCTTCTAATAACACTTGGTTATCGATAAGCTTACCTGCTGTCTTAATTTTATATCCTATTACATCTTGACCATCCATCACTTCTTCTGGATGTGTAAGATAGAATACAGTGATATCTTCTCTCAATTGTCTAGCAGTTCTAAATAGATCAACCATATCTTTAGCCATAATGCTAAATTTGGTAAATCCTATTTCTGTAGCTTTGTTTACCATATTGAATCCCATAATGTAATTACTGTCTTCAATAATAATGTTCTTAATGTGAGGAGCTTTGTCTGAAATAGTTCTTAGCAATCGAGATATCTCATTTGCATCTTCTACTTCTTTGTAATTCTTGTTTTCAACGTTGTAAAGCTTTTCACTTCCTTTGAAAGGAAGCTCTTTCTTTGCAACATTGATAATGTACGTTTCTTCTGGATTTAGGTGCTTAATTGCTGTACTCTTTCCAGTACCAGTTGCACCAACAATCCCTACTAATTTGCTTGCCATTGTTTGTTGATTTAATTATTAATATTTAGTTTTCATTCTATAAATATACGATATATTCTTGATAAAGTCAAGCATTATATGTATTTTATTTTGTTTTTATCAAAGAATTCTAATGCTTTTGATAACCATTTAAGCTCTACAAGTTCATTGCTACTGATAATATATATGTGAGCTTTCTTGTCTGGTGTGTTATATTCCATAGCCATACATCTATTTATCTTTTGAGCAAGGTTTTCTGCATTACTATCGAAATAGTTAATGATCACCTTGTCCAGAGGTTTATATGTAACACCTGTATTACCAATCTTTACAACAGCTAGATGATTACCTGCTCCTTCAGCAAAGTCTTCAAAGATTTCTTTCTCTTTAGACTTATTATGATAGGAAGGAATTCCTAGATTGTCTGCAACAGCAGTGGTACCACAGAATACAAGGACCCTCTCATCTTTATGTGCAGCCAAAAGTGCCTTTGTAGCATTAGTTTTGGCCAAGGATGATTGAATAAGTCTCATTCTAGCAAGTCTCATAAACATTGTATCAGATCCACTGTTCTGAAGCTTATTGATTACCCATGATAGGGCATCATATTGCTTCTTCTCAGTCTTTTGTTTAGTCTTATATTGATTATATACAACATTGTCAAGGGGAACTCTGATAACATGTATCTCATAATCTACAATAACACCCTCCTCAATTGCTTTTTCAATTGGATAAGTTGCTATTACATGTAGATCAAGTTCTTCTTCTATAGTTCTTTCTGTCCAACTGGATAATGTACCAGTTAAACCAAGGATCTGTCCATTAACATCAAACAGGTCCTTACACACTTCTATCTGAGCAGCACTCAGTAGATGTATCTCATCAATGATTACAACATCAAAGCTTTGATCAACATACTTCTTTAGTGATAGATGGGTGGTATATGTGACAATGCTGTCATCAAACCCAAGATCATCAAAATCAGATTGCCAAGCATCTTTAATCTTATTATCTGGATAGGCAATCAATATGCTCTCAGGTTTAAGTTTCTCTAGAGCTATAATGCTAGTTCTTATCTTACCAAACCTAGGACATAAATTTAGAATTCCATACTTACCATGCTTGAGCCATACATCAGCAAACTCTTTCTGTCTTTTATCTCTTATTGTCATTCTTTCTTTTTCCAATGTTTAATACTTGAGTCATAGTTAGATCTTTTATTTCTATACCATTAATAGTTTTTGCTTCTCTACCATGAAACTCTCCTCCAATGAAAAGAAAATTCATTCTAAATAATTGATCTTTAGTGTACACTTTACCATCAATAGCAGGTACTTTTTCTTCTTCTTCTCTCATTCTCTAAGGAAATATGATTTATTTGTTATACTCTCGTAATCACTGTCTGTGATATCTTTCTTTCTAGGCAGCTCCTTAAATAAACCTAGTTCACCTAGGAATGCTAGTCCAATTCTCACGTCATCCTCGCCATAACTATTTTTGATTAGTCTCAAGCTTCTGAAATATTTAGCACCGTATTGATCTTTTAGTTTATCTAGGTCATATCCAGAAGGATCTGCCACTTTATATCTCATAGGATCAAATAATGCCATAACTACATCAGCATCATTCTGTGTGCTTGAGCTATCTGCAAAATCTTCTAGTTGAGGTTCTACATCTCCATTCTTTAATCTTGATGGATTAGATATGGATCTATTGAACTGACTAACAACTACAGGACTATATCCATAGAAATCTCTAGCATATCTCAGCTCATCAGACATCTTATCAATAGCATCCTTTTTAGTTGGTTGAGCTGCTGTAGTCTTAAGAAGACCAATGTGATCTACTACAACCATGGTGATTTGTGTTGGATCATTAGGAACATATATTTTATTCCATTTATCCAATTGTCTTATCTCACCATTTTCTTCAGCATAAGTCTTTAGCTCTTTAGCTATACCTACAGGATTCTCTGGACCATCTATGATAGTGACTATCTCACTGAGCTGATCTACATAATCTTTA
>Ga0209492_1000490_pt1 | contig 12329 bp, 22 predicted proteins | sample PPLLak12cMay2015_FD_187253 | JGI IMG/M metagenome (GOLD analysis project Ga0209492, IMG submission 187253) | Freshwater sediment microbial communities from Prairie Pothole Lake near Jamestown, North Dakota, USA - PPLs Lake P7 Core (1) Depth... | ecosystem: Environmental > Aquatic > Freshwater >... | reverse complement strand
TAATCGAATAGAATCCTCTTTATCAGGTATTGATAATGGAAATTCTGACTCTATCTCAGTAGTTACTTCTTGATTAAGTAAATCTAATTTACAATCTCTTAGTTCATCGATTTCCAAATCCCCGTAATTAATTTCAAATTTAATTTTATATTTCATCTAATATCTGTTTTATTTTAAAATCTCTATAATATTCTTTATCCAATTCAATATCATCATAAGATACCCAAGATATGACATTATCACCCTTTACATTAGTTAGATTTAAGTATCTAATATTAAACCTATTATTAGGTCTATGTATAGAAACAATTTCACAAGGTGAATTACCTCTAAGACATCTATCACCTACATTATAATAAGTCATAAGTTACTAAATCTAGCAATAATTTGTCTTAAATCATGATCATGTTTATTCTCATATTTAGAAATTAATTTATACTTTTCATCAATTATATAAGATAGTTCTGCAATTTTAATTGAATTTACTTCTTTATATGATGGCAATTCATCTTTAACGATTAATTGAATATTAGTAGGCATTATTCTGGTATCACCATAAGAACCTCGGAGTAAGATAAGATTTTTACCAATTGGAATTATAAATTTACCGGGTTTTATATCATAACTAGTTATACCATGTTCATCACATATTTTCATTGCCATTTTTTCAGTAACAATAAAATCCCAATCATTTGGCTTTCTATCAAATAGTGGTTTATCATTTATCAAATAACATTTAAGTGCTCTAGATCCTGTCAGAACGGCACCCATTTCTGTTAGATTTTTTATCAATTTGTAACCTGGTCTTAAAAAAGCAAACCTACTCATTCTCAGAGTAGGATTTATTGTTATTTTATGATCAGACATTAAAAGATTAAGTTTTATATCTCTTATGTATTCTGGATAATTCATTACTTTTTATTTAAAATTAAGTTTAGTGATGCTTCTCTTATTCTTACTTTACTTGGTTGGAACCTCATATCTTTCAAATAAGTTTCTAGAAAATGTTTAATACTTGCTGGATATTTAGTATAAGTTAAACAACGAAGTCTATAAGGATTACCATAAGCATACTTCAACTTTGTTGGTTCAGTTATATCTTTACTATTATGTTTTTCTCGCTTCCATAAAAATAGTAAATCATATTGTTTCCTGTTTGTAAGTGCATCAAACCAAACAATATGAGTTCCCATCTTATTTCTAAAACTATTAAGTTCTTTTTTATGTTGTCTTAATTTCTTTTCTTTATCGTTCATTAAACTAATTTTTCTAATTGTGATTGTCTCCACTTTTGGATAGTTGATATATTTGGTATAATATTAGATGTGAATGAGCATAGTTCACCACTTTCTCTTATTAAATAAATTGTATTCAAAGAGTTGTATGATTTTTTAATATTATGAAATATAAATTTTTCACCAACTTCAAATTTATTAAATGCCCAACCTTTTAGTTTTTTATTAATAACTATAATATCACCTTCTTTCAGATTTTCTATATCCTTTAAATTCATGTTACAAATATAATGAATTTATTTTTAATTAAGTAATTTATTTAATTGTAAATTTCTATATTCTTTTACATCAAAGTGAATATATTCATTTGGATTTAAAGTTCCGGTTACACCATCTATTGTTAGATAATATTTACCATTTTTATATTCAACTACATATTCGTCATATAACTTAATTATATCGATTGGAAAGTTACCCTTATATAAGATTTCATATTTTCCTAATCCATCTATACGTTTCATTAAATTGTTAATTACTTTATCACTAACAACCCCTTCTGTTTTTTTACCAGAACTCATAATCAAATTGATTTTAAGTGTTAGTTTATTTCTGATATAATTATCCATTTATAATACTACCTGGGTCTGCAGAAATATAATTTATGTTCTTTAATACTTTATTATCTTCAGTTCTATAAATTAACCATTTACCACCATCATTAATATAATGTGCTTTAGTACCATCTTTGTCGTTGTAAAACTTAATAGTATCAATCGCCTCCTTTTCGGTATTACAAGCCTTACTCATATTTGAATTGTGTATATTATCAAATATTTCATTAAATTTATCACTTAAACCGAATTCTAAAATAGAACCACATAGAACAACCATCAAATCACCACAAGCATCAGCAACTTCAACTAAGTCATTATTATCAATTGCATCTTGTAATTCTTTAAGTTCCTCTGAAATAAGACTTATTCTCAAATCACATCGTTCTTTCGAAGGTATTTGTGGTGTATCTAATATAGGTGCTTTAAAAATTTTGTGAAATTCTTTCACTTTTTCAATATAATCCATTTTAATATAATTTATTTTTATTAGAAATCTCTTTCCATGTTTTTACCTCTTTTTTCAAGGTCTTCTCTTATTAATTTTTCAATATATCTTGAACGATTAGTATTACCTATATCATCAAGTAATTCATCCATCAATTCAACTATATCCGAATTTAATGTAAATCCAGTTTTTACTTTCTTTTTATCATCAGGTATTTTCTTTCTCATAAGAATTATATATTAATTAAAAAAAATGTTTAAGTTTTTAAAAAATTATTAAAAAATTACACTTTTTGAGTTTTCAAACTTAATATATATAATAAAAAGAATAATATTTATGAAAACTAAAATAAGAATTTCATTGGCAGTTGATAAAAAATTAAATGATATATTAGATGAAGAGTTTACAAATAAATCAAAATATATTGAATGGTTAATATACCAAGATTTAATGAAATATAGTAAAAATGAAAAGATAAAAAAAATTATACTATAATGAAAAATGAAATATTTATTAATAAAGCCAATTTAAAACATAAATATAAATATGATTATTCTAAGGTTAACTATATTAATAGTTATACTAAAATAGTTATAATATTTTTTGAAAAAAGTAGGATTAGTTTACGAAATTCAATATACATTTAATGATTGTCTAAATATAAAGAAACTACCATTTGATTTTTATTTACCAGAATACAATATATGTATAGAATATGACGGAGAACAACATTTTAGACCTATTGATTATTTTGGTGGATTAGAAACATTTAATAAACAAAAAGAAAGAGATAATATTAAAAATAAATATTGTGAAAACAATAATATAGAAATTTTAAGAATTGCATATTATGATTATAAAAATATTGAATATATTATAAAAAGCAAACTTAATATATAGTTTATAAAAATAATATTATAAGATGAAATACGTAAGAACGTTTGAATCATTTAAGTTAAATAACTTAAAACCAGTTAACGAAGAATTATTAGGAAGTGTTATTAACTTCTTTAAAAATATGTGGAATAAAGCAACTGAAGAGTTGAAAAAGTTAGGGAAAAACCCATCAATCGACCAGATAGACCAATGGATGGAGAAAAATCCATTTAATCCAACAGATGATTCATATATGTTGAAATCGGTGATGGATGAGTTTAAGAAAAAACCGACTACAAATGATCAAGATTGTTTAACACTTATTGATAATATTTTAGATCCAGATTTAGGTGCTTTAGGTAAACAAGGATTACAACCATTTTATGATGGATTGTTAAAGGCGTTTGGTAATAATCTAGCTCCACTTAATGTTATAACTTACTACATGGAGAGAATTAGAGATAGAGCAATTAAAGATTATAAATTTGCAGGTGGACCAGATTTAAAAGTTGGTGTTCCAGTTAAATTGGATCCTAAGAAGAAGAATATTGACTTAAATGATACAACACATCTACCTGATTTCAAAAAGGTATTAAAAGCAGCAACTGATGACAAGAAAAAGAGAGATGTTACTATTACTTGGGTTGAGAAAACATTACTACCTAGATTAGAGAAATATACAACTGAAGTAACTGATGAAGAAGTTCAGGCATATTTAAAAACTAAAGGTATTGAACCAGGTGGTGAATATAAAGTTGGTGATATGGTAGTCTATAAAAGAGAGAAATTTATTCAATCTGAATGGGATGCACTTACTGATGATGATAAGAAAAAAACTGAAGAAGGTAAAGTTAAAGAACTATCTGACAAAGAAGAAATTGGAATAAAAAAGATTTCTAAAATTGAAGGAGAAAAAGTTAATTTTGAAGATGCCGATTTTACTAAGTTAACCGGTGATATTTTAATGAAAGTTGAACAGGTTGCAGGTAAAGTAGAAGGACAAGATGACTTAGTTAATACATTAAAAGATTTAAAAACTAAAAACCCTGAATCTTTGAAAAAAATTGATGATATTTCTAAATTATATTCAGATCCTATTGCAAATAAAGATAAAATCGCAGAGATTGAGAAAGCAATCGGTACATCTGAAGCATAAATAAATATAAATTATGAACAAAGAAAGAAGAAAAATTGATAAAATATATTCTCAAATTGATAAAATTGCAAGTAAAGGTAAAGATAACTTCTTGGAATATTATCTACTTGTCGATGATTTGGTTAAAAGTTCAGACTATGATATTTTATTACAATCATTATACTATCACTATGATATAAATATAGTAAAGTTAAATTCTATAGAAGATGTTAAAAAGAAAACTTGGAAGGATATTATGTATGCTACTAAAGGACCTCTTACTAAGAAACTTAAAAAACTATATGATATTAAAAAAGTTTATCAAATATCATTTGATATTATTGATTCATTAACTAATATTAAATTGGGAACTATAGTTGAGATAGATGCTTATACTGATGAATCAAAGTATTTAATAAAGAATAAAATGTTTGCAAAGATAACTAAAAGTAGAAAAGTTATTTTAGAAGTTACAAAGGTAGGTGAACTTACACCAACTATATTAGATACGTATGACTTTTCGGTATCTGATGACCAAAATATGTATAATAAATATGTTACTGCTATAAACTTATTAACTTCATAATAATATAAAAATAAAAATATTATTATTATGAATATAAAAGTAGTTGACTTTGAAATATTATCAAAGCATTATGTTAAATATCAAGAAGGTATAACAGAAATCGATAACGTAAAACAAGAATTTGTAAAAAGATTAGATCCATTTAAAGATGAAATGCAGGCTTTAATAAAAGGTAACCCATCACAAACTGAGGAAGAACAAAAAGTAAGTGGTGAAAGATTCCAAGAATTACAAGAAATGGCAATGACTATTGATGAAGAGTTCAAGTATAAAATGAGACAAATGAATGATGAACTTTCTAAAGGTATTTATACAGATTTAGAAAACATTATTTCAGAATGGGGTACAGAAAATGAAGTTGATATGGTAATTGGAAGTACAGAAGTTGTTTTCTTAAACCAGAAACATAATGTAACTAATAGTATTATCAATATACTAAAAGAAAATGGTACTTACATTGATGAGCCAACAAGAGGTAAAGTAGTTTTACCAACGGTATAAAAAAAGAGAGCATTTGCTCTCTTTTTTTCTAAATAATCCATCTGATAAATACTTCTTTTGGTATCCTATGTCCTATATCCTCTTTATGATATTCAAACTCACCAATACCATATTTACTAAAGTAAGCAATAGATTGAATAGGATCAATAACATCATCGTTAACACCTAATATAACTTTATGCTTAACAGGTAGTGAACCTAACTCAACAACAGGATCAAAAGAACGACCTATCACTGCAGGGTTGAATAATAAAGTAGAAATGCCAGTCATTGTAGATAAACAATAAGCAAAGTAACCACCCATTGATGAACCAATAAGTAATTCAATATCTCTTTCTTTTATTTCTTTTAACATAGTATCAAATAACCAAGGGTCTCGATAGTCCATAGCGGGTGCATAAACATTGGATTCACCATATTTTTTAATTAGTTCTTGATTCTTCTCACTGAATGGTTTGGACTCTAGTCCATGTAAAAATGCTACTCTCATATTTATATTTGATTAATAATTGCAGTTTTAGTTTCTACTTTTTTTAATTCTTTTTTCAATTGACTACTGGCCGCAGTTTTATTTGAAAAAGGAATAATCACCACACTACTATCTTTATTAACTACTTTTACTATAAATGTCTTTTTCATAATTTCTTTTTATAAAGATAATACTTATTTACTTATCTACCTAATTATTGTAAAAGTTGATAGATTTAGTTACATATAAAACCTTTTATTAAAAATTAATATAAATAGAATGATAGACTTATACCAAATCTCTAATGAAATTAGAATTTTATTAGATAAAAGAAGAGAAGAATTGAATCTATATTTTATAGAAGACAATCATAAATACTTTATGAATAACTTAGAAGGTCAATCCAAAAGTAATTGGCCATCAGTATCAAAAGTATTAAAAAGTTTTTACCCAGAGTTCCCAACTCAAGAAGCATCACTTAAAAAAGCAAAAGGTGATATTGTATTACAAAAAAAACTTATCAAAGAATGGTCTCAAATGGCAGACTATGCAAATAATACAGGTAGTAGAGTTCACTATTTTTTAGAAAAGAAAATAGTTGAAAGATTTCAATTAGATAAAGAAGTAAGAGAGCCAGAATTTAATTGTGATTTTGAACAAACAATTACATCGGATCATATGATTAATTATGGTGTCGAATTTTATGAAAAAATGATTAGAAATGGTGCAGTTCTAATTGATACTGAGGTTGTAATGGGTGATCCAGAACTTGGATATACAGGACAGGCAGATAAAATTTGGTTAGTGTGTAATAAAGAAAAAACTCAATTGGGTATTGTAGTAACAGATTGGAAAAGCAACAAGCCGAAAAACTTTGTTGAAACAAAATGGACAACTAGAATGTACGAACCTTATCAGGATTTACCGAATACTGCATTAGGTCATTATTATGTACAATTATCATTATATGCCAAACTATTTAAAAAAATGTTAGAGGGAACTAAATATGAGGATTTACCAATTGTTAGAGCATCATTAATCTTACTAAAAGATAGTTGTTATGAAGAGTTTCGTGTACCAATAGATGTTATAAACAGAACATTAGAATTGGATATTGTTAGTTATCTAAAATAAAAAACCCATCATTAAGATGGGTTTACGTTTTCAATTTGTCTAAGTATATCACCTGCCATTCCAGTATCTAAACGAGTTGTTGCCAACCAATCTAAGTAAAATGATGATGCCATTCCAGTTGGTGAACTAAGCATATTAGTTAGATTTTGTAATTGTTCAATATCAAAAGTTATATTACTTGGTGTAGTAACAATTTCTTCCGGTTGTACTTCATTTGATTCTGAATTAGAAAATGCATATTCTTCTGCAGCCATATCCATATCATTTTGGTATCTTTCCCAATCTAAACTCTCCATTGTTTCTTCATATTGAATTCGTTCTGCATGGTCTACAATAGGTGATTCCATTTCAATTTGTTCTGTTGGTCTTCCCCAATTATGTGCATAATAATTAATGTGTTGCGGGTCTACCACATCCCCTAAACGCCTATACCTAGGAGGTAATTCTTCACTTAAATTAGCGATAGATGATCTAGATGATGAAGAGGATTGTTCTCTTTCTTCATTTCGTTTATTTCGTGATTCTCTTAATTCGGCAACTCTATCTCTATTACGAAATTCATTTGCAGTATTAAATACAACATCACCGATAACTTCATCCAAAACCATATGTTCTCTAAGAATATATTGGTCATTAACATTAGAATACTCGACATTATTACGACTTGTATAAATGTCTAAGTAACTAACATAAACTGCCTCATTTCTATATCTAAAAACTTTATCAATTCCATCAAATTTCAAGTGGTCACTATCGTGATATCCACCATCTGATGATGTAAGTGTTCTTACACTATTATCTTCATCTGGAATAAAGTTAGAAATAACTCCATTGTCTAGATTGATAAATTTGAAAGTATCCATGTAAGGATATTTCATAGGTCGATAATTGTCTAGTTTAATCTCTAATTTTAATTCCTTTCTTTTATTAGAAAGATTCTCGAAATATAAAGTATTAAACCAATTTTGTTCACTCTTGTATAGGTAGTTATTCTCAGTAGCCCATTTTTTGAAATGAAATGATAAGTCTTCATCATTCATAGTATAAATTCTATCCATGATTTTATTACCATCAAAGTTCCAAAGAAGTGCTCTACCAATAAGATAGCCATCAGAGTTTAACATAATTAACATATTAACTTTGTTTTCATTCTTTGTATAAAGAGAAAATAAGTTTTGACAATGTTCGTGTTTCATACAAGATACACCCAATGAACCCCTTTCATTAGAAGCATATGACTCATGATAATAATATTTTTTAATTTCATTACCACTTATTATATCAAAAGTAAATTTTGTTTTAACAGATTGAGATCTGAAAAGATTAGAAAACTTCTCAACTTCTTTAGAAGGAATACCACAGAAAAGTTTACCAATAAATGCACCTGGTTTCACATGGTATCTACGAGAAGATGTCCAATAAGTATCGGTATCTAATGTCTCCATTCTATCTGTGGTAAGGTAAGAAAGTTTACTTCTATCTTGTGATGATATAGAAATATAATTTACTGGAGAGTCAACCAAATCTTCTTTAGTATGTCTTTTTCTTAATAAAAGACTTGCGACAATTGACTCTGACTCAATTTCTCTTAATATATTTCTTAAATCATCTGATATAAGGATATCAACCGTTTTTCTCTCGTATGTTGGCATAGTTTGTGTGTTTTTATTTTTACAAATATAATATAAATTTTTTAAATTCCTAATGATTCTAACAAAGAGTTGCGAACAGCACATTGAGTTATTTTCATAATTCTTTCAGTCTCTATTTTAATAATATGAGAATCTTGACGGTTAAATATTTTTAGATAAGTTTGAAATGCCCAGAAAGCATCAACATAAAAATCTAAGTCTCTTGTAATCTCTTTTATCTTATTAGATTCTACAAACAACATGTTTCTTTGTTGTGTTGAAAGTCTAGTTTGTACTAAGTCTAAACTGGTATTGGAATTTGCAACATAACGAACCGAATTTTTAAAAGCATCAAACTTTCTATGATTAATCATAGGAATATCTTCATCATTACCAATAATAATATCTCTTAGTTTAGAAAATGCAACTCTATGACCAACAATAGATTGCATTGCTTCTATCTGTTCATCAAATGTCTCACCATTTAAACCAACAGATGCAATTTCTGCAGCTTGTGTAACCCCTTTTAAGTGTTTTTTAATAAGTCCAGTATTACTTGAACCAATAACATATAGTCCTTTTTTCTCAGAGTAAAGACCAACATTAAAACTAAGTCGTCTTGATTTATCAGATGAATTTAGAATATAGAATGATTTGTAAAACTCAACACCACCAACTTCAATTCTATCAGAAATCAATTGTAAGTATTGTTTACCACCTATAATATCAAATTTGTATTTACTAATCGTAAAATTACTTTCAATCAGTTCAATTTTACTTTTAAGATATTTACTAATATCAAATATCTCATATCTGTTTGAAACATTTGCAACTTTGATAACTCGTTCACCAAATTTAGTAATAACTTGTGTGCCTTCTTTTTGAATTGATATTTTATCAATTATTGAGAAAAGCAATTCCTTGTTGTAATCTTTATATCCTATCATAGTTTTAATTATTTATTTCTACAAAGATAAGTAATTTTTATTTTAGAAAAAAATATTTAATATATAGTTTTATGAAATACTTAAATAGATATAGTGAATTTAATGTTATATTGGAAAAATCCAAAAATGATCCTATTCCAGAAATTACACAAGGTGGTAAATTAGCCATAGTTTTATTAGGACCTCCAGGAATTGGAAAATCAACATTTGCAAAAAACTTTATAACTCATAAAAATCCAAATATTAAAGTATTTTCTACTGATGACGTTTCTTTAACAATGAGTAAAGACTCTAATGTATATCATAAAGGATCATCAGAATTAAATCTTAGAAGACTTAGTATGTTTATAAAATCAGGTGGTTCATTCATTTATGATACGACTGGTGTACAAAAAGGAAATATATCTAATATTACACAACAAGCTAGAAATAATGGTTACAATGTAGTCTTTATTCACTTGATGGGTACATTAGACTTATCATTAAGACAAAACTTAGAAAGAGATAGAAATGTTCCTTCTGATTATATTAAATTGGCATATTCAGAACAATTTAAAAATATGAAATACTTTTCAGATTTAAATCCATATAGTTATTATGTTGTTTATAACATAGATGGTAAATATAAATTTATGAAATATGATGGTGCTCAATTATTGAAAAGAAAGGTTGATAAATATGTACCTATTAAGGAAAGTGTTGGTAAGGAATTTACTATCGAAGATGCTTATTTAAGTGCAATAAATTTGGTGGATGATGGTTATTTACTTAATTTTTATGATAGAGATGAAAACTATTTATCTACTGATGATATTGACAATAAGACAGATAAGTTTAAAAACTTTGAGATATATAAAGACCTTCATAAAATTAGAAAATCCGAATTTACGATAGAAGTTACTAATGATAAAACTAGTTTAAGTTTTGAAGATTTTGTTAATATTCTAAATGACATGAGTGTAACTATACAACATTTAAGTACAAAAGGGTGGACCTTAACTGACTTCTTTGCCAGTCCTGATGATGATAGTGCAGGTGAACATAGATTTTATCATATTAGATTTGTATTTACTAAACCAGATGAAAAAATTGATAATGATAGAAGTTTAGAAAAGGAATTTCCCAGAGCACATATAAAAAGTGTATTTGATAAGAATGGTTTAGATTCAGAGGATATTACTTATTATGATAATTATATTGAAGTAGAATTTACAAATCCTAATTATCATTTTGGTGGTACTAATAGAAAGTTAGAATCAATTACTAAACAATTGGGTGCAATTGGTTTCACAAAATCTACTAATAAAGTTGTAATAGATTATTAAAAGTCATTTTCTAATATTATTATATCAAGAATAAAGGAAATTTTCATATTTCTTTTCATCAGTTAAATCTATTTCCATTAAAACTTCTTTAAGAGGTGTCGTAAATACTATAACTACACTTTTTAAGAAATCAACTTCAACATCATAAAGTAATTCTTCTAGTATTAAATCTCGTTCATCTTCTCTTGTCATTTTAGGACCAGTATCAATTAGTAAGTTAATCTTCCAAGGTAATCTTTTATTTACAAAACTATATACTGACTGCTTATAGACATTTGGTTGTCTAATTTGTCGTTTGAATGTAAAAAGTGCGAATATTACAATTCTTATAATATATTCGTGGTAAACTTCATTAATATCGAGTTTCATATTTTATATATATTAGTATGAAGAAGTTTTCTATGTTAAATGAATCGGTTAAATTTGGACATCTTATGATAGAAGATGATAAAATCTTATATATTGATGATGATTTTTTTATTATGTATGATGGATTTCCAACAAGTCCTGGTCATACATTAATAATAACAAATGGTCCAGAAAAAGATTATTTTGAATTAAGTCAAAATAAAAAGAATAAACTTTCACTTATGCTTGATAAAGCAAAGGAGATTATTGAAGGTGAATATAATCCAGATGGTTATAATATCGGAATGAATTGTGGATTATCTGCCGGTCAAACGGTTATGCAATTTCATTGTCATTTGATACCAAGGTACACTGGTGATGTTGAAAACCCAAAAGGTGGAGTTAGACATTCAGTTGTTGGAAAAGGATATTATTAAATAAAAAACCCACTTAAATTAAGTGGGTTTTATTCTTTCTGTTCATCTATATACTTTTTCAGTATATATTCAATCAATCTTGATTTTTTATAAAATTTTCTATCAATTGCCATTTCACCAATCTTTTTATCTAAAAAAGGATCTACTGATATAGATATTTTAACTTTCTTTTCTTCATCAGGTATTTTATTATTCATAGAAATTATATAAATTTTATCAAAAAAGTTTATCAAAAAGTAGTAGGAAGGTGTCAAAGTTTAATATATAAAGAAAAGAAAGAAAGTTATATTATGTTAGTATGTAGTATTTGTAAAAGAAATGAAGAAGAAATTAAAATTTTCAAAAAATCTTGTATTTGTGTAAGTTGTAAAGGTAAATTAAATTATCAAAAAGTTAAGGAGACTAAACTTAAAAAGTGTAAGGAATATTATGAAAATAATAAAGAAAAATATTCGGAGTTAAATAAAAAATACTATAATGAAAATAAAGAAAGTATTTTAGAAAGACATAAAGAATATCAGGAAGATAATAAGGATAAATATAAGAAAACTGATAAAGCAAAAGAAAGAAATAAGAGATATTCCAAAAATAATAAAGAATTAATAAAAGAAACAAAAAAGGAATATAATAGTAAAGATTCTGTAAA
>Ga0209492_1000487_pt1 | contig 12374 bp, 17 predicted proteins | sample PPLLak12cMay2015_FD_187253 | JGI IMG/M metagenome (GOLD analysis project Ga0209492, IMG submission 187253) | Freshwater sediment microbial communities from Prairie Pothole Lake near Jamestown, North Dakota, USA - PPLs Lake P7 Core (1) Depth... | ecosystem: Environmental > Aquatic > Freshwater >... | reverse complement strand
GTCGAATGTGAGTGAATGCGATTGTGCGAAGTAATGAATGATTCGTTCCCAATTCCATTTGACAACGGCTTTTTCTTTTCTGACAGCTTCAAAATCTTCAGCGGTCAATGGTTCTGGTGCTTCTTCTTCTTCCTGTTCCGTGATCGGTTCTTCAAATAAATTTTCAAAGCCATCAATGAATTTCTTTTTAAATGTCAAATATGCCTGAATGATTCCAAACACTTCAGTGATTTTGACATCCATAAATTCATTGGCCCTTTCAGCTTCATTGTATGTTCTTGGCTCAATTACATTGTGATTCCATTCATTCAGTCGGTTTTGCCTGTAAAGGATAGCACAGATTTCTGGAAGCTTCAGCAAATAGTTGACATTAAATAAATGTTCCAAGTCAATAAATTCGCCCAGCGTGATTGTGTTCAATTCTTTGAAATGATAAGACAAAACACTTCGTGAAAAGTTCAAAGACGGTTGAACCTTCAGCCAATCCATTTGTTCAAACAGTTCTTGCAGTTTATCCGTATCAACATCATTCCAAAGGTCATCTTCAATGGATGTGTTTGTAAGAATAAAAAGCTGGTCCATTTTGAAAGACAACAAAGAATGAAAGTCATCTTCTTCGACACTTTTCAATTGAATGAACTGATCAAGCGTTATTTCTTCCCAGCTATTTAGTAAGATCATTTCCCTTCAGTTTGGTCACAATGTCCTTCAAAATCAAATTCACATACGGCAGAATCACATCGGCTGTGACCTTTGCCCGGAACAGTTCCGCTTTGCTTTTGATATGCGAATCATCGTAATGGACCATTCTGTCCAGTGCTAAATTTTTGTAGATGACAGCCAACATTTCGCCCATATATTTTTGATTATCTTGCTTGATGTACTTTTCAATCTTTGCCAGATCACGAACTGAAAGCTTAAATTCGGGACCAGTGTAAGCGGTGTAAATTATGCCATCAACTTCAATGGTTGGTTTAAAAACAGTACATTCCCAATCTTCATCTGTGAATGTTTTTGTGAGGTCAATAAATTCGCTGGGAGTGATGATGTCAATTTCTTCATCACTCAAACCAAGCACAGCAAAAACACGAAGGTAACGGTCAAAGATGTCTTGATCATCGCCATTGAGAATGACACAAAGCTGTTCAAATTCAGCCACAGTGATTTCATTGATGGCATTGTTCATTGTTCTTTTGTTTCCAGAAATTTCAATTTGTATCATTTTTTAAAAAGTTTAAAGGGGTTAATATAATATATAATAAATGAATTTACCAAAGTATAAAATTACGATTGATGAAGCTTACGGTGATGGCGAAGATTTGGGAATTTCTCAAATTGCTTTCACCGCAACACCAGCAATAAAGGTCAAAGGTATGGCTTTTTCTTCAAACGAAAAAAGATATTTCACAGATGATGTGAAAATGCGTATTGCTGCACCGGCTTTGATTCCGATGGAAATTTACCGTTGTGATGAAGATGGCGAATATTTTGCTGAATTTACTGAAGCGGAAATTGAAAGATTGGTTTCAAAGTTTATGGCAAACCTTACAAACAGCGGTAAATTCAACATTGAACACAACGAAAATGATGTTGTTCCAGCTTACATTTTGGAAGCTTGGATAGTAAATGATCCTGCCAGAGATAGAGCAAAAACAGAATTTAATATTGATACAAAAAAAGGGACTTGGATGGTTGTTAGTCAAGTAACAGATGTAAATTACTACAATCAGCTTGTTGCAAATGTTCAAGTTGGATATAGTATTGAAGGATTTCTTGGTTTGAAATTATCAGAACAAATAAACAAACATAAAAATAAATATACAATGGAAGGAAAACCAACGTCACTACCTGAAGGAACAAAGTTCGAGGTTGATGGCATCAAATACATCGTAAAGGATGGAAAAGTAATGACTGAAGCTTTGGAAGAAGCGGTTGTTGCAGACACAACAGAAGCACAAATGACACTTCCATTGGAAGAAGTTCCAGCTGAAGAAATGCCAATTGAAGAAATGGCTGTTGAACCAGTTGTTGAACCAGTTGCAGTTGTTGAACCAGTTGTTGCAACACCAACAGCAATGCCAACAGAAGCGGAAATTCTTGCAATCATTCAGCCGAAGCTTGATGAAATTTACAAGATGATCGCAGACTTGAAAGCGGAAGAAGTTTCTGAAGAAATAGTTGTGCCGGTTGATATGACTAAAACAAAGATGTCAATTCACGATCGGTTTTCGCAAGTGATGAAGATTTCAAAAGAAAATTAAAAAAACTTTAATTAAATTATAATATATTAATAACGAAATAAACAAAATAAAAAATGGCAAGAAAATTAAAATTCGACATTACAATTGATGCAAACGCATTGTTATGTCCAAACCCAAATGAATTTTACAGCAAAGCTTATATCAGCGAAGACATCGTTGGAAATTACAGAACGCTTGCTGGAATAAAATATAAAACAAAAATTGCAAACGTATTGTTTGACAGTTTATTGAAGTCATCAATTTGTACTTGGTCTGCAACAGATTCAACGCTTGATGCGATTGATATTGATGTTTGTCCATTATCTGCAATGGCTCAAATTTGTCGCTTCGATATTGAACAATCATTTGTTTCAGCTTGGATGGCAAAAGGTGCTTCTGCTCCGTTTGATGTGAACGCTTTTATGTCTTACTATTGGGACGAAATGAGCAAACAAATTGGTGCTGAAATCGAATCAATTCGTTGGCAAGGAAACACCGCTGGTTCAACAAGCACTTATTTAGATGAGTGCAACGGTTACGAAGTTCAACTTTGTGCTGATCCAGCAGTTGTTCAAATTACAGCAGCTTCAGTTGATGCTACAAATGTTATTGCACAAATGAATTTAGTTTATTCTGCATTGACACCAGCATTGCAAGGAAAAAGAAATGACTTACGTTTTTACGTTTCTTCAAATGTTTTCGCTGCATTTTTACAAGCAACATATAACTATTCAAACGCAAACATTCCTTCAATAGAAGGCGGTCTTGTTGCGACTTGGTTAGGTATCAAAATTGTTTGTGCTGAAGGAGCTTCAAACAACACAATGGTGTTAACAAGCAAAAACAACTTGATCTATGCTTTTGATGGCGATAACGATGCGAAAGTGTTGAAATCTGTAAACTTAGAAGACACAGTTGCTGAGCCAATCCTTAGAACACGAGTTGACTTGAAAATGGGATTCTTTTACACAAATCCTTCTGAAATAGTTTTCTATTCTGCAGGTCCTTGTTCTTAATACAATAGAACAACAACAATTTTAAAGGGGCGGATGAAATGTCCGCCTTTTTTTTAAACAATATAAAAACAAAAACAAATGGCTTGTAACGAATTAGAAACAATTATCAAAGGCTGTGATAATAATAACGGTGGTATTTATACGGCTTATATTGGCGATATGGATGACATTGCAACAATCACAGAAAACCCAGCAACGTGGTCAATCACAGCAATGACATTGGCAGCATTAACGCCAGCTTTGTCTTTTCACTTTAAACGTAATACTTCAAACTACACAGATGAAGTTGCTTCTGATTTAATTGCTGGAAGTTCTTTTGCTACATCAACAATTAACTTGGTTTTTCATCGTAGAGATGCTGACAAATCAAAAGCAATCAAAATTCTTGGCGAAGGTCAGCGTTATTTATACGTTGTTGTAGGTGATGCAAACGGTTTATTCTGGTACTTCCCATATATGCAATTGACAACAAACGCTGGTGGTTCAGGAACTGGTCGTGCAGACGGTTCAAATTATAACGTGACGCTTATCGGTCAGAATGAATTTACAGCAAAAACAATGAGTTCAATTTTAGCTGCTTCTTTATTAGTTGCTACTTCATAAGTTTAATGGGTTTAAACTTTAAAGGCCATACCATTTTGGTGTGGCTTTTTTAATTAATAGAAAGATGATTTACATCATACGAAATACAACCAACCAAGTGGTTTTGACATTGACCGAAAGCGTGACAATACCAAATCCGTTTTTTATTTTTTCATTTCAGCCATTAGCAACATTAAGCGAATACCAACCTTTGATTTTTTTCACTACCTTAGACCTTTCAAACTATTGCAACAGATACAACTTGTTTGAAATTGTTGAAGATGACAACGGATCAACAAATGGTGGGAATGACATTCCGCTATATTTGAAACCCGGCCAATACCAGTACAAAGTTTATCAGTCAACAACGGATTCATTGAATCCAAACACGTTTGGTTCATTGCTTGAAGAAGGCAAAATGGTTGTTGGTGATTTAACGCAACCAGATCAAGACACAGGTGTCACAGAAATATACAGATAAAAAAAATGAAAATATTCGGAAAAACATTATTTGAAAAACAAACACCGACAACTGAAGTTGTGAATGTGAATGATGGCAAAATGTCGTTTTCAACGCCATTCTTTAAGATTGGGAAAGGTGATCTTGGCAAACCATTCATTAGTAGTTGGTACACCGTTTCAGGAATTGTTCAATTTGGAAGCGAAAACTTGTATCCGCAAATCCTTGATCAAATGTACTACACCAGTCCGATGCATTCGGGGTGTCTTGAATTTATTTCAAGGGCGGCAATCGGTGGCGGTTTTGAATATAAGATTACACCAGTAACGGGAGTTGAAAAAGTTGATTTATACACATTTGAAAAGAAAAACAAATGGAAGAAAATCTTCCGTTATTTGCCAATTGATTTCTTGATTCACAAACGTGTTTGTATGTTGATCAGAAAAGATGTGAATGGCAAATTCGTATCAATGACAAAACTGAATCCAGCAACAATAAGAAACAACCAAGCTGTTGATAAATTCATTTATTGTTTTGACTGGTCCAGAAGAACAGGTTTGATTGAGTACAATAAATACACACCAAACGGAAGGGATTTAGAATCACTATGGGTGTACCAAGCTGAAACAGTTGGCCAAGATACCTATCCGCTACCTTCTTATATATCGGTTTTGAATGATGTATTTCTTGATGGCGAAATTTCTTATTTGCAGAAAAGCAACATTCAAAATTCAATCTGGCCTTCGTTATCAATTCGGGTTCCAAAGATGTTTGAATCAGATGCTGAAAGGGAAGCGTTCAAGCAAGGATTGATTGACAATTCTGGTGCTTCAGGTGCTGGCAAAATTATCATAATGCAAGGCCAAGGATTTGACAACACACCAGAAGTGACATCGATTCCAACAAATCAAAATGACAAGTTATTTGATTCGACCATTGAAAACATCTTGAATAAGATCTGTTTTGCTCACGGGATCAATCCATCAATTATGGGTATTAAAGTTGCTGGTGGAATGGGAAATTCTGAAGAATTACAAATGTCATATTCTATTTTTGAAAAAAATGTGATTATGCCGTTGCGTGATGAACTGACTGAAATATATGATGAATTGCTTGACATTGCTGGCGTGAAAAATTCAATACAAATCAATGACTTCCAAATCATTGAAAAGTCAATTGTTCCAGGTCAAGAAAAAGCAATGCAAGAAGAACAAGAATTGAGTGCTGAAACACCTGAAGAAGAACAGTTGATGACAAACGCTGCAATCACAAACATGACGGGCCGCCATCAACAACAGCTGTTGCGAATCATTCGCCAATATGGTCAAGGCAAAATAAATAAGCAACAAGCTTCTGTTTTATTACGGACGGGCTTGGGATTGAAAGAAGAAGATATTAATTTAATGCTCCAATAAATATGGCAACAGTAATTTTTTTTGTAACCGAAAATTATATAAAGGTGAACACACCAATCACTGCAAATATTAATATTACGGAAATACTTCCTTTGATCCGTTCGGCTTCCGATATGTGGACACAATCGACATTGGGAACATATTTTTATAATGATTTGCTTGTAAAATACAACGCACAGACATTGAATCCAGACGAAGAAACACTTGTTGCATTGATGCAACCATCCATTGCTTGGAGGGCCGCTGCCGATGCCGTGATTGAATTATCTTTTCAGTTGAAAAACAAAGGAATCCAAACGCAATCTGGGGACAATTCCGCCGCTGGTGAATCAAAGATGGTCCAGTTTATGAACCGACACTATGCACAAAAAGCGGAATTTTATGAATTGAAAATGTTTGAATATTTAGTGAAAAATAGGGCCTTATATCCTGAATTTACATCGCAGCTGAATAACAATTCAACGTGTTTAAATTCTTGCAGAAATGGAAGGAATAATTTCAACACACAAATCCTTTTTTCGTAGTGAACATATCGGAACACATAACATACAACGAAGCAACAGTTTCACCAACAGCCATCCGTTTTGGTATTGAAAACACACCAACGGAACACCAGCTGTTTGCAATGCGTATAGTTGCATCTGTTTGTTTTGAACCGTTGCGGCAATGGTATGGTAAGCCGATTCGAATAGGATCATTCTTCAGATGCACATTGCTCAATGAAAAATTGAAGGGGAGTTTGTCCAGCCAGCATTGCAAAGGTGAAGCAATTGATTTTACAACAAACAACAAAGAAGAAAACAAAAAGTTGTTTGATTGGTGCAAGGCGAATCTGGTCTTTGATCAGCTTATCTGGGAATATGGAAATGCAAGCGGTCCCGATTGGGTTCACATATCTTTTCGCCAAGGGCAAAACAGAAATATGGTTCTGACAATAAAAAAAAGCTAACAACAACTGCCGTGAAGTTGCCCCATTAGGGAATCTGTTAATTCAGATACTTGCTTAGATACTTAGTAGAAAGTACAAATATAAAAATAAAAATATGAAATTAGAACAACAACTTGAAAAGCTTGCGAATCTTGAAGATGTGAGCATCAACACGGAAGCAACGCACAATGGTGAACGTATTAAGGACATCTATTGTGAACACCTACCAACAGCAATAAAGGGCCACGAATTGGCTTTGCTTGTTGTGAAAAATCCATTTGCAAAGATTATCATTCAGCTTGCGATCGTGTTATTGACTGCAATCGGCAAGCGTTTTTGCGAAGAAGAAGAAAAAGAAACACCTATTTTTTAATTTGTAATCTCTCTAAACAAGACCTACACCGCAATAGTGGTGTGGGTTTTCTTGCTTTTGGCTTATTTGTAATGAATATAAATAAGAAATAAATGTTGCAAGTGTCAAACAATGAACTACATTTGTCAAACAAAATTAAACAAACAAAATAATTAAACAATGGCAACAGAACTAAAAGGCATTAGAATTGAGATTCAAACAATCAAATTCTTGAAAAAACAAGCAAACCTTGAAGGAAGGACCTTCAGCGGAATAGTAAACAAAATACTTAAAGACTACCAAAATGCAAATAAAAATTAAATCAACCGTTCAACCGGACCACAAATTTATCAGTTATTCCGCTTGGATGAAATACATTAGAAACAGAAACAACAAAGCACTAACTAAAACAATCAAATAAAAATGAACTATGACGATTGGAAACTGATGACACCACCAGATTATGACAATGAAATAGATTACGAATATTGTGATCATTGTGACAATCAGTTTGAACCGGATGAACTTAACAACGTATTGATTGACTTGGTCCCGTTCACACTATGTAAGAATTGTAAAAATAAAGCTGAACAAAATTAATTTAAACCCTAAAAACCCTAAAACTATGAAAACTGCAAAAGAACGCTTTGAAGCTATTATTAAAATGATTGACAGTAATATGATACCTGAAGGGTGCGAAGTCCGTCTATGGATCAATAACTGCACAAATAATGAACTTTTACATCTTGGTGCTGAACTTGGAATTGCTTGCGAGAGAAGAAGCAACAATGATTCACGTTTGTTTCTATGTGTTGAAAAAGATAATTACGAAATAACACTGTGGGCATAATGACAAAGATAAGCAAGCCAAACAAAAGCCAGTCAGTCCACGATTGTTTTATGAAGGGAATGGCTCCGGAAACAGCCGCACAGCATCTTCAGTTGTCATATAAATATGTGAAAATTCGATACGCTGATTTTCTTTTGTTTGCTGAAAAATTAAAGGGCAATGATAAGAAAGATCGGTTCGTTCAGATTGGAGCCATTGAAAGGGAAATGATGCGACTGATTAAAGAGAAGCCAAAGGACAAAAGAATTAATGATTTAGTATATACTTATGTAAACTTTTTACCATGAACAAAGACATCCAGTGGCTACTACTTGTAATCTTTATCAGCATCATCTATGCCGGAAGTTACATCAACAAAAGCAAAGAATCAGAAGAACAGATCAAAGCAATCAAAATTGAATATGTGCTAAAATATCAGCAATATTGCGATTCGGTCACGAACTTTTGCACAAATGAATACGACATTGTCGGAAGATGCACAAACAAAAACAAATAATTTAAACCCAAAAAAACCCAAAAAACAAATGGAAAAACAACTCACCCATTGGAAACGCCTTGAAAATCCGACATACCTCGGATCATACGACTTCCAACCGAACGAAGAAAGAACCGTGACTGTCAAAGATGTAAAGCGTGAAATGGTCAAAGGCCAAGAAGGAACAGAAGAACATACGATCGTGTACTTTGTTGAAGCTTACAAGCCAATGATTATGAACGCAACAAACAGCAAGATGCTCACCAACCTGTCCGGATCACCTTACGTTGAAAAATGGATTGGAACATCATTCAAATTAGTGGTGGTAAAAATCAAAGCATTCGGCGAATTTATGGACGCTCTACGAATAAAGTCCGAAAAAATTACGAAGGTTCTGCCTGAATTAGTCTTAAATTCACCTAACTTTGACAAAGTTAAAGAAGCAATTCAGTCGGGTAAATTCACAATCGAACAAGTGGAATCAAAATACAAAATAAGTCAGGAGGTAAAAGATGCGATTATTTAAAATAAGATGCTCACAGATTGGACAAATAATGTCCAACGCAAAAACAAAAGGTGAACTTTCAGCTGGCTGCAAAACATACCTTGAAAATTGGTACGCCAATGACAACGAAGAAATTCATTCAAAATACTTCGACAAAGGCAATATGGTCGAAAACGAATGCATCGACTTAATGGCTTCAGTCCTTAACAAAGGACTGGCTTTCAAGAATGATGAACATCTTGAAGATGACTTCTTCACTGGAACGTGTGACGTTCAGCTTGATGACTGTATTGTTGATGTCAAATCTGTTTGGGGCCGCAAAGGACTTCATGCAGCTTGCAACGGACTGGATAAAGATTACGAATGGCAGTTGATGGGTTATGCCCATCTATACAACAGACCAAAAGCAATACTATTCTACGGCCTTTTAGATACACCAGCTGAATGCAATTACGGGAATGAAGTAATCTATTCAGATATGCCGATTGAACAGCGTTGGGTTGCTTATAACGTGGAATTGAATCAAGAAGCTATTCAGTCAGTTATTGACAAGGTTGTCAAATGTCGGGAATATCTTGAAGAATACGATTTGAAAATCAAAAGTAAGTTAGGTAAAATAAATTAAAAACAAAAACAAAATGAAAATTACAGGCAAAATCAAAATGATCGGCGAAACTGAACAAGTGTCCGACAAATTCAAAAAACGTGAACTGGTAGTGACTACCTTCGACAATCCAACCTATCCACAACACATCTCAATGCAATGCACAAATGACAAAGTTGTGATGCTTGACAACCTTGCAATCGGTCAAGAAGTATCAATCGAAGCGAATTTGCGTGGGCGTGAGTGGATCAGTCCAACGGGACAAATAAAGTATTTCAATACAATCGAATGTTGGAAACTGGATATAATTGGTGAAGCTGTCAAACCAGATGCAACAGTTCCGGCGGATGATTTGCCATTCTAAAATTTATTGCTAAATTTGTAGCAGAATTTTCTTCTTGTGTTATTGGTCAGAATAACAATCGACATAGTGCAGCAATGCACATACGATTAAGTCCCCATTTGTACTGACCTACATCTGGGGCTTTTCGTTTAAAATCCATCAACTTATGAAAATGCCATTCGGAAAATACAAAGATAAAAACATCACAGAAATCGAAACATCGTATCTGAATTGGCTGCTGAACAATTCAAGTAATTTGGATTACTACTTGAAAAGGTTCATTCAAAACCATCTTGAAAGTCTTGAAAATTCCTTTGTTGATGTCAATGCCGAAGCAATCAAAAAGATTTATTATCAACTTTCAAAGAAATACCATCCCGATATGGGCGGATCAAATGAAGCAATGAAAGCAATTAATGAATTTTACAACCTATTAAAAAAATGATATTCCAATACTATCCAAGCGACATCAAGCAATCAATTCCCATTGGGAACATTGAACTGGACACATTCCTAAAGGTTATAAAAAACCCAAAGCCAGAAACAAAACAGATATTTGAACAGATTCTAATTGCACACGAAAACAATGACCTGAAGCTTAAAGGTGAACTGAAAACTAAATTATACTATTTCACCCCGTGCGTTTCAGTCAAAGGTGCAAGAAGGTATGACAACATTCAATCATTCACTGGCCTTCTTGTTTTGGACTTCGACAAGCTTGGAATCGACTATGCCATTGAGTTCAAACAATACTTATTTGACACTTATTCCTTTGTCATTGCTTCGTGGTTGTCAGCTTCAAAACACGGTGTCCGGGCATTAGTGTCAATACCTAAATGCACAACAGTCGGTGAATTTAAGGAATACTACAACGGAATTGAAAACATTCTGCAAGATTACAAAGGATTTGACAAAGCCGTAAAAAATTGTATATTGCCGTTATTTTTGTCCTATGATGAAAACATTCTGTGCCGTGAAAAATACAGCACATTTTCAAAACGTATCGTACCAGTCATTCAGCCAGTGATCAAGCAATACATTATCACTGACAAAACAAACAACATCAAAGCAATCATTCATTCAGCAATCAGCAAGATTTCAGATGCTGGTCACCCTATACTTCGGGCAGCAGCTTTTGCCCTTGGTGGTTATGTTGGTGCTGGTTATGTGTCTGAAGATGTCGCAATGATTATCATTGAAAACGAAATTGAAAGCAACAGCTACCTGAAACAAAAGTCAAACGTGTACAAACAAACAGCATTCACAATGATTAAAAAAGGACAATTAACACCACTATATTTATGAGCAAGTTCAAAGATTTATCCAAATCAAAAATTTTCAATCCGATTGATTGGTTCAACTTTTATGGTGAGTTTTCCATAATCTTCACCGGAAACAGAAACGCAAACATCATCAACGAAAATGAAGTGTCTTTCTATTCCGATGAAAACATCCGCAAACCGACCTTTGTCTTAAACGCAAAGAATCTTGTCAATGTCAAAAAGGAAAATGAATTTGATCTGGCCACCGGGATTGAAATATCCAAATTTATGCTTTTGACAATCTGCAAATTCAAGGGAAACTACAACACCGCAATGTCATTTGTTTACTACAACTTAATGAAGTCAGAGATTCCTTACATCCGAGTTGGAACAGATTATTTCAAAGTAATCGAGAAACCAAACAGATATTCAGGAAAAAACACAATCATCAAAGTATGGGACAAAGCAACCATTATTGAGGACCATACAAAAGAACTAATGAAGTATATTTTCAGATATGACGAATTTACCATTGAGCCAAACAACAAAATCTATACACCAGTGATTGATGGCTGCTACAATCTATATTCAAAATTCTCACATTCCGAACACATTGACAACGTCACCCTTGATGACATTCCATTTTCAAACGGAATTATGCAGCACTTTTTTGGCGAACAAACTGAAGCTGGATTTCGATATATGAAAATTCTATACGAATATCCAAAGCAAATGCTGCCGATTCTGGTTCTTGTTTCTGAAGAACGTGGCACCGGGAAAACAACCTTCTTGAACTGGATTGAAATGATCTTTGGCGAAAATTCAATTCTTATAAGTCCAGACGCTTTGACCAGAGATTTCAATGCTTTGTATTCAAACAAGAACATCATTTGCATCGATGAAACACTGATCGAGAAATCACACGCTGTTGAAAAACTAAAATCACTGGCAACAGCCAAATCAATCAGCGTGGCCCAAAAATTTGTTTCTGAATACTCAATTCCCTTTTATGGCAAATTAATCCTTTGCACAAACAAAGAAACCGACTTTATGCGGATTGATGAAGATGAAGTGCGTTTTTGGATTCGAAAACTGAACCACATCGACAATTTGAACACAATGATTGAAAAAGACATCTTCAAAGAAATCCCTAAATTTCTCAAATACCTTTCATCTTTGCCAGAAATTGACTTCACCAGATCACGAATGGTTTTTACCAAAGAAGAAATTGCTACTGAAAATTTGCGGAATGTACAAGAAGAAAGCAAATCTGGACTGTTTAAAGAACTTTGTGAACGCTTTGAAGATTACTTCAATGACAAAGAAGTAAATTCATTAGAAG
>Ga0209492_1000486_pt1 | contig 12380 bp, 10 predicted proteins | sample PPLLak12cMay2015_FD_187253 | JGI IMG/M metagenome (GOLD analysis project Ga0209492, IMG submission 187253) | Freshwater sediment microbial communities from Prairie Pothole Lake near Jamestown, North Dakota, USA - PPLs Lake P7 Core (1) Depth... | ecosystem: Environmental > Aquatic > Freshwater >... | reverse complement strand
CTGCTCCTGCCCTCATTTATTACCATGGGGGTGGCTTTGCCATCACCTATGCACCCTTACACCTGCATAATTGTGCGCGCTATGCCAATGAAGCCAGCTGCATCGTGGTCTTCGTCGATTATCGCCTGATGCCTCGATACCCCTTTCCCGGCGGCTTCGACGATTGCTATGCTGCGCTGGAGTGGGTCGTACGACAGGCCACTAGCCTGGGTATTGATCCCAATCGTATAGCGGTGGGTGGCGATAGCGCCGGCGGGGCACTGGCGGCGGGCGTTGCACAAAAGGCCAGGGACCAGCAACTCATTAGTGTCTGTGCGCAATTTCTCATTTACCCGGTGTTGGACAACAGCTGCTCAACTCCATCCGCCACTGACTTTGTCGATGTACCGCTGTGGAATGCTGTCTCCAACCGGTACATGTGGGAGGTGTATCTAAGCCGCTACCCAAACAATGAGGCGCCCGCGTATGCTGCGCCAGGGCACGGCCAACTACATAACTTGCCACTGAGCTATGTTGAGACGGCTGAGTTCGACCCGCTTAGAGATGAAGGGATGAACCATGCCAGCGCTCTGCAACAGAGCGGAGTTGAGGTGATCGTGAACGCAACGCGCCAGACAGTCCATGGTTATGACGGCATCGCGAAAAGCCAGATATCCATGGGATCAATGTGCGAGCGAATCAGTTTCCTGAAAAAAGCGTTCCTGCCCGGGAGTGCCTGAACGACCCTTCTCGGAGCGCCTCGACTCACCGGCAAGCCATTGTGCGATTCAGAATCGCTGCCAGCAGCCTGCCCTCAATCGCTGATAACCCCTGTTAATACTGCTATGCTTGCCAGGGAGTTTCAATGGAGAGAGCGGTTATGTCGGGTGTAAAAGATAAGGTTGTCATTCTCACTGGCGGCGCGGGCGACATTGCACGGGTGGTGGCTACAAAGCTGCTGGATGGCGGAGCCAAGGTGCTGCTGGTCGATCGGGACGGCGACAAGCTCGCGGTTTTCTGCAGCAGCCTTGGCTCCCCGGCTATTGCCTACTGCGTTGCTGACGTGACCAGTGAAGCCGACACGACAGCTTATGTGAAGGCTGCATTCGACACGTTTGGTCGCATTGATGTACTGCTCGCCAATGCCGGGATCGAAGGTCAGGTAGCACCGGTGGCCGACTACGATACCGATGTATTCCGGCAGGTGCTTGAGGTAAACGTCACCGGGCCGTTTCTGGGGATCAAAGCGGTGTACCCGCACATGCTCGCTAATGGCGGCGGTAGTATAATAATTACCTCGTCTATTGCCGGACTGCGCGGCAACCCAGGTCTGGCTGCCTACAATGCCAGTAAACACGCGGTCATCGGTTTGATGCGCTCGGTGGCGGCTGAGGGCGGTCCGCACAATATTCGTGTGAATACCATCAATCCATCGCCGGTAGAGGGGCGCATGATTCGATCGCTGGAGGAAGGCAATATGCCCGCCGCGCCAGATGCGATGCGCGAACTTGTTCAGGCCAGCATTCCGCTGCGCCGTTACGCAGTGCCCACAGACGTTGCCAACCTGATGCTTTTTCTGGCCAGCGAAGAGAGCAGCTTTCTATCGGGTTCGGTCTATTCGGTCGATGGAGGAATGAATGCCTGAGGACTAGCGACCCTGCTCTTACAGTTCTCTATCCTGCTGGTCTAGTGCAGCAACACATTGGTCTGGTTCCAGCGGGGCAGAACGAGTCGACACACTTGACGACTGTGCGCCGGGATAAATTTAACCATTGATCGTGATCTTTTCTGGAGGTACTGACATGCGGATTCCGTTCTGCGCGTTTTTACTGGTAACTTCTGCACTTACAACTGCCCAAACCCCTATTCCCCGCGTCGACGACTCCTGCCCAACCGGCACCTACCGTAGCGGCGAGTACTGCAAGCCCTTTAAGTCATCCTCAACCGAAGGGCAAAACATCATCGAGAAGTCCGGAAAGCAGTGTCCCACTGGCTATTACTCGTCAGGGAACTACTGCAAGCAGTATCCCAGCCAGACTGGTAAGAAGGCCATCCCCAGGGAAGGGAGGGACTGCCCGGGTGGCTGGTATAAATCCGGGCAGTACTGCGTGCAGAGCTAAGGGTTCTCCTTCGCGCAGTGCCAGCAAGTCTCGAAGGTGGCCGGATTGGGAATGCTGCATCGCGCACTTTATTCCCTGACGCTCCAGTTCACTGCGTGCCTGAAATACTTCGGCCAGAGATGGGTGGGTGTAGAGGAGTCTCATATTGGTCCGGGTATTTAGTCAATCCTTCCCTTCCATTTTTGCCTTGAGTTCAGCGAAGGGATTATATGTAGCCGGTTTGGGTTTCGTATCTTTCGTGCCGCCGTAACGCACGAGATTCTCGAACTTGGTGTGTTCCTCATCGTGACAATAAATACAGAGCAGCTCCCAGTTGCTACCGTCGCTGGGATTATTGTCGTGGTTGTGATCGACATGATGGACAGTCAGCTCAGACAGGTTTTTACGGTCAAACTCGCGTGCGCAGCGACCACAGATCCAAGGGTATATCTTCAGGGCGCGCTCGCGATAGCCGGACTCTCGCCTGGCGATATAATCAAGCTGTTCAGCACGCACTTGCTCGAAGCTTTTTGATGCTGGCTTTTTAGTAGTCATTTCGTTCTAACCCCCCTCACTTGCAACATCACCGGGATAGCAGCCGACGCAAGAAGTCGGCTTGAGCCAGCGAGCAGAACAGCAACAGTATCAGTGTCTATTTAATCGCGCCAATTCACCAGTAATCTGCGGCCTGGGAACGACCCAGGACGATCGACAAGAGTTTGGGGTCCACGCGACTGCGCTCGTGGCAAAAAGCTATTACACTTTTCGCTCTGCCTCCAAATCTACCGAACCTATTCAGGGAACTACACCGACTCCCGGCTCAGCGCGCGTTCTGATTTGGCTGGTATTCGGCTTACCCTCATACCCGCCTGGTGCATGAGAGCTACCGCGCGGCCATCATACGGCTATCATCGGGCTTTCGATCCACGTCAATTCACTAGTCCAGCACCTCCACTGGGTCGCGCACGGATAGACTCCCGACACTCTGGTACAGCAAATTCTGACCGAACATCACCTGGCCGTTGACCCGCCGGTAGCTGGCCAGCACGCGGTTTATCTGCCCATCCCGTTGGGCTGTGGCCTGGTCTATGGACGGAATCGCGCAGCGAGAGCAGGGCTTGGCGACATCAAACTCCACCTCGCCGATACGAATACGGCGCCAGCCGTCCTCGGCGAAACGGTCGCAACCACTCACCACCAGATTGGGGCGAAAGCGATTCATCGGCACCGGGTTGTCGAGTCGGCTGTTGAGGTCGTCCAGGGAGGCCTGGGAGATCAGCAGAAGAGGAAAGCCATCGGCAAAACTGACGGCTTCACCATCGCGAGCGTAGAGACCGTCCACCAGCCGCTGGCAGGTTTCGGGCATATAGACAAGCCGGCAGGGTTGGCCCAATTGCGCGCTCAGCCACTCTCCGGCAGCGCTGCCTGCCAACAGGGCGCGCACGGAGTCCCCCCAGATGCTTACCCTCAATTCCGGCGCATTGGTGCCTGGAGTCAGACAGTCGATGCTGCTGTCCCCCAAATTCAGGCGAATGCCGCCCTGCACTTGCTCAACCCGAATCAGAGCCATATGGGCCTGTTCGCGCTGGCTGATGAAGCGACCGCGCTCGTCAACAACCAGCCAGCGACGGTCGCCTACCGGGCCGAAACGGTCCAGGGTGACATGGTCAAGGTTGATACCGGCACAGGATTTCACCGGATAGATGGTGATACCACTCAGCTGCATTGGGCCTGCCTTCTGCGTGAAGGGTTGATGGGGCAACGACAAAGCTGACTCATTTTAAAGCCAAAAGCGGGAATCACACGCCGAGTATTCCTGTGAAAAGCTCTCGAAGTGGAGATAGGCTATACGTCTCCCAAGGGTCGAGCCCCCAGGTTCAGCCCTCTCCTTGCTCCTCATAAACTGCAGGTCAAAGACGGTCGGCCGCTGTCGCCCAAGTCCTTCATGGTCCAATATTCGTTGTAATAATCATAGGGTTATAGAAAGATATGCCATCCTACCAGGGATGGCGATTAACCCTGCACCTGCAGACTTGTAATCGGCGGACGCACGTCATTCTCTGCAACTCTCCTTCGAAAATGTGTAACCTATGCGCTCGGTATTTGGGTGTGATGCCAGTCTTCGGATGGGCACATCCCCCTGAATAACTCTCACAGAAGGATTTCATGATTCGCATAACGGCCAGGGAAGAAGAATTGTGTCGTGAAAAGTCGATGATAATCGATCACTGTCGCACTACCGGCCTTCAATTCCTCGGTAATTACCGTCGAAAGCTGCCTGTCTCGATGATTCGTATGATGGAGAATGCCCTCGACTGGGAGCATCTTCCTTTCGTGCATGCATCCACCTTTGGCGATATCAGGTGTATTGCCCAAGGCAAGTGGGGCTGGCGTGCGAAAGTCAGCCAAACGGCCGTTGGCGCGGAAGATCAGGTCATCGAGCTATTGCTTGACCGTGATCGGAATTATTGGGCCACGTCCATTGTGTCTGGGCCAGGGCAGGGAGTAGAAATACATACCCAGGCGAGCTCGCTGTCTGACCTCGAGATAGAGATAGACGTCAGATTCTACAGTTCAACAGAAGTGCCCCAGAATCTACTGGGTATCTATGTCGATGTACTGACGCAACAATACGCCCTTTTGTACGATGAGGATGTTGCACTGATGTCCGGGCGGCAGGCCGCCCTGGACGATAGGGAACGATGGGCCGAGGCCGGGAGTGAAACGATCGAGATTCTGGTGGGTAATGTCGATATGCTCGCAGAGACGGGGCGTTGTATTGTCGAAACCGCTTCTGGTCGGTTCTGCGTAAGAAAGTTCAATGATGGCTGGATTGCTCACAGTGCAATCTGTTCTCACCTGCTAGGACCGCTTGGTGATTCGATGATCAATCTCGACGGCACTATAAGCTGCCCCTGGCATGGTTATCGCTTTGATATCGAGACCGGCGAAAACCTCGACGGGAAATGTAGGGCTCTGCAAAGGGCGCCAAGAGTTAGAGACGTGGAAGGCAAGCTATATCTGTCGTTCGGCGGCTGAAAGGATCATCGGCGCCGCCTATACGTACACATGCTCCAACTATAAAGACCGCAGTTGCTTGCTCTCATGGTACTGGCACAACTTACGGGTAGCAAACTCACGACCTTGCCGGTTGAACGCATTGTCACATTTGATAGTAAAGCGTCCTCACCCTGGATGTACCATCGGCTACTTCCGTCCAGGCAAATATCAATCGATTTCCATCGGCTACCATCTGTGGAAATCCGGAATTTCTCTCAATAGAGATAGGGGCGATTTCCATGATTGGGCCAGACCCGCCATCGGCTGATATACGCCGGGCCACCAGTCGACCCGGCGTCCCTGATTCCAACCAACTTACCACCGCATCACCATTGACCAGCAATGCCACATCAACCCTTCCCAATGGACTGCGCGCACCCACGTCCATGGCAGCGCCAAAATCGGCCGCACTACTATTGGAAAATGCAATCTGGACGCGATCCTCCGGCGAGGAGGTAAACCATGCCACGGCGACGCTCTGACCGACCGCTGAGATGGCGGGGCCGTTTACCGGGCAGCCTGTGACTTTCCAGCCGTCATCAGCAATCGCCCGCCCCTGCTCCCAGTGGCCGTCTATCAGACGCGCGAAATAAATATCGCGAATTTCTCCGGTGGTACGATTGCGATAGACGACAACGGGACCACTTGTTGCCATTGCCACATCTGTCTGGCAACAGTCACAGACCAGCTCGTCAATAATGCCATCTGCAGTGCGCAACAGGTCGACACTAAGAGTGGCAGTGCGCAGCTGGGTGCCAATGCCCGCTTCAACATTGGCTGGAGCAGCGGCATATTTCCGGCCATCAAGCCAGGCCACCCCCACTCCCTCCCCGGCCGGGAATATACTCACAAATCCGTGCTCGGTTAGAGTGCCGTCATCGTGCGGAATGACAGGCGAGCTCCAGGTGTGTCCCGCATCAGTCGAGAGACTGACAACCGTATCATAGGCATAAGGTCCGCCTTCTGTCTCGACCAGCCAGTGCGCGGCCCAGATCCCATTCGACAAGGGGACAACTGAGGGAAAATCTGCCCAATTGACCACCCAGTTGTCGCCCTGGGCAACCGTCCGTGCCGTTTGCCACTGGTCTCCCTCAAACACTGAGAAGCGCAGCGATGTTGCGACTTCGCCTGGTTCCAGATAGCTCAGCACGATCTCACCTGCAGCGCCAAGCGCGAGATGAGGTTCACCGCTGCCTGGCCCGGCATCCAGAACCAAAGGCACGACAGGTGAAGCGGGCTGGCAGGCTGCCAACATTAAAGCGAGTAAAATCGTAAACAGGTACATCAGGTTATTTACGCCATGCAGGTTCAAAAAAAGGGACGACCGCGGTAGCACGGAAGGTCACCCCCCAATGAGGTTCTGTAACAAATTCGAGAATGCGTGCAGGAACCCTGATTGTCAAACCATCTACCGGACGCCAGGACTACTGTGGCACGCTTTAATGATCCCCCAAGAATATCGAGTCAGGCATCTATCAGACAAAAAAGCAGAGCATTTTGCTCTGTAAAGCTCTCCTGCCTGTTAGCCTGGATCATTCGAGCCATCTACTTAAAATAAATGCCTACCCTTTTCAATCCTTTCTACTTTTTTAACCGTATTCGTGATTATACTTCCCAGCCCGGAGCCCCACCTGCAGAGCGCCTTCAATCGAAGGATTTCGCCAGGGGTCGCGGCATTTGGCCACCGCGCTGTAAAAGCACTGGCGGTATAAGAGGTGCCTGTTGGAACTGGAGAATGAACATGGCTGACACAATCGGCTCATCGCAGACAAAGTCCCCGGGATATGCCGGGCGTTGGTTGTGGCTGCTGCTGGTGTGCGTGCTGGTTGCCGCCGTGCTTGGCGGAATGAAGTATCTGCAGGTGAGCGAATCGATTGCCTTCGCCAAATCCTTTCCAGAGCGTTCGGAAGCCGTCACCGCTTTCACCGTCCAGCCGGGTGAGTGGCGGCAAACTTACCGCACCATTGGCGAACTGCGCGCCACACAGAATCTGGAACTGCGCACCGAGGTCGATGGCAAGATCAGTACCCTCGGCTTTGTCGGCGGCGACAGCGTCAAGCAGGGCCAGTTGCTGTTGCAACTGAACAGCGATGAGGAAGAAGCGCAGCTACGCGCGACACGCGCGCAACTCAAGCTGGCAGAGCTGGAGCTGGAACGACGCGCAGAACTGCTGGGCAAGAATCTGGTAAGCAAGAATGACTATGACATCGCGATGGCGAACCGCGACGTCCTGGCGGCCACTACCGCGGCACTGACTGCGGCCATCGCGAAAAAGATCCTTAAGGCCCCGTTCGATGCCGCCACCAGCCTGCACACGCTGGAAGTGGGCCAGTTCCTGGCGGCGAACACGGTTGTCAGCGAGCTGACCGGTGCAGCGCGCGATTACTGGGTGGACTTCAAACTCCCGCAAGACAAGCTGAGTCTCATGCCTGGCGACACGGTACAGGTATCTGGGAACGGGCTGAACGCCGGTCCGATAACGGCGCGGGTTATTTCGACCGATGCCCGCGTAGCGGCTGACTCGCGCAGCCTCGGGTACCGAGCACTGCTCGCCGATCCGCCGCCGGCGTTGAGGGCGGGCTCGGTGGTCGACGTTGAAGTCGTCACCGGGGTACGGGAAGGAGTATTCCGTGTGCCAGCTAGTGCCGTGCGCAAAACGCAGTTTGGCGCCTCGATGTATTTGCTGACCAAAGCCGAGGCGGGCGCGGCAGCGCCCTACCGCGCTGTGCGCAGGGAGGTGACGGTCGGCGGTGTCGAGGGCAGTGAGGTCGTGGTGATTGCGGGGCTCGCAGCCGGTGAGCAGGTCGCCGCCATCGGCGCATTCAAACTGCAGGATGGCTTGCTGGTTAATGTGGTCGATCAATCACCCGAACAGGAGCAGTAGTGTCGGCCACACGCTGAGGTGATGCATTGGAAAATCCGCTGGGCAAACCGAACGCATTGGACATCTTCGTTCACCGTCCCCTGCTGGCCGTGGTCATTTCACTGGCCCTCGTGCTGCTTGGCCTGCGCGCCGCGGTGGAAATGCCTGTGCTCGAGTTCCCGGAAATCGAAAGCGCCTCCCTGATTATCACAACGCCGTATGTGGGCGCTTCAGCCTTGACGGTACAGGGGTTTGTGACCGACCCGATTGAGCGCGCTGCTGCCACGATTCCCGGCGTCGACTATGTCGATTCGACCACAACCGCCGGTTTAAGCACAGTCAAAGTATGGTTGAAACTCAATGAGAACAGCACCCTGGCCCTGGCGGAACTCACTGCGCGCCTAAGCCAGATCCGTTTCGAACTTCCTGCAGGCGCTGAGGATCCAGCCATAGAAGTCGAGCGGACCGATGCGTCGAACGCGATCTTCTATCTGGATGTTAACTTGGCCGGTCGTTCGGTGGCCGAGGTCACCGACTATATGACGCGCTATGTGGTGCCCGTGATGTCGGCCATTCCCGGCGTACAGCGCGTACCCCTCATAGGCGGCAGGGCGCCCGCCATGCGCATATGGCTTGACCCTGCAAAGCTGAATTACTACAACGTCAGCGCCCAGCAGGTGCGTCAGGCGCTGGCCAGCAACAATGTTATCGCGCCGATCGGGCGAACCGAGAATGCCCAGCAGCGCATGGACCTGCAAACCAGCGCCACGCTGCAGAGTCAGCAGGATTTCGAGAACCTGGTGGTCAAGAATGTGAATGGCGCAATCGTGCGTATCGGCGATGTCGCTCGCGTGGAACTGGGCGAAGTGGAGGGCGATGAGATCACGCGGTTGAGCCAGCGCGATACCATTTTTCTCGCCATATACGGCCTGCCGGGCGCCAATGAGCTGGAAATCGGCAACCATCTGTACGATGTTCTGGATGAGATCAATGCGACGCTGCCCGATGGCATGGAAATAACCGTGGGGTACGACGGCACCCTGTACATGCGAGACGCGCTGAAGGAAATTTTCATCACGTTGGCTGAAACCGTGCTGCTGGTTGGCATCGTCGTGTTGCTGTTCATGGGGTCGCTGCGCACTGCACTGGTGCCGCTGGTGACCATACCCATCTCGCTGCTCGGCGCGATGGCGACGATATACGCGATGGGCTTTTCGTTCAACCTGCTGACGGTGCTGGCAATCGTGCTGTCTGTAGGTCTGGTCGTGGACGACGCCATCGTGGTCGTCGAAAACGTGGCGCGCTTGATGCGCGAAGGGATGAGCCGGCGCCAGGCGGCGCTGGCCAGCTCCAGGCAACTGTTAACCCCAATTATCGGCATGACAATCACGCTGGCCGCCGTGTATTTACCAGTCGGGTTTCTGTCAGGCCTGACCGGTGTCCTGATCAAGGAGTTCGCATTCACGCTGGCTGTAGCAGTTCTGATCTCCGGCGTCGTCGCACTGACCCTGTCACCAATCATGAGCGCCTATGCCAGCCCGCCGCGCGGCCAGGAGGGCCGCATGACGGCCTGGGTCAACACCCGATTCGACTGGCTGCGCCAGCGCTATGAACGCATGCTGACCAGCAGTCTCGGCTGGACGCCACAGATTCTAGGCTTCGGCCTGTTCTTTTCAGCACTGGCTGTACCGTTCTTGCTGATGTCACAGCAAGAGCTCGCACCCATCGAGGACGAGAGCTCGATCTTTGTCATCTCAGAGGCACCGCCGGAGGCCTCGCTGGCGTATACCCATCACCACATGCGCGATGTAGTGAACGTGATGAACAACCTGCCGGGCGCGACCTTTATGTGGCAAGTGCTCAGTCCCAATGGCGCGTTTGGCGGCCAGGATTTCGTAGATCCGAGTAAGCGCGACGAGACGCCGATGGACATGCTGCAATCTACCTTCGGCAAGCTGGCTAAGATCCCGGGCTTAAGCGCGTTCCCCAACCTGTTTCCGCCATTACCCAGTGCTGGCCAATTCGCGGTTGAACTGGTAGTCACAGCGCCCGCAACGGTGGAGGAGATGGAGCCGTATGCACAGAAGTTACTGGAAGCGGCGTACGCCTCCAATCTATTCCTTTTCGCAGACACGGATCTCAAGCTGGATTTTCCTCAGACCCATTTTGAGCTCGATCGTGATCGCATCGCCGACCTTGGCATGACCGTGGAGGATGTCAGCCAGCAGTTATCGACCTATCTGTCCGGCGACTACATCAATCGTTTCGACCTCGATGGCAAAGCCTACCGAGTGGTACCGATGGTAGAAGATAGCGGGCGTCTCGACGCAGAAATGGTGCGACAGATTCAAATTCAAACACCTGGCGGAGCCACCGTACCGTTTTCGTCGCTGGCGACACTGGAAGAGCGCATAGGCCCGCGCGTGCTGAGCAAATTCCAGCAGCGCAATTCCTTCACCATCTACGCTGGTGTTATTCCGGCATATACCAAGGAGCAGGGGTTGCGGGCAGTGGAGGATGCAGCGGCGGCCATACTCCCCGACAACTATGTGGTGGACTACGCCGGCGAGTCGCGGCAGATACGCCAGGAAGGGAATACCCTGTTCGGCGCTCTGGTCTTCGCATTGGCCTTCGTGTTTCTCGTACTCGCAGTACTGTTTAACAGCTTGCGTGATCCACTCGTCGTATTATTGGGCTGCGTACCGCTGGCGCTCTCCGGCGCACTGATGTTCACTTTCCTCGGGTGGACAACCATCAACATTTACTCGCAAATCGGCTTCATCACACTGGTGGGACTGGTCGCCAAGAACGGTATCCTGATCGTCGAGTTTGCCAATCACTTGCAAGAGCAGGGTTTGAGCAAGCTTGAGGCGATTATCGAGGGCGCCAGCGTCAGGCTACGCCCCGTGTTGATGACGACCGGTGCAACCGTTATCGGCCACTTCCCGCTGGTTCTGGTGACCGGGGCGGGCGCCGAGGCTCGCAACAGTATCGGCATCATCCTGGTGGCGGGCATGATTATTGGCACGGTCTTCACGTTGTTCGTGCTGCCGAGTGTGTACCTGGTGCTGGCCTCCCGCCGTCACAAGGCAGAGCAGACAAGCGGTGACGCACCACCGATCAGGCAGGAATTACTTGAGCGATAGCGGCAGCGCGGGAGGGTCAATGGCGCTACATCTATCGTGGTCTACGATAGACTGTTATCAGCAGCGGTGCGATCGTCAGCTGCAGGCCACCGTACAACAGTAAGGTAAATAACACAGCGTCACCCAGCTGGCTTGTCGCCGCCGTCGCAGCAGGGAACAGTGACGCCTTCAGCATCACGCCCAGGTTTACATTGCGGACGATAACTTCGATCTCTATCGCGACGGAGTCTGGCCTGGATAGCCTGAAGAGGCGCGGCGCAAGCCAGCCCGTCGCAGTGAGCACCACAGCGAAGTAAACCACCAGCAGCACACTGTCGATGCCAAATGCCTCGATATCAAGGCGACCCGCGCTCATGGACCCGACCACGATCAGGACGATGCCCAGCAACGACGCCCTGATACACCATTTGGAGACCGCCACCGCCTGGCGCGGGTACATGTAGAGGTACGACATACCTAGCGCTAGTGGTAACAACAATGTAAAGGCGATTTCGATGACGATCTGGCCCGTTGGCATGGTGAAATCAACCGGTAGCTGATCGCTGATCAGTGCCGCAAGGATCAACGGGGTAGTCACCAGGCAGGCCAGTGTGGTCAGTCCGGTAAGGCTGATCGAAAGGGCGCTGTTGCCGCGCGCAAAGTAGGTAAAAATATTGGAGGTGGTGCCTCCGGGTATGGAGGCGAGTAACGCGATGCCCACGGCTACCCCTCCGTGCACGCCCAGAAGGCGTAAAAACCCGAATGTGGCGAGCGGCACCAGTATCAACTGCACCACCATCCCCAGGGTGACAGCGGCGGGTTCGCGCACTATGTCGCGAAAATCCCGCGCGGTGAGGGTGGCGCCCATGCCGAGCATGGCCATTACCAGTTGGAAGGCAGCAAACCAGTATTCATGCTCTACATACAAGGCGCCCACGAGTGCTGTTCCCTACTGTGTTTTACTTTCAGTCCAGCAACTCGGGTTGTTCCGCCACGATAACGTCATACAGAGGCTGGAAGCTGAACCAGCCCGCCAGGTGAGAGCCCACAATCTCTCGGGTCTGTGCGGCGTGCTCGGCGGCAATGAGGTGGGGCGTGCCGACGGCTTCGGCCATGAGTTGTGCCTGGCAACTGCGCTCCATGGTGATAAACCACCAGGCCGCCTCATCCACGCTCTGGCCAACGGTGAGCAGGCCATGGTTCTGCAGGATGGCCGCCTTGTTGTCACCCAGAGCTGCCGCAATACGGGTGCCC
>Ga0209492_1000478_pt1 | contig 12451 bp, 10 predicted proteins | sample PPLLak12cMay2015_FD_187253 | JGI IMG/M metagenome (GOLD analysis project Ga0209492, IMG submission 187253) | Freshwater sediment microbial communities from Prairie Pothole Lake near Jamestown, North Dakota, USA - PPLs Lake P7 Core (1) Depth... | ecosystem: Environmental > Aquatic > Freshwater >... | reverse complement strand
CGGCCGTTGCGCAGTTCCTCACGCACGCGCTCGTTGATCAGCACGTTGGAGTCGATCGCCATGCCGAGCGCGAGCGCCACGGCAGCGATGCCGGGCAGCGTCATCGTCGCCTGCAGCATCGACAGCAGCGCTATCAGCAGCATCACGTTGACCGACAGCGCCGCCACCGAGATCAGGCCGAACACGCGGTAGTACAGGACCATGAAGATCGCGATGGCCATGAAGCCGTACAGCGTCGAACGGAAGCCGCGCTCGATGTTCTCCTTGCCCAGGCTCGGGCCGATCGTGCGCTCCTCGATGATCTCCATCGGGGCGGCCAGCGAGCCAGAGCGGATCAGCAGCGCGAGGTCGCTCGTTTCCTGCACGGTGAAGCTGCCGGTGATCTGGAACTGGTTGCCGAACTCGCCCTGGATGCGCGCCACCGAGATCGCCTCGCCCTTGCCCTTCTCGTACAGCACGATCGCCATCAGCTTGCCGATGTTGTCGCGCGTCACGGCGCGCATTGCGCGGCCGCCGGCTTCGTCGAGGCGCACCGACACGGCGGGGCGCTGGTTCTGGTCGAGCGTCGCGGAGGCGCCGTTCAGCTGGTTGCCGGTGACCACGACTTCCCGCTTCAGCGGGGTCGGCGTGACGACGCCGCCGGCCTTGCGTTCGGGCACGGTGATCGCGCCCGGCAGCCCGGCGGCCATCGCTTCCTGGTCGACCATCCGGATCTCGAGCGTCGCGGTGCGGCCGAGGATCTGCTTGGCGCGCGCCACGTCCTGCACGCCGGGCAACTGGACCACGATGCGGTCGGCGCCCTGCTGCTGGATCACCGGTTCGGCCACGCCGAGTTCGTTGACGCGGTTGTGCAGCGTCGTGATGTTCTGCTTCAGCGCGTTGTCCTGGATCTCCTTCTGCGCCGCCGGCGACAGCGTGGCGACGATAGACAGGTTGTCCCCTTCGCCTTCCTCCCGCAGCGTCAGCTCGCGCACCTGGCTGCGGATCTCGTCTTCCGCCTTCGCGCGCGTTTCCGCGTCGCGGAACCTGATCTCGATCGAGGTCGGCGTCTTGTTGATGCCGGCGTGGCGGATGTTCTTCTCGCGCAGCAGCGTGCGGATGTCGGATGCCAGCGTGTCGAGCCGCTTGTCCACGGCGGCCCGCATGTCGACCTGCATCAGGAAGTGCACGCCCCCGCGCAGGTCGAGGCCGAGGTACATCGGCAGCGCGTTCAGGCTCTGCAGCCAGCGCGGCGTGTTCGACACCAGGTTCAGCGCCACGACGTAGGCCGGGTCGTCCTGGCTCGGGTCGAGCGCCTTCTGGATCGTGTCCTTGGCGGCGAGCTGCGTGTCCGCGTCCTGGAACCGCACCCGGATCGTAGAGTTGAGGCCGACCTGGTCGAAGTACAGGCCCGCGTGCACGATCTTCGCGTCCCTCAGGATCTCCTCGACGCGCGTCATCAGCGCCGGATCGACCTTGACGGTCGACTTCGCCGAGGAGACCTGCACCGCCGGCGACTCGCCGAAGAAGTTCGGCAGCATGTACGTTGCCCCGATCAGCAGGGCGACGGCGATGACGATGTACTTCCAGAGCGGATAGCGGTTCATGGACACACGGCGCAAGTGTTCGCAGCGCGGCGCGCTGCGCTGGCAGGAGTCGGACTTCAGGCTGGCTTGAAGGTGTCCTTGGGCAGCAGCGTCTGCACGGCGGAGCGCTGCATCGACAGTTGCACGGGCTGGCCGTTGACGGCCGCGACCTGGACCGTGACGTACTGGTCGTGCATCTCGATGATCTTGCCGACGATGCCTCCGGCGGTCAGGACCTCGTCGCCCTTCTTCAGGGCGTCGACCATCGCCTTGTGCTCCTTCTGCCGCTTCACCTGCGGGCGGATCAGCAGGAAGTAGAAGACGATGAAGATCAGCACCATGAAGCCGATCGACATGAAAGAGGACTCGGCGCCCGACTGGGCGGCCGGGGCGGCCTGCGCAAATGCGTTCGAGATCAGGAACATCGACGAACTCCCGAGGTGGTGAGCGTCCAGGCGACGGTGCCCGGACAAACGCGCAAGTATAGCGGCCGGCCCTGCGTTCCCGGCCTCACACCCCGCGCCGGCGGTCCTGCAGGAAACCCTCATGGAACGCGGCGAAGCGGCCGTCCGCGATGGCCGCCCGCGCCTGCAGCATCAGGTCGAGGTAGAAGTGCAGGTTGTGGACGGTGTTCAGCCGCGCCCCGAGGATCTCGTTGACCCGCTGCAGGTGGTGCAGGTAGCTGCGCGAGAACTTCTGACACGTCGGGCACGCGCAGGTTTCATCCAGCGGCGCGCTGTCCGCCCGGTAGCGGCTGTTGCGCAGCTTGACATCGCCGAACCGGGTGAAGAGCCACCCGTTGCGCGCGTTGCGGGTCGGCATCACGCAGTCGAACATGTCGATGCCGGCGGCGATGCCGTCGAGCAGGTCCTCCGGCGTGCCGACGCCCATCAGGTAGCGCGGCCGGCCGGCAGGCAGGCGCGGAGCGGTGTGCGCGAGGATTCGAAGCATGTCCTCCTTCGGCTCGCCGACCGAGAGCCCGCCGATCGCGTAGCCCTCGAATCCGATATCGACGAGCCCCCCGAGCGACTCGTCGCGCAGCGCCTCGAACATGCCGCCCTGGACGATCCCGAACAGCGCGTTGCGTCGCCCGCGCGACGCGCCCAGCCGGTCGAACGCGCCGCGGCTGCGGCCGGCCCAGCGCAGTGACAGTCGCATCGATGCCGCGGCCTCGTCCATGGTGGCCGGCCGGTCGCCGATCGCGTACGGCGTGCACTCGTCGAACACCATCGCGATGTCCGAGTTCAACCCGTCCTGGATCCGCATCGACTCCTCGGGCGTCAGGAACAGGCGGTCGCCGTTCACCGGGGAGGCGAAGCGCACGCCGTCCTCGCTGATCTTGCGCAGCGCGCCGAGCGAGAACACCTGGAAGCCACCCGAGTCGGTCAGGATGGGCCGGTTCCACCCCATGAAGCGGTGCAGCCCCGCGTGAACCGCGATCACGTCGAGCCCCGGCCGCAGCCACAGGTGGAACGTGTTGCCGAGCACGATCTGCGCGCCGAGGTCCTCGAGTTCCGCCGGCGCCATCGCCTTGACGGTGCCGTAGGTGCCCACCGGCATGAAGACCGGCGTCTCGACGATGCCGTGGTTCAGCGTCAGCCGGCCGCGCCGCGCGGCTCCGTCGGTGCCCAGCACTTCGAACCCGGCCGTCATCAGGTGCGCTCCAGGAACATGGCGTCGCCGTAGGAGAAGAAGCGGTACTGCCGCGCGATCGCGTGCGCGTAGGCCGTCCGGATCCGGTCGATCTCCGCGAATGCGGACACGAGCATCAGCAGCGTCGACTTCGGCAGGTGGAAGTTCGTGACCAGCGCGTCGACGATGCGGAAATGGAAACCGGGCGTGATGAAGATGTCGGTCTCGGCGGACCCGGCGCGGACAATGCCGTCCCGTCCGGCGGATTCCAGCGCGCGCAGGCTCGTCGTGCCGACCGCGATCACGCGGCGGCGGGCGGCGCGCGCGCTGTTGACGGCGGCGGCGGCGGGCGCGCCGATGTCGAACCACTCGCTGTGCATCCGGTGTTCCGCCAGGTTCCGGGTGCGGACCGGCTGGAACGTTCCGGCGCCGACGTGCAGCGTCAGCGTCGCGAACTCGACGCCGCTTGCGCGCAGCCGGTCGAGCAGTTCCTGCGTGAAGTGCAGTCCCGCGGTCGGCGCCGCGACGGCGCCCGGGCGCGCCGCGTAGACCGTCTGGTACCGCTCCGCGTCTTCGGCGGCGTCGGCGTGCGCGATGTAGGGCGGCAGTGGTACGTGGCCGAGCCGCTCCATGACGGCGCCGACGTCGGCGTCGAAACGCAGCAGGAAGAACTCGCCCCGCCGCCCTTCGACGGTGGCGCTCGCATCGTCGAACAGGAAGACCGCGCCGGGCTGCGGCTTGTGGCTGGTGCGCACCATCGCGAGCGCAAGCGTCGGCTCGACGACGCGCTCGATCAGCGCCTCGACGCGGCCGCCGGTGGGCTTGCTCCCGAGCAGCCGCGCCTTCAGCACGCGCGTGTCGTTGAACACAAGCAGGTCGCCGGGCACGAGCAGGCGCTCGATGTCGGTGAACGCGAGGTCGCGCAGCGCATCGCGCGCGACGTGCAGCAACCGGCTCGCCGTGCGTTCGGGCAGCGGGTGCTGCGCGATCAGGTGCGGCGGCAGGTCGAAGTCGAAGTCGTCGAGGGTGAGGTGTTGTGTCGTCTGCATGGCTTTACCGGCCATGAGCGTTGAGGGGGTGGTGCCGGGAGCGAGAATCGAACTCGCACGGTATTGCTACCGCGGGATTTTGAGTCCCGTGCGTCTACCAGTTCCGCCATCCCGGCACGGGACGGCGCATTATCGACGAAGGAGACGGCGAAACAAAATCGCCGGTCAGATCTCGAGGTTGTCGATCAGCCGCGTCGCCCCGAGCTTCGCCGCGGCCAGCGTGACGAGCGGTTCTCCGGCTGAAATCTCCCCGCTGGTCGGCACCTTGAGGTCGCGCTGCCGCCGCAAGGCGACGTAGTCGACCTTCCAGTTCGCGGCCGCCAGTTCGCGCATCGCGTCGCCTTCGATCGCGGCGACGTCGGTCGCGCCGGCCTTGACCCTGTCGCGAACCTCGTTCAGCACGCGGTACAGGCGCGGCGCCTCGCGGCGCTCGGCTTCGGAGAGGAAGCGGTTGCGCGACGACAGCGCGAGGCCGTCCGCGTCGCGCACGGTTTCGTGCGGGACGATCTCGGTGGGCAGCGAGAACTGGCGGCACATCGAGCGCACGATCATCAGCTGCTGGTAGTCCTTCTTGCCGAAGATGGCGACGCGCGGCTGCACGCACGAGAACAGCTTCAGAACGACGGTGGTGACGCCGATGAAGAAGCCCGGCCGGAACTCGCCCTCGAGGATGTCGCCGAGATCGGAAGGCGGGCTCACGCGGTAGCTCTGCGGCTCCGGGTACATCTCCTGCTCGTTCGGCGCGAACAGCACGTAGACGTCGTTCTGCTTCTGCAGCTTGTCGATGTCGTCCTGCAGCGTCCGCGGGTACTTGTCGAAGTCCTCGTTGGGCCCGAACTGCAGCCGGTTCACGAAGATCGACGCGACCACCGGATCGCCATGCTGGCGGGCCATCTTCATCAGCGCGAGATGACCTGCGTGCAGGTTGCCCATGGTCGGCACGAACGCGATCCGGTTCTGTCCGCGCAACTGGTCGCGCAGGGCTTCGATCGAGTGGACGACTTTCATCGTTCGGGCAGGCCCGCGGGTGAGGAAGCCGCGGATTGTAGAGGTGGCGCTAGTAGCCGTGCTCGGGCGCGGGAAAGCTCCGGTCCTTCACGGCGGTGACGTAGGCCGCCACGGCCGCCCCGACGCCCGGCTGTCCCTGCATGAAGTTGCGCACGAAGCGCGGCTTGCGGCCTGGATAGACGTCGAGCATGTCGTGCAGCACGAGCACCTGGCCGGACACGCCGCTGCCGGCGCCGATCCCGATCGTCGGCATGCCGACGGCCTGCGTGACGCGCTCGGCGAGCGCGGATGGCACCAGTTCCAGCACCATCATCGCCGCGCCGGCGGCGTCGAGCGCACGCGCGTCGGCCAGCAGCCGTCCGGCCTCTTCGTCGCTGCGGCCCTGCACGCGGTAGCCGCCCAGCGCGTGGACGGACTGCGGCGTCAGGCCGAGATGCGCGCACACGGGAATGCCGCGCTCGACGAGGAAGGCAACCGTCGGCGCCAGCCATGCACCGCCTTCGAGCTTCACCATCTTGGCGCCGGCCCGCATCAGCTCGACGGCGCTCGCAAGCGCCTGCGCGGGGCCGGCCTGGTAGCTGCCGAACGGCAGGTCGGCGATCAGCCAGGCCGCGTCGACGCCGCGCGCGACGCAGCGCGTGTGGTACGCCATTTCCTCGATCGTCACGGGCAGGGTGTCTTGCCGCCCCTGGATCACCATGCCGAGCGAGTCGCCGACCAGGATGCAGTCGACACCGTTGGCGTCGAGCAGGCGCGCGAAGCTGGCGTCGTAGCAGGTCAGCATCGCGATCGCCTCGCCTTTCGCGCGCATCTCGCGCAGTCGAGGCAGCGTGACGGGCTTGCGCGCGGATTCCTGCGGTGGTTGCGGATGGACACTCATGGTTGCCGGGCCCTCCTCAGGCGGCGAGGTTGAAGTATTCACGGCGACCGCGCAGCTTGCCGATGCGGTCGAGAAGCAGGTCGAAGTCCTCGTCACGGTCGACCAGGTTCAGGTGCTCGGTGTTGACGATCAGCACCGGCGCGGCGTCGTACTCGTGGAAGAACCGCGTGTAGCTGTCGGCGAGCGCGCGCAGGTAGGGTTCGGAGATGCCCGACTCGATCGGATTGCCGCGCCGTCCGACGCGTTCGACCAGGGTCTCGGGCCGCGCCTGCAGGTAGATCACGAGGTCGGGCGCGACCGTGGCGGGCCTCAGCTGGTCGTGCATCTGCTCGTACAGGCGCAGCTCGTCGTCCGCGAGCGTCAGCCGCGCGAACAGCCGGTCCTTCTCCAGCAGGAAGTCGGAAACGATGGCGTTGCGGAAGAGGTCCAGCTGCTTCAGCTCGCCGAGCTGCTGCACCCGCTGGAACAGGAAGAACATCTGCGCCGGCAGCGCGTAGCGGGCGCTGTCGCGGTAGAAGCGCGCGAGGAACGGATTCTCGTCCGGCTGCTCCAGCAGGAGGTGGGCGCTCGCGCGCTCCGCCAGTCGCCGCGCCAGCGAGGTCTTCCCGGCGCCGATCGGGCCCTCGACGACGACATGGCGGTACTTGCCGGCCAGCATGTCAGCTCGAGGAGTCGACCATCGCGAGGAGTAGCGTCGTCCGCGCGACGACGGGCAGCGACGGCATCGCGCGTCAGGGCCCGGCGCTGGCGTCCAGCAGCTCGATGCGCTGGTCCGCGACGCCGTTCAGGAAGTCGCGCGCCCGGCCCAGTCCCGGGATGACGACGTCCGGATCGAGGTCGAGCAGCGGTTTCAGCACGAACGCGCGCAGGTGCAGGCGCGGATGGGGCACCGTCAGCGGCGTGCTCTGGATCATCAGCGCGTCCACGAGCAGCAGGTCGAGGTCGACGCTGCGCGGCGCGTTCTTCTTCAGCCCGCGGCGCTTGCGGCCCAGCATCAGCTCGATGTCGAGCAGGTGCAGCAGCAGCCCGTACGGTTCCAGCGACGTCTCGATCCGCGCCACGGCATTGAGGTAATCGGGGCCGGGCGCGTCGACCGGCGCCGTCATGTAGAACGGCGACACGGCCTTCACCGCGGACTGTTCGATCGAACGCAGCGACTCGAGCGCGGCATTCAGCGATTCGCGCAGTTCGCCCTGGTTTGCGCCCAGGCCGATGTAGGCGGTTCGTTTCACGTCGTCGCCTGGCCCGGCTCGCCGATCGCCCGGGATCCGCCGCCACGCCGCCGGCGGCGCCGGCGCGGCCCGCCGGCGGCGGGCTCGCCCTCGCCGGCCGCCTCGCGCAGCATCCGTTCGCGCTCTTCCTCGCTGGCGTGCGGAAAGCGGGTCCACCAGTCGGCGAACGCGGTCGGCACCTCGTCGGCTGCCGCGCGCAGCATCAGGAAGTCGTATCCGGCCCGGAAGCGGATGTGCTCGATCAGCCGCAGCGGCGCCTTGCCCTGGCGGCGCTCGAAGCGCGGCTGCAGTCCCCAGATCTCGCGCATGTCGGACACGAAGCGGCGCTGGATCGCCAGCTTCTCGGTCTGCGCGTCGAGCGTCTCGTCGATCGCCTTCTCGAGCGCCGGGATCCGGTGCTCGCCCTTCGCCGTGCGCGCGTTCCACTTGACCAGCACGTCGTGCCACAGCAGCGTGGCGAACAGGTAGCCCGGCGAGACCCGCTTGCCGGCGCGGACGCGCTCGTCGGTGCGCGACAGCGCGAGCATCACGAAGCGCTCGCCGGCCGGCTGCTCGAGGATCACGTCGAGCAGCGGCAGCAGCCCGTGGTGCAGCCCCTCGGCGCGCAGCCGCGTGATGCAGGCGACGGCGTGGCCGCTCATCAGCAGCTTCAGCATCTCGTCGAACAGTCGCGCCGCCGGGACGTTCTCGATCAGGCTCCCCATCCGGTGGATCGGCTCGCGCGTCGCCTCGTCGATCTGGAGCCCGAGCTTGGCCGCGAAGCGAACGGCGCGCAGCATCCGCACCGGGTCTTCGCGGTAGCGCGCCTCCGGTTCGCCGATCATCCGCAGGCGCTTCGCGCGCAGGTCCTTCACGCCGTCGTGGTAGTCGAGGACCTCGCCGGTCGTCGGGTCGTAGTAGAGCGCGTTGATGGTGAAGTCGCGCCGCGCGGCGTCGTCGTGCTGCTCGCCGTAGGCGTTGTCCGCGAGCACGCGGCCGTGCTCGTCGGTCAGCCGGTCGACGTTCACGAGCGCGCGGAAGGTGGAGACCTCGATCGTCTCCTGCCCGAACATCACGTGCACGAGCCTGAAGCGGCGGCCGATGATGATGGCGCGGCGGAAGTGCGTCTTGACCTGCTCCGGCGTGGCGTTGGTGGCGACGTCGAAGTCCTTCGGCGCGATGTCGAGCAGCAGGTCGCGCACGGCGCCGCCGACGATGTACGCGCGGTAGCCGGCCTTCTGCAGCGCCTCGCACACGCGCAGCGCGGAGCGCGGCACGAGCTGCGGGTTGATGTGGTGCTCGGCGGCCTGGATGCGCTTGGGCTCCCGCGGCCGCTTCGGCTTGCGGCTCGAGAACAGTTTCTGGACTTTCGCGATGACGCGCTTGATCACTCGGCCGCCCGTTCGATGAGTTGCAGCATGGGCCAGCCGCGCTCGCGCGCGACCTGGGTGACGACGCAGGCGTTGGTGCCGGAGACGGGCGCGAGTTGCATCAGGCGGATTTTACGCGTCCCCCTGGGCCCACTCGCGCACCAGCGGCACGGTGATCGCGCGCTTCGCCGCGAGCGCGTAGCCGTCGAGCGCGTCGAGGATCGCCACCAGGGTCCGCATGTCGCGCGGCATGTGGTTGAGGAGGTAGGCGATCACGTCGTGCGACAGCACGAGGCCGCGCGACCGCGCGTGCTCGTCGAGCGCCTGCGCCTTCTCCTCGTCGGTGAGGGCATGGAGCTGGTAGACGAGGCCCCAGGCGAGGCGGGTGCGCACGTCGTCGCGCAGCGCGAGCTGCGCGGGGGGAGCGCTGCCGGTCGTCACGAGCGCCGCGCCGGGGTTCGCGCGGACCTCGTTCATCAGCACGAAGAGCCGCTGCTGCTCTTCAGCGATGCGGGCATCGACGTCGTCGACGAGGTAAAGACGGATTGTCTCGTCGAAGCCAGGAATCGCGGAGCCCTCCGCGGCCAGCGCCGCCGCGCGCGCCGAGGCGAGGGCGGCCAGCAGGTGCGTCCGCCCCGAACCGCGCTCGCCCCAAAGGTATACGAACGGCTCGCCGCGTCCTGCCGCGATCGCGCGCAGCACGGCGACGGCCTCGGCGTTGCTGCCGACGACGAAGTTGTCGAGGGACGGCGTCCGGGGGCGGACGAGATCCAGCGTGAGCTGGCGAGGCGCATTCATGGCGTCATCGGGCGCAGCGGATCGGCCGGGGGTCGCGCGAGCGCGCGTGTTCAACACTACAATCGTGCCTTCTCCTGCTGCGAGGGGCGAAGTCTACCGGTCCGCCGGCGCCGCTCGCGCGCCAACGCCGCTTCTAGCCAGCCCCCGCCGCCATGAACCCTCTCGACTACAAGCAGGCCGGCGTCGACTACAGCAAGATCGATCCGCTGAAGGTGTCGGCGCAGCAGGCCGCGGCCGCCACGGCGGGCAACCTCGCACGCCACGGGTTGCAGGAAGTGGCCGCGTCGCGTGGCGAGTCCGCCTACGTGATCGACTGCGGCGACCACTACCTCGCGTCGATCACCGAGTGCCTCGGCACCAAGGCGCTGGTGGCCGACGCCATGCGGGCCGTCACCGGGCGCACCTACTACGACCGCATCGCGCAGGACACGCTGGCGATGGCGATCAACGACCTCATCACCGTCGGCGCGACGCCGGTCTCCGTGCACGCCTACTGGGCCACGGGCGGCAGCGACTGGTTCTCCGACGCCGAGCGCGCGCGCGACCTGGTGGCCGGATGGAAAGCGGCGTGCGACCACTGCGGGGTCTCGTGGGGCGGCGGCGAGACGCCGGCGCTGGCCGGGGTCGTCGCGGAGGGACGGATCGACCTCGCGGCGTCGTGCGTCGGGCTGGTGCGTCCGAAGTCCAGGTTGACGCTCGGCGAGCGGCTCGCGCCGGGCGACGCGATCGTGCTGCTCGCGTCGAGCGGCATCCACGCAAACGGCGTGTCGCTCGCGCGCAAGCTCGCGGAGCGCCTGCCGGACGGTTACGCGACCAGGCTCGCCGACGGCGCTCTGTACGGCGACGCGCTGCTCGCTCCGACGACCCTCTATTCGCCGGTGACCGAAGCGCTCGCCGCCGCCGGCATCGTCCCGCACTACTGCGCCAACATCACCGGGCACGGCTGGCGCAAGCTGATGCGTCATCCCGGCGCGTTCGGCTATCGCATGCACACGCTGCCGCCGGTTCCGCCCGTGCTCGCCTTCATCCAGCAGCACGCGGGCATCGACGACCGCGAGGCCTACGGCAACCTGAACATGGGCGCGGGCTTCGCGCTCTACGTCGCCGCCGGCGACGCGGCCCGCGTGGTCGAGGTCGCGCAGGGCTGCGGCGTGCCGGCGTGGATCGCCGGCACGGTGGAGGCGGGTCCGAAGCAGGTGGTGATCGAACCGCTCGGCCTGACTTTCGGCGGCGACGACCTGCACGTGCGCGCTTAGTTGTCGAGTCTCCTGCGCGCCCACCGCGCTGCGATAGTGCTGTCGGTTCGCGTGTCTCTGCGAGGAGTCCCTTGCGCGCCGACCGTGCTGCGGGGCACCGCGACTCCGCGCGACTCGGCGGCGGGCGGCACTTCTTAGAGCGCTTCTTGCGGGCGCGCAGCTTTCGAAGTGAGGCCCGCGCGTGCGCGTGCAGAGTGCCTTCCGGCGGATGGTGAACTCGGCCCGCCGCCCGGCTGACTGGCCACGCCCGCCGCCTGAGCCGCGCTCCGCGCGGTACCCCGCAGCGCGGCCGGCGCGCCACGCGATGTGGATGCGTCGTGCACTGACCCAAGCAAGATGCAAGGTTTCGTTCTTCCTGCATCCGCGAGGCGCCTGGGCGGGCGGCGGTGTGCCTCGCGCAGCGGGCGTCAGGCGGCGGGCGTGCCAGGCGCGAGAGGGTGGCGGGCCGAGCACACCATCGGCCGGAAGGCACGACACACGAGTCCCTGTCGCCGCCAACCCGAAAGCCGCGAGCCCGCAGGGAGCGGTCTCAGCCGAATGACGCCCGCCGCGACGGCCGCGAAGTCGAGGCACGCCGATGGCCGATCAGGCGCAGGTGAGGACTTCGGTCGATCAGGCGCAGGAGAGGACTCCGGCCGCCCTGGCACAGGTGAGGACCTCACCGCCCAGGCGAAGGAGAGGACGCGGCCCCTCAAGCGCTGGGGGACAACCCAGCACCAAGCTCGATCGCATCCACCGCGGCCCGCACGCGCTCGAACGCATCCGGCGCGAACGGATCGATCCGAATCGCGTCGCGCATCGATCGCAGCCACGTGATCTGGCGCTTCGCCAACTGGCGGGTCGCGGCGATGCCGGCGGCACGGAACGCCGCGAAGTTGCCCTGGCCCTCCAGGTGCCGCAACGCCTGGCGATAGCCCACGCTGCGCATCGACGGCAACTCCGGATCAAGGTCGCCGCGGGCCCGCAGCGCGCGCACCTCGTCGAGCAGGCCCTGCGCCAGCATCGCGTCGAACCGCTGCTCGATGCGCCGGTGCAGTTCCGCGCGGTCCTCCGGCAGCAGCGCGATCGTCGCGAGCGCGAGCGCGGGCCGCTGCGGGGCGGCGTGCAGCGCCGACAGCGGAATCCCGCTCACCTGGAACACCTCGAGCGCGCGCTGGATGCGCTGGCTGTCGTTCGGCTTCAGCCGCTTGGCGGTCACGGGGTCGACGGCCGCGAGCCGCGCGTGCATCGCCGGCCAGCCGAGCCGGTCGGCGTCCGCCTCGAGCCGGGCCCGCACCGCGGCGTCCGCCGCGGGCAGGTCGGACAGTCCCTCGCGCAAAGCTTTCGCGTACAGCATCGTGCCGCCGACCACGAGCGGCAGGGCGCCGCGCGTGCGGATGCCGGCGATCACGCCGGGCGCATCCGCGACGAAGTCGGCGGCCGAGTAGGGCTGCGACGGGTCGCGGATGTCGATCAGGTGGTGCGGCACCGCCGCCCGCTCTTCGCGCGACGGCTTCGCCGTGCCGATGTCCATGCCGCGATAGACCTGCGCGGAGTCGATCGACACGATCTCGGCCGCGCGCTCGCGCGCCAGCCGCAGCGCGATGGCGCTCTTGCCGCACGCGGTCGGGCCGAGCAGCAGGATCGCGTCAGCCATGGTGTGCGACGTCGCCGTGGCGGCGCACGAGGGTGAACGCGACCAG
>Ga0209492_1000476_pt1 | contig 12468 bp, 7 predicted proteins | sample PPLLak12cMay2015_FD_187253 | JGI IMG/M metagenome (GOLD analysis project Ga0209492, IMG submission 187253) | Freshwater sediment microbial communities from Prairie Pothole Lake near Jamestown, North Dakota, USA - PPLs Lake P7 Core (1) Depth... | ecosystem: Environmental > Aquatic > Freshwater >... | reverse complement strand
CGCACTGTTTCGCAACCGCGCGCAGCTCAAGCAGGAGTTGCACGCCCTCGACGAGGAACGCCACCGGCTGCTCGACCGGCTCAAGCTCCAGGAAGGCGCCACCATGCGTGTCGAGGAGCAGCTCGACGCGCTCGAGCAGTATCTCGGTCGTCCGGCGGAAGGCCAGAAATGCCTCGCCTATTTCCAGCTGCGCGCCGTATGGCGTACGGCCGCGGTCCGTGTCGAGCAGTTCGCGGCCGAGCTCGCGAGGCAGCAGAAGGACCGCGAGCGCAAGTCGCAGCTCGCGGCGTTCGAGTCGGCCAGGCGTGGACGCGTCGCCGATGTCGACCGCGAACTCCTCGAGGCCCGTGTGCTCGCCGACCAGCTGCAGGCCGAGCAACGCCTCGCGGAGCAGCGTCTCGAAGCGCTCACCGGGTTCTGGAACCACCTGCGCCGCAAGCGGCTGCGCGAGGCCATCGAGGCGCGGCGGATTCGCATCGACTCCGCGCTGACGCAGGTCACGGACCTCGGCGACCGGCGGCACGAAGTTGAGGCGGAGCCCCCGCCGATATTCGAAGGCCTGAGCCTCGAAGGCCGGCGCGCCATCAACCTCGCGGTGATCGCCTACGCGGATGCTCTGCACGAAAGGCTGTCCGCGGCGGGACTGGCGGACCTGGCGCGCGAGGCCATCCGCCGACGGGTCTACGACGCGAACTTCGGCGGGCCGGAGGAGTGCACCGCGCTCATGCAGCGGGCCACCCGTGCGATCGACGAGATCGAGCGCGCACAGGACGACCTCGCCCTCATCAAGGGCCGCACGGATGCGCTGCGCAGGACCGTCCGCTATGGAGGGGCCGCCGACACCGTGCCGTCCCCGGACAGCCTGCAATCGGCAGGGCAGGTCCTGCTGGACGAGTTCTGGGACGTCTACAAGGTGCTGCTGCGCTGAGCCGCGCCCGGGCGGACGACGCCAACACCGGCAAGGATCGTCGCTGGGCTGCTGCCGGGGTCTACCGGGTCGGGGTCGGGTCGATCGCTACGTGTCCGGCCGGTGCTGCCACCGGTCCGGAAGGCAAGCTCCCGCCGAACACGCGCCTGCGCCACAGGTTGAGTTCGTCAAACCATACGTAGAACAGCGGCACGATGAACAGCGACACCAGCGCCGAAAAACCGAGGCCGCCCATGATCGCCCGCGCCATCGGGTAGTAGGCCGGACCCTCGCCGCTGCCTCCCACCTGCGCGTCCCCGATGGCGAGCGGCATCATGGCGAGCAGCGTGGTGAGCGTGGTCATCAGGATCGGCCGAAGGCGGTCGCGACCGGCCTGGAGGATCGCGTCGCGCCGCGGGATCCCGGCCTCGCGCAGATCGATGACGTGGGCGATGAGCACGATGCCTATGTTGACCACCACGCCGATCAGGATCATGAAGCCGATCATCGCCATCATCGTGATGGTCGTTCCCGTGAGTGCCAGGAACCAGATGGAGCCCACGATCGCGAACAGGATCGAGGTGATGATCGACAGGGGGTAGAGCGTGGACTCGAACAGCGCGGCCATGACGAGGAAGATCAGCACGACCGCGAGCAGCATGTTCTGCGTCATGGTCTGGACCGCCTTGTCGTTTTCGTCGAAGCCGCGTCCGAACTTCCAGCTGTAGCCCGGAGGCAGCGGATAGTCCTTCATGATCGGCTCGACACGCTCGCGGGCTTCGTCCATCGTCGAGCCCTTGGCGATGTTGGCCGTCACGGCCACCGTGGTGAGGCGGTTCACGCGCTGGATCTCGCGGTCGCTCGGTCGCACCACGAAGTCCGCGACCGCTCCGAGCTCGGTGCGCCGGCCGTCCGGCAACATGATCGGGACCTGGGCGAGATCCTCCACCGACTGTCGGTCGCTCTCGCGAAACGCGAGGCGCATGGTCACCTCGCGGTCCGTAGTGCGCAGTTCCGGCAGCTTGTCGCCGCGCATCGCGCCTGCGACCGTCAGCGCCACCTGCTCGGTCGTCAGGCCGAACTGGGAGGCGCGATCGCGGTTGACGACGATCTGGACTTCCTCTTCGCCGGTGCCGGCCTCCGAGCGAACCGCTTCGAGTCCCTCCACGGACGATAGCCGCTGTGCCACCTCGCGCGAGATTTCCGTGAGCCGCTCCGTCGATTCGCCCGCGAGCTGCAGGCTGAAGGACGTCGCGCCGCCCTTGCCCTCGTCGAACTGGAAGCTCGGCTTGCCAATGATGATCTCTGGCATGTCCTCGGCGAACTGCGCCATGACCTCGGCGGCTCCCACGGTCGCCTCGTCCTTGGGCTTGAGGTACATGCGGGTGTAGGCGTTGTCGGATACCCACCAGGAATAGTAGGTGTCGACGTCGAAGCGCTCCTTGTTCTCCTCGATGTAGGCCTCGACGCGCTTCACGGCCTGCTCGACCCGATCCATCGGGTAAGAGCCGTTCAGGTGGTAGGAGAGACCGAGCATGCGGCTCGCCTCCTGCGGGAACGGATCGACCTTGACGAGCTTGAGCGCAAACAGCGGCACCGGTGAGACGATCAGCAGCAGCGTGACGGCCGCCATGGTCTTCGGGTGATCGAGCACCCAGGCGAGCGTCGCGGCGTAGCGGCGCTGCAGGCGCCCGAACAGGGAGGCTTCGCCCACTGGCGGGGGCGGCGCCATGCGCGCAGCCAGCATGGGAATCAGCGTCTGCGCCACCACCAGCGAGGCCAGCATCGCGACCACGATGGGCACCGCTACGTGCACGAGGAACAACGACATCTGGTTCTTTTCGCCGAACACCATCGGCAGGAAGACGATGATTGTCGAGAACGTTCCGGCGAGGGTAGCGATGCCCACCTCGCGAACTCCGGCGAGCGTCGCCTCGAGCGGCCGGCCGGGCGTCAGCTGCCGGTGTCGGAACACGCTCTCGGTGATGACCACCGAGTTGTCCACCAGCATGCCGATGGCGAGCAGCATGCCCATCATCGTCAGGATATTGAGCGTGAACCCGAGGAAGTACATCGCGGCGAGCGTAACCAGCAGCGATGCTGGCACCGCCAGCGAGACGATCAACGTGGTCGGCAGGTGACGCAGGAACAGCAGCAGCATGAGGAAACTGAGCCCCGCACCAATCAACCCGGCATTGCGCAGTTCCCGGAGCGACTGACGGATGCTGTCGGCCTGGTTGCCCACGACCAGGATCTCGATGCCCTGCAGCTGGGGCATCGCGCGCGCCTCCTCGACGGCGGCGATGACGCGGTCGGCCACGTCCACGACGTTCGCCTGCGTGGACTTGAACACGTCGATGCCGACAGCGGGCCGGCCGTCCATGCGCCGCCCGACCGGGAGCTCCGGGGCGACGAGTTCGACCTGAGCGACGTCGCTCAGGCGCAGCCCGGTGCGAACGAGCAGTGCCCGCACGTCGGCAATCGAGCCGAACTCACCGATGGGACGAACAGTGAAGCGCTGGCCGTTCTCGGTAATCTCGCCGGCGCTGACCGAGAAGTTGCTGCGCTCGAGCAGGCTGCGCAGTTCCCGCACATCCACGCTGTAGGCGGCGAGCCGGTCGGGATCGGCAAGCACTCGCAACTCCCGCGGCTGCACGCCCTGCAGCTCGACGCGCGCCACACCGTCCAGCCGTTCGATCGGTCGTTGGAGGTATTTCTCAAGCGTTTCGAACTGGTCCGTGAGGTCCTGATCCGAGGCGATGCGGATCACGGCGACCGGCTCGTCGGATGAGCTGAAGGAAAACATCAGCACGCGGTCGGCCGCTGGGGGCAGCTGGGAGCGGATCGAGTCGATCTTCGTGCGCACCTCGAAAGCAGCCGTCTCGGGGTCGCGGTCCCAGCTGAACAGCACCGTGAACTGCGCCTGGTCGGCCTCGGCGGTAGCGCGGATCTCCTCGATGCCGGACAGTGTCGCGAGCGCCTCCTCGACCGGACGCACCACGAGCTGCTCCATCTCCTCGGGCGTCGAGCCGGCATACGGAATCACCACCTGCATCCCGGGGAAGGTGATGTCGGGCATCGCCTCGAGGCGCAGCAAATTGGTCGAGATGACGCCGACCGCGAGCACCGCGAGGGCGATCATGAGCGTCGTCACGGGACGCTGGAGCGCGATGCGTGTGTGTTCCATCTGCGCTTCCTCAGCCTGCCGCAGGCACTTCGGTTGGAGACGGGGCTGGGGCAGGTCCCGCCTGCGGGTAGGTCTTCCGGTCGAGCACGTCGTATACGACGGGGATCACGAGCAGCGTCAGGAAGGTCGTGAGCAGCACGCCCCCGATCACGGTGATTGCCATGGGCGCGCGCACCTCCGCGCCTTCGCCGAGGCCGAGCGCCATCGGCAAGAGTCCGAGGATCGTGGTGAGCTTGGTGATCAGGATCGGGCGCAGCCGGATCCGCCCGCCTTCGACGATGGCGTCGCGCTTGGATAACCCGCGTTCGCGCGCCTGGTTGACGGCGTCGATCAGCACGATCGACTGGTTGACGACGATTCCGGCGAGCATGATCAGTCCGATGTAGGCCACCACGTTGACCGTCGTACCGGTGAGCCACAGGGCCCACACCGCGCCGGTGATCGCAAGCGGGATCGTGAGCAGGATCACGAACGGGTGGATCAGCGATTCGAACTGCGAAGCCATCACGAGGTACACGAGGAAGATCGCGAGCAGCAGCACGAACTGCATCGAGCGGAACGAGTCGCTCATCTCTTCGCTCTGGCCGGAGAGGAACGCCGTGGTTCCGATCGGCAGCGCGATCTCGTCCACGATGCCCTGCAGCACGTCCACGGCGGAGCCCAGGTCTCCCTGCCCTAGGTTGGCCGAGACCAGGGCGACCCGCTCCTGGCCCAGGCGTCTGACTTCCGCGGGACCCACCGCGAGCTGGACGTCCGCGACCGCGCTGAGCGGTACGGGGTAGGCGGCGCCGGGGTTTACGATGAGGTTGCGGATCTCCTCGATGGAAGCCGCGCGGTTGTCCACGCTGCGCACCAGCACGTCGATCCGCTTGTCGCGCAGTTTGTAGCGGGTTGCCACCTCGCCACGAACGCTGTTGACGACCCGGTCCGCGACATCGCGCACGACCAGGCCGAGTTGCGCCGCCCGCTCCTGGTCGAACACGATCTGGATCTCGGGGTTGCCGGCTTCCACGGTCGTTTTGACGTCCGTGAATCGTCCGTCGGCGATCATGCGATCTCGAACCTGGTCGGCCGCGACGCGAAGGCGCTCGAGGTCGTAGCCCGAGACGACGACCTCGAGCGGCGTGGAAAGGGCGAACAGCGAGGGTCGGCTGAAACGGTACTGGACCCCGGGCAGGTTCTCGAGGCTGTCACGCAGACCCTGCATCGCGGCGTCTTCCTGGGCGCGTCCCGCGCCTTCCACCAGCGTGAGGCTGAGGCGGCCCGTGTTCTCGCCGGCATCCACGGGATTGGCATCGAGGCGGTTGCCCGTGCCTGCGACGGAGTAAGTCAGGGCCACGTTGCCGAGCGCCGCACTCGCCTGCTGCGTGGCGCGGACGGCACGGTCGGTCTGCTCGAGCGGCGCACCCGGCGGCAGCCGCAGGTCCACGTTGAACTCGCCCTGCGACATCTGCGGGATGAGTTCGGTGCCGAGCCGCGGCAGGATGAACACGAGCGTCAGGACGAAAAGGGCGACTGCCGCGCCAAGCGTCTGACCGGGGTGCATCAGCGCCCAGCCGATGGCCCGTGGGTAACGTGTTTCCGCCCAGCGGGTTAGGCCCTGGGCCACCATAACGAACGGACTCAGGGCCAGACGGGTACCGCGTGCGATCCAGCCGCCGAGCCATCGTGCGCCCGTGGCCAGCGCAGCGAACGCATGGTCTGTGCGGCGCATTGGTCGCGCGGTCGCAGCCGCGACCTCCTCGCCATGGGCCGCCTCGGGTCGTCCCGCCGCGAGCATGGGGACGAGCGTGAGCGCGACCACCAGCGAGAACGCCAGCGCGAAGGTGACGGTGAGCGATTGGTCCTTGAAGAGCTGCCCGGCGACGCCGCTGATGAACACCATCGGGAAGAACACGGCCACCGACGTGAGCGTCGATGCCGTCACGGCGGTCGCGACTTCGCGCGTGCCGAGTCGCGCAGCGTCGCGCCGGCCGAGGCCGTGCTCGCGCTTGCGCACGATGCTCTCGAGCACCACCACCGCGTTGTCCACCAGCATGCCGACGGCGAGCGCAATGCCGCCGAGCGACATGATGTTGAGTGTCAGGTCGAAGGCGTACATCAGCACGAACGTGCCGAGCACCGATACGGGAATCGCGATGCCCGTGATCAGCGTGGCGCGCGCGTCGCGCAGGAACGCGTAGAGCACCAGGATCGCGAGCACGCCGCCGAGCAGCGCCGCCGACTTGACCTCGCTGATCGCCGCGGCGATGAACTTCGACTGGTCGTAGACGGGCCGGATCTCCGTGCCCTCGGGCAGCGACTTCCCCAGCGCCTCCAGGCGCGCGCGCACGCCCTCCGCAAGCTGGACGGTGTTTGCGTCGCCCTCCTTGTAGACGGCGAGTTCGATGGCCTCGCGACCGTCCACGCGGGTGATGGCCTCGCGGTCCTTGTAGCCGCGCGTGACCTGAGCAACGTCGCGCAGGTACACCGCCTGGCCGTCGCGGGTGGCGATGATCGCGCCCGCCATCTGCTCGATGGACTCGAACTCGTTCAGCGTGCGCACCAGGAAGCGCTGGGTGCCCTGCTCGAGCCGACCACCCGACAGGTTCACGTTCTCGGCGCGAATGCGGCGGGTCACCGCGTCGATCGACAGCCCCATCTGCGCCAGCTTCTGCTGGTCCACGAAGACCTGTACCTCGTCCTCGTAGCCGCCGCTGACCTTGACGGCCGCAGAGCCCTCCACGGCCTCGAGGTCCGGCTTGAGGCGGTCGTCGGCGAAGCGCCGCAGGGTCTTGAGCCGCTCGATGCCCTCGTCCTGTGGTGCCGCGTCCGAATCCAGGAACGCGAGGCGCATGACCGGCTCGCTGGAGGGATCGAAGCGCAGCAGGAGCGGGCGCTTCGCCTCCAGCGGCAGCTGCAGCACGTCGAGCTTCTCGCGCACGTCGATGCCGGCGACGTCCATGTCGGTGCCCCAGACGAACTCCAGGGTGACGTCGGATTGACCGGCACGCGACACGGAGCGCACCTGCCGCACGTTGCGGATGATGCTCACCGCTTCCTCGACCGGACGCGTCACCAGCGTCTCGAGTTCGAGCGGGGCCGCGCCCGGCAACTCGGTACGAATGGTCAGAGTCGGATACGAGAGGTCGGGAAGGAGGTTCAGGTTCAGGCGCGACAGCGACACGAGCCCGAACAGCGCGATCGCCACGGTGCACATGATCACGGTGACGCGCCGCGCGATCGCGAATTCGATCAGCTGCATGTCGTTCCCCCGGGGCCCGGCCGACGGCCGTGGCTACTTGGCTTTTGCGGTGCTGATGGCCGGCGCGCCCGGCGACGCCTCGGCATCCACGACCTTCACGGCGGTACCGGTCTTCAGGCCGGCCTGGCCGACCACGACGACACGCTCGGAGCCGTCGAGGCCCTCGACAACCTCGAGCCAGCCGTTGTTGGCGAGTCCGGTGCGCACGGGGCGCTGCTCGGCCTTGTCGTCCACGACCACGAAGACCGACTGCGTCCCGTCGGCATCGAGGATTGCGGCGCGCGGGAGCTGCAACGCCTCTTCGCGCCGCTCGTAGACAATGTTGACCCGCGCGAACATGCCGGGCTTCAGCCGGCGCGAGGGATCGGGGACCTCGACGCGCGCGCGGAACGTGCCGGTCTTCGGGTCCACGGTCGGGCTGATGCGGGAGATCACTCCCGTGAAGGGCTCGCCGGCGAGCGCGTCCACCACGACCTCGGCGGGCTGCTGTGGCGCGAGCTTACGGAATTCCTTCTCCGGGATGTGCACGTACGCGACCAGCGGATCGAGGTCGGTTACGCGGAATGTCGGCGAGTTCGGGGAGATGGTATTGCCGAGCTTGATGTACCGCGCTGACACGACTCCTTCGATCGGCGCACGGATCTCCGTGTAGCTCAGCTCCAGGCGGGCGCGGTCGTACGCGGCGCGCAAGGCGTCGAGGTCGAACTTGGCGTTCTCCGCCGTGCCCTTGGCGACCAGACCCTTTTCGCTGAGCTCGAGCTGCCGCTTGTAGTCCCGCTCCAGCTTGCGCAGGTTCGCCTCGGTCTGGGCCACCTCGAGACGCAGCCGGTCGCCGTCGAGGCGAGCCAGCAGCTGGCCGGCCTTCACGGCATCGCCTTCCTCGACGAGGATCTGCCGCACCTCTCCGCCCACCTTGGCGACCACCTCGGCCTCCTCGTGAGCCTCGATGGGCGCAGTGCCGGAATGGACGGCCACCATCGCGGCCCGTCGCAATGGCTGTACCTCCACCGGGACGAACGCAACGGCCTCCGCCTCGCTCTCGGCCGCTCCCTTGTCCCTGGCCTTGCCGTTGCTGCACCCAGCCGCCACGAGTGCGATCAGGGAGAGCAAGGTCGCCAGGCGCTGGCTGCGATGGGTCGTGGTCAAGGAGGTTTTCCCGACGTGAGGGTACAGATGCGGCATGCTAGGGAAGTGTGGTGTTCTAGTCAAGTAAAACACCACAGTTGCAAGGCGCCAGCCGAGTCGGGCTCAGCCCATCGGTCGCGCGCGAGCGACGTACCGCGGCTCAATCTGCGTCAGGTCTGCCGTGATCTGCGCCGCCTCGCTCAGCATCGCGTCTGGGGGAGGCTCAATCGCGGTCACACTTTCGAGCGGCTCCACACCCAGCGCCGCGCGGCGTTCGTTCTCCCGCGCGAGCTGGCTCGTCGTCATTGAGGTTCGTTCAGCCCGTCTCTCCTCGAGATTGAGCGACACCGAACGCTGGTTGCGCATGCCCTCGATCGAGGCGATCTCGGCGACCGCGTGCTGGTAGCCGGGATCGTCGGCCGCACGCTGCGCGTGCCGGCTCTGCAGGTCGGCGATCAACGGGGTCAGGGGTTCGTCGGGCTTGTAACGCGCCGGGCGAATGCGGTTCCAGGGCAGCGCAGCGTCGCGAGAGCTCTCGCCGACTTCCGTGGGACTGATCGCGGAGGGCAGGCGGATGTCGGGCTGGACACCGCGGTTCTGCGTGCTGTCGCCGGTCACCCGGTAGTACATGCCGATCGTGACCGTCAGCTGGCCGAAACCGGGGTCCTGCCCGAGCGCGTAGCGGTCGAGCGGATACAGGTTCTGCACCGTTCCCTTGCCGTAGGTCTCCTGCCCGATCACGACGCCGCGACCGTAGTCCTGCATTGCGGCTGCGAAGATCTCCGACGCAGAGGCGCTGAAGCGGTCCACGAGAATGGTGAGCGGGCCCGAGTACACGGCCGCCTCGTCGTCGGACTCGAGCACCTCGACCCGTCCGCCGGTTTCGCGCAGCTGGACGACGGGGCCCTTGGGCACGAACAGGTTCACCAGGTCGATCGCCTCCGTCAGGTGGCCGCCGCCGTTCTCGCGCAGGTCGAGCACGAGCCCGTCGATCCCGCCCTCGGCCTCGAACTGCTCGATGAGCTTGCGCACGTCGCGGGTCGTGCTGCGATAGTCCTCGGCGCCGGCGGCGCGCGCGTTGTAGTCCTGGTAGAAGGAGGGGACGGTGATCACGCCGACGCGCAGCTTCTGGTCACCGCGCTCGATCTCCCGCAGCTCCTTCTTCGCGGCCTGGGCTTCCAGCGTGATCTTGGCCCGCGGCAGGACCACGGTCTTTTCCGCCGCACCGGGCGTTGCTTTGCCCGGCTGGACCATGAGGCGCACCTCGGAGCCGAGCGGCCCTCGAATCAGCTGCACGACGTCGTCGAGCCGCCAGCCCACCACGTCCACCAGCTCGCCGCCCTTGCCCTGGCCGACCGCGATGATGCGGTCCGTGGCTTTGATCTCGCCGCTCTGCTGCGCAGAGCCGCCGGGCAGGATCTCCATCACCGTCACGTAATCGTCGAGTATCTGCAGCGAGGCGCCGATGCCCTCGTAGGAGAGGCTCATCTGGATGCGGTATTCCTCGGAATTTCGCGGCGAGAAGTAGCTCGAGTGCGGGTCGAAGACGTGCGCGAACGCGTTCATGAAATTCTCGAATACGTCGTCCGCGGTTACCTGCTCGGCGCGCTTGCCGGCCCGCTCGTAGCGCTTGCGGAGGATGTCCTGCGCCTCGGGCCAGGTCTTGTCCGTGAGCATCAGCGAGATCGCATCGTTCTTGACCCGCTTGCGCCACAGGTCGTCGAGTTCCTCGCGGCTCGCGGCCCAGGGAGCCTTGCGCCGGTCGAACTCGAAGCTCTCGTCGAGCGTGAAATCGGGCTCTTCCTTCAGGATCTCGAGCGCACGCGCCAGGCGCTCCTGGCTGCGCTGCTGGAACCGATTGAAGATGGCGAAGGCGGGGTCGAGCTTGCCGCCCGTGACGGCGTCGTCAAGCTGGTAGCGGAATCGCTCGAATTCGGCGATGTCCGAGGCGAGGAAATAGCTGCGCGTTCCGTCGAGGGACTCGAGGTAGCGATCCAGGACGAGCGAGGAGACCGGGTCGTTGACCGGCGCCTGCCGGTAATGCGAGCGCTCGAACATGCTGCTCACGAGCCGCGCAACACGGGCATGGCGCTCGGTCGGGGCCATGTCCACGGTGGCAGCCGTGGCCGCGGTGGACGGCGCCCGCGCAGTCCCGAGCAGCAGCGTGGCCAGCGCCACGACGACCATGGCCAGGGCCATCGGGCCGGCGCGGCGGACGGCCGTGCCGCGCTTGCTTGTCTCGACCCGGTGAACTGACTGATACACTTTGGAAAATCCTCGACCGACGATTGTGACCTAGGCTAAAGAGTGGGCCGGCCCCAATCAAGGGCAGGCTCCGAATATGACCAGCAACTCCCAGTGCGACCGCTTACCGTCCTGACAGGCATCGTGCTCGGCTCCGCGGCCGCCACCACCTTCGGGCTGGGCGCGACGCTGGTCGTGTTCGCCGTGCTCGCGGATGAGCACCCGCAGTTCCGTGCCGAGCTGCCGATGCTGGCGGTCTACCTGGGCATCTTCCTCGCTTTGACCGCGCTGGCCGCTACAGGTTTCATCGGCCTCGCCCGCCAGCGTCCCTGGCGGGGTTGGGCCCAGGCGGCGCTCTGGGGGGCATTGGCGGGGCTGGCCTCGCTCTACGCGGTCACCCGCGGCTGACGTCGCGGGAAGCTACTTCCCAGCGCGCGGCCAGGCCAGCGCCACGATTACCCGCCAGGCGGCGACGAGTGCGACCGGCCCGAGCAACAGAACCCAGGCCCCCAAGCGCAACCCGCCGAGATCGGCGACATAGTCCGCCAGGAACGCGCCGAGGCCGCCGCGAGCGTAGGGGCCGAGCGTGGCGCTGCCCGTATAAAAGACGAGCACCGGCAGCACGAAGGCGGCGAAAACCACCGCCACCAGCACCCAGGCCGCGTCTCGGTTGAAGCTCATGGTGGGCGATGCTGAGGGCAACCTGCCCGGACCGCAAGGGCCGGCCTTCGGTATCATCCCCGCGCATGGAACAGCTGCGAACCGCGGTGATTGGCGTCGGCTACCTCGGGCGGTTTCACGCCCAGAAGTATGCCGTCCTGTCGGAATCACGCCTGGTCGCCGTCGTGGACGCCCAGGCGGAAGCCCGCGACCGCGTGGCGGCGGAGCTCGGCTGCCGGGCAGTGGCGGACTACAGGGACCTCTTCGGCGAGGTGGACGCCGTGAGCATCGCCACGCCCACGCCACTGCATTTCCCGATCGCCCGGGATTGCCTCGAGCGGGGCATCCACGTGCTGGTGGAAAAGCCCGTCACCGAGACCCCCGCGCAGGCGAGGGAACTGATCGAGACGGCCGCTCGACACGGGCGAGTCCTGCAGGTCGGCCACCTGGAGCGGTTCAACGCGGCGATCCTGGCGCTCGAGGGCACCCTCGGCCGTCCGCGATTCATCGAGTCGCACCGACTCGCGCCGTTCAAGGAGCGGGGCACCGACGTGAACGTGGTCCTCGATCTCATGATTCACGACATCGACCTCATCCAGAGCCTGGTCGGGGCCCCGATCGAATCCATCGACGCGGTCGGCGCCTCGGTGTTCTCCGCAGGTCTCGACATCGCGAACGCCCGGATCCGCTATGCGAACGGTTGCGTCGCCAACACCACGGCGAGCCGGGTCAGCATGAAGATGGAACGCAAGCTGCGCCTTTTCCAGGACGACGCCTACGTGTCGATCGACCTGCAGCAGAAAGTCCTCACGATCGTACGCAAGCCGCCCGAGGCCGCCGCCGCGCTGCCCGGGCAGGTGGTGATCGAGGAACGCAACTACGAACAGGGCGACGCGCTCAAGCTCGAGATCACGGCCTTCCTGCGCGCGGTCCGCGAGGGGCGGCCGCCCGTCGTATCCGGAGAGGACGGGCTGAGGGCGCTCGAGACCGCCATCCGCATCACCGAACTCGTTCAAGGCACGGGGACCGCGTCGTGAGCCGCAATCACTATCGCGGCGACGATTTCCGGCGCGCAATCACGATCGAGGACCTCCGTCACGT
>Ga0209492_1000475_pt1 | contig 12478 bp, 18 predicted proteins | sample PPLLak12cMay2015_FD_187253 | JGI IMG/M metagenome (GOLD analysis project Ga0209492, IMG submission 187253) | Freshwater sediment microbial communities from Prairie Pothole Lake near Jamestown, North Dakota, USA - PPLs Lake P7 Core (1) Depth... | ecosystem: Environmental > Aquatic > Freshwater >... | reverse complement strand
CCGCTGCTGTCACGCGCCGGGATGTTCCACACCGTGGACTGGCTGCGCCCGCCTGCGTAGTGGCCGACCTTCCCGTCTCGGACAACGTACCAAGCAGGCTCATGCTGCCAGTGATAGTCCCCGCGGCCAAGCGTGAAACGATCCTTCGACCAGATGATCATGGCGCGGTGTTTGAATCCGCACGCCTCTAGGCTGTCCAGCACCTCTCGGGTGAACAAAGAGGCGTGCCACACATAGCCGACGTCGCCGGGGAATAGCGCCCAGGCTTCACGCCAATCAGCGCGGTCGTCGTTGAGCACCTTGCCCATCTTCTTCGTGTTCTTGTTGACGCCAGCGTCCTTGCGCCAACTTGCGTCGTACTCCACCCCATACGGCGGGTCCGTCACCATCAGGTGCGGAGTGACGCCGTTCAGCGCCTTTCCGACCACAAGCGCGTCGGTGCAGTCGCCGCAGACGATCCGGTGCCGCCCGAGCAGCCACACGTCGCCCAGGACGCTGACCGGCTCGGCCGGCACCTCCGGCGTGTCATCCGGGTCCGTCTCGCCTTCGGTGCCAGGGTCAGCCATCAGCGCCGCCAGCTCGTCGGCGTCGAACCCCAGCAGCGCCAGGTCGAACCCGTCATCCTGCAGCTCGCCGAACTCGACACGAAGCATGTCCTCGTCCCACCCGGCATTCAACGCCAGCTTGTTGTCCGCGATGACATACGCCCGCTTCTGCGCTGGCGTCAGGTGCCCGAGCCGGATGCACGGCACCGCCTGCAGCGACAGCTTGCGCGCCGCCAGCACCCGGCCGTGCCCGGCGATGATCCCGCCGTCGCCGTCGATCAGTACCGGATTCGTGAACCCAAACTCCTTGATGCTTGCCGCGATCTGCGCCACCTGGGCGTCGGAGTGCGTGCGGCTGTTGCGCGCGTAGGGGACCAGCCGATCGATCTGGATGAGCTCAAGTTGCTGCTTTTCTACTTTCATGGCCACGCACTCCACTTTTCCCGAATCGCCGAAGCCGCGTCCATCAGGGTGCCTTCGCGCCACATCCCGTCGCGGGTATGAATCCAGGCCGTCCATTTCTCCCGTGAGCGCCTGTAAAGCAGCATTGGCTCCTGCCCTACCCGCTCGGCCTGATAGACGGCCTGGCGCCACCATGAGGGCCTGGACAGGGATTCCTGCCGCTTGATCTCGATTGCCCAACCGCGAACGCAGAGGCAGTCGGCACCGCCCTCGCGGGTCTGGGTGAGGTTGCGGGTGAGGCTGACACCCAGCTCCTGGCCGAGCAGCTTGAGCACCTCGCGCTCAGCTGCAGCCCCTTTTCGTCGTTGGCTGGCGCTCATCGCACACCCAACCTGTTCCGACCTGTTCCCACCTGTTCCCGACCTGTTCCCATGGCTCCCGGGAATAGGTGCAGGAGGGGGAGAGGGGGGGGTTCGAAACCCCCCTCTCCCAGACCTGTTCCCACCTTATTTATCCTTAAGGGGAACAGGTTGTTTGGGAACAGGTCTGTTGGTCTCATTTCGCACCCCCGTTCTTGGCGCTCTCGACGCCAGAAAAAAGCAATTCGGCGTCTGTGCTCGGGAACAGGTATATGTGGTGCGTTTGGGGGTTCGGTCTGACCTTCGCTGGGCAGTCGACGCGGGCCAGCCTGCCGTCAGCGACCATGGCCCTGATGCGCTCCTTGATGTCGGCCGGGCGCTTGCTGATCGAGCCGGCGACCTCGGCGGCCAGCGCCTGCCCGGAGAGCAGCTCGGCACGGGCGATGGCCGCGCCGATCGCCTGGACGATCTCGGCGTCGATCTCGACGCTGCGCTCCTGCTGCCTGCGCTGCCGGTCGGCGTCCGCGCTCGCCTGGGCCGCCTCCTGCCTGACCACATCCCCGGAGATCATGGGCACGCCCAGCCGGATGCCGACGCGCTGGATTACCCCTCGCTCGTCCGTGACCTCGTGCCAAACGACCTCGGTGCGGACCTCGACCTCGTTGAACTCCCGCTCCGAGCGGTTCTTGAGGCTCTTGACGAAGGTGCTGCTCGGGAAGTTCTTGTCCCGAAACACGCTCCCCGTGCCGTGCACGTCTCCGATGTAGGCCGACGCGCCGCGGGGGGTGATCTCCGAGTCCTCGCGCCCGAGCGCCTTGGCGGCGTGGGCGATCACCCAGAGGGGGGCCCCGGTCATCGCCACCGGGCGCTTGATCTCGGCCAGCATCCCGCCGATCTCGGCGTTGGAGTTCTCGTCAGCAACGTCGAAGCTCGCGCTCGCGGTGTCCAGAATCACCAGCGGCGGGTCTTCCTCGTCCTGCGCAGCGTCCGCGATCAGCGCCGTGACCTCCGCGGCTATCTCCGCGTGCGCCAGGCGCGCGGCGTCGAAGAGCACGATCCGGTACTGCACCTCCTCCACCGAGAGCCCGAACCGGTGGATGAACCCGTACAGCAGCCGTTCGTACTGCCCAGCGTGCTCCGAAACGATCACCACGCGGCGCGGCCTGTCGTTCATGATGTCGCTGCCCATCGCAGCACCGAACCCCGCCACGACCAGCGAGAGGGCGGCAAAGACCGTGGACTTCCCCACGCCGGGCTGGCCGGCCCAGACCACGACCTCGCCCGAGGCCACGAAGCCCTGTAGAACCCACTTCACGGGGCGCAGGGTAGAGAGGTCCACCGCAGACCGCCGCAGGCGCCGCGCGGGGTGTTTCTGGGGCTCCTCGGCCGCCTTGGAGGTCAGTCCCGCGACGAACTCCCCCACCGTGTCCTGCACCGCCTGGCGCCGGGCCGAGTCCTCGGACGTGAACGCCTCGATCAGCCCCGTGATGTCGGGCCAATCCGGGGTGTCCTCGGGGTCGAAGAAGCGGCCGACCAGATCCTTGACCAGCACCCCGATCTCATCGGCGGACAGCCCCCGAACGCTCTTGTCACCGATGTACGCCCGGAGCAGCCCGCGCCGGTTGTCCCCAGTGCGCAGCCGGCGCCCCAACTGCTCCACCGCCGCCGCCAGGGCGTGCGGGGCGCCCGGCGTCACGTCCTCGTCGACCACGGGGCGCGACGGCCCGACGGCGATGCGGTCGAGCTCGGCGATGAGGTCCACGCAGTGCCCGTCCTCGGGGTCATCGAACGTCACCAGCACCCGGTAGTCATCCTGCCCCGCCACCCGCCCGTAGTAGTAGGACTGCGACAGCGTGAAGGACTCCGGCGTCAGGACGCCGCCCAAGGCGCCGTTGATGCGCGCCATCATCTGGGAGCGCTCCGACGCCGGGAGCGGCCTGGCCAGTGGCGCCAGGACGCGCCAGCGGGGCTTCGTTGGCGTGTGCGACGGAGACGTATAGACCGCGGCGCGCAAGCCGGCGTGCTCCAGCAGCGTGACCGCCTCCTCGGGCTGCATCTGCTCGCCGTCGTAGTCGCCCTCCAGGCCCGTGATCTCGGTGACGTTGCGGTTGTTGCGCAGGCTGTTGTGCCGGCTGCGCGCAGTCCCGAAGCGCGCGAGCTTGATCCACGGGCACGCCGCCTTCGACGCATACGGCCCCGCGGCCTGGATGTGCTCCAGCAGTTGGTGCCACTCCTGCCGCTGCTCACGCGCGACGAGCGCGCTGCGGTCCGAGAAGCGTGTCCAGATGAGTTCGGGCATCATTTCCGGTCTGGTTCCGACGCAAGCGGATTGACCCGCGACATGCGACATATGAGAGTCGCCTCATGGAGCTTTGCCGCCGACCACTCCGCGAGAATCCGCCGCAGCACCTTCGTGCGGTCCTGATGCGTGCCGGCGCAGTAGCCGTCGAGAACGGCCAGGTCTTCGGCAGGCAACTCGACGCGCAGTTCAGCGGTGCCGGCCATGCTTCAGGCGCAAAAAAAGCCACCGGCCCGAAGACCGATGGCAAGCCCGTGGAGCGGAGGAGACATGGCCCACGGGAGGGGTTGTCAGGCTACGGCTGGCTGCGTTACCCGCTTCAAGTGCGGCAAGAACTTGTGCACCGTGTCGATTCGAGGGTTGTCAGTGATCCCGCTGCGGATCTTCAGCAGCGTGTGGAAAGGGACATCTGACAACGCAGCAAGCTCATGAAGCTGCGCGGTAGTCATCGGCGCGAGCATCGCCACGACCTCATCGCCATTTGGAATGGTGGTGTTCATGCCTGCAAGGCTACCGCATCCGGTAGCCGCGGTCAACCGGATTCGGCATTCCACAAAAGCACGCTCCAGCGCATGACGCCTACCCTGCGCGGCATGGCAGAAACAGACAGCCGCGCCGTGCTCTGGGCCAACATCCTGGTCTTGATGGAGCACCACTGGGGCCGCGAGAACCTGACGCGGCTGGCGGTCGGCGCCGGCATCGGCCCGGGATCGGCCACCAGGCTGAAGCAGCAGCGCACCAGCGTCGGTGTCGAGCTGCTGGACAAGATCGCAGCCCTGTTCAACGTCCAGGCGTGGCAGTTGCTGGTCCCTGGCCTCGACCCGAAGAACCTGCCGGCGCTGATGCCGGTCAGCGAAACAGAGCGCGCTTTCTACGAGCGGCTGCTCGACGCCGCTCGCGCGCTCAAGACCAACGGCCACTAGACAGGCAAAAAAATTTGTAACGGTCATACCGAATCCGGTTGACTGCGTCTACCGCATTCGGTAGAGTCTCCTCCACGCGCTGCACATCGACGGCGCCAGGAGATTCGGGATGACCTACCGCACAGACCACCACCAGCGCATCGCTGGTGTCCACGACACCGCGGTCGAGTTGTGGCTGAACACCGAGCGCCGCGCGCACGACTTCAAGGCGTTTGCCGGCACGGCCACGCTGACGCTGCGCTGCGGCCCGGTGACGCTTCAGACGTACCCGACGGCCGAGGAACTGCGCGATCTTGCCTATGCCTGCCTGCGCGCTGCCATCGACCTCGATGCCATTGCCCGCGAATCGCAACCTCTGGAGGTCGCAGCATGACCACCTCAACGATTGTTGTGAGCTGGTGCGACGAAGCGCAAATGATGGAAAAGGCGAAGGCGCGTGGATGGACTGACGACGGCCTTGATGGGCCATCTATTCACGACTTGGTAGATGAGGGCGATTGCGAGCGTGATCGCGAGTTCACGACGCTTTCCAAGGCGAAGGATTGGGCGCGCAGGAACAAGACGCTCGACTTCTGGGGCCAGCCGTCCATCCGCGTGTACGAATGGCCCGACCAACGCCGACTGTCGTGGCAGCGCGAAACGGTCAAACGACTGCGTTACGTTGGCGATGGCTGCGGCTGGGAGGATCTGACATGAGCGCCCTCGAAATCCGCAACCGCGTGCGTTTCGCCGCGGCCCAACAGGCATGGGACGACGCGCTTCCAAAAGAGGATGAGCCCGACGAGATCGCCGACCGCTTCGACCAGATCGAACTGGCGCGCAAGCTGCTGACGCAAGCCGAGAAGCACCTCGAAAAGTACGAGACGGCACTGTGCGATCAGTTCATGGCCGATGCGATGGAAGCGCTTGTGCCATGAACACGACCCACACCTGGGACGACACCGAACGCAGCGGCCTCGATGACCTGCCGCCGATTCCGTGGGAGCCGCCGAAGTTCTGCCTGATCCCCGTCGGCGACGTGCGCGAGCTTTTCGGCCGCGCCGGATGGCGTCAGTGGGAACTGGCCGTACGGCTACAGGAGAGCAAGCAATGACTCGGCCCAACTTTTTGACACAACCAGGCGTCTGGATTCGGACGCCTCGCACCATTCAGAGCCGCGTCGATCAAGCCTGCTCTGTCTCGCACAACGTGCCGAACATCAGCACCGCAGAGCGGGTGGCCGGCGTGTTGCTGGCGGTCTTGATCGGCATCGTGCTGGCGGCGCTGCTTTGGCACGGGCTGGCGTCATGACAGACAAGCAATTCGACGACGAGCTGCTGCGCCAGTTCGGCCCGGTGCGCCGCCATAGCGAGCCGATGGATTTCCAGCCGGCCTGGTATCGAGAGGCCAAGCGCGACACGCCGGCCTGCACCGGCAATGCCTGCGCACAAGGCCGCGCGCCCTGCCAGGCGCCGGATGCCTGTGGGCTGTCGGATGACAGCGAGTTCGGGGCCATCGGGTCGATCGTGAGTGTGTGGCCCTGGCTTCTCAAGGCGTGGGGGTTGATTGCCGCCTGCGTGCTGTTTTTCTGGTTCTTTAACTGACACAAGGGGAATTCATGGCATTCGACCTCAAGAGCATTTCCAAGACCAGGCGCCTGGACGCGCCGAAGATCCTTCTCAGCGGCGAGCCGAAGATTGGCAAGTCCACCTTCGCCGCCAGCGCCCCGGGCGCCATCTTCATCTCTACCGAGGACGGCCTCGCCGGCCTGGACGCCAACGCCTTCCCGTTGGCACGCAGCCTCGCGGACGTGTACGCCGCCATCGGCACGCTGCTGCAGGACAAGCACGACTTCGGCACCGTCGTGGTGGATAGCCTCGACTGGCTGGAGCCGCTGATCCACGCCCACGTCTGCGCCACCAACGGCTGGAAGGACATCGAGGCGCCAGGCTACGGGAAGGGCTACGTCGCCGCCGCGAGCGAATGGAAGCAGATCCTCGACGGCCTGGAAGCCCTGCGCCGCGAGCGCGGCATGGCCGTGATCCTGATCTGCCACGTCAAGCAGCAGCGCATCGAGAGCCCGACCCACGAAGGCTACGACGCCTACGTCTTGAAGATGCACGCCCGCGCCTCGTCACTGGTCGAGGAGTGGTGCGACATCGTGGGGTTTGCCGCCCACCGCATCGCCATCAAGGCGACCGACGCCGGGTTCAACAAGAAGGAGAACAAGGCCAAGAGCCTGGGCGAGCGAATGCTCTACCTCGACCCCCACCCAGCGTACCCGAGCGGCAGCCGGTTCGGCCTGCACGACTGCGCTCTTTCCTGGCCGGCGTTCGCCGACCAACTCACCCAGGCCCAGCAACCCGCGGCACTGAAAGCCGCCTGACCCAAAGGAAAGCGCCATCATGGCCGAACTCAACTTCAACGCATCCGAAGCCCCCGCCCGCCAACCCCGCGCCAGCACTCCGCTGCCGGCCGGCGTCTACACCGCGGAGATCACCAGCGCCGACGTGAAGCCGCTCAAGAGCGGTCGCGGCACCGGGCTCTCCCTGGAGTACACCATCATCGACCCGGAGGAACACGCCAACCGCAAGGTGTGGCAGCACATCAACGTCAAGCACGACAGCGCGCAGGCAGAGGAAATCGGTCTCGGCGAACTCAAGGAGTTGTGCGACGCCATCGGCATCGCCATCCTCAAGGAGTCTGACGAGTTGTTCGGCAAGATCGTCCGCATCCAGACCAAGGTCCGCGCGGCCCAGGGCGACTACTCCGCACGCGCCGAGGTCAACGGCTACATGGCTGCCGGCGCCCCAACGCCAAAGGCAGCGCCAGCGGCCCCGGCCGCCGCCGCGCCGAAGCCCTGGCAGCGGAGCGCCGCGTGACCGCACTGCCGCAGCCGGAGCACTCCACCGCGGGCGCCATCCTGCGGTGGTACGAAACGAGCCAGGACGGCGGGCACCGCCCGCACCTTGGCGCCTCGATCATCGGGCACTCGTGCGATCGCCACCTCTGGCTGACCTTCCGCTGGGCGAAAGCCCACCGCTGGGACGGCCGGATGCTGCGCCTGTTCGATGACGGCAAGCGGGCCGAGGCGCGCTTCGTGCAGGAGCTCCGCGCCATCGGCTGCGAGGTCTGGGAGCACGACGACGCGGGGCAGCAGTTCCGCGTCAGCGCGTGGTTCGGGCACTTCGGCGGCAGCGTCGATGCGGTGGCCTCCGGCATCCCCGAGGCGCCCAAGACCCCGCACGTCGTGGAGTTCAAGACCAGCAACGACAAGCTCTTCAAGGCGCTTTCTAAGGACGGCGTGCGCAAGGCCAAGCCGCAGCACTTCGCGCAGATGCAGGTCTACATGGGCCTGCTCGACCTGACGCGGGCGCTCTACATGGTCGAGAACAAGAACGACGCCAGCATCTACACCGAGCGCGTGGAGTTCGATCCTGCCGCCTTCGATGCCCTGCTCGCCAAGGCGCAGCGCATCGTCTTCTCGACCGAGCCGCCACCGAGACTCAGCGACGACCCGACTTATTACGAGTGCAAGTGGTGCAACCACTTCGACATCTGCCACGGCCAGGCCGCCCCGGAAGTGAACTGCCGCACCTGCGCGCACTCGACGCCGGAAATGCTGGGCGACAGCGCCTGGTCATGCGCCAAGTTGCAGCGCGCGATCTCCACCGAGCAACAGCGCGCAGGATGCTCCAAGCACCTATACATCCCGGCGCTGCTCTCGCGCCTTGGCTCGCCCGTGGACGCCACCGAGGACAGCGTGACCTATGCCGCACCGGACGGCGCCACGTTCGTCAACGGCCCGCCGCCCGGGTTCTCGTCGCTGGAGATCGCCGCCGCACGCGCCCCGTCGATGCTCACCGACACGATGGTGCAGCAGATCAAGGAAGACTTCCCGGGCGCCGTGCTGGTGTCCTCGACGCCGAGGCTGGAGGACATGCCAAACGACATCGATTGGGCGCCGGTCAAGCCGGCAAAGCGCGCGGTACGCGAGAAGGCGAGGGTGACGACGTGAGCAGCATCAAGCGGACAAGAGAGACCACGCCGCTGCCTGATCGGCTGTGGAATTTTCATCAGGTCTGCGCCTTCTACGGAGTGAGCGAGCGCAAGGGCGCGCAGATGCGCGCCGATGGCCTGCTGCCGACGCCCGTCGTTCTGGGCCCGCGGGCACTGCGCTGGATTCCTTCGGAATGCATGGCGGCGGCTGTTTCCAGTTTGCCAAGGAAAACGCAGGCAGAGCTGTGCGAGCCGGCGCAACTCTTGCGCGCTCGCATTGAGCGCATGAAAGCCGGTGCTGTTGCATGACGTTCAGCGTTTACACACCTACGAAGCGGCGCATTACATCGCGCAATCAGGTGCCACAAGTGGTGCCGCCAATGGTTGATCTATCGGAGATAGTAAGCAAAGCGGCGCCGGTTGAAAGCGGATGCGGGGTCTACTTCTTGCAACGCAGTAGCGCACAAGGCTTGCATGTGGTCTATGTTGGGCAGTCGTTGAACGTTTATGCGCGAGTGGCGCAACACACGTCAGAAGGTCGCAAGCGATTTGAGTGCTGGTCGTGGATTGAGTGCCACGAATCACAACTCGATTTGATGGAAAGCCTATACATCCATTGGCTTCGACCAGTTGAGAACGCCACGCAGTCGACGCTTAACACTAGGGTCAACGACCTAAAAGATGAGATGGTCGCCCCGATCCAACGGCGTTACATGGAGCACCTTTTAGATGCTCTTACACCTACCAATGGCTGGCGCAAACGCAGGAGCGCGGCATGAACTTCCAACTCCGCACCTACCTGGGGGCGTCCGTATGACCCTCGCCCAACTGCAAGCCTACCGCCTGGCGCTGCGCGACAAGCTGCAAGAGCTTGAGCGCATGGACGCCACCTGTCACGGCTGCGAGCACTTCGCAGCCGGCATCTGCGACCACTTCGGCGAGACGCCGCCCGACACGTTTCAGCGCACGCCCGAGGCGTGCGAGGCGTGGAAACACGACGGGGTGCCGTGGTGAGCGAATCCAAGCGCGGCCCCAAGACATCGGCCCAGATCGAACGCAAGATGATGGAGTTCGCGCGCAGTAGCGAAGGTCTGACCTGGCGCCGCGTGCATGATTCCTTCGCCGGCCAGGACCGCGTGAGAGCCCGTGCCGTGTGGGACATGCTCACCCGCCCACGCGGCCCGCTGCACGCCAGGACGCACGTCAAGGCGACGTGGTACTTCGCTTCGAGCGCGCAGGCCAGCGCCTGGACGCCGCCGAAGTTCAACGAGTACCCGGATGCGATGCACGACATCGGCGCGCACATCGCACGCGCACCGACGCGCGGCCGTGCGCCGCCGAAGCTGGCGGGGTCGTCGGATCGCGGCGAAGAGCATCGGCCGGCGGGTCCGAAGTACGTCGTGTGCCCCGCGCCGAAGTTCGACAGCCGGTATCAGATCGACCCGAACGAGCGCATCGTCGGTGGGTTTGCGAGTCTCGGGATCGGGAGGTATCTGGATGAGTAGCAGAGAGCACTTGTTGCGCCTCATCACCACCTGCCGCAAGGACCGCACGACCGGCACCCGGCGCCGCGCCGAACTGCGGTGCGCGAAGGCGTTGGGGGGCAGCGCTGTCGACAGGGCGTGTGCGGCGGCGGCGAGACGGGTTGGGACTTGGCTGTGCTCACGGTGACGCCCATCAACTTGGACGAGGCGAACGCTTTTGTCTCCACGAATCACCGCCACCACAAGCCGGTGCCGGGTGCGAAGTTCTGCATAGCCGTGAGCGACTCCGATGGCGTGGTGCGCGGCGTTGCGATCGTCGGCAGGCCCGTGGCCCGCATGTCGGACACCGGGTACACGCTGGAAGTCAATCGCTGCTGCACGGACGGGGCGCGCAATGCCTGTTCGATCCTGTATGGCGCAGCTTGGCGCGCCGCCAAGGCTCTAGGCTACCGGCGCCTCATCACCTACACGCTGCCGGAAGAAGGCGGTGCCAGCCTGCGCGGCGCTGGCTGGACGCTGATCGGCGAGCGCGGAGGCGGCAATTGGAACGTCGCCAGCAGGCCGCGCATCGATACCTCAGAGCACTTGCAGGGGCAGAAGCTGCTATGGGAGACGACATGACTGACATTGTTGAACGGCTGCGCGCATACAGCCTGCACCCGGTAACGGCTGAAGCCGCCGACGAAATCGAGCGTCTGCGCGCAGCACTCGCGTCGAAATCCGCGCCTGCAATCGACGCATCGGCGGGATGTGTCGAGCCGGTGTCTGGATGGCTTGAAGCGGCTGTCGCATGGGAAGTCTGCGCATCGATCCATGAGACATGGGCCAAAGGCAAGGACGCCCTCTACAAGACCCGGCACGCTGACTTTGTGAGGCACGCCGATGACGCTCGGAAGAAACACGCCGCCCCGCAGCAGCGCGGCGAGCCGGTGACTGATGGGTTAAGCCCGCTTGAAGCGCTGCGATTCTTCTGCTCGCAGCATCTGCCGCCACATGCATGGCTGGACAGCGAACCGTTATTCGCAGCCGTAGAAGCCGCCCCGCAGCAGCGCCAGCCGATGAATAGCCCAGACAATATTTGCGACCACGGCATACATTGGGACAACGCCTGTGGGGCGTGCGTTCCTCCGAGGGGGACGAAATGACCCTCCCGCCGCTGCCACTGTCGCTGTTCCATGAACGGACTACCGCATACCCGCCAAGCCACATAGTTGGCGGGCGCGACTACGAGCCGATGAAGCTATACACCGCCGACCAGATGCGCGACTACGCCACCGCCGCCGTGCAAGCCGAACGAGAAGCCTGCGCGAAGATGTGCGTCGATTACGCCATGCGGACACCATCAAAACTGGAGCAGATTGCCTCGGACAACTGCGCCGCAGCGATCCGCGCCCGCACGGACTGACCATGATGACCCCGGCCGAACTCGCCGCCCATCTGCGCACGTCCGAGCGCACGGTAGCCCGCATGGTGCGCGACGGCTGCCCGAGTATGCTTGTCGGCTCGCGGCGGCGCTTCGACCTCGCCGCCGTCATCCGCTGGACAGAAGCACAGTCATGCCGATCAAGGCCACCCCGGGCGGCGGGTTCGATGTCAGCGGAGCGTGCAACGGTAGCGCTTGGGCTAGACCACCCCGACAGCAGAAAACGAAGGCCAGGCCGTGCCGCCAGCCGCTGTGATGTTGTCTGGAGTCACAGCGCTGTTGAGTGCCCATGTCCAGTCGCCATTGAAGTTCAGCGTGGTCCCGATCACGCTGACGGTGACAGCCGGCGACATGAACTGGCCGATGTACTCGCCGCGGCCATAGGCGAAGTGGAACGACCCGACTGGCTTGGTTTCCGTGACAAGTGCGGTGCCGTCGATGCCGATCGAGGTTCCGCCGGACAGTGCCGTCGTCGTTGACAGGCGCGTGCCTGTCCCGACAGTTTCTCCGCATACCACGACTGACACAATCTGCGTTACATCCCCGTCGTCGAGCAAGCGTTCGTCCTTCACATAGGACACTGCGCTGGATGCGATGTCGACTGCGATGAACAGCGCCGATGACATTTCCCCGGTCAAGTCCCAGAGCGGAGGCGTGCCAGAAATATGCGAATCGGTGTTGTATGAGGTTTGGAGGACTTCCACATCGTTGATGGTTGCCGACGCCGTACCCGAGCTGTAATAGATTTCGCCCACATAGCCGCCAGTATCGCTGCGCGTCACGACGCATTGAACCTCGGCGTCATCGACGAATTCAGCCCCCAGAACATAGGTCTCGTTCCCGCTCCCGCCGGAAATTGCGCCGGTGTATGTGACTTCCTCCTCCATCGTGCCGTTGCGATCGTATCGGACAAGGTTGTACGGCCACGTCGTCGACACCCACACCATGCCGACCGCAGCCGATGCGGTGCTGTTCCAGAAGACGGAGCAGTAGTTGCTACGCGACTCGTTGTAATAGCCGCCCAGTGAAGCGCTGTACGTCAGCGGAGCCCATGTCTGGACCAGC
>Ga0209492_1000472_pt1 | contig 12487 bp, 19 predicted proteins | sample PPLLak12cMay2015_FD_187253 | JGI IMG/M metagenome (GOLD analysis project Ga0209492, IMG submission 187253) | Freshwater sediment microbial communities from Prairie Pothole Lake near Jamestown, North Dakota, USA - PPLs Lake P7 Core (1) Depth... | ecosystem: Environmental > Aquatic > Freshwater >... | reverse complement strand
GGCTTTCTGGCTTCCAGCCCACGGATGCCTATGCAAGAGCGTCTGCTGGAACCCGATGCGGTCGTTGTGGATGTAGGCCTGCTGGTGCATGGCGACCATCTGATCGAGTTCGGCGCGGAGCGGAGTCGCCTTCGCCCACGTCACCCCGGCTTCGATCTTCAGTGCGCTGCTCAACCCGAAATCGCCGTTCTGCTCGGCAATCTCGGCGCCGTCAAGCATCTCGAACCCAAGCTGCTGTAGGCGTTCAACCTCATTGACCAGAGCCTGTCCGCGGGCATGGAACTCGGGCGGAATGGTGATCGGGGCGACCTGCTGAAGACCGATGGCGATCGCCGACAGGTCTTCCTTCGCGAGGGCGACAGGATCAACCTGACGCTGGCGCGGGACTTGGCGGACGGCTTGGTCGTCGTCGGAGCGCGTTACGGGGGCGAAGCGGGAATCTTCGGTTCCGCCGTCGACATTGTCGACTTCGGTCTGGCCGGCGCGAACAAGGGCGCCGATGGCTGTAAGGTCAGGGGTCATGTCAGATCGTCTCCGTGGAAATGGCGAAGGAAACGAACTCGTCAATGTCGCCTGCCAGTTGCGAGCACGCGGTCTCGACCGGCTTCGTGCCAAAGGCATCGCGGACGATCGCAAGATCAGCCTTGATGGCCATCGCGTTCGCGTGCATGTGCCGCTCTATCGAGGTCTCGGCATACGACTGCGGACCAGACTGGACGCGGGCCATGCTCACCTTCGTGGCCTGCTCGATCAGCGACGCGCACTTGTAGTCGAGAGCATTGACGATGCCCAGCTTGCGCGCCATCTCGTCAATGTCGGGTTCGAGCGACCTTGCTGCGCTCTCAGCCAGTTCGCGGACGAGGTTGGCACGATCATCGGCCATCAGGATTTCGGCCGCCTCTTTCAAAAGCGCCGTCGGGTCGGTGGCGCGTGCGGCGAGTTTCACGAGGGCGGCGACGTCTGCGGACGAGTCCTGTGTGTCGATCGCCATCAGAAGCGACTGGCGGGCCTTCAGGGGCGCTTGCTGGGCAGATACCTCTGCCTCGCAGACTGCGCGGAGTTCAACTGTGGACATGCGGACTACATCTGACTTCTTCATTTCGGACCTCTCGGTGTGGGCTTGGGAACCCTGCGTATTGGCAGGATGGTTTCGCCGACCTTGACGACGACGTTCTGAGGCGTCTGCGCGAACACGGCAAGCCGGCGGGCCTTGCGGCGGGCCTTCTGTGCCATGCGTGCGGGAGTCTTCGGGATCGGCATTCTTCGATCATTCACACCTTCCGTGGGTGACTCAAGCGGCGATTTTCACCCACCCCGCAGCACCGCCCTGATGCCCTCCGCTGACTCAGGACAGCCCCGCTCGATCGCGAGCAGCAGGAGTCCATCCAGTTCGCTCTCAACCCCCCCACCAGACTTCAGGTGCGCCACACGGCCAGCCATCAGGACAGAGGCGGCCCTGTCCGAACCTTCGACCAGACCCCGGGCTTGGGCCAGACAGGCATTCCTCGCGAGAAGACGGGCAGAGCGGATGATCGACTTGCCGCCGGCCTTGATGCCAAGCTGGGCGTCGATGGATGTCCCGTCCCTCACGGCCAGACCGACGGCGTCGATCAACATCCAGACCAACTCGATCGGCGGCGCGGTGCCGTTGCGGCTGCATTCGGCGATCAGGCTCAACGCGAAGGCGGCGCGAACAGGGTTCATCTGTTGATGGATCGCTTCAGGCGGTCGCGGGTATAGCCTCTGGTGGCGACCGTGCCATCACGCTGCACCTCGACGTCCGGCGCCTCGATCGGCCGCGCCAGTGGCTTCGGGGGCAAGGGTGCAGGCTCAGGCTCAGGCTCCTTGGGTACCAGCACGGCAGACCGCAACAGGCGATCGGACTCCATGCGGGCGGCGTCCTGCTCGTCAAGCGCCCTCAGTGCATCATGGCCGCTGAGAATGACGTTTCCCGCGGGGGTGCGCTCGATCCTGCCCAGTTCGGTGCCGTCGTGATCAATGATCGTGCGAATGATCCTGATCCCCTCCGCGTCAGGCGCGATCTTGTTGGCCAGCGTGTCGGCGAACTTTGTCAGCCAGTCATCCATTGCCCACCTCCTTCTCGCCCTCGATGACGGTGCCGGAGAGTTCGCGGACGCGCTCGGCCAGTTGCACGAGAGCAGTCCTGACTTCGGCTTGGTCTCCCTTCTGGTTTGCCCGGTCGAGACGGTCGAGGCACTGGCGAATCGGGGTGATGACGGCCCAGCGGATTTCCGCCTCGGCCATGCGGCTCAGGGCTAGGGCGGCCTCAAGATCGAGTTTCCCGAGGGCGACGAGGGCTGAGATCGCCGGGATGCGCTCCTCGGGCCTCATGTGCGCCAGTTCTGGGGCGTAGGCGGTCTTCGGTGCGCCCGGCGAGACTGCACGGATGTAGGCCTCGGCTGCCCGCGGGTTCGTCTTCGCCTCTGTCGCGAGGAAGGCAAGCACTTCTGGCAGATTCTCCTTCGCCGACTGGGCGAGGACTGCCACGGAACCGCTGATGGTGCGGCGCGTCTCGACAGACGTCTTGTCGTTGTAGCCGCGGGAGCGGGGCTTGATGTCAGGTGAGCCGGGCGGCTTTCCCGGGTTGCCCTTCACGAAGCGGTTGCGGCTGTCCCGGCCGGGCAGGGGTTGCTTGTCAGTCATGGGTGGCTCCAGTAGAAATGAGTGGATGGGAGTAGATGGCGATTTCTACCAAGGCAGCGTGTCCGGCAGATCGCCATCGCCCGACCGTTGAGCGTGAGCGGCAGCCCTGAACTGGCCCTGTGTGCCGGCCTTGTCCGTCTTCGGCCTCGCGATCTTGGCCACAGGACTGATGGCGCGGCTGCAAAGGGCCGACAAGCCTATTTGCTGGACCCCAGAGCGCTCGTAGAGGCTCGGGGTGAGGCTACCTACCAGCGCGACAGGATCGCCACGCCCCAGCTTCAGGAACGGCGTCAGGTCTTCCGCGAAGAGCAGGCAGCGAATGAAGTCCTCGCCGGACTTGACGATCATCAGGGCGTATGACTTCCCGCCGGCCGACACCTTCGCCTCGGGGTCTTTCACCAGCCGGCCAGAGATCAGCGCGTCAATGCTCATGGCTGCATCCGCCGGAATCTGAGGGACCACACGGGACACGATTCCGCAGGTTTTCCGCATGACGGGCAAACGCCGGTAGGCCGCGGGTACACGGGTGGCGCAACCACGGGCTTGAAAGGCGGACGCGAGAGGGCGAATGTCTGGCTCTCGGGAACCGTGCTGGGGTTCTGGGGCGTTTCAGGGGATGCTGATGTCATGCTGCTGCTGCTCCTTTTCTGCTGCTGCTGCTGGCCGTCGGTCTGTGTCGCGGTGCCTGTGGATAACTCGGCCGTAATGTCCGTAGCCTGTGGATAACTCTGTGGATAACTCTCCATTCCCGTTCTTCCCGATCTTCCCGTTTCGGGAACCGGCGGGACTCCCCAGTTTCCCGTTTTCCCGTTTATGTATACAGAAACGGGAAACGGGAAAGGGAACGGGTACTTCTGGCAGGGGGTCTTCGCGGAGGCGGAAACGGGAAAGTCGGCTACTTGCACCAGAGGAACTCCGACTCGAATACCAGCGCACCCTTCTCGACCAGCTTCAGGATTGCGGCCTTGGTGCGTTCGCGCTTGCGCTTCGGCTCGACGGGCAGCTTCTCTTGGGCGGCGGAGATGGCGTCTTCGAACCCGAGGCACGGGCGGCCGGGTGGCAGACTCTTCGGGGAACCCTCCGGGGCGAACGTGCCGGCCTTGCGGAACGCTGCCCCGAGGGCGTCCATCACGATCCGCTCGTTCGCGCCTAGGACGGTGCTTTGCTTGGCCTCTGGTTTGCGGTCTGCCTCGGCGACGACGCAGGAGGTGACCATCTTCCCCTTCGCGTTGGTTTCGAGTTCAACGACGCGCAGGCTGAAGCCCTTGGTGACGCCTGAGCCGTCCTTGGTCTTGCCGGCCGGCACTTCGGTTGACCACGTGCCTGTTGCCTGATCCACGGCGATTACTCCGTCCATCGCGGCGTAGAGCGAAGAGTGACCGCGCATTCCCTTGGTGGCGTCCTTCCCGGAGTGGTGGATCAGGATGACGACGCACCCGGTAAGTTCCGAGATCAGGCCGCACGCCTTGATGACCAGCCCCATGCCCTCAGAAGAGTTCTCTTCCATCCCCGGGGCGGCTTGGGCTAGGGTGTCGATGCAGATGACCCCGTTCTCAAGCCCGGTCGCGAGGATGGCATCGACCATCGGCATCAGTTGCTCGGGGTTGCGAATGTCAATCCTCGTCAGCAGGAACCTGAAGTTGTCCGGGATTTCGCCCTTGACGCGGAGTAGGGCATCGACGCGCTGCGGTATTCCGCCCACACCCTCAAGCCCGACGTACAGGACGCTTGCCTTCTCGACGTCCTGACCGAACCACGGCGCCCCCTTCGCGATGCAGGCCAGCATGTCAAGCGCGACGAACGACTTGCCGCTGCCGGACGGGCCGAAGATTGCCGCGAGTCCGGTGTCGGGCAGGACGTTTTCGACCAGCCACTTGACGCGGGGCTTCGCGGCAACCTCTCTCGCCTTCAGGAGGTAGATGCCAGACGCTTCGGCCATCGCCGCCCTTTCGTTCTCGGTCATGTCCTTGCCCACGGCTTGCCCCTCTCGATTCCGGTTGCGGACAAGGCCGCATTGATCCGCTCGGCCGCTACCATCAGACGCTCGCGTTCGGCGCCCGGGTACTGGGTCAAGGCTTTCGCGGACGCGATGACGACAAGCGACTCGAAGGCGATGGCCCTGAGTGCGTCAGTCGCCGGGAACGGATTGCGAACCGGGCTGCCACTTGAGTCCCGCGGGGGGAAGAGGTCGGCCATGTCCAGACCGATCGACTCGATGATCTCTGGCACAGAGCAGCCGCAGAAGCAATGCAAGAGAATCTTGCCGTCCGAGTTCCTGACTGACAGGGATGGTCCCTTGTCTTCGTGCGCGGGGCATCTGGCCGACCATGAGTCGGTGCCGGTCTTCCTGACCTTGTCCAGCTTGCTCAGGATGTCAGAGATCATCGCCGGCCTCCAGCTTCTTCAGCCAGTCGGCTTCCTGCTGGGGGGTCACCCGCATGACGGGGCGTTTGCCGGAGCCAAAACAAACGACTTTCAGCAGGCCTTCGGAGACGTGGCGATACACGGTCGCGGGGCTGATGCTGTTGCGTTCGGCGACCTCGGACAGCTTGAAGCTGGCGCGGCCGACGGGGTTCATTCCTTCACCCACTTGGCGATGAATGCGTCAATCTCTTCCGGCAGCCATCCGAACAGACGGCCATCGGCGGCGCGGAACGGCTCGGGCAAGATGCCCCGGCGCTGCCAGTTGTCGACCGAATTTACGTGGCGCTTCGCCCGCTGGGCGACTTCGTTCCTGTCAAGCAGGGTTCTGGTATTGTTGTTGCTCACTGCAATCTCCTATGCAGCCGCGAGGGCTTGGAGATCGACGGCCCTTGACAGGGCTTTTCACGAGTGAGACTATCGGCTTGCTAGAACCGGCTCGACTTCGCAGGTCGATCCAACCAGAGACCCCAATGGATTCCCGTCCCTTGGGGTCTCGTCATTTCAGGCGGCTATTCCGATCTGACGATGCAGATAGTAGCATGCCACTGAGAGAATGCAACAACAATCTCCAATAGAATCAGGCAGTTAGTCCTGTATGATGTTTCACACCGCAGCCATGCGGCTGAAGGCTTCCTCGACGTGCGACTCGATCAGCTTGCCGTAGGTCTTCTCGATCATGGCGACCGACGTCCCGCAGATGCTGGCGATTGTGTGGATCGGCACCCCGGCGGCGATGGCGTCCGAAATGAACGAGTGCCTGAGCGAGTAAGCAGAGGTTCCCGCCGGCAGGCCTGACACCTCGACAGCCTTCTGTACGTGGTCGAAATAGTGAGGCGTGGCGCGAAAGAGCGGGGCGGCTGGTAGCTTCCCTTGGGCGAGACGCGAGAACAGTGCGTAGGCGCCGGGAATGGCCTTGGTGGGGATGGTTCTTTCCCTCTTCTCCGCGTCCTTGCCTTTCAGGCTCCAGAGCGTCAGCTTACCGGTGCGCTGGTCGAAGTCCCGCGCGGTCGCGCGGAGCAGTTCAACCGGCCTTGCACCTATCAGGGCCAGACCCTGCATGAGGCCGCGGACGTCCTCGTCGCCTGTCGCGTCAATCAGCCCGCGACGCTGTACCGGGGTCAGGTAGCCCTTCGCGTCCGGCCCGGCATCCACATTCCCGAAGCCCTCGATTCCTCTCCAAGAGTCATCAGACCCGACCAGCCGTTCGTTGTAGGCGAAATTCAGCACGGCCTTGACGGTCGCTAGGATGCGGGTAGCGGTCGCCCGCTCTTCGCGAGAGGCAAGTGACTCCCGCTGGGTCAATAGACCCTTCCTGAAGTCCTGCACGGCGAGGCGCGACAGGTCGGCCAGCTTGGTCTTCGCGATCGGGTGCGGGGCGATGGCGGGCTTCCTTGGGGCTTCTGAACGGCCAAGTAGGCAGCGTTCGAGCATCCCGAGAGTTCTGTCGTGCTTTTCGGTCCCGGCCTTGTCCAGAATCGCCTCAAGGTAGCGTTCGCAGGCGTCGCGAACGGTCAGGTTTGAGACGGACACGCCGGCCTTCTTGTCGGCCGCCTTGGTCTCAAGCCAGCCCTTCAGGCGCTTGGCCGCCTCTGAGTAGGAATCGAGACTCCCGAACGTCTGGTAGGCCTGCTTCCCGTCTTCGCGAACCCGTCCGATCCAAGTGTCAGGCCCGGCGCGAAAGCCGATGTAGGCGGTACCCTCCTTGCGCCAGTAGGGTTCAGTTCTCGGGGTGAGTGCCTTGCGGCCGGTGGCGGTAGTGATGTCCATGTCGTTCTCCTGTTTTCCGTGTGGGCGTCCGTATGCGGAACCCGTGCGGAAGATAGTACCCGAAACCGCCTGAGAATGCCAGAAAGAATTCAGGCCATAAACGAGGCATTTCAAGGGGTTGCGGAGAATGCCTGAAAGAGTTCAGGCGCCGTCGTTTTCCTTGAACGGGTTCTGGGGAAATCTGGGGATCAAGGCGGGGCGCGGGTTGCGGTAGGTCGACCGCAGTTGGTGCGGACGCGGTACGGAAATCTGGATAAAATCCCGCGCATGGACGAACCGAACGAACTCGATCTTGACGAACTGGGTGTGGCCCTGATCGTTCAGAGCGTGGTCGACGCCGGGACGTATCAACTGCCGGCCTCGGGAAGGGCTGAGGGGATGGCATTCTTCCTGACTGGGGAGTTTGACCGCTGGGCTGACGCGCTTCAGATCAGCCCCGGGACGCGAGAGAGAATATCGGCCCTTGCCCGCTTGAGGAACAAATCAGCCCGGCAGCGGCAGTTCGGCTGACGTGAAAAACGGCCCGAAGGCCGCTGGTTACTTCTTCTGCTTCTCCACGTATTCCTTCAGCACGCGCCCGACAATGTTTGACAGGCTCCGGTCCTCGCGCTTGGCCTGCTCGAACAGGGCTTCGGCGACCTCGATCGGCACCCGGCAGGATACCTGCGTCGTGGTCATCTGGCCGCCCATAAGGGTCTCGCGTCTGGTAGTCATCTCGTTCTCCGGTTGGTTAAGTGATGCAGAGTGTATCAGTGCAAATAAACACTTGCAACCCCTTGCATACGATCAAGTGACTTGATACACTTCATGTATCCCCTCATTCCGGGGGGCAACTAGGAGAACGACATGGGCGGCTTTGAGTTACTGGTTATCTGGTTCGTGGTCATGATCGTGGCCGGCAAGATTCAAGAGGGCATCGATGAGCGGCACGACAGGGTGCTGACCGCGATCGAGGACGCGAACTGGAAAGACGAGGACTACTCGCCCGACGACAGGTGGGTGTGAGCATGAGCAGGATTTACGGATTTGCCACTTGGGCGCCAGACAGCAAGACCCAGCCATTCCTTGAGGAGGTGCTGGCCGTCATCAACGCGAACCGCAGCATCTGGCCCCTGTCCCAGCGGTCGTGGCTCTATCGCCTGATGGCTGAGAAGGGCTGGAAGAAGGTCGATGAGTACGGCTGGAAGAAGGGCAAGGTCGACCCCAAAGATCGCCACCTGTGCACAGAGGGCAAGAACCTCAACAACATCCTCAACCGCGGCAGGCGTGCCGGCCTGATCCCGTGGGAGGCAATCACTTCCTCCCGGGGTGACGCCGTTCCGCCGTCCGAGTCGTCCGGCCCGGTTGCAGTGGCGAACTGGATCGACCTCACGATCGCCGACGAAATGCTGATGCGCCAAGACGGACAAGGCCGGAGGGTTGCGCTCTGGATCGAGACCGAGGGGATGATCCCCTTGCTGACCGACCTCGCCCATGAGTACGGCGCGACCCTTCTGTCCGGGCAGGGCTTCGACGTGGTCGACCGCAAGTTCAACTTCGCCAAAACCATCGCCGGCCTTGGTGACGTCCTGATCCTGCACTGTGGCGACCTCGACAGGTCCGGCCACACCATCGGCACCTCTCTCGACGCCGACATATCGTCATTCGTTGAGGGGCTTGGCGGCAGGATGGAACTGAAGCGCATCGCCCTGACCGAGGAGCAGGCTTGGGAGCACTGCCGGCACGCCCTCATCTGGGACGCGGACAAGGCCGTCACCGGCAAGGCCAGCAGCAACCACGGCGCCGGGTTCGTCTCTGAGTTCGAGTGCCAGCTTGAGGCTCTGGACATTGGCGTCCTGCGCCAGATCATCAGGACCGAGTTCGAGGCTGAACTGGACATGGACAAGGTCCGCGAGGTGATTGGCCGCGAGGACGAGATGAAGGCCGAGGCGCGTCGCATCCTCGTCAAGCGGTGGTCGTAACCCCGCCTTTCAGGGACTCTGATCTCGCGGCCGAAAACTGAGCCGCGTGGTCAGGCTACCAGCGGTCAGGCATGCCCGCCACCATAGGGCAGGGCGCAGCAGTCCTGAGTCACAACCCCGGTCGGGTCGGCGGTCCAAGATGCCACCCCAGCAGCAAATGCAACCCCAGCGTCAGAGACGATCTGGCCGAAGTTCGAGCCCGTCAAGGTCACGCCCTGAACAGTCGGGATGCCGGCGCCAGTAGATGCCCCTTCGTTCGCTGCGCCAATCACCTCAGATGCCGCTGAGTTCGCGGTGATCGTGCTGATGACCTCTGCGGCCGTGCTGGTGACCACGCCGGACGAGTCGGTCGCCAGATTGACGTAGATTTTCCCGCTGCCGATCGAGACGGACAGTTGCTGACTTTCACCAGCGTTGACCAGATTCACCTCGTAGCCGTTGCCGGGGATTTTGGCCGTCCACTTGATGGCGTTGTTGTCGAGGACCACGCCGGTGACGCCAGAGGCGTAGACGAGGCTCTTGCCGTCTTTCGCGAACTGGCGACCTTCGCAGTAGGCGCGGACAATTTGGGGGTCGTTCGGAAGTTTGCTGCTGTGGGTGATTGATAATTTGCCGGGCATTTCGTTCTCCTTCAGGTTGGTTGGTTACTTCGATTCGCGGCGGCGCTTCTCAGCGTCTAGCCGGGCCTGCTCAAGTTCAGACAGGGTGCTCAGGGTGTTCCCGGGCAGGTTCCTCAGCTTGGCCGACTTCCGGGCGGTCGCGAGGAGGTCAAGCATTCCTTGGGGAGTCCTGACGGCGACAGAGGCAGCAGCACGCCCGGGAAGACCAGCCAGACGGCCGGCGGCATGGGTCACTTCACCCACAAGCCTCGGACTCTGCGCGGCAAGGATCGGGATCGCCGCGAGGTTCCCGGACATGAAGCCGACCGATCCAACACCTCCGGCAACCCCGGCCTGAAGGCCACGCGGGGCCAGATTGTGCAAGGCAGACCCAGCAATCGCCGGCCGGAGTTGGACCCCGCCCAGACTTTCGAGTTGATCGAGCAGGCGTGAGCGATAGCCATATGACGTATTGATATTGTCTCGCCCGGCCGACAAAAGTTTCCTGAGCGTCGTGTCGTCGGCGGCGCGGCCCGAAAGTGACATGGTCTTTTCAAGCTGGTTCGACAGGTCGCGGCTCTCCGCGAAGGCGGCATTGGCACGGCCAAAAGCCGGTTCCGCGCTGGCGACTCTCAGATTCAAATCCCCCGTGATGCCGCTCAAAATCCTGCGGGCCTGCCGTTGCTCCGGGCCGGGGTAGATCGCATCGATTGATTTCCTGAGAGCGTTGATGCCCTCGGGAGAATGGAGGCTCGGGTCTTTCGCCCATTCCGCAACCTTGTCGCGGGCCTTCTGGATAACCGCCCACTCATCGGCGCCGACGATCGGCTTTTCCTTGTAGGTTGCCGTTTTGGCCAGCTTTTCGACGTTCGCCATGATCGGCTTCATGTCCATCGGGCTTTGGTTTGTCGAGGTCGCAATCTCTTTGTCGAAAGCCCGCGAACGGTCCTCGGAGATTTTCTTCATCCCCCGGCGGGCGTCGTCAAGGATTTCACCCTCGTCAACAAGCCCCCGCATGTTCTGGCGGAACGCGGTCGCCCCGGGTCCGCCCTGCTTTCCAGTCTCAAAGGCAACGCGGATCGCGTCAGAGCCGGCGCCAGTCGCCGTCCCAAGAGTGGCCCGCCCGAGAGCCGTGGCGCCCTTGCCAAGCCCTGAGACGGTGCTGGCGGCCAGTTGGACCGGGTCAGCATACTTGCCGACGAACTCGGCACCCTTGACCAACCCAGAGACGATCGGGGCGGCAGCACCAAGTTTGGCGATCGTTGCCGCCTTGGGTGCCAGCATGGAACCTCCGGTGGCGACTGTCGACAGGTCGGCCAACGCTCCAACCGGATCGGTCGCCAGCGTCTTCTTCCATCCCTCTTCGGACCCGTACCTTTGACGTAGCGCAGCCCATGCTTGACTGGCCACCTGCTCGGCCCGGGTCGCTCCTTCACTCGGGCCAGTCGGTTCGAGCGTCTGGGCGATCCTCGGGGATACGGCGTTCGCGGCATGGCGGAAGCCACCATAGGCGAGGTCGCCGATCGCGGTGGCGGTTCCGGGCAGATCGGTAACCGCATCGTAGATTCCCTTGGCGAACCTGCCCGCACTGGCTGGGACGTTGCCGATCGCCTCTACCGGAACATCCGACCAGCGGCGGGGCTGTGTGGCCGGGGCGGGCTTCGCTGGTGCGGCCGGGGCCGGCTGGGGCTGGTAGAGAGCCTGCGCCTGAGCAAGAACCTCGGCCTCACTGGCGCCGTCTGGACCTTCCACCTTGATGACTGAGCCGTCTGGCGCCTGCACGCGATACACCTTCAGCCCAGAGGCCTGCGGGGCTGCCTGCGGGGGTGAAGTCCTTTGCAGGGGTGCAGCCTGTTGCTGGGGCGCCGGGAAGTCGCGGAGAAGTTGATCGAAGTCAATTCCGCCGGCCGAACCGCGGGTCGAGAACTGCTGGGTCGGCAGCGGGGCGGTGATCGGTGCTCCTTCGGTCCGCGGGGCGGACGTGATCTGGGCCATCAGGGCTTTCGCCTCGGGGCTGTCGGGGTGATGCTTCTGGAGTTCTTCCAGCAGGGCGTCGCGGTTCATGGCGGTGCTTTCAGTTGATGGTCGGGTGGATGCCGCGGGCGGCGAGGTGCTGCAACATCAGCCAGTCCTCGTCAATCTGGAGTTTGTCGGAGATGACCCCGAGCCACTGGATCGCGTCATCGTGGCGGCCGGCGATGATCATGTTGATCGCGTTGTCGATTGCGTGAGCGACATCCTTGCGGCTGGCTTCTTCGTTCATTTCTTCTTCCGCAGGGAGTCAAGTTTCTTCTTCGCGGCGATGAACTGCTCGTTGCTGCCGCCGTGGTCGGGATGGCTTTCCGAGAGAAGCCGGCGGACCTCGGTGATTTCCAGTCCGGTTTCCTTCGCGAGGTTCGCGTCTTCGGCGTCCCGCTCCTCACGTGTCTGGGACCAGTACCGGACAGAGTCAGCAGAGGACGCCGGGCGCTTGCCCTTGTTCGTGATCCCCGCGGCAAACCCGAGCGGACGCTGGCTTCTGGGCTTCCGCAGGTACTCGAAGGCGAGCAGTTTGTTGCGCCGGGTGTTGTCCTGCTGCTGCTGCCCGGCGCCAGCCCTGATGATGGAGTCCATCGCGAACTTCAGTTCGGCGGCTTCGTTCGTAGTCAGATCGGCTTCGGTCAGCACTACAGTATGACTCCGCGGAGCATTTCAGCGACCAGTTCGTGTTGCTGCTGGGGCGTCAGGCGGCCGTTGTTCTTCGACCTCATCTTGCTGGCGCGGGCCTTCGTGTCGGCGCCGTGAGCCTGACGCGAAACCGATTCGCGAGTGAGCGACTTGCCGGACCGCTTCATGGCCAGTTCGTACTGGGCAGCCCCGGCAAGAATATCCTGCGGATGCGCGGAGAGGATTTCCTGTTCGCTGACGCCGTATTCCTTGCTGGCCCAGCGGATGCAGGCGTCGAGGGCTTTCTGGCTTCCAGCCCACGGATGCCTATGCAAGAGCGTCTGCTGGAACCCGATGCGGTCGTTGTGGATGTAGGCCTGCTGGTGCATGGCGACCATCTGATCGAGTTCGGCGCGGAGCGGAGTC
>Ga0209492_1000471_pt1 | contig 12493 bp, 8 predicted proteins | sample PPLLak12cMay2015_FD_187253 | JGI IMG/M metagenome (GOLD analysis project Ga0209492, IMG submission 187253) | Freshwater sediment microbial communities from Prairie Pothole Lake near Jamestown, North Dakota, USA - PPLs Lake P7 Core (1) Depth... | ecosystem: Environmental > Aquatic > Freshwater >... | reverse complement strand
AAATGCCAAATCAAGCACCTGCGAATTAACATTTGTTAAGGATCTTACTGCAAACATATATCAATCCTTAATAGTTCTGACCGGCAACTAAACCATACCAATTGGTTCCGCCATCGTCTGTTACTAGAGTTAGGATATCTACCTTGGCAGCAGTGGCGGTTAAAGTTGGTGCGACGCCGCCGGGCCATTTAACTGCACCAGGCCACGTAATGGTTCGGGTGCCGCCTTGTGTAATAATCAGTGTCATATTATAGACGCGGCCCGATGATGGTACATTGGATAAGGTAAGTGTCGAAATACTTGTCGTAAGATTAATAGCAAATATGTTTCCGTTAGAACAATTTAATGTAGTTGACGCAGAGGAGGTAACAGCTACTCTTTCCTCTGTATATGATTTATTAAATGCTATAACTCCATTTACGCCGGCGCCGCCGGCGCCTGGCGTAAGGTTAATCGTACCGCCGGACCCTGCTGCTGCGCCTGCACCGGCGGTAATATTAACTGGGCCGCCAGGATCGGATAAAGCAAACCCGGCCGCTGCAATAATGCTAGCAGATCCGCCGGTAGCTGTTCCAGATGTTGCTGCACTAGCACGTATTTCAACTGGGCGAGAGTTACTGGCGCTTGAACCACCGACTATGCCGTGTGTGCCGGCGCCGGCACTAATTGTAAAACTCTCTGAACCCATAGTCATTACCGCAGTCGATGACGTGTAAGTTAGTCCACTTCCAGTTGTATATACGGCAGACGCATTGTAATACGGTATAGTATCAGCAGAACCTGCAGGTGCAGGCGCCGCAGACCAAGTAGGAACTGCCGCTGATCCATTTGATGTTAATACCTGGCCGGCAGTTCCTGTATTGGTACCTGCAGAACCTACCGACCATGCACCGTTTGCTAATATACGAAATCGTTCTGTCGATGCTGTTGTACCGGTGGTCATACGAATATATCCACCAGCTGTACCACTTCCTACGGTTCCTGCAATCAGAGAGATAATCCCTGCTTGACTTGAACCAAACGAACTCCCGCCTGTAAATGTAAGGCTGCCGCCGGTTCCGGCAGCACTATTACCACCAGTAACAGAAATTGCCCCCCCATTACCGGTTGATCCGGAACTACCAGCTAATATCGAAACTGCACCAGCTACGCCCGAGCCGGTATTAGCTCCTGCACTAATTGCTACGTTGCCTCCTGCGACATTTGTCCCGAAACCGTCTCCAGATCGTAATGTAAGAACTCCACCGGCAGCAGTACCACTGGGGGCAGTGGCCGCTCGAACGGTAAGCCCCATTGAAACACCTGCTACCGGTGTAGCACTAATAACACCTGCTGTTCCGCTTTCGCCGAGTAACATTGTATTGGTAGTTTTGTCCCAGGATAACCCGGCATCGGCTCCGAAGACGCCGGCATCATTAAATTGAATTTGGGTATTGGATCCTGCAACAGAACCGCCGGATGACCCATTGGCCGCTGCCGTAATCCTGCCTTTAGCATCAACGGTAATATCTGCATTCGTGTAGGACCCGGGCGTTACCGATGTGTTCGCAAGAGTAGTTGCAAAACTACCTGTACCGGAACCGGTAACATCTCCTGTAAGTGTTACTTCAGTAGACGCTGTGTCCTCCCATGTCGGCGGAGAACCAGTACCGTTTGATGTTAATACTTGGCCTGTTGTTCCGTAGTTTGCACCAGTCAATCCTATTGCCCCGGTGCTACTAACCCTAATCTTTTCCGATGCCGTTCCACTGGCGGTAGTCCATATTGCAAAATCACCAGTGGTTTTATCTGTTGTTGGATGTGTAGAAACTAAAAATGATTCGCCACTATTTGGCACACCCGAAAGGGCTATTCCTATACCAACACCTGCTGAGATTGAACCTGCATCTGTTTTAGCTGAAAATCGTGCTACAGTTGCGGTATTATCGTTTAATGTAGTATTGGTCGGAATTACTGTTGCATCCCCCGATCCTATTCTGGTATCTAACCTCGAGGCAGGTGAATCTGTATTAACTCCGAGGAATCCGGCGGCTGTAAATCTTCCTGCCTCGACATTCGTTGTTAAGAAAATTAACGGTTGAGCATCTCTCTGATTTAGTAATACACCATACGATGCCTGCTGTAATTCAAAAGAATTGGTCCATGGAGTATTGCCATCACCGACCAACTGAACTGTAGCATTAAATCCTACACCAGCATTTATTTGTAGGTCTCCGTGCTCCACTCCTGTTATAGTTGCGGCAGTGTTACCTGTAGATGCCGATACCAGAAGACTATCTGTATCTACGCTTGTCGGCGTTATATTACCGAGACCGAGAGTAAATGTTCCATCGTCTGTTATAGGACTTCCCGAAACACTTATTCCATTATTGCCTGTAACTGCTACAGATGTTACGGTGCCTGTACCAGTAACACTCTGCCAAGAAAGAATACCCGATCCATTACTTACTAATGTTTGCCCATTGCCACCTGCGGTAGTAGGCCACCTAGTGGCATTTAGCAGCAGATATTGGCCGCCACCGACCGCTGGATTAATATGTAAATCTTGTCCCCCTGATGCTGTTATAAGGGCAGGGCCCAAGTTTCCTGCATCTACTACAAGACTCTGGTCTTCATCTAAACCTATAATAAGGTCACTTGCTGCCGGTGGAGAAATAGTACCCGATTGAGTAATTACAGTTCCCAGCCGTCCTACTGTAAACGAAGATACACTGGTGCCCTTGGCGTTGATGGTGATTGACATACTTGCTCCTGTTCAGGTATTATCCTGTCTAATACTCTTGTATCAGTCTTTGCTTATAGTTATTTATCAGATAAATAATAAAAGAGGACAAAGTATGCCACGCATTAGTTTATGGAACCCGGTTAAAGGTCAGGATTTTAATTTCACCGATCGTACCATTGGGGAAAATTTCAGAATTGCCGGTGATGGTATTCTTATTCATATGTATGAAGGACCTACAATCGGCCCAGATGGCAGCACAGATACATCTCTTACAACTATACAGGATGTCTTATTTCTTACAAATGACAATAGAAAATATAACCCCAATGTAATCGAGCTCAGAGGGCACCATGTTCCACAAGATGTGAACTTTGATTTATCGCAATTTGGTATATTTTTAAGCTCCGACGTTATTCGTATACAATTTCATTATAACGATATGGTAGATGCTCTAGGCAGAAAGCTTATTGCAGGTGATGTATTAGAATTTCCAAGTATGAGAGATGTGCCTATTTTTGATAATGCAGTCGGTATTAATCGATACTATGTTGTACAGGACGCATTATATGCTGCCGGCGGCTATGGTCAGAAGTGGTTCCCGCACATATGGCTTGTAAGAGCAAAATTAATGACTGCCTCTGTTGAATTTACAGAAATACTCGATCATGCTGCAACTGGGCAGACTGCTGGTGGTGTAGGGCAAGGTATCGGTATAATGCCCGACGGATTTACAGAAACTGCTGATAAGAACGGTGATCCGGGGCTTGGATGCAATCCAAATATTACTAACTCGCTGGATCTGTTCTGTAAGATTATTGGTATAACAGACGAGATTGTCAGAGAGGCAGAAAGGAATGCATTCTTCGATCCTAAGTTCTTTGAAAGTGCAAATCTTTATATCTACCTTGATGAAAAGGGTTACCCTATTATCGGCAGTAACTACTACAGCGGGGATGGATCTCCGCCTAACCTTTCGACTAATAATGCAGACAATTTAGTACCCGGCGGCCCATTAGTTGGTGCGGGTGTGAGTTTTCCTCCAGGTATGCAAGATGGGCAATATTACCTGCGCATAGATTACTATCCAGAGAGATTATTTCAGAAACAAGGTAACTGCTATAGATTAATTGAGGTAGATGTATTGAAACATTGGACTGCATATAACCGTGTATTAGACACCTTTATTGATAACAACAAAGATACAATTCTGTCAGACGGAACAATTGTTCCCGAAAAACAAGCTATATCACAGGTTGTTAAGCAGAAGGTCGATCTCTATTCAGAACGCAAGACGCAAGTTACTGCCGCAGAGGCTGCAAGATCTGCTATCGCCGACGAACGTGCTAAGACTAAACCAAACTAATAAGGCATCAATCTAATGGATTTCTTTTTTGACGGCCAGGTAAGGCGCTATCTCGTACAATTTATGAGAATTTTCTCTGATATAAAAGTTAGAAACGGCCCTGACGCCAACGGGCTTTACACGATTCAACGAGTACCAATTATGTATGGTGATCCATCGTGGATGGTCGCACAACTTATCAAGGGTGCCAGTGAAAACACAATGATGCCAGCACCTATGTTCAGTGCATATATCGATAGTATAAAGATGTCCCCAGAAAGAAGGCAAGATACTCAATATGTCGGTAAGGTATCAACAATTGAGAGAAAGTATAATGCAGCCACACAAGCATATGGAAGCGATCCAGGAGTAAGACAAGAGGTTGAAAGATATATGCCTGTTCCGTACGATTTATACCTAAAGCTCGACGTATGGACAACAAACGTCACAACGAAGCTTCAGCTATTTGAACAGATTGGTATCATTTTTAACCCGTCGATTCAATTGCAACAGAATAGTAATCTGCTAGATTGGACAAGTATCTTCGAAGTATGGCTAGAAGATTTTACATTTACTAATCGATCTATCCCGCAAGGTGGAGAACAAGAACGCGATGTGATGAGCTTTAAATTTAAAGTACCAATCTGGATTAACCCACCTGCTAAACTTAAGAGAAGCACTCTTATTGCTGAAATTGTTACGAATGTCTTTTACGTCCCGGATGTTGATGCTATTGAATCGACCATTGACGGTGAATACGACTACTTTAGAACTTGCTTTCAGGGAATACCTGTACAGATCATTACAACAGTTGGTAACTATAAGATTAAGGTAGAGAGGACTAATTTAGGTGATGAAATAACTCTCCTAAATGAATTTGGGCAAATCGATCCGTCACTTAGCTGGCAAGAGCTGATACAGAAGTATGGACAGATTAGCCCTAATATCACCAGTATTAGGCTAAAATTAGACCCTAACATTGACGTTGACGACTCTGACATCATAGGTTTAATTGAACAGGACCCTGCAAGGCAGAATGTATTATTCTTTACACCCGATGTCGACACTCTTCCTGCAACCACAATCTTACCTATATCGGCTATTATTGACCCAAAAGAAGTAGTTCCAGGTAACGGATTACCAATGCCAGTAGCGGGGCAACGATACCTGTTAACGTCGCGGGATAGTGCTGGTGAAGAGCCGGCGATACCACCTATGGTACCAACAAGTCCCTGGGGCCAAACTGTTGTTGCATATCCAAATGATGTTATAGAATTTAACGGCATTGATTGGGTAGTTATATTTGATTCACAAAACTCAACTGGAAAAAATTACGTTATAAATAACAGTAACTCGTCGCAATATATGTTCGATTCAGAAGTCGGTGAATGGACGTATACGTACTACGGAACCTATAACCAAGGGTACTGGAGAATCGACAATATTATCCAGGCACCAAATGGAACAGTTATCTCAAACTACGAATGACCCTATACCAAACAAGGTAGGTGTTGGTACGCTTTTTGTTTCTATTAAAACTTCAAGGATATTACTTAATCTTCGCGCACCTCATAAGACACATTCAATGTGCTGGTCACTCTGGGGCGGAATGATGGAAGACGGCGAGCAACCAAAAGAAGCATTGCTAAGAGAGCTAACTGAAGAAATGGGATTTCTGCCTGATATTGAACGCATCTACCCATTTGATGTATATCAGAGCAAAGATAGACACTTTAAATATTTCTCATTTGTTTGTGTCGTTGAGGACGAGTTTGTACCGGAACTAAATTCCGAAAGTTGCGGGTATTGCTGGATTGATTTAGGGCAGTGGCCCAAACCTATGCATCAAGGTGCAAAGATAAGTTTCTGTAATAATAAGGCTGTTGATAAGATTAATCTAATCTTAAGCCAGCACCTTAACGACGCCTAATCTGATAAACAACTTCAAAGTCGGAGCAATCAAGAAACATCTGCGGAGTTAATTTCTTCTTCTTATTAACCAGTTTTTCAAATTCCGGAAATCGAGTGTGGTAGTTGGGCACATTAATCAATGCCAATCTAATAAGTTCTACACAATTTATTTCAAGGTCTGATTTTATATCAAAGAGATTATCGTAAGGTTTACCTAGGTGTACTTTTACACTATCTAAGGCACCAGTCCACTCGTTCAACGACATGTTTCTAGGCTTTACTAGTGCTACTGCATCTACTCCGTTAAAGACTTGATCGAATGTTGAATAGTGTGTTCCCGCACCCGTAGCTTCTATAAATCTAAAATCAGATTTATCAGCAACTTCATCTTCTAGGTTCATTAGAACATGACTATAATATCCCCACTTGCCGGTTAGAAGAAAGTGTCCTAAATTGATAAAGAATGTAGTTAGTTGATTACTTCTTCTTGTTGCGATAATATAGTAATCATTAATGAATCTATCCATTAGGTATTCGGCATCGTGCTGTAATAAAGTATCTTTTTGCTTCCAACTAATCTTAGCAATTAACTTAATAAACCAAATCTGTACTTTTTGATACCAGGTGTAGTTCATTTTACTCTCCGTAAATTGCAGGCCAGAATGCAGAAAAATTATAATTTTCAGGGGCAGGAGATTGTTCCATGTATTGTCTATGTTGTTCTGCTACACCAAACGCAGTCATATCTAAAGTTGCAGCACCGTTGAAAATAGATAAAGCAATTGCCGGAGTCATTATAATAAAACTTCCGTCCATAGTTTTCCAATTAATATTCTGAGGCATGCCTTGCCCCATCATTACTAATCCAAGTTGCTGAATTCTTGATGCTTGATCGGAGTGGAACCACTTATTAATGGATTGAATAAATACTCCGCCGGCTTGGCGACGTGTACGCTCTACTTGAATTTCTAACCACATTCTATCTTTCTTTGTTTGTAAGAGAATAGTATCAAGTGTAGACTTATCAGGGAGGCTTCCGCCAGATTCTACCTCTAAGTTATCATAGATAGATGCCGAGCCCACGCACTTAATTGTAAGAGATGGATAATTACTGACAATAACATCAAGATAATTTGGAATTTGAATACTAGACATTAACCTACCTCTGTAATTTCGTAACTTGATACTAGCGCACCACCAAGGTCATTTCCCGATGATGTAGAATTTATATACCATGTGGCGGAGCCCGCGCCGACGCCGGCACGCATTGAATATGTAACTGGTGAGAGTGTACCTGGTATATCCGATATAGATAAAGTGATTGTCGTGGGGCGGCCGCCGCCAGTCGCATACCAAACTGCAGAACCTATGTTAGTGGTATCTCTAAACATAGACGCAATTACAACACGGTTAGATGTTCCGCAATCAACAGTAAATGGTACTGTAAATTTCATTGTCGAAGTTGTCTGTGTTGCTGAGATTGTCCTCGACCAAATTGCAGTACCTTCCGCTACTGTAGGCGTGGTGTTGTCAAAAGGAATTGTAGAAGTACCTGAAGTTGCCGGAATTAACCCGGTATATACTGCAATAATACCCACGCCGCCCGGAGTAACTGTTCCGAGTTGATACCATACACCGTCCTGGAATACTTCTGTTTTCCCGAGTGTTGTATTATACCTAACTGTACCAGGTGCCGGTGTAAGTGGGCGGTCACCGGTTGTTCCGTCAGGCAATACCATGCCGGCGGTACCAGGTAATATAGGATTGTCAGCTATTGTAATCGTTGGATTGCCAGCAACCCCCGAACCATTTGTCACAGTAATGGTATCTGTAGTGCCTGTGATTGTTCTCGATGCCCATGTATCGATGCCTGTTGCAACAAGAAGTCCTGTCGTATTAAATGTAGATAAATTCTGTAGTCCGGTGTCGAGAGTAAATGTCAATGTTCCGGCAGTTATAATTGGTGAACCACCGACTGTAAGCCCTGTCGATCCTGTTGCCGCAACAGAGGTTACCGTCCCGCTACCGCCAGTTGCCGAGATTGTAATAGATCCCGAACCATTAGTAATAGAAATATTCGTACCGGCAGTCAGAGTTGATAGTGTGTAACCTGTTCCATTACCAATTAACAATTGTCCGTTTGTCGGTGTTGTTGTAAGCCCGGTGCCGCCGTTTGCAATACCTAGCGTTCCAGAAACATGAGTTGCAAGTCCAATCTTACCCCAACTCGGTGCTGTATTAATGCCGCCAGATATTAAAGCATTGCCCGTTGCAACATCTGCAAGCTTGGCAAGAGTGGTAGTGGTATTCGCATAAAGAATATCACCCACAGCATAGGACGTCTGCCCCGTGCCGCCAAATGTGGCACCAACAGCCGTACCTTGCCAAACACCTGTTCCAATAGTCCCCAATGTAGTAATGCTTGATTGACCGACATATGTTGCTGCAATATCTAATGTCGGGTTACCGGCAACTCCGTCACCATTTGTTATGGTAACACGGTTTGTTGTTCCTGTTATAGTTCTTGCTGCATAAACACCCGGGGATGTCTGCACTAGCATGCCAGAACCGGACACATTTAGAAGTGAATTTAGGCTCGAACTACCGAAGGTCTGCCACTGAACTGCTACACCGTTATAATATTCAAGTACGGTATCAGTTGTATTGAATCGGACGTATCCAGACTGTGGCGATACTGGGCGCTCAGCAACAGTACCAGACGGAATAAAAAGAGCGCCCGTGCCATTGATAGTCAATGATGTTGACTTAGTTGGCGTAATTATTTCAAGACTATTGTCAAAATCCATTATGTTCTCGATTATCTAATATAATATTTATCAGTTGGTTACTTGTGTTAATTCTACTGTTGCCACCCACCTAAATGTCTGGCCTGCCAGTCCACTCACATCTAATTGTAGGGCACCGTTTGTTGTATCTGCAGAAACGCTTGCAGTTAGTGAGCCGGATGTTCTTGAAACAATTGTCCTTGCCGATCCCTGCAATACCGTCGTGGCCGCGGTTGCATCTCGTGTAATACCAACATCAAATGCAAATGTTGCAGAACCACCCGTAGCGTCTGTTCTTCTGCCAACGAGATTAATTCTACCAATCCAGGCTGAGTTATTAGGTAAAATCATTCTTTGTGAAGAACCGTCAATGAAGAGAGTAGTCACTGTTGCATCAGTTGTTGTATTTCTAACTGTAAATCTAATATCTTGTGCGTCGCCAGCAGTTGCAAAGTTGCCGTTTGCATATGCAAATATATTATTCACATTAGCAGATGTACCTGCACCAATTGCAATTGCATTTGTGCCCGATGCTGCTGATCCCGACATTATTGCTACAGCATTTGTACCTGTAGCAGATGGTGCTGTTGGTGTTGATGGATTTTCTTTATAGAGTTGTAAAGCACCTGCCGCAGCTTGCCAAGTCGGTGCGGCAGCACCGTTAGATGTCAATACTTGGCCAGATGTGCCTGCAGCGGTAATAGCCAATGCAGATCCGGTGCTGTAAACCGCACCTCCATTAACTGCTGTCAAGTTTGCGTTTGTACCACCATTGGTTAAAGCCAAAATTCCAGCAAGTGTTACAGCACCCGTAGTTGCTGTATTCGGAGTTAACCCAGTCGTTCCTGCACTAAATGATAGAACACCTGTATTACCGATTGTAACCGCGCCGGTTGCACTAGATACAGAAATACCTGTTCCCGCTATAGCCGATGTAACACCGGTATTAGCAATTGTTATTGCACCTGCAGAAGGAGTAACACTGATGGCTGTTCCGGCGGTAACTGTTTTATATTCGAGCCCAGTTGCCCCGGTATTAACACCAAGGACTTGATTCGCAGTCCCGATTGATGTTAGCCCCGTACCACCATTTGTTGTAGCTAATGTACCTGCTAGTGTAATTGTGCCAGAGGATGTAATTGGGCCACCGGTAGTAGTTAATCCGGTGGCACCACCGGATACATCTACTGAAATAACCGTACCGACAGCAGTTGCTTGTTCAATCTGTATTGTTGGCGCTAATCTAATGTCTGTTAGATCAACAAGTTTTGATTTTACTGCATTACCGAAATTAGATTTTACTTCAAAAATTAACCTATATAAGGGCCTAAATTCTAGAAACGGTATAGTTCCTAAATCTAGAGCATAAAATGTATTATCTCTAATGGCGTTAGGTAAACTAACACTTTCGTTTTGACCCATAACGGCCACAACAGGGTGTCGTGGGTCATTTGTAGCCAATAGAAACATTGCTATAAATGCATTAGGTACAACTTCTGTTGCTGACCATGTGCCGGCATTATCTTCGTTCCAGGTAGGATAAGTTGTACCCATCTTTAATGGATATAAGGTAGCAGTATCTATGTACCATACGCCGCCCGAGCCTTGCCTATAAAGAACCGGATATTCACCAATCGGTGATAAAATCTGCTCGAAAGAATTTGTCGGTGTAGGATCATCGACGATCGTTAGATAAATATCCTCATCGGCAATAACACCGCCCTGAATTCCCACCTGTGCATCAGAATTAGAATTTCCGTCACCTGTGATTGTGTAATCGGTTGCGGCAAATCCAGAAACATATTGTGTTCCGCGTGTATCATGAAGATAAGAATGCGTTGCCCAGTCCATTGTAAGACCGTGTCTCTCTTCACCGAAAAGAGTTTCATAACCTGCTACAGCATTCCAATAGATCAGGGCCACGGGTGCCTGTTCTGACAAATCATATTTTGTTGTTGAAGATTGAAGCGCACCGTTTACATCATATGAAATAAAATATAAACCTGTTGTATTTGGTAATGTTACAGTTTCTGCAGCAGTCTTAATAAACTCTACACCACGCTGATAAACAGAAAATTGAGTTGCTGGCGAATTTGGCTCAATTGTAAAGATGCGAGTTCCGGCATCAAAGGAAATAGCACTATCTACGCGATTTGGAAAACCTGTTGGTTCCTCATCTACGGACGCTAAAGTTATTGCTGGATTTTGAACCCATTCTAAACCGGTAGCTGTTGCAGGATTTGCTTTAAGAAAATATCCACTTGTGCCAACTGGTAAACGAGCATCGACAGTTGCATTATGGGTATACAAATCACCCTTAGTTGTTAGCGGCGACGAAAGAATATTAATCCAGACACTATTCTGATAAAATTCAAATTTAGAATCAGTGGTGTTGTATCTTATTGTGCCGTCAATAGGCAATAATGGGCGTTCACCTGTTGTACCTACCGATATTTCGACGCCGCCTGCTCCAGCAATAGTTAAAATACCTGTGGCATCGGGTGTAATTGTTTCTGTCGTGAAGTCAAAATCCATTAGTGTTTGCCTCTTGCTTTCATAATACTATATTTATCATCATATAGATAAAACAAAACCCGCCGAAGCGGGTTTGTTTTTATTTTCTAATAATCTATTAGAACGATGCTTCAGATGTCATAACAGTTGCAACCCAATTGATAGGAGTTGCTGCTGCGCCGCGAGCTTCGATCAAGATTGATCCGTTTGTTGTATCTGCTGAAATTCTAGCATCCCATGCATTAACTGTTTCGCCGATAATTGTCTTAGATGGCGTTCCGATGAATGTAATAGATCCGGATGTTGTATCCTTCTTGGCTACGCCAACAAATCTATATCCAGCACCTGCTGATGTTCCGTCATTTCTAACACCTGCTACCAACACATCGACTACAAAAACTGAGTTATTAGGCATAACCAGTCTTTGTGTTCCTGCTGTACCGTCAAGGAATAGTTCAACATATGTAGCACTTGCTGATTCGTTTCTTAGAATATAGACACCGTGTTGTGCATAAGCTGTTGCTGATGTAAACTTACCGTTGGCATATGCCTTCTGTCCGAAGATAGTTGCGTTTGCTCCATCACCTTCAGCAAAACTACCGGTAGCAGATGCTGTTGCGCCGCTGCCAATTGCTACTGCATTTGTGCCAGATGCAACAGGTGCTGTAGGTGTTGAAGGATTTTCCTTGTAAAGCTGTAATGCTGTTCCAAGATCCGCTGCTGTCAATGTGCGGAATGTTGGTTCTGCTGCGCCACCTGTTGCTGGACCGGCGAACACTAAATTAGCATTCTGACTATTTAGGTCAATCGTAGCCGCCACTGCACCAGTAGAAGATGTAGTAGGTGTAACAGTATAGATTGGTATTGTTGATGTGTCATTCAACGAGAATCCAGTTACACCGGTGTTGTTGATAGTTATTACACCGGCGGTATGCACTACAGAAATTGCCGTACCTGCTGTAACCGTCTTATATTCAAGTGCTGTACCGGCAGCATCAACACCAAGAACTGTATTGGCTGCACCAAGAGTTGATAGTCCAGTACCGCCGCTTGCAAAGCCCAGTGTACCTGCTAATGTAACTGCTCCGGCTGTTGCTGTCTGTGGAGTTAGACCTGACAAGCTTGTCTGGAATGTAGTTACTGCTACACCCGATAGTGTTGACCAACTTGGTGCAGAACCGGTTGTACCAACAAGAACTTGACCGGTTGCACCTT